>RCUE01000106.1_pt1 | contig 34893 bp, 42 predicted proteins | sample 2166111 | NCBI WGS metagenome assembly RCUE01 (sample SAMN09930795, study PRJNA488358) | compost metagenome | feature: garden; material: soil; isolation source: compost soil in phenylacetonitrile-enriched culture | place: Germany: Experimental Botanical Garden Goettingen | collected 2016-01-27 | reverse complement strand
TCGAGCCATGAGCATACGGCGCCTCCCAAGTCGTTCTGTCTTCTTAGGGTACGTAGGTAGGCGAGGATAGGTTAAAATAATTAGGCGAATGTCATCATTTAGTCAAATTAAAAAGCCTCATCCAATAGCAGGATAAGGCATGAGTATATATTAGATAAAAAGCTGCATGTCCGACTCGAGGGCGTCTTTTAGATACGTTTTGGCCTCGATAATTTCCAGTTCAGGGATGAATTCTTCCGGTTTAAAACCCATAATATCCACCGATAGCTTGCAGGCATAGAATTTGACGTTTTTCTTCCGGGCTCCCTTCAGGAAATGGATCAGCTTCGGTGCTTCATTGTCTTCCAGCATTTCCGTCAGCATCAACTTGCCCAGACCGCTAAAATTCATATGGGACAACGGCAAGGCTTCAGGTCCTTTGGGAGTCACCAAATCCATAAGTTTCTCGTAAATGGTCTTGTCCTCAAGCGTCATTTTATCGGGATCACGAACCAATGATAATCCCCAGAATGCAAAAAACATTGTAACCTCGACATCCAACTCCCGAGCTGTATTGGCCAAAATCAGTCCAGCCATTGCTTTATCATAATCGCCGCTGAACATAAGCAGATTCATCCTTTTGTTCACGATCTTCCGCCTCCATTACCAACAGATATATTCAGTATGGATTTGGAAATGAGAACTATGCCCAGTTCACATATTGATCACAATTGTAGTGGGGATGTAAATATTGAAAACTGGTATTTTATAAAAAACCATTCCAGTTGCTAGTAACCAGTATTAATGTACCCATTTCTCGTCAACAGACGAATGATTTGAGGGCAGGAAGAGAATAATTTAAAGGCAACATCGTTTTCAATCCTAAATGACTATAAAGGTTTTGTTCAATATACAGGTTAAACTTTAAAAAAAACAGAAAAAATCATTTCCTTAAGCTCGAATTTCGATTAAAATGTAGGTATTCTTCATACCTATGAATCGGAGCGATGGATATGGATATGGATAAATTCAAATTTAATTCCAAACACAATAAAATGATTGTTGATGCTATCGTAGATGGATACCGCGATTATATTGAGCATCGTAAAGATCGAAAAGTAAAAATGAAGATCAGTTCAGCTTTTGCCTGGACCAAGGGTAACTTTATCGAAAGTAAGATCGCAGAAGAGTGCGTTGATTACGGTTTTACATATAAAAAATCGAAGGCTGGATTAACGTGGGACTATCTCCAATTTATCCACGGAGATTCTAAAATTCTTTTTCTTATTAAGAATGCGGCATATTTCAATGAGCAATGCTTTTCACAGGCAAAGCTACCTAACAATTACGGGAGGAAAGGTCCACGTCGTACCTATCTTCATGAACTTTCAAAAATTAACAAAGATTTATTGTTTTCCTCTACTCAGCAATCCTCGAAAACAGGGGAAATACCGGAACAACTTTCCTTTCTGATTTTAGAGAGCCAGGTAAAAGATGAACTCGAAAGCTTTAAATCATCCTATAATGAGTTCCATATACTCACATACGCACTTGATGAGGCATATCAGATATCTGAAGTAATGCATTATTTACCCAATCCCAATGATAATATCGCTTACCTGATAGAAGACCTCTCAAGCCTTATTTCTGGAGCTGATTTAACTGAAGAAGATCGCGAAGTAGTGGCGCCAGAAATGAATGAAGATATTATGGACCCAGCAGCTTTCGATATCGGGATATTGGAAGAAGAGCAACACAACTAGATAAACAAGACGGGGTTAGTCAAAATAAGGGGGGAGCAGCATGTTCATAGGTGAAAATTTGATCAATCTACGGATCATGCATGGGTATTCAAGAAAACAGCTCTCTGAAATGTTGGGTGTTACAGAACAAGCAGTCTGGCAGTACGAGAATGCATATACATCTCCTAAAATGCAAATTGTGAATGAGCTAAAGCGGATTTTCAAGGTGAAAAGCAAATATTTTTATACTAAAGACATGCTCGCACGGAATACGACACCTGCTAACGTAAACGTAATGAACATCGCTTATCGTTCAAAAGTTTTGAATGTTATCTCTAAGACGCAGGCGGAAGCGAAGCATGTTGAATATTTAGATGCTTTTATTAACTATATTACAGCCAGAATTAGCCTTCCTACCCTCAAAATTATTAGTTTAAGGGATGAAGTTATCGAATATCTAAACCATTCAGATGACGATAGATCGACTCAAATCGATAAAGTTGCTCATTTGGCACGTAAAAGACTAGGCCTAGCGCAAGATACAAATGACGATCTTATGTTTCTAGTCGAAAAAAGTGGAGTATTCGCCTTTGAGAAGGCAATGGGTGAGGAGATTGATGCTTATAGTCTCTGGACTCGAAACGATCGTCCTTATATCATATTAGGGAATATGAAACGATCAGCTGTTCGGAGAAATTTTGATATAGCACATGAACTGGGGCATCTACTGCTTCATTATCGTCTTGAATTTGCTAATTTAGATAGAAAAGAACACAAAATTATTGAGAATGAAGCGAATATGTTTGCTGGAGCATTCTTGTTACCTGAAGATGAATTTACACTTGATATGCAAAATGTGACCCATATCACAAATCCGGATAATTACTTGGATTTGAAAAAGAAATGGAAAACTTCACTGCAAGTGTTGGGATACAGGGCAGCCCATTTGGGACATCTTAAACCAAAAGATCATCGAAACTTCTACGCAGCTTTGCATCGAAAAGGTTATTTGAAGATTGAACCGCTCGATGAATTAATTCCGATTCAGAAACCAACGAAAATCAAAACAATTATCGATCTTGTTTCTAAAAAGGGTCTCGTGAACATTCATCAAATGGTTGAGAATGATTGGAAAACTGAAGTATCATTCTTTTATCATATGACCGGAATTGTCCCTGATTTTTTTAATAAATATTTGGCGAAAAGTCTTGATTTCGGTCTGCAAAATGTCACGGATATATCCAAGCGTATCTCAGATGTAGCTAAGCAAGTGCAACTATAATTTCAAAAAACATACATTTAAGGCTTTTAAGACCGTCGAGAAACCTATTTTTTTAGATGCAGGTTTCTTTTTTTGTATTAATTCAAAATGTCGGAACTCCATTTTCACCGTTACCAATGTCATATCTACAACCCCCTCCCATTCTGTATAATCTCAAGGGAATTCAAGACACAAGCCTGAGATCGGGAGGATTATAAGAAATTGAGTATAGAGAACAAATATAAAGCACTTGAGCTGGAAAAGCCGGGCATCTACGAGCTGGAGGGACTGGAAGTCGGGGTCACCTCTAATTGCAACTTCAAGTGTGATTACTGCTGCGCATATCAGCGGAACGATGGGCAATGCATTAGCAGCAAAGAGGTCATTGATATTATTGATGACATTCCAACGTTAAAACGTGTGCGACTGTCCGGGGGAGAAGTGACCTTGAAGTATGAGGATTGTCTGGACATTGTGGCTCACTGTTCGAGCAAAGGAATCGCTACCCAGCTCAACACCAATGCCAGCTTGCTCAGCCCTGAACGAATTGAGAAACTGCGTGATGCAGGTCTTTCCAACATTCATATCTCCTTCAACTTCACGGATGCTGATAAATATGCAGCCTATTATCATGTTCATCCTCGCATGTATGAGAAAATTGTTCAAAATATCCGGTTATGCACCGAGGCCAAGCTGGAAACGGTGTTGGAGACGTTGCTGTTTGCGGAGACACAAAACAACATGCCAGCTATTAGCGAAATGGTATATGATCTCGGTGTGCGCATCCATGAAATCCAAAACAGCATTGTGATGGATCATACCAACTGGAACGCTATTTCCACCAAGGAAGCGCTCGTCCGTTCCGTTCATGACCTGATTGCACATAAAAAAGATGATACTGTATTGTATTTTACCTGCATGGATCGTTTTGCAGAAGCGCTGGGCTTTCAGGAGCAGCCGGGTGTGTATTTTTCCAATTGTGTTGATGGTAAAAAACAGCTCCATCTGCACGGGAACGGGGACATCCTGATCTGTGAGCTATGCCATCCTGTGGTCATCGGCAATATTTATGATGGAACATCCTTAAAGGATATTTACAAAAATAAACCGAAGCAGCTTCAGGAGTTTCTCGACAAACTGCCTTGTCCTGCATATGATGCGCTTTTTCCTGTAGGAAGCAAGTAGACATGATTTGAAATTGTGAAACTAAAGCATCTACCACCCTAACAGTCAGGGTGGTAGATATCCTTCATGTAACTCCATGAATCCTTTATCAATGATTTTAATGAAAGGGTTTACATGTTAAACTATAAAAATATAATCCTCTTATGAAAGAAGGAGTAGATATGAAATATAGAAATGTAGGCAACAGTGGTCTTAAAATTAGTGAAATCGGCTTGGGGAGCTGGTTGACGTACGGTACAGCCGCCGAGCAGGAAGCAGCTCATACCTGTATTGCCAAAGCCTTTGAACTCGGGATTAATTTCTTTGATACCGCGAACGCGTATAACCGGGGAGAAGGCGAAAAGGCTATGGGAGCTGCTTTGAAGTCCTATCGAAGAGATAGCTATGTATTATCTACCAAGGTGTACTTCCCTATGGATACCGGTCCCAATGACAGGGGACTGTCACGCAAGCACATTATGGAGCAATGTGAAGCGAGTCTGAAGCGTCTGGGTACGGATTATATCGACATGTACTTTTGTCATCGTTATGATCCAGACACTCCTTTAGAAGAGACGCTGCGAGCGCTCGATGACCTTCAGGCTCAGGGTAAGATTCTGTACGCTGCTGTCAGCGAATGGAGTGCTGCCCAGCTCATGGATGCTTATGGGATTGGAAAAAGGCTGAATCTGCGCCCGCTGATTGCCAATCAGCCGATCTATAATATGTTCGAACGTTACATCGAGCATGAGGTACTTCCGGTAACCGGGCAGGTAGGCATCGGCCAAATTGTATTTTCGCCTCTGGCCCAAGGTATCCTCACGGGTAAATACAAGCCAGGACAACCTTTACCGACGGGTAGCCGCGGGGCTGATGCCTCTGTCAATAATGTCATCAGCAGTTACATGAACGATACCGTTCTCAACTGCGTTCAGGAACTGGACAAGCTGGCGAAGGATTTGGGTGTCACCCTGTCACAACTCGCGCTTGCCTGGATTCTGAGAGAACCGGGGATCAGCGCTGCACTGATTGGGGCTACCAAACCGGCACAAATCGAAGAAAATGTGAAAGCAGTCGAGGTGACGCTGCAACCGGAGACCTGCGCGGAAATTGAGCAGATTCTGAAGCAAACAGAGGGATTTGAGCCTTTGCGCTAAGCATTCACACGAGCCTCTATAGAGGGAAGCCATCAATAACAAAGTCTCGCTCTTCCTGTCCTTAACAGAGAAGGGCGAGACTTTTTAACTCGCTTCAAGCATCGCATAGATGCCTGAAATCATACTAAGTGCAATCCCGCTCACTAAAACAAGGATTTGCTTCTTACTGAGATCCAGCGGATCAAAAAAGACGGGCAACAGCCATTTTAGGGTGATGACAGACCATAAGCCCTCCAGTAACCCTAGCATCAACACCTTTTGTCCCCAGTGAAACTTCATTTGCGGTGTTAGCGGACCTGCTAGCATCAAATCACCTGAGGCACGGATATTCCAGAAAACGATAACCATGAATACAACAAGGGTTAACAATGTGGACATAATATAGGCGATATCTTTTTTAGCCTTTTTCGTAAGTTTCGGCGATTTTTTAAACTCAGGCAAGCCAATCAGGAAAAAAACGATTCCCATAAAAATAGCTGCGCCTATAAAGGAACCGAGTATGATATTGGCCACGATGCCGATGCCATTGATGATTAATAATAAAATAAGCTCTCCCCCTTTGGGGTTACGATGATAGTTATTTTATTGTACATGTAGGAACGAAAATGCTCAAATATTTGGAAAAGCCCCCGCGCTTTCGCCTGGGGCTTTTTTGACTTTTTGCCGATTATAATGCTGATTTAATGACCTTTTTATAATACAGGATGGATAGTATCCCGAAAATGGAATATAAGGCGGTGTACAGCACCATAACGATAATCATAGGCATCCAAATTTCGGTTCCAAACAAGAACCAGCCGGATTGAACGGCGAAATAGCTGTGTGATAGGCCAATCACTAATGGAATGCCAAAGTTAAAGAGTTGTTTTATTTTAATACCTCGAAGCAGGTCACTTTGGATGAACCCTAACTTTCTTAACACCGTATAATTGGCTTTTTCATCTTCGCTCTCATCCATTTGCTTAAAGTAAAGGATACAGCCTGATGTAATGAGAAAGGTGAGTCCTAAAAAGCCAACTACAAACATGATCACTCCCATGTTCCGCTTCTGATTGCTGCTCATTTCAAGGCGGGATGTTTGTTGATCATTAAAATTCGCAGCTGCAAAGAGGCGATCGGCTTCTTCAATCTGTGCTGCATTTATCATATCAATTCCAATATATAAGGATGACTTCTTTTGGATCTCTGGATTTACATCTTTCTTTAACCGCTCAAAGATGGTTTCGTCTACAATGGCAGTGGGTACTCCCCCGGCTGCAAAATAGTAGGGAATGACATAATCCTTTTTTAGACCCACATATTGTTGAGGTATGACTTCTGTTTTCCCCTCCAAATCCAAGGGGCCAAAGTCTTTCAAGGACATGAATTTCTGTAACATATCATTATAGCCCGTTAAAACCGTTTGGCCTGGAGTTACATCCGTACCCTCCACAGATTGGTCGCTTACGACAGGCAGTGTCATGGAATCCGTACCATCATTTAATTGTTCCATAGGAGTCTCCATAATTTGCGCTGTCTTCACACTGACTTGAATCACTTCAATTTTCTTTTCACGATACTTTATATCATGCTCATGAAGTAACGCTTTGAATTTCTCCGCATCCGGTACATTCGTCATGGCAAAATGGGAAGGTACATTGTCCTCAGCTGCTTGATCCGCAGAATAATAGGCGATATAGCTTAAGGATAGTAAACCGATGGCAAGTGCCGATACTGTCGTAATAATGGTCAACAACAAAGCATTGGACTTCATGCGGAACATAATGGACGAGAGGGACAGCACCTCATGGATGTTTAAATATCCGCCTTTACTCTTTCTGATGATATTGGAAATAAAGCGGATAGATCCTTTATAAAAAAGGAGTGTTCCGATGATGACAGTGCCCAAAATAAACACCATAGCCATAAACAATTCATTTATGGATGTAAAGTCTCCACCAAATAATTTGGAGGAAACATAGTAACCTAAAGCGATGAGAGAGATGCCAATGATCCCGATGATCATCTCAAAGATCGATATTTTCTTGATTTTCCCTTCGGTGGTTGAGGTCACTCTGAACAAGGACAAAATACTTTGTCTTTTGATAAAAGAATAATTCATGAGCATGATCAGCAGGTAGATGACAACAAAAACGATGAGTGTTTGAGTCAGTGCTTGGTTAGAGAAATATAGAGTGGCAATGGCTTCGACGCCCGTCGTCTTAAATAAAATCATAATCACTAATTTGGAAAAGGAGAATCCAACCCCAATCCCAATGAAGAGGGAACTAAAGTATAAAATTAGGTTTTCAGCACTCAGGATGCGAAAAATTTTACTTTTAGTCATTCCGATCAATTGAAATAGGCCAATTTCTTTGCTTCGTCTTTTTATAAAAATATTATTGGCATACATAAGAAAAATGCAGACAATAGCGACCAGTAAAATGGAAGCTGCCCGTATGGAAGCTGCACCTTTAACAGACCCCTTCACTTCGTCCATGGAGGGATCGTACTGTAGTGTGACAAAAGCGAAATAGAGTGCAACACTGAAAATGAGGGCAAAAACATAAAGGTAATAATTTTTCAGGTTTTTTTTCAAATTTTTTAGAATGAGCAGATTAATGTTCATATTGGACCCCGCCTAAGACCCCTTGGGTTTTCATGATATCCTGGAAGAAGCTTTGTCTTTCCTGCTCGCCTTTGTGAAGCTGCGTATACATTTGCCCATCCTTAATAAAAATAACCCGACTGCAATGGCTGGCAGCGACAGGATCATGCGTGACCATAATAATGGTCGCCTTGCGTTTTTGGTTCAACTGGCCCAGCTTGTTTAATAAATCGGATGCCGACTTCGAATCAAGCGCACCCGTAGGTTCATCGGCAAAAATAATACTGGGCTCATGAATAAACGCTCTGGCCGCTGATGTACGCTGTTTCTGTCCACCCGAAATTTCATTGGGATACTTATCTTTCAACTCATAAATCCCCAATTCTGTAGCCACTTCCTGAAATCTTCGGTTGGCTTCTTTCTTAGGCGTTTTGGTGATGGATAACGGTAAGAGGATGTTCTCCTTCACCGTTAGCGTATCCAGCAGATTATACTCCTGAAAAATAAAGCCTAAATGCTCTTTGCGAAATTCAGCCAGTTGCTTTTCTTTCATTTTCGTCATTTCGATATCATTGATTCTAATGGAACCTTGGCTCACTTTATCAATAGAGGAAAGAACATTCAGCAATGTGGTTTTACCTGAACCGGAGGCTCCCATAATACTGACAAATTCCCCTTCTTCAATAAGGATATCTATTCCCTTCAAAACCTCCTGCATATTGAACTTATTACCGTAGCTTTTACGGATTTTATGAGCTTCTAAAATGTTCACTTCGATGCACTCCTTATTGTTCTTGTAGCCTTATTATAAAAATAGAGCCGATGTTTTTCCTTTGATTGGGCGAACAATACATAAAAGCATGTGACATCTCTGTCACATGCTTACCACACTCACGAAATCATTTCGTTTGGGAAAAATTAAAGTGAAGGTTGTACCTACGTTCGGTTTGGAGTGCACATCTATATGTATGAGCAAGGTTTGTGCTGCCTTTTTCGTTAAATATAACCCCATACCCGTTGAAGTGTGATCAGAATGTTGGGTTGTGGAGGTAAAACCTTTCTCGAAGATACGCGGTATATCCTTCGGATCAATACCGCGTCCAAAGTCTTGAACCTCAAGCTGTATTCGATCCCTTTGTTCATAGCTGTGAATGATAATATCACTGGCATCGCTATATTTGATGGCATTGGTTAAGAGCTGTCTGATGATAAAAGCCAGCCATTTGGCATCACTCAGCACTTCCATGTGCTCAAGTTGGATGTCAAAACCGATCCCCTTTTGGATGCACCATGACTGTAATGCTTTGATCTCTTTAAAAACCAGAGATTTTAAATCCACTTGCTCGACATACAGATCATTTTCAATAAAAGATATTCGTTTGTGATGGAGCTGCTGATCCAGCAGTAAGTGAATTCGTAGCCATTCATAGGTTAACTGAGCTTTTAGGGACTTGTCGTCCAACCGCTCAATCATCAAATGCATGGTGGTCAAAGGTGTTTTTACCTCATGAATCCAGGATAATAGTTCATCTTTTTCATGTTCAAGTGTCAATTGATTTTGCGAGATGATCTGTTGTAACCGTTCGTTCTGGCCCGTGATTTTTTGTTCAATGATTTGCTCAAACGGACTCTCCGGTTCGCCTATACCCGTTAGTTCAAGAGAACTCTCCCATTTTTCTAGTGTGGTATAGAACTTGGTTTCCTTGGGATAGCGAATGATTAAAAAAACCAAGAAAATCATCATAGATAAGAAGACGATATAAAGAATCGGCATTAACGGAATTGCTGCATCCACATAAGCAATGAACAGGATCAGGAATTGCTGACACACAAACAGTAGAATCCAGCTCCGCCTCTCTATAAGGTATTTTTTAATCATAGGCAGGTGCCTCTTCTGTAGCCATGTAGCCTTGCCCGACTTTCGTTTCAATGAAACGGCCCAAATCCAGCTCGTCCAATTTTTTGCGCAGGCGGTTCAAGTTGACGGTCAGGGTATTGTCGCTGACAAAACGTTCATCATCCCAGAGGCTTTTAATTAATTCCTCACGTGCAACAATTTTATTTTTTTGTTCGATCAGCAGCTTCAAAATAAAAATCTCGTTCTTGGTTAATTCGATGGAGCCAGTCTCATTGGCTACTACATTTTTTTCATAGTCGACCGTTGCGCCACACCATGTTTTAAGGGAGACAGGTTCTGTATTGTAATTATATACGCGGCGGAGTGTCGCCTGTAATTTGGCAATGAGTACATCAAAATGAAACGGTTTTTGGATAAAATCATCCGCTCCAAGCTGCATCGACATCACCATATCCGTAGGATGATCCCGTGAAGATAAGAAGAGGATGGGGACGTTAGAGTGGGATCGAATCATTCGACACCAATGAAACCCATCAAATTTCGGCAATTGAATATCTATCACGACCAGATCAGGCTTTATCGTTGTGAATTCCTGAATGACTTTATTAAAGTCCTGGATGCCATACACATCATAGTTCCATTGAGTTAACCGATCCTTCATTTCATGGAACAAAGTTTCATCATCTTCAATTAATAAGATTTTGAACAACGAATTCACCACTTTATATTTTTTTCAGGATTTTGCAAATTCCTCTTTTATAAAGTGTATAGCAAAAATTGTGTATATGCTACATGTGTGAATTCCACTTGATATTGCGATAATCTGCTGTTAATAGTTGAGGTTTATAGTGGGATTTAGATTGACTATCTCATATATATATATTAAAGGATGGATGCAATGATGGGGATTCACACGTATTTTCGGTCGCTAAATGAGCTGGAAAGAATCATCCGTTGTCCGGGTAAGTTTAAATTCGAGGAACACAGCGTATCGGCACATTCTTGGAAAGTCGTACAATACGCCAAAACGCTGGCTGATATTGAAGAGAGAAATGGTGTCCGTATTGACTGGAAAAAGCTATACGAGATTACGAGCAGTCACGATTACGGGGAGATTTTTATTGGAGACATCAAAACGCCAGTTAAGCACTCCTCTAAGGAACTACGATTATTAATCCAACAGGTCGAAGAGGGTATGATTGAGTATTTTATTGAAGAGAATATTCCCGAGGATTTTAAGGCTATTTTTCGCAAACAGCTAAGGGAAGGTAAAGATGATTCTGTAGAAGGTTTAATCCTTGAAGTTGCGGACAAGATGGATCAGGTATACGAAGCATTTGCAGAACTTCAGCGGGGAAATACGGAAAAAGAATTTATAGTCATGTACCGTAATGCACTTGTAAAAATCAAGAATATTCAATTACACTGCGTTGAGTATTTTTTGGAAAATATCCTGCCCGATATGGTCAAGGAAGAAACGCCTTCATCCATTGATATCAAAAAGATTACGGAAGAGGCTTTAGCTCTGTAAAAGAATTTCCTTACTATCTTTCAGAAGCTGTGAAGCGCTTCTGTTCATACATAATTATAGGCTTATTTGTAATAAGCAGCTCCTAAGTAAAATTAAAGAGCCAAAGCAGCAGTTGATTGAACTGCTACTTTGGCTTCTTTTAGATTGAGAAGCACGGAAGAGCTATGCTTATTTTGAAAATGGATTCGGGAAGTTGGTTTTAGTGGCTGCATTTTGTTGCTTGGTATTGCCAATTCCCAGTTCACCATTTCTATTAAATCCCCAGGACCAGACCGTCCCATCGGCTGTCAAAGCATGGGAGTGGGTTCCTGCTGCACTGAATGCTACTACATCGGTTAGTGGCGTGTTTGTGTCATCTACAACTTGGGATGGGACTTTAACAGAAAATACATCGGTCCCGTCACCTACCTGTCCTTCATTATTAGTTCCCCAACCCCAAAGAGTTCCGTCATTTTTCAGCGCGAAAGTTTGGGTTTTGCCTGCCTTCAGTCTATTTACGTCGGAAATGTTGATCAATACAGGTGATCTTCTAAAGGTAGAGGTTCCATCCCCCAGCTTACCAGAAGTATTGCTACCCGAAGCGTATACTTCCCCGCTGTTCGTTAATACATAAATACGGTCAGCTCCAGCGGTAAAGGTTTTGATATCATCAATTCGGTATTGAACTGGGGTAAGCTGGTTTTCTTTATCGTCCTGTCCCAGAGCGCCATCATAACCACGCCCCCATACCCATAACTGATTATTTTTGTCTAGAGCTGCGCCAAAACTGTCACCAGCGTCAATGGCTACAATATCTTCTAAGCCTTGTACCTGGACAGGCTTAACGGAAAAGGCGGAAACTCCTTTGGTGCCAATGCCCAGTTGCCCAAAGTTGTTTTCTCCATAAGCCCACACCGTACCGTCATTTTTGAGGGCAAGTGTAAATTGACCTCCTGCTCTCACTTCCTTAACATTATCAATATATTTGTTTTTAACAGGGACTCTTGCCGTATCCCGCTTGTTCCCCGTTCCTAGTTCGCCGTAACTTGCAAACCCCCAAGACCAGATCGTTCCGTCTTTTTTGAGCAAGGTTGAGTGCAAATCACCAGCATCAATCATAGCGATGTCAGATACATCTGCTTGCATCGGGCTTGTTTTATTATTCCCTCCGCCAGCGCCCACGCCGAGCTTGCCATTGCCGTTACTTCCCGTTGCGTAAAATGAAGATCCATCTTCCATAGCCAAGTAAGCGTTAGTGGTCCCTGCTGAAAGCAAATGGTCGTAATTCACGGTAGAATCGGCGCTTGCCGTAATGGAGCTCCCCACTAGAAGTGTTGATGCGGCAAGAGCGGTTAGAGCGAGTTTTTTTAACATATAAACTACACACCTTTCGAAATAGTAATGGATGAATACATGATAAAAGCAACCAAATTGTTCCTGTCACGTCTTATTAGTAAGTCGCAAATGATAAACCAGATTAGGGAGGATCACTGATGAAAAAAGGAGTTTTTGTCCTAGTCTTACTTGTATCAGCCTTATTGTCGGCATGTTCTAAAACGGAATCGGCGTCGCCAGTTAAACAACCTCATACAAATGAAGTGGTGGCTCAATCCATCTTTGATTTAGAACGCCTGGAAAGTACAACGGTATACACGGGGCGTGCTAAAATTAAAAGCATTGAAAAAATGGATAAAGAGATCGAACAACCATTGGCAGCCCCCAGCATGGATTATTTGATCCGATTTGAACAACCGGTTCAATTTGCTCAAGAACTACCTCAAAGTGAAGATCCAACGGAGAAGCCTATCCAATCGGTCTATATATCCGTTCCAGATACACATATTTATAAGCAAATGGATGGTCAGCGGAGGCAATTAATCCGTCCAGCAGAATTACAGGTGGGGCAATCCATTGAAATCTCCTATGTGTACCCTGCAACACCTGTTTTCCTAGCATTGGAAGTGGTCGTGCTGGATAATTTGTAGAGGAGGCCAGTAAGGCCTCCTTACTCCTATGGAAGCACGTCATAAGGCTTAGGTGATGTTAATAAGTTTTACCATGTTGTAGATATAACGTGTTTGCTCATATTTGACCATAGTGCCTGCAGAATTTTTGACCTGAATGCCGGACGAGCCTCCACCATCCAGAAGAATGGCTTCGAAGCAATCCTGCTTGATAAAATAGTTGCGAAGTTGTTTCAGCGTCGCATTTTCATGAACAACCAGGTAGACCTGCCAAATGTTATTGACGACTTTGAAGCCCAAGCCTGTCCGTCCGATGGATTCGGTGTATCGCAAGGTTCCGTTCAGATCGAAATTTTCAATCTCTTTCAGCTCCTTGAGCCATACTTCTTCCTCATTCTTCAATGATAGACTACCGCCGCTAATAATGGATTTGTACTTAATGGCCGTTCCCATTTGTTTTTTGAGATCCGCCACACTTGAAGTACGGGTAATCCCTATTTTTGTTTTGTTGCTTTCCGTAAAAATAAATGCAGTACCTCGACTATTCTCTTTGGCATTTGCCTTAATATCGTGAGTGTTATTAGGTGTCACCGCAATGGATAAACCTTGAGTCGGCGGTTTTGTGGTGCTGATAGGGTAAAAGAAGCCCCCATTAATCCCGTAATCGGTTTGCTGTGTGATCCGGCTTCGAATATTTTTATTTTGGATATTCGAAGCTGGCGTAATGATCACATGGAAACCATCAGACGTTTTGGTGTAAGAGTAGTTTGCTGGCATGGGAAACCTCCAATTAGATGATTTTGAAACAGAATCTCGCGCGATAATTCGTTTCTCATATATATAGGAAATTTACAGCTGTCTTTTACAACCCGGAAATCAAATTTTTCTAAAAAAATTTGAAACATCATATACAAGAAACCACTTGACTTAAAGTTAACTTTAAGTAGTAACATACTGGGTGTGACGTGGTGATTAGGAAATACGTAACTATTCTGACAATTTGGGAGTGATAGAATTGAAAAAGAAACAACTGGGTAACAGCGAGCTTCAAGTATCTGCACTGGGTCTGGGCTGCATGGGAATGTCCGAGTATTATGGTGAGTTGGATGATCAGGAATCGATCAAAACGCTTCATCGTGCGTTGGAGTTGGGGATCAACTTCTGGGATACAGCCGATGTGTACGGTGTGGGGAAAAATGAAAAACTGATCAGTCAAGTCCTGCGCAGCTACCGGGATGAGGTAGTGTTGGCTACCAAATTCTCCATTATGCGCGGAGAGGATGGGGGATTCCTGGGTGTCAGCGGTCGTCCTGAATATGTAAAACAGGCATGTGATCGCAGCCTGCAAAGATTGGGTGTAGATGTCATTGATTTGTACTATCAGCACCGTGTTGACCCGAATGTGCCTATTGAAGAAACAGTAGGGGCGATGAGTGATCTGGTTCAAGCGGGAAAAGTCCGCTATCTGGGGCTATCCGAAGCGTCTCCTGCACTGATCAGACGTGCTCACAAGGTACACCCGATTACAGCGTTGCAAACAGAATACTCCTTATGGAGCCGGGAAGCGGAAGATGAGGTTATACCCACATGTAAGGAGCTGGGCATCGAATTTGTGGCCTACAGTCCACTTGGCCGCGGCTTTTTGAGTGGGCAAATTCAGAAGTTTGATGATTTTGCAGAAGATGATTTCCGTCGCACGGTGCCGCGTTTTCAGCCTGAGAATTTCCAGAATAATCTGGATCTCGTGCAGCATGTTAAGGATCTTGCGGCTCAAAAAGGGGTCAAGCCTTCTCAGCTTGCTTTGGCCTGGCTGCTTGCGCAAGAGGGAATTGTACCGATTCCCGGTACTAAACGGGTCACGTATTTAGAGGAAAATGCAGGAGCAGTGAATGTGGGCTTGTCCGCAGAGGAAATGGAGACTATTAACGCAATCATCCCCAAAGGAATGGCAGCGGGCCTTCGTTACCCGGCAGAGCGTATGCCAAATTGGCAAGCGGAGTAATGAGGACCACGAAATAACCCCCAAAGTCGTCTTTAACGCGAATCGGCGTGACGGACGGCTTTGGGGGCTTTATATATACGCAAGAACGTGCTTCGTATAATGCCGGGGGCATCGTTTTACAAAACAGGAGCCTGTAATGCAGTGTTGATATTTTGCAGATCCATCGACAGCTGCTCGTTTACGTTCCATGGGTGATACCAGCCGCGTTCGATCATGTACGTTGAAATTTGCTCATGCATATCAATAGCTTCATCCAGTTGTTTTATAAGCATAGCCTTAATTTCTGGAGTTCCCGCTTCCGTTACAGCCATAGCGTAATTTCTCACACCACTTTTGGCCGCGTTCAGGAAATCGGCTGCAATGACTTGGTCCGTTAAGGTATGCAGTCCGGTCAAATGCTCCAACAGTGTATTCATGGCTTAACCTCCTGTGAAATGGCTTGATCTAAGAGGGTACCGAGTTCTTGTAATTGGCGGGTCGATAAGTCAACATCCTGCTGTAATATAGCTTTGAGAGTTGGATCAGAGATTAATGCTTGCATGGTTTTAGACTTGGTAAGACACACTGTTTTGAACGCTGACAATTCATGGACTTCAAGTGTTTCGTGCAGGCCATACACCATATGACGTTTACCTCCAATGCTCCAATATATAGTTAAGGTTTAAGTACAACTTTGATGCAATTGTCTTGTCTGGTATCGAAAATTTCATATCCACGTTTGGCGTCGCTTAACGGAATGACGTGTGTAACAACGTCTCCTGGGTCCACCTTTCCCGTATCAATCAGCTCATACATATATGGCATATAGTGAATAACGGGAGCCTGTCCCGTACGTAAATTAACATTTCGCTGAAAAATGTCTCCCAAAGGAAAACCGTTATATCGTCCGCCGTAGACTCCGGTAACTTGAATGGTGCCACCTTTGCGCACAGCTTGTGTAGCTATGACCAATCCTCCTAAAGCTCCACCGTGAAGTTTGAGACCAGAAGCCAAGGATTCTAGCGGAGACATTTTACCGCTCATGCCGGAGCAGTCAATAACTACGTCTGCGCCTCCTTTGGTTATCTCTTTGAGGTAGTTGCCGACGTTTTCTTGCGATTCTACATTAACAATTTCCACATGATTTGTACGCTTCGCATGTTGCAGACGATAATCCAGATAGTCTGCCGCAATGACTCGTTTTGCCCCTTTGAACCAGGCGAACTTCTGGGCTAGCAGACCTACCGGTCCACAGCCAATAACAATGACAGTATCCCCCTTCTTTACTCCGGCATTATCGACGCTCCAAAATGCAGTAGTCATGGCATCAGCAATCAGGCAAAGCTTCTCGTCAGGATGTTCACAACTCTCCGGAATTTTGAAGTGAGTGAAGTTGGCAAAAGGCACACGTAAATATTCAGCTTGTCCACCCGGATATCCACCAGTTGTTCCTGAATAGCCGAAAAAACCGCCCATTTCTCCATGCTCATTAGAATGATCACATTGACTTTCCAATTGGTTTTTACAATAAAAGCATTCACCGCACGCTATGTTGAACGGAATGATCACGCGGTCTCCCTTTTTCAAGTTGGTTACGCCGCTGCCGACTTCTTCTACAACCCCCATCGGCTCATGCCCAATTACATAATCCTCTTGTAGATTCGGAATCATTCCATGAATGAGATGCAGATCTGAACCACAAATAGCGGTTGTCGTCAGTCTGACAATCGCATCGTCGGCTTTTTGAATACTTGGGTCCGGAACCTCTTTAACCACAACGTTTTTGATACCTTGGTAGGTCACTGCTTTCATGCCTGGTTTCCTCCCATATGTTCGTCCGGCGTGCGATCAAACATACCCTTGCGGGTGGTATCGTCTGGGAACAGTTTCATTTTACTGATGTCCACCGTCTTGTTGGCTGATAGTTGATCCAATTGATACTGCTTTTGCAGATCATAGGGATGAAACCACTTTTTTCGTACCATAAGATCAGTAATTTCCTGATGAAGAGCGATGCCTTGATGCAGTTGATTGCGCAACAGAGTTCTGGCATCTGGAGAGACGGTTTCCGTCAAGGCTACGGCTGTATTTCGAACTCCTTCCTTGACGCGAATCAGAAAATCCATCGCTAAGGTCGTGTCTGCCATTTCTGGCATGTTTAATGAGTTTCTTGGATCCACATAATCCATTTTAGCGGACTGGGTCTGATCTAATGTCACATCATTCACCTCAATTTAAAATTGGTGTTGGTCGGAATTCTGGAACAGGTGCCTGAAACGGTGCTTTAACATACAATGCTTGCAAATCGGCAATAGCTTGTATAGATTGCTGAACATCTTTTTCCATTAAATCCTTTAGCTCTTGATCGAATACTAAGCCCTGCATTAATTTGGACTTGGCTAAGCATAACGTTTTAAAATTAAGCGCTTCGTGGATTTCTAAGGACTCATGCGCCGCTAATGTAGACTGTTGGTTTATCATCGGATCACCCTTCTTTTATGCTTCTCAAAGGTATGTTATCCAGGCTAACTAGGTTTATTCATAGCTATTTTCAACCTTGCCAAGTGCTTTTTTGGCCGGTCCTTCAATGACTTCGCCTTGATATGAAAAGCGAGAGCCATGACAAGGGCAATCCCATGTTCTTTCCGCTTCATTCCACTCGACTTCGCAACCCATATGGGTGCATGTCGTGTCCACTAGGTGCAATGCTCCTTGTGGGTCTCGGTATGCGCCTGCTCTTTTGCCGTTTACCCGGATGACCGACCCTTCGTCGTGTTCCAGTTCTTCGGCTTTTTTGTAGCTGATGTCTAACTTTCCAGCAATCAAATGTTTAGCCACATTTGCATTTTGAGTTACAAATGTTTTAATGTCGGGGTCCATATGAAACCTTGAAGGGGAGAAAAGATCCTGGTAGGGGCTTTCCTCTCTGGTAATCAGATTCGTATTTAATAAGGCTGCCGCTACACTTGTGGTCATCCCCCATTTTCTATAACCCGTAGCAACGAGGATGTTAGAAACATCGGATAATTCCTGCCCGATATAAGGGAGCTTGTCTAACGAGTACAGGTCCTGTGCCGACCAGCGATAGACGATTTCCTTTAATCCAAATGTTTGCTCTGCAAACTTTTCTAAAGCTTCATAGTATTGAAATGTGCAGATTCCTTGACCCGTTTTGTGGCCTTCGCCACCGACGATGACCATCGGTTCACCGTTTATTAGTACAGAGCGAAGCGAACGTTTGGGGGTTTCCGCACTTATGTACATACCACCCGGATAGGTTTTGTCCGTCTTGACCGCTAGTACATAAGACCGCTCGGCATGCAATCGCGCAAAATAAAGACTGTTTGGATCATTGAACGGAAAATGAGAGGAGGATACGACATAGTTGCAGGTAATCTTGTGCCCGTCGCTTGTATTAATAATAGAGGGGGTTCCTTTATCCACACCCACAACGGTGGTCTGTTCATAAATCTTCCCGCCTTGCCGGATGACTTGATTGGCTAGATACCTTAAGAAAGGAATCGGATTAAACTGAGCTTGGTTTTCCATCATAATAGCTGCTTTAGTTGAAAAGGGCAGAGGCGTTTGTTCGACATAACTTCCCGGGATGCCAAGTTCCTTGTAAGCTTTATATTCGTCGTTGATTTTTTCCACATGCGTATCCGCACATGTATAAACGTAGGCATCTTCTTCTGTAAATTGACAATCGATATGATACTCTTCTACCGTTTGTCTGATGAATTCAAGAGCATCGCGGTTAGCTTCATAATAGAGTCGGGTTTTCTCTTTACCAAAATGTGAGAGGAACTCGCTATAGATCAAATCATGTTGTGCGGTAATTTTGGCGGTGGTATGGCCCGTTGTTCCATGAAGTATCCGCCCTGCGTCAACGACTGCGACGTGTAGTCCTTTTTTAGAAAGTAAATAAGCAGTGGTAATACCGGTGATCCCCGCACCTACAATAGCAACATCCACCTGAATATCTTCATTAAGCTTGGGGAAATTGGGGACGTCAGTTGAAGCTAACCAATACGATTCTGGAAATTGCGGGAAGGTCGTACGACACTCGTCTTGTTTCATTTTCACAAGCACCCCTTTGATTACAATTATTGTATACATTGTTATCATTGTATGATTTTATATACCCAAAAAAGGGATACTTTCAGCCAGCTTTCATCTTGTTTTCAGCTTGACCGGGTACAATCAAGGCAATTTTCCCGGGGAGGATGCATAACAATGAAAACAAAGATGAAAAAGACGGTTTGGATTCCGGCAATCATCGCAGTTACGGTAGCGGCTCTACTCGTAATCTACTATTACTACATGTCCTCGGTTTCCGGCGGCAAGCCTGGCATGCGACCTCCGGGAGGCGGCAATGTACCAGAGCACATGGGCGGACGTCCCGGCGGAAAAGGTGGTGGGGGCAACGGGGAAATATTTAATACCTTGGGCACGATCTCCGTTTTTCTTGGGGCGGCCCCTTTCTGTTGGTTCTGGTTTAAGAAGCAACTGAGATCACCGTCAATGTTGGTTCGAAAGGCCGGAAAGTTGTTTCACTCCTGGCATAAACTGCTGGGTTGGGCGACCTTGATTCTTATTGCCGTTCATGGCGTCTATTTCCTGATTACCAAACTTCAAGATCATAAAACCTACTCCGGACTGGCGGCTTTTGCCATTATACTGGCTATCTCCGGATACGGCTTCTATATTAATAAAGTGCGTAACAAGTGGATGCGAACCGTCCATCGTATACTTGGACTGCTGTGGGTTCCCGTGCTGCTGCTACATGTAGGCGGAACAGTAATTATGGCGGTCATCGCCACTCTTGCCGTGGGGGTACTAGTCTGGACACTCGACAGAATGGCGGAGAAAACGATGAAGCCTGTCGGAGGGGACACTCTATAATTTTATGGGATGGTGTTACCTTCATCCGGGGGAGAACAAGATGCTGGCGGAGGCGGTTGATATATTGGTTGCGGTTACATTCTTTCCATTGTACTAGAAACTCCTACGTTCTTAATGGGACGTAGGAGTTTGTTTTATTTAATGAGTATGAAATAAAACAAGCTAGTTACCTAATTCGAGTGCGAATTGTCCTAGTATATGAAAAGTAGCAGAACAGAAGTTTATGCTCTTCCGTTAACCAGAATAACGTTAGCTTGAGTTCCTGATTGACGCAGCTTAATTAAGGGCGCGTAGTCATCGGAATAATAGAACTGCTTGGCAGCCTCGTAAGTCGGGAATTCGTGAACTACGACTATTGACGGCTTCCATGTGCCTTCCAGTGTCTCGGGCTGTGGATCTAGCGTAAGGTTGCGGAATCCCGGAACTTCCTGCAGCAGCGCATCTGCTAGCTCTGCGTATTGTTTGAAAACAGCTTCTTCCTCTACTTTTATATCTACGATAACATATGCGCTCATATCCATTCTCCTCTGTATGTCGGACGGTGATCATACGTCCTAGGATTTCGCCGGCGAGCATCTTTAGCTTAATCCGACACGCGGAGATTGTAAATTAGGCACTTTTTTTATCCTCAGTTTCATTTATTACACCGGTTCGTTATTTCAGGTTTGAAAAGTCGGAGAGATGATGCTCGGCCTGAAACCGTTCTCCCCAAGCCTTCATTTGGGTGAGTATTGACTCAAGCGAAGCTCCGAGCGGGGTTAGCGAGTATTCCACTTTAGGCGGAACAAGGTGATGAACTTCACGGTGAATGAGATTGTCTGCTTCTAACTCTCGTAGTTGGAGGGTCAGCATTTTTTGAGTGGCCGTGGGAAGTGCCCGCCGCAGTTCTTGAAACCGCTTAGTTCCACCCAGCAATTCGTACAGAATGATTCCTTTCCACTTTCCGCCGATAATGCTCAAGGTTACTTCCACCGGACAGCCTTTAGTCGGCGTGCAATTAACTCCATTGTTCAGCCGTTTTCTCAACCATATCATCCCCTTTCACTTTGTTGTTATACCAATATTATACTTGGCAGTTTAGTTCAGATACAGCGACCCAAGGCAGCACTTGACTTCAAGTTAACTTTAATAAGCAGCATCTAGTAGCAAGCCGAGTAATTCCAGCCTTATATCCCCAAAGCCGTCTTAACGCGGATCGGCGCGAAAGGCGGCTTTGGAGATATACATATGCAACTAAGGACGTGGTTTGAAAATGCCGAATGGTCGTCCTACGGGCAGGAATGTACGGCCAAAATGTGCATTCAGAACAGCAGCTCCTGTACCGTACAGCGAGAGTAGACCAATACCCATTTCAGCATAAGCGGCGATGGTATGGAACACCTCTGAGGCGATGCCGAATGCATCGAAGCTAAGGCCGAGGAACAGAAAATCAATCAACACAAAAATAAAAAATAGAACCTTGTGCGTCTCCATGGCTCCAATGGTCATGAAGAGCGTAAAGATGAGATAGCCCGCAAAGGCAAAGCCGAGCTGCCTACCATCCACCGCAGATGCCAATTCTGAGCCGAATACGCCCATTTTAATCATCCAGCTACTAGCTACGGCTAACCAGAAGAAGGCGTAAGCGCCAAATGCCGTCATGCCAAAGGTGTTGTTATGCTTTGCATCCTGAATGCAGGCAAACAGCTGTGCAAAGGCACCCAGGAAGATAGCCCAAGGAATAATAAAGCTCAAGCCCTCGGTGAGACCAAGCTTTTGGGATGAAGCTACAAGCGTAACAATGGCCAAGCCAAACAGGCCGATCGCGCTCGGATCGGCCGTTATGATTTTTACGTTAGAATGAGATTCATTTTGCATGAGAAAAATAGAAGCCTCCAATAATATTTAAGTACGTGTCAATCTGCCGATGCCAGAATCACACTGACATATTGTAACGGAAACCAACCTACTCGCATAGTAGGTAAATCATAAAAATTTTACGATCTGTCTTGTGATGGGGCAAGGATTTATTAAATGGTGTTACCGCAGGATTTGTGATAATATTTACACCTATATAGAATGAGGAAGTGACATAGTGATTAATATAACGATTCCAACTCCGGATATCACGATTACCAAACAGGTTAACCCTGAGCTCAGCCATATTTACGGGTTTACCGACTTTCACCTGATCCCTAGAGATAAGGCGGGTATCTTTATGTTTTACAATGCGCAGGAGGAACTGCTGTTCGTTGGTAAAGCAAGAAAGCTAAGACCAAGAATCAAAAAGCATTTTGAAGATAACGTATCGCCGATCAAGGACAAGCGGAACGAAGTAGCGATTATTGAGGTTTGTATTGTGGAAGATGCAGTAGAGCGAGAAATTTATGAAACCTACATCATCAATTCGCAAAAGGCTAAATATAACGTTGAAAAAGTGTTTTATAAGTAACAAAGCAACAAGCAGCTACTTTATAAAAAAAGAGCAATAAGCCGCAGTAGTGCACTGCCCTTATTGCTCTTTTAAATTCGTGCATTTAGATCCTCTCAAGGACGGGGCGATATAGTATGAACAAAACCGACCGCTTGCTGGCTATCTTGCTAGAGTTACAACGTAAGGATATTATACGGGCCGAGGATTTAGCGGCGATTTTCGAAACGAGTGTGAGAACGATCTATCGGGATATTCAGGCTCTCAGCGAATCGGGCGTACCGATTGTAGGAGCACCGGGTATTGGATATTCTTTGATGGAGGGATACTTCCTGCCTCCTGTAAGCTTTACTGTAGAAGAGGCTGTAGCGCTGCTAATCGGAACAGATTTTGTCGAACAAAAATTTGATACAGACTATGGCATGAAGGCGCAAACTTCACGCAGAAAAATCGAAGCTATTTTACCAGAGAGCGTTCGCAGGGAAGTTGCCCAGGTGCGAACGACTATCAGACTGCTGGCGGTGGGTAAAGGAACAAACCATACAGAGAAAGCCTATTTGGAAACGCTGCGCATCGCTGTATTGGCTAAACAGAAGGTTCGGTTTGGTTACTCCAAAAAAATGCCAGAGGCTGACGGGAATCGCCAAAGTGTGCGTGTGGTCGCTCCTTATGGTCTTGTACTGCTGCATGGTTCGTGGGTTTTGATTGGACAATGCGAATTGCGGCAACAGCTGCGCCATTTCCGTTTGTCGCGTATGAACGATCTGATCATGCTGGAGGACGGTTATCAGTTGCCTATTGATTTTAATTTGCAGGATTACAAGCAATCCGATGACCGCCACATAAATGTTCACATACAAGTCCGTTCGGATATTGTAGATAAAGTGAAGGAAGCGAACCATTTTTACATGGAGTCCATGGAGGAGCGTGAGGATGGAATCCATGTATTTTTCCGTGTTAGACACCCAGAGGAATTACTATCATGGATACTTGGTTGGGGTGCAGATGTGGTAGTGCTGGAGCCTGAATCGCTTCGCGAGCGTGTCCGGACAGAAGTGGAAAAAATGTTGAAATGCTACTGACATAATGCTGTCAGTAGCATTCTTGTATAGTAAAGCTACTTTGATAGAGAGGGGCATTTACTATATGAATACAAGCGAAACATTACAGCGTTTTGAAGAGACGGCACAGCACTATCTTCTTGAATTGGACAGCTTTAGCCTGGAGCAATTGCAGTACACACCGCAGGAGGGACAATGGTCGCTTGGACAAATGTATCTTCATTTGGTGAACTCTGCTCTTTATATGCATCTTAGGAATATAGATCTTTGTCTACAGTCTAATGGAGAAAAAGGGACTAAAACGGAGGCGGGCACAACCGCATTTAACTTGGGAAGCTATCCACCCATACGTATTCAAGTCCCACCATCTCCGCAGTATACTCCCCCCCAACCGACGAGCAAAGAAGAGATTGCAGAAGGATTAAACGTGGTGATCCGTAAAATGAGAGAGATTGAGCCAACCGTTGAGAAATCAACAGGGTCGTCTACTTCTCCTCATCCCGGATTTGGCGCGTTGAATGCGGGAGAGTGGTTTAGACTCATCGAGATGCATTATCGTCACCATCTTTTGCAGATGGAGCGCTTGAAGCACGCAATAGTCGGTTAATTGTCTCCCGGCGTAGCCCGATGAACTGCCCGATTTCCTCCTGCGTCAATACGTCTGTTAACGTAGCGGGTGCGATGTAGGAGTGGAACCAGCGTTGAAGCTTCCGAAGCTTCTCGGCAGGCGATACCTCTGTGAGCTGGTCAATTCGTTGCTGCATCATGCGTAGCTTATCCTGTAGCTGCAAAGCGATGGCTCGACATTGAGCCGGGTCTTGCTCCAGCTTCAGGTACCATTCTTTTTGCGACAGAACCTCAATCTCTGAGGTGACCAGCGCCATCGCGGTACCATAATAGGGATTGGGACTGATGAGGGAGTGGTGCGGGATGATTTCATCGGGCACAATTACATTAACTAAAATTTGCGAGCCGTCTTCATGGACTCGGATAATTTTTAACAGGCCGCTTTTTAAGTGATATAAAGGGCCAGTTTCCCCTTGTCGAAATAAGGTCTCGCCTTTGTGTAATATCATGAACGTGTATAGCCTCCATTTCATGTATTCCAGCTTTTAGATGAACCCGCCATTGACGCGGATGGTCTGTCCGGTAACCCACTGCGATTTAGCGCTGACCAGAAACTCAATCATATCAGCGATATCTTCCGGTTCACCGAGACGACCCATAGCATTCATTTTCTTCATGCCTTCGATCTGCTGCTCTGTTTTTCCTGCTTGAAAAAGCTCTGTGTTGACAGGGCCGGGAGCCACGGCATTGATCGTAATTTGCCTGCTTCCGAACTCCTTGGCCAGCTGACGGGTAAATTGCTCCACCGCGCCTTTCGTACCCGCGTATACGCTATAAGCCGGAAACATTTGTCCGATCACGGATGTGGACAGGTTTACGATTCTCCCGTAATTCTCCATGTATTTCATCGCTTGCTGACAGGCAAAGAAGGTACCTTTTACATTCAGCGCGAATTGTTGGTCAAAATCAGCTTCGGTCACCTCAGCCAGAGGTTTGGTAATCATCAGCCCGGCGTTGTTAACCAGAATATCCACTTTGCCGAATTCAGCAATCGTATTGGTAAATAAGGCTTCAATATCGCTCATCTTGCCCAGATCAGCGTGGAGAGCTATGGCTTTTCCGCCTTTTTGAATAATGCCTGCTACAACTTCTTTAGCTCTATCCGGACTGTTGACATAATTGACAACTACAGCAGCACCTAGATCAGCCAGCTGCTCAGCAATGGCACGTCCAATTCCCCTGGATGAGCCAGTGATAATTGCTATTTTCCCATCCAAATGCTTCATATGTGCTCAGCCTTCTTTCCAAATATTTTTAAGATATCCCTTTTTCTAAAAGCATCCACACTTCTGAAAACTCCTGATCAATCGTCGGACTCTTCCATTCGTAAGCATGTGCGGGATGATGGAAACGGGTTGTGGCATAGAAAAGCGTACGCGCCAGTTGGATCGGCTGATCCGTTGTAATGCCCCCACGCACAATAATGTCAGCGAGCTGATCCACAATGTGGGCGATATGCTGGTCGATTAAATCCGCGGCTTGCTCGGTGACCCGAGTATACATCCCGAACATTTCCTCGTCATCGCGGGCATAATACTGCTTAAGCTCGATCAAGGTCTGTATATATCGTTTTAAGTGCGGTATTCCTAGCACAGATGAATCCTGGCATATCTTCGTTAACGGATCGATTATCTTTTCATTTAGCCATTTTTCGGTCACGCCTTCAAGAAGCTCGGCTTTACTTTTAAAGTGTCGGTAAATAGTGCCGTGACTTACTCCTAATACTTTGGCAACATCCGTCACGGAGCTTTTAGCTACACCAAAACGCCTAAGTGTGTCTTCTGTAGCAATGAGAATCTGTTCCTTGGTTAGCACATCTGAGGATTTTTCCATAGGGACACGGTCAAATGCCGTGTGAGTCACCTCCTTGAAGTCAGGATAACACAAAGAGTATCAAATGACAAATATTCGTTTTTGTCATTTGATACCCTTTTTTTAAAGAATCCAAAGAAGTGAACAGAAATACTACAATAACGATTCGATGACGGGATCAATGGCCCAGGGCTCCGTTGTTACTTCAAATCTCCCTTGCACATGGCCATCGCGATCGACCAAGAATTTAGAAAAATTCCACTTGATACCGTCGCCAGCGTATATATCCGGATACTTATCCCGCAGGAAATCCTCCATCCATTGACCGTCTTTGGTCTGGATATCGAAGCCTTGAAACGGTGCCTGTTGGGTCAGATATTGAAATAAAGGATGAAGAGATAAGCCTCTTACATCCGTCTTCTCAAATAGTGGGAAGGTTACTCCATGGTTAATTTGGCAAATTCCCTGAACCTCCGAATTGCTACCCGGCTCTTTTTTATTGAATTGGTTACAAGGAAATGCAAGGATTTCAAAACCTTGTTCCCTCCGTTTTTCGTAGAGCTTTTGCAGGTCAGTGAATTGACTGGAGAAGCTACACATGCTGGCAGTGTTTACAATAAGGAGAATCTTACCTCTATAGTCTGAGAGTTCAATCGGTTCCCCGTTAATTGAGGTTGCTTGAAAATCATAAATAGACATGTTAACGTTCCTCCTCACGTTATTTTTTAATACATCATATATCCAGAATTGTTATTGGTCTAATATATTATTAGGATCAACTTTATAGGTATTTACAATAACTTCGTCTTGCAGAACACATTGTCCATCTCTCTCTTGAAATCAAAGAAGATCCGCCTTAAAGAAAGTAGGAGATTTGCCTCTTTCATAGCAAACTGTGGCATTCGCCGTTACCAAGATAGAATATAGATGCATATTCATGTAGTGTGTGCAAAAACCCAACAGAATCGAGGGATATTCGTGCCCATTGGAAAGATGATTCAATACAAGGAAATGCGACAACATCCCATTTTACGTTCTCACTTGCCCGAAACCCGCTGGATCAGTAATGCAAGGACTTTACGGATGCTGGATACCTATCGCACAGTCTTCATCAAGCCTAATTATGGGAGTGGGGGAACCGGCATCATACGCGCGAAAAAGGTAGGGAGGAGATATGAAGTTCGTTGCGGCTCCAGTCGCAGAGTCGTTAGATCCCACGCCGTAAGAAGAGCAATTAGAAGCTACCGAAGACCTCATCGTCGTTATTTGGTACAGCAAGGACTCAAGTTAGCCAAGTACAAAGGTTCGATTTTTGATGCCAGAGTGTATATGCAAAAGCCAGACTCGGAATGGGTTATCTCAGGGGTAACCGGTCGTGTCGCTGCACCCCGAAAAGTGGTTACCAATTATCGGAAGGGAGGACATGCGGCGCCGTTATCCAAAGTGCTTTTAAGGGTTTTTAAAAATGACAGAGCAAAAATGAAAGAGATTTTGGACCAGATCATCGAGCTTTCTAGAATTATTGCCGACACGATTGACAAAAATCATCCGGTTCGCGAGCTGGGCATCGATCTTGCTGTTGAGAAGAGCGGCCAAATCTGGATTATCGAGGCCAATCCGCATCCCGGACATATGTTATTCAGGCAGCTCCCTAATCATAAGATGATTCGCAACATTTTGAGAAACAAACGTCGTATTCATCATCATTAGGATAAAGTATTTTAAAGCAGCACTCTAATATCAGAACGGCAACATTTCAAGGTATCGTTGAGATGAACGATGCCTTTTTTGTGTTAAAAGAGAGTGTCTATCGAATTGTTCACAAAATGTTCACTTATGTGAGAGTTTCGACTATTTATATAATTAGCAAAGCAAAAGAAGGGATGATGGAATTGCCAACAACGAAGAAAGAAAATTTTTATTTTGGTTTAATGATGTGCTTGGGGATGGTCGTATTCATGACATTGTATAATCTATATACAAATGGCTTGATTGGCACCATGTCTCTAAAGGCAATGCTTCTTCAATTTATTTTATGTTTTATCACTGCTTTCGTATTGGAATTATGTATTGTCGGTCCAGTAGCAAAGAAAATAGCCTTCTCATTACCGTACGACAAATCCAAAAGGCTATTTGTAATTCTATCCCTTTCATGTTGTATGGTCATTGGCATGGTTCTCTGTATGTCACTTTATGGTTTGGGGACGGCTTACTTTTTTAATAGTCTTTCAGAAGGCTCATTATTTAAAAATTACTTGTCTTTAGTTGTTAAGAATTTTGCGTTTGCTTTTCCTCTACAGCTCTGCATTGTAGGGCCGCTTGTTCGCTATTTATTTGTTAGATTCGTGAAAGGTACAAGTATGGGGATGCCATTAGGCAAAAACGTAGTTAACGACGGTATTCGATAGCTCAACAGCCGCCTTCTGTCTGAGAAGGCGGCTTGTTTTTTACCCAGAAGCTCAGTACCTTTATAGCGTTTGTCCGCTGTCTACCGTAATGATCTGGCCTGTCATGGCTTCCTGTTCCAAAGCAGAGCAGACCATGCTAGCAATATCCTCAGGTGTGGAAATGCGCTGTAGCAGCAGATGAGGAGCCAATTGTTTCATTTGTTCTTCCCTACCTGCCCACCATCTTGTCGCCACCGCGCCTGGCACGATGCAATTGACTCGAATATCAGGGGCCAGGGATCGTGCTAACGATTTGGTCAGCCCGTGGACGGCTGCTTTGGATACTGCATAGGGTAGCGAGGAACCTAGCCCTGTTTGTCCAGCTATACTTCCCAGATTGACGATAGCTCCTTGTTGACGATGCTTCATATAAGGAGCTACGGCTCTAGCACAGTAAAACATGCCTTTCACATTAACAGCCAAGAGATCATTCCACACCTCTTCCGTAACGGCCTCTAGATCGTCCATTGGAATATGATGTGTAATGCTGGCGTTATTCACCAGTACATCAACCGTGCCGTATTGCTGAACAATCTGCTCGACCATATCCCGAACTTCCCGATCTTGGGAAACATCTGCCTGTAATGCAATTGCACTTCCTCCCTGTTCAAGTATCATACGTACGGTTTCCTCTGCATCGTCTTTAGAACGGGAATAGTTTACGACTACCGTAGCCTTTCGATCTGCTAATTCTATACATATCGCTCTCCCAATTCCTGTACCGCCGCCTGTAACTAGGGCTACTTTTTGATGTAAATCCATGTATATCCGCTCCTTAGCCAACTCGTTAGTGTTGTGTGAGAAAAGTAATATAATCTGTTATGGATCATTGTAGAGGATGTATTATATTTTGTATAATTGAATTAACTGAACTTGTAATTCAATAAAATTGAATTTAAACAAGCGACTTGGGAGTAGGAGAATGGATATTAAAGCACTCAAAACATTTCAGATGATTGTGAATTACGGGAGTTTTATGCGTGCGGCGGAAGCGTTGAATTATGCGCAATCCACTGTGACGATGCAAATACAGAAGCTGGAATCCGATCTAGGAGTTCAACTAATTGAGCGGGGCAAGAAAATAAAGTTAACTGAAGCTGGCAGGATGTTTTATGAGCAAAGTTTGCCCATTGTAAAAGACATGGAGCAACTGCAGGAAAATATGGAGAACCTGCAAAGGGGAACCGCAGGTGACATTCGTATAGGAGTGACTGAACCGACCGCCAGTTACCGACTACCCGAAATTTTAAAGCGGTTCTTAAACCATTACCCTCACATTCGGGTTTCTGTTGAGTTTGGGAATACACCTACATTAAGCGAGCGTATTCTCCAAGGGGATGTGGATATGGCATTATGCTCTGCCCCGGATTTGGGTACAGAGCTATATTTTGAACCTTTATTTAAGGAGAATTTTGTGGTTTTGATGCCTGAACATCACCCTCTTACAGAAAAGGAGTGCATTGGACCCGCAGATTTACAGGGGCATCGCCTACTTATTACGTCGTCCATCTGTCCTTATCGGCGCAAACTTGAAATGGTCGTGAAGGAACATGGAATAACTACGTTAGACACGATGGAAATTGGCAGCATGACGGCTCTAAAATCTTATGTGGAATGTGAATTAGGGATTGCCCTTGTGCCCCAAATTCTAGTCCATCCTGTCCCGGCAGGAACAGCAGTGAGGCAATTAAGCGGCAGCTTGATCGATATGACCTTTGGTCTTCTTTGTAAAGCAAACGAGGCACCGCTGAAGCTGGCAAGCTCAAGGCTATATTCTGTGTTAAAGCAGGAGCTTGGGCAATTGTCGTGAGCATACGATATCAAACCGACTGCAATAGGCAGCCGGTTCGTTTGGTTATTTTTTCGTAATGGGAATCCATACTTCACTTCGGTATTCCTCAGCATGAGTATCTCCCATGGTATATACTTCTAGCTCAGGCCCGCCTGAGTGCTCATAGTTGCTGGCAGGGAACCATTCCTGGTAAATTCTTTGCCATACCTTCTGGATCGAGTGAGGCATAGGGCCGATGGATGTAAACACGGCCCAGGTTGCAGCCGGGATGGTTCTGGCTTCTAATCCGTTCGAGGCTGCTACGTCTTCACTGCCCTCTGCGGCGATAAGGTAGCTAAACGTTTCCTCACCGTGCTTCATGTCCAGACATATACCGAGGATATCATCGCCTGTCCCCAAGGCATGAATGCGATCCGATGTGCCATCTGCGTTAAGTTGATCCCAGAATTTTGGGATTTCCCGAAGGTTTTCACCGTTCTTAGTAGTAACTTGAATGGACTTCCCAATGACCGTAAAGGCCGCCTTCTCTACAATTTTATAATCCATTTCCTGATCTCCCTTCAGTGATAGATGGAAGGTGATGCGTGGAAAGGCTTTCAGGTTCACTCCCGGGTTTCTGGCCTCAGAGGGAGAAATACCGTGTACCTTTCGGAACGCTTTAGAAAAAGATTCGGGGGAATCATATCCGTATTTGAACGCTACATCCAGCACCTTGGCGGAAGAAAGACTCAATTCCTGAGCAGCCAAGGTCAATCGACGTTTGCGCACATATTCTGCTACCGTGAAGCCAGTTAGCATATGAAACATTCGCTGAAAATGAAAAGGAGACGAATAGGCTGCCTTTGCAATTTCATCGATATCGAGTGGCTGCTGCATTCTCTCTTCCATCAGATCCAGTGCGTTCTTGATCCGAAGCAACCATTCCAACCGCATCACCTCCTTGGTTGTAATCATATCATTAGGAGTATCTGTAATCCTGTCTTTGCGTGCTCTTGTTGAACAGGAAAAACAATGTGCCTGCCCCCTTGTGTTCATAATTAAAATTTGGGACAATGAAAGAGGCGTTTAAATAGCGCAGATTGCTTAAACATGCTATGATGCAATGATCGTTGAGACGAGTCGTGATGGCTAGGGTTTATATATAGAAATACGAATTTGATTGTTTTGAAAAGAGGATCGAACATGAAAAAAGAATCCATTTATGGATTAACGCTAGATCAATTGACAGCATGGCTCATCGAGCATGGGCATAAGAAATCCCGGGCATTGCAGGTATGGGACGCATTGTACCGGAAGCGGGTTACTGATTTTGCAGCGATGGCAGAGGTTCATGAGGATTGTACACGCCTGTTGGCAGAGCACTTTTCCATTGAAACACTTGAAGAACACGTGAAGCAACAGTCAGCAGACGGGACGGTCAAGTTCTTGTTCCGGCTTCAGGATGGTAATTTGATTGAGACGGTATTGATGCGGCATAAGTTTGGCTTATCCGTATGTGTGACTACACAGGTAGGATGTAATATTGGATGTAGCTTCTGTGCGAGCGGATTGTTGAAGAAGAGCCGCGACCTATCCAGTGGTGAGATTGTAGAGCAAATTATGAAGGTCCAGCTGTATCTGGATCAGGAACGCCCGGGCGACCAGGTCAGTCATGTTGTTGTGATGGGAATTGGCGAACCGTTTGATAACTTCGTGAACCTGTCCGATTTCATTCGGGTGATTAAGGATCACAAAGGGCTAGCGATTGGGCCGCGGCATATTACCGTTTCCACAAGCGGATTGGCTGATAAAATCATTGAATTTGCAGATTCAGACCTCCATGTCAATCTGGCGATCTCCCTCCACGCCCCGAATAATGAGATTCGTACTCGCATTATGAAGATCAATCGGGCGATTCCGATTGAGAAGCTCATGCAGGCGATTGATTATTATTTGGACAAAACAAATCGTCGGATTACGCTGGAGTACATCTTGCTGAAGGATGTTAATGACGGTAAGGAGCATGCGCTCGAACTGGCTGAGCTGGTGGGCCATCGTCGTAATCTGGCCAATGTCAACCTCATTCCGTACAATCCAGTGGATGAGCATAGCCAATACCAGCGGAGTGAGTCGGAGTCGATTACGGGCTTCTATGATGTGCTGAAGAAACAAGGTATTAGCTGTAGTGTTCGGCTGGAGCATGGAGTCGATATTGACGCAGCCTGCGGACAGCTACGCAGCAAACAAATCCGCAAGGATGCCAAGGGTAGCCGCAATACGGAGCGCGAAGCCATTAGTTAAATACACAAGCGTACTCTCTAACAGGAGTACGCTTTTTTATATCACGAGCCGTAGGGCGAAATGTTACCCAGAAATGTGAAAATAGTCACGTAATAGTTGCTGCTTTTACGTTATAGTGAGTGGTTAGTGGAGGGGTTATATGGCTAACGTAATTTCAAATGTGGCGCTCGTTCCGGGCAATTATGTGATGAAGATAGAGGGGAAATTTAAGGGGAAGATGGGTCAGTTCTATATGCTGCGCAGCGGGAATGGTTACCCACTGCTGCCCAGACCCATCAGCATTTATGATATTGGGGAAGAGAGCATTTCCTTTTTGTACCGGGTTGTTGGAGAGGGGACCCATCTATTTTCCCAATTACAGCCTGGTCAGGAGATTCAATTGGAAGGACCCTTTGGAAACGGGTTTCCGCAGGTTGAGGGCAGTTTGGCTTTAATCGGCGGTGGCATGGGTACAGCACCATTGTTATTGGCTGCAAAATATTACCCGCATGCAGACGTTTATCTGGGGTTTGCACAGCAGGCCTTCGGGGTTGAAGCGTTCGAGGCTGCGGCAGCATCTGTAGAGGTCAAGGTAGGGGGGAGCATCGTCGAGCAGGTCGATCCGGCTCGCTATGCGAATATGTTTTCCTGCGGGCCAACTCCGATGTTGCAAGCACTCGCGCTGAAAACGGCGGGTACAGCGTCCCGCTTATATATTTCAACAGAAAGACATATGGCCTGTGGTATTGGCGCATGTTTGGGCTGCACCATGCGTACCCGTGGAGGCAATCGGAGGGTATGTAAGGAAGGGCCTGTATTCCCGGTGGAGGAGGTGGAGTTCGATGATCTCCATGGCATGTAATATAGCAGGTGTACCGTTCAAAAACCCGATTATCATGGCATCCGGTACGTTTGGGTTCGGGCGTGAGTATGCAGAATTCTATTCTCCTGAGCTACTCGGCGGCATCGTCGGCAAGGGACTAACCCTTCATCCGAAGGCGGGGAATACGGGGCAACGAATACATGAGACAGCATCCGGTATGCTGAATAGTGTAGGATTGGAAAATCCGGGTGTGGCGGCTTTTTTAAAGGATGAACTGGATGACATGACTCGCTGGAATACGGCTGTTATTGCCAATGTGGGCGGTTCCAATCTGGAGGAATACGTACAGGCCGTAGCTATGATTACGGAAAACGCGCAAAAACGCCGTACAATGAACCGCAGAGGCGTTGACATGCTGGAATTGAACATTTCATGCCCCAATGTGAAGCAGGGCGGAATGCAATTTGGTATCCAGACAGAGGTAGCGCGGGAGGTGGTGCGTCAGGTGCGCAATGTGACGGCGCTTCCGCTAGTTGTCAAGCTGTCTCCAAATGCAGAGAACATCACGCAGATGGCGGTTATGTGCGAGGAAGAAGGCGCCGACGGCGTTTCGCTGATCAATACATTTTCTGCAATGAAAATAGATATACGTCGGCGCCGCAGTGTGTTCGCCAACACGTATGCAGGCCTTTCCGGACCGGCAATCAAGCCGATTGCCTTGCGCATGGTTCACCAGGTGGCGCAGGCGGTATCCATTCCCGTGATCGGGATGGGCGGGATCAGCTCTGTGGAGGACATTATTGAATTCACCATGGCAGGGGCCGCCGCCATTCAGGTGGGAACGTATAATTTTGTCCATTTACATGCAGGGGCTGAGTTGGTATATGGACTAGAACAATGGATGCAGCAGGAAAAGGTGCAGTCGTTGGATGAGATACGAGGAATTTTGTAAATTTAGCACTCATATGTGTATAAACTTGAGCATACAAAACCGGCTTGTCTTCTAAGGCAAGCCGGTTTTGTATTTTATTTTACCGAACCAGCCAGACTTGACTAATGGTTAATATCGCATTTGTTCAAGATGAACGAAATTTGATTTTCCAGCCGATTAATGGCTTCCTTGGATGCCTGGTCATTGGCACCTTGGGCCTGAAGCGTAGCGAGCTTCTGCTTGAGTTGATGAAGGTCTTCTCCTGCATGAGCGCAGTCGTAATTGCTCTCGAGATTGTCGATCATCCGTTATCCTCCCTTTCGTCAGGTATACGTCCTTATTATGGAGAATTGACCTTTCCTTATTCAGCATATTGTTTTATTTCAGATAAAGGCTGCGTTATCCACTAATGGGGCGCGTAAAGCTTGTAAAATAAGAAGGGATTTTGTCAAACTATGTCGAATAAAAAGGGGTTATAGGGGCAAGATAGGCTCTTCTTCCCATTGGAGAGCTTGATAAAGAAGCTGGGTGATACGGTTGCGGTTAAAAGGTAAGTTGAAACCGAGAAGACAATTCAAAGTTTCGCTACAATTCATGATTATTATTTTGGTTGTTTTAGTTAT
>RCUE01000105.1_pt1 | contig 35185 bp, 29 predicted proteins | sample 2166111 | NCBI WGS metagenome assembly RCUE01 (sample SAMN09930795, study PRJNA488358) | compost metagenome | feature: garden; material: soil; isolation source: compost soil in phenylacetonitrile-enriched culture | place: Germany: Experimental Botanical Garden Goettingen | collected 2016-01-27 | reverse complement strand
CAAAATTCAAATTAGCGGTTAATGGATGTCCACGCAACTGTGCGGAATCATGTACGAAGGATATCGGAATCGTAGGCAACGATGGGGGCTGGGAGATCTTTATCGGTGGAAACGGTGGTATTAAAGCACGGTTGGCTGATTCACTCTGTAAAGTAAAAACCGACGCTGAACTGATTGATATTGTAGGAGCCGTGATGCAATTCTACCGGGAAACAGGGCAATACCTGGAACGTACTTCCGAGTGGGTGGAACGGATCGGTCTGGAAGAGATTCAGAAGGCTGTCGTTAACGATACAGCTAATCGACAAGCTTTAGTAGAACGCGTTGAATTTGCATTACAACAGGTCGAAGACCCATGGAAAAAAATCATCCATGATGAGGATACACGCAAGAATCTATTCGAGGCTGTCACTCCGTCTATTGTGTAAAATTGCATCTAAAAATGCCTGAGGAAGGAAGCGAGCAAGCAAATGATCAAGAATGCCGAATGGCTTGTTGTCGGTCATAGCAAGGATTTTCCGATCAGAATAGGACGCACTATCCACGTCAAAGGTGCTGAAATTGCTGTTTTCCGCACTTCGGAGAATAAGCTGTATGCTGTTGAAAATAGTAATCCTCACCCTAAGGGGGGTCCTCTTACAGAGGCAATAGTATCTGGTCATTATATTTATGATCCTTTGTATGACTGGAAAATTGATTTGCAAACAGGCCTCGTTCAAGAGCCTGACCACGGACAAATTAAAACGTTCGCCGTCTGTGAAGAGGGAGAAGTAGTGAAAATATCGCTTGAAACGGTTTAATTCATGTGAGGGAAAGCATAAAAAGGGCTCGACAGGAACAATCCTGCAGGGCCCTTTTTGTTTTGGATCAGGTAATAGTGACACCTGCACTTGCGTAACCCACCACGGTGTTGACGAGGGAAACGCCTGTCGCAGTGGCAGAGAAAACCATAAGCAGACGGGTTTGCGCGGTTACGGGTATAGCCAATCCAGTAGCAATACCACTAGAAGTCGTTCCTAAAGCAACGATGTCAGTTAGTGGGGGAGTCAATGTAACGGTAGCTCCGGGAACGGCTATAAAGGTGTTATTAGGTGTCGGGGAACTAAACAACTGGGCAGTAATGCTAACGGATGATCCTAAGAGAGTTAGAGCAGCAGTTGTACTGAAATATCCGGTAATGGATGTGATTACACCCCCCCGTGGAACGGAAAAAGCAAAATTAATGAGTGGTCCTACAAGCGTACCTGTGAGGTCTATAACCCCATTTACAAGGCCAATACCTGTAGCTGAGCTTCCGAAACCAATCAAACTTGTGGTTCCTACCAATCCGCCAAGAACGGTTGTCAGTATAGCAGGACCACCGGAGGCAAATGGGATAATTGCCCCTGAACCGGTGGCTCCAGTAACCCCAGTGGCTCCAGTAGCTCCGCCGACACCTGTAGCGCCCGTGGCTCCAGCGGGTCCAGCCGCGCCAACCGCACCTGGCAGTCCATCAGCGCCAGTCGGTCCAGTGGCTCCAGCGGGCCCAGCCGCGCCAACCGCGCCCGGCAGTCCATCAGCGCCAGTCGCTCCAGTGGCTCCAGCAGGCCCAGCCGCGCCAACTGCGCCCGGCAGTCCATCAGCGCCGGTCGGTCCAGTGGCTCCAGCAGGCCCGGCCGCGCCAACCGCGCCCGGCAGTCCATCGGCGCCAGTCGGTCCAGTGGCTCCAGCGGGCCCGACCGCACCAACTGCGCCTGGCAGTCCATCAGCGCCAGTCGGCCCTGTGGCTCCAGCGGGTCCGACCAAACCATCAGCGCCCGTAGCGCCCGTGGCGCCTGTTACACCCCCGGCAGGCCCAGCAGGCCCTTCAGGTCCGACGGCTCCGATAGGCCCAGCGGCTCCGACAGGCCCGGCAGGCCCTTCAGCTCCGATAGGTCCAGCGGCCCCTACAGGCCCGGGAGGTCCTGGTGGACCCGGTACACCTGCTGGACCAGGCGCACCGCCAGGCCCCACAGGTCCGGGAGGTCCTGGTGGGCCCGGCACACCTGCTGGACCAGGCGCACCACCAGGCCCCACAGGTCCCGGAGGCCCTTGTGGGCCGGGCTCCCCTGACAAATACGGTTCACTTAGTGCGTTGCTAACCGTCGTACCCGCAGTTCTGATTGCACGGATTAAACTGTCTTTAAGAGTTGAATTGAGGGATTCCTGTAGAACGATGGACAATAGGGCATCCAGCAGTTGCTGTAATGTAGTACCTACGCTGATCGGAGAGAAAGGTGTGGCTTCTAATGCTACAATAGCAAGTTCCAACGCCGCCAGTAAATCTGCCTTAGCCCCGCTTCTAAGTCTTAAACTTTTCGCCAGAGACAGCAATTGTCTTAAAATCTGTTGCAATAAAGATACATTAGCCGCAGAAGGGTTTGCGAATACAAGTGGGACGATCGAGGTCAATTCATGAATAAGCTTGAGAAGCGCTTCGATACTTCTATTATCTCTTGGTGGTTTACAGTCCTCGTCTTTTTTTGAAGCACCACTGAACCTGAACGGTCTTTTATGTTTCATGCTCAAGTATCTCCTCCTCATTCTTCCTACTGTAGAGGTGACAGATGGTTAATCGCCCCGTTTTACAGATATTCATAATATATTTATTGAAGCGAAAAGGGTGAATACACAAGCAAAGCTTAATAAAATATTGATAACAAAAAGCGCGGTCCCCAAATAGCCTGGGACCGCGCTTTAGTGTGTAGTCTATTAGATTATACGTCTTCGAAAGATTTATTTGAAAATTCGTACCAGCAGTTCAGCCATCTCGCCTCTGCTGATGGCGGCTTTTGGTTTGAGTGTTCCATCAGGATACCCGCTAATCCAACCCGAACCTATGGCTTTCTCGAATGCTGTGGAAGCCCAGGAAGCAATCTGCTGATCATCTTTGTAAGATTGCAGTCCAGTAGGGCTGGAAACGGATGTCTGTTTCTGCATCGCGTGTGACAGGATCACCATCGCCTGTTCACGCGTAAGACTTTCATCAGGTCCGAACGTCTGAGCGGTTAGTCCTTGAATCCATCCCTGACGGTGAGCGGCATCCACGGCTGATCCAGCCCAGTGCCCCTTCATATCTGTAAATGAGGTAGACAGGCTTTCGTCTCCAGTAGTTCCTAAAGCCCTGATCAATATGGCTACAAATTCTGCACGGCTTACCGCACGCTCAGGGCGCATGTTGCCATCTTTATAGCCCTGCATCCAGCCTTTGGCTGCAAGAGATTGTAGGGACTTCGCTGCCCAGTGATCTTGTAGGTCCGGCCACACTTGAGCTGGCTCTTGCGAATCTGACGAATGGATTGGGTCATTTTGTACATCGGTCTGATCAACCTGAGACGCGTCCGTAGAGACGGCAACAGCGAAGGTACCTAACCGAGGTGTATTCAGACTCACACCCGACAAAATCCCTTGTGAATTTATCACAGCAGTGCCCTTTAGAATCTCGCGCTCGCCATTTTCATACATCACAAGAATAGAGAATTGGGGTTCTACATTCTGCAATTCACTTGAAGATTCGCTATCCAGCGGCAGAACGATGGACGAAGTCCCTGTCACGTTAGCTTTAATTTCTACAGCCGCTCCTATCAGCTTCAGGTTGGATTGTTGCTCAGCCCAATCTCGGAATTGCTGATCTGCCTGCTGAAATGAAATGGTCACGTCCTGCTGACCTGAGGCGGCCATGCTGGTTAGTGTGTCACTGGATAGCATCAGTGTTCCATAACGGGAGATCACCGAAGCTCCAATCTGCGCCCATTTATTCAGTACAGAATGAGTCAGGAGAACACGGCTCATTTGCTTTTCCTGCTCCAAACGAATGTCAGCGTATGCCTTGCCTTCGCGCAGTGCTTGTTGAATCTGTTCATCCAGAAATGCCGGCGAAGGAACAAAGAGGGAAACAGCTTTCCCTTGCTCTGAAAAAACGATCTGTTGTACGCCAGCAGACAGATCCTGATCCTCATTCTTATCTTTGTTAGACTTGCCTGTACCCACAGTCACTTTAGCAGGGACGATGACTTTTATGGCCTGCGTCAAAGCATGAGAACCATCGCTTGCCTTCATGACATCCAATATTATAGGGACAACAGAAGGAGTGTCTCTCTGAAAAATAGTTCCGTCTGTACGTACGATGTCTGGTTGACTACTGCTGCTGATGGTCACACGGAAGCCCTTGGGTACAGCAGGCAGAATAAGCATTGTATCACTTGTTGTAGGGGCAGGTATGCTTGTGATCGAATCCGCGACACGCTGCGCGGTTAATCCTTGTGGATACACTAGCCCAGAGGGCGCGCTCTTCATGCCATTTACGTTTTGTAGCACATAGTAGCTAGCTCCTTCGGGTACTGGTGTAAATGTATATTTTCCCTCACTCGAAGCGATTCCTTCCGCTATAAGCTCCTGCTGAGCATTATACAGTTCAAGCCGTGCGTTCGGTAAAGCGCCTGTGACGATCACAGAGGCAATGTCCTCATCGCCTGCTGCGGCTGCAACAGCACGGGGCAGCACGTTTATACGGCGTTCTGCCGGCTCTGCAGTCCAACTTCCATTGTCGCTATAAGTATAGTTCAATACGTATACACCAGGTACATTCGTATCGACATTGCCGATACCTGAAAGATCGGGAATCAGAATATTGCCGTATACACTGTCCAGTACGCTGGCTCCTGGATCAGTGAAGCTATCCCCAGTTTCCAGAACAATTGGATTACTGCCGTTCAGTCGTACATAAGGTGTATTCGGCAATGCTTTCAGCACGGTAATCGTGAATGTTTTTTGGACAGAAGCTATACCTTTAGAAATCATAGCAATTAACTGTACATTCATATCACCGTCTGTATATTTAGGCCGATTCACCTGACCACTGTCACTGAGGATATCCGGTCGATCCGAAGACCAGTCGATCTGGGTGTCGAATGCCCCTGTACGAGGCAGGGTGATGGAATCCTTAATCCCTTCCGGGTAATCCAGATTTAGTGTTTTTGCCGCCAAATTCACTGCTTCATCAGCACTTACAGGCAATGCGGGTACGAGCAGGCTGAAGGTTTTTCGAAGCTCAATCCCACCTCTTGACACAATCGCTTCGAGCGTGATGGTCTGATCGCCCTGTACATAGGTCGGGAAGGTGACATGTCCAGTATGATCCAGGAACTCCGGTTGGCTCGACGACCATGACACCTGAACACCATTCAGAGCATCCTTTGCCAAATATACGTCTCCGGTTACTGTCGTTAGCGGTAGTTCAAGTGCTCTGTATGCTGCGTCCACGGCTTCAGTGTCGCTCATCGGCAGACGCAGTACGTGTGCAGTAAAATCCTTTGTTTTCGTTAAGCCTGCAAGTTGCAGGGTGGCCGTTAGGGTAACATCGGTATCTCCACTACTGTAGGAAGGTCTGGTGAGTGTTCCATCTGCTGCAATGACAAGAGGTTTGGACGAGGACCATTCGATCTGCACTCCACCATAACCGGATAAAGGGAGAGATACATTTTCTTGTACCGCAGACAAATCGCCAAGCGATAGGGCATCTGCTGCTTGATTCAATGTATCTTGAGCAGTCATCTTCGAAACGGTAACTTCAAAAGTTTGAGTATCCGAGGCGGTTCCTTTTACAATCGTTGCTGTCAGTTTTACCTTTTGATCACCCATATCGTACCGCGGGCGTATTACAGCTCCTTCGTTCGTAATAACGTCAGGAGTATCCGAACTCCAGCTCACCGTCGTATCATTCAACCCAGTGAGTGGCAGGGTCAGCTTTTGGGATACCGATTCCACCGTATCTCCAGGTGCGAGACTTAGAGCAAGTGCAGCTTTTGCCTGTGCAACTCTCTCTGCATCGGTAAGTATGTTCACTTTGACTTCTGAGGGAGTGCTCTCCCCTTTAGCATTCACGGCTTGAACTGTGTAAACTGCTTCACCTGGCGGCAATGCTGAAGTGTCTATGAATTGGGTTAGGCTGCCTGTGTAGAGCGTTATACCATCACGCACGACTTTGTAGGAAGTTGCATAAGGAACGGCATCCCAGCTTAACTCCACCGTATTTCCATTTTTAATACCTGTAAAATGGCCCGGGGCCTGTGGAACGGGTAATCGCTCCCCATAAGCCGAGAATTCCATGATGGAAGCCCATTGATTGTTTCTTGCATTTCCTTGATCAATATATAATCGCAGGTATCGTGCAGTTACAGGGGGAATGCTTTTTTGAAAATTAGAACTCCCATTATTCTGCACGGTATCCACAGTCGCCCAATTAAATCCGTTGCTGCTCGTCTGCAATCGGAAACTGTATGGATCACGTTGATCGTTCCATCCATAATGGACACCCATACCTGTAACAACATATCGATCTACGATATACCAGTCTCTCAGATCTACCTGGATCCATTTTTCACCATTGCTTGCCTGATACCAGCGGCTTGTCGGGTCGACTGACCCATCCACAGCCCTGGAGGGATCATAGGGCTGGGTGTAACCGCTGGATGTAGTTGGTTTGTTAAACACTACATTTTCCCAACCGGCAGCATGGGCTTCATTCGTCCCTATGAACAGGAACGCACCACTGATCAATGGCATGAGTGGAACCAGCACACGGTAGGGTTTTAACTTATTGCGTGTGAAGCTATTGCCTTCGAGCACGCTATCACCTCTTCTTTATTAAATAGCACACTTATTGATGTATTCATATTATGGGCGGGAAGGGTATGGCCCCTCGGTAGCGATGTAGTAGTTTACATTCGGCAACGGGGAAGCTCCGCGCAAGTCAGGCAATGCAAATGTACGCACTCCATCACCGCCAAAATTAGTGCCCAGCAGGCTGAATAATACTGAATTCTGAGAAATATCCAGGAGTTGACCCTCGCATTTTATCCAGCCCTTAGGAGCGTACGTATACGGATACATCGTAATTTCCCCAATATAAGGCTCGGGCGATGCTTGAGCCTGTTTGGGACTGATTGCCGTTCCTCCTAACAAAATGACCGCCAGCAGACTCAATACAGCGGTTTTTTTCAAAAAATGATTCTTCATACCTACAACTCCTTTTAGATTCGATTAATGGACCACGAATTCAACAAATTTGTGACATTAGTCATAGAATGAATAGATATTATCATGGATTTCCACTTTTGCAATACAGTTCATCTATCAAATTCACCTTTTTATTCCTTTTGTGAGCAAAGAAATTTATTCCATCTGGTCCATCTTTCATGCATCTTTTTTCTAATCCAGGTAAATCTATATACAAATCGGGTGGAATTCAAGGAGGAATGAACGTGTGGAAGGTCATCGGAACTCATGTGCCCAAATGGAATGTGTGGGTGGAAGCCCTCTTTTTATTTATCATCCCTTTGATTATTTTTCTGACAGTACGACAACTTAAAGCGCTGGATGGCCGGGAAAGCAGACGCAAGGAGCGATTGAAGCTGCTAGAAGAAGAAGACCGTTCGGAGCAGGCAGATCACAACCCGTCTATAAGTGAGGCAGAGAAGGCAAAGGGGACCTTTACTGAAGATTATGAAGCCAATGTAGCCAAAATCAGACAGGCAGTCACGGATATGGCAGACGTGAACGAACGAGCAATTTTTCTGGATAATCTGAACGCTGAAGGCACACTTTTTTTTGTAGATGGATTAACGGACAAGGTTGGCATGGACCAGAACATTTTAAAGCCTCTGATGGATTGGGGCAGCTCCGGGCAAGAAAGGGAAGAGCTTCCGCGAGGAAAAGAGCTTCGGGATATGATTGTTCACCAGGTCATGCTGGTATCGGAGACAGAGTATACGTTAGAGGTACAGTTTTCCTTGCAAAAGGTGCTGTTCGGTTCAGTCATACTCATGATTCAGGGCATACCCGGTGCTTTTGTACTGGGTACGCCCAAAGGGAGTACACGAGGGGTGGAAGACCCGATATCGGAATCGGTGCTGCGCGGACCACGAGTCGGCTTTACAGAGACACTCAGCGACAATACAGCGATGCTGCGCAGACATGGAGAAAGTACGGAACTGGCTATGTCTTCCTTCAAAGTCGGCAAAAGAGTGGAAAAACAGCTGATGGTAGTGTATTTCAGAGATATTGCCGACCCGGAGCTTGTAGATGAGGTGAAGCGGCGGGTCAAAACGATAGATATGGATGAGGTACTGGAGTCGGGCTATGTAGAGCAGCTTATTGAGGATAATTTTCTCAGCCCATTTCTGCAAATTCAAAATACGGAGAGACCAGATCGAGTCATGGCTGCATTGCTAGAGGGACGTGTAGCGATTCTGCTGGACGGTACACCTTTTGCGCTTCTTATGCCTGTAACGTACGGGATGATGCTCCAGTCTCCTGAAGATTACTATGAACGATGGCTACCGGGGTCGCTGATTCGATTTCTTCGTTTTATGGCAACTACGATATCTCTGTTCGCCCCGGCGCTCTATATCTCCTTTATCTCGTTTCATCCCGGATTGATTCCAACCAAGCTGGTCATTTCCATTATCAGTGCGAGACAGGGAGTTCCATTTTCGACGCTGATTGAGGCCCTGATTATGGAAACCTCGATTGAGATTTTACGCGAGGCAGGACTTCGGCTCCCCAAACCCATTGGACCAGCCATGGGCATCGTCGGAGGTTTGATTATTGGACAAGCCGCTGTTGACGCCGGGATTGTAAGCCCGATTCTCGTTATTGTGGTGGCAGTCACGGCGATTTCTTCCTTTTCCGCCCCTGTATACAGCGCTGGCATTTCCATGCGTGTTCTGCGCTTTGGAGCCATGTTCACGGCGTCTATCTTTGGCTTGTATGGCGTGATCATGTTTTTTCTGATGCTGAGTATTCATATGGTTAAATTACACAGCTTTGGAGTTCCGTTTCTTAGTCTAACGACCCCCCGTTCGTTCAAAGACTGGAAAGATTACTTCATACGAGCACCGTTGCAATTTATGAAAAACAGACCCATTCTTTTGAAGCATAAAGACCCTAAGCGACAAGGATGAGCTCAACACAGGAGGGAGCAAGATGGCCCGTGGGAAAAAAGCGGATAAGATTACAACGTTACAGACAACGGCAATTGTGGTTTGCTTTATGCTGGCTGCCGGGTTGCTTACCCTTCCCAGAGTAGCAACTGAAGTTGCAAAAACACCGGATGCGTGGATATCTGTCATTTTAGCAGGGGGGGGCACTTTCCTGCTCGGATGGATTATGATCAAACTAAGTTCAAGGTTTCCAGAAAGTACCTTTTACCAGTATGTTCAGCGGATAACAGGCAAAGTCATTGGCAAAGGGATTGGTATGCTGATTGTTATTTATTTTGTTTGTATAGCCGCATTTGAAATCCGATCTGTGGAGGAAGTAACGTCGTTCTTTCTGCTTGAAGGCACTCCGGCGTGGGCGATTTCAGCACCTTTTATGTGGCTCTCTCTGTACCTATGCATGGGAGGAGTGGGCTCATTGGGGAAAATATGCCAATTGATATTCCCGATTACGGCGGCTATCTTTTTGTTGATATGCTTGCTGAGTTTAAATATTTTCGAATTGAATAATTTGCGTCCTGTCTTGTCGGAGGGGGTGATGCCAGTGGTTAGAACGCTCAAGACTACAATCCTGACATTAACGGGGACAGAGTCCTTGCTGATTATTTTTTGTCGGATGGAAAAACCCGAGAAAGCAACCAAGGCAATCGGACTGGCGATCGGGATCGCGGTCGCTTTTTATACAGCAACGCTGATCCTGTGCATTGGCGCTTTTTCGTTCGAAGGAGTCTTGAGCAGAACCTGGCCATTTTTAGATTTGGCTCGTAGTTTTGAAGTGGAGTACCTGTTATTGGAACGGTTCGAATCCTTATTGTTGACCATTTGGATCATGCAAATTTTTTCCACATTTAGTATTGCTTTTTATTGCGCTTCGCTCGGAGTTTCTCAAATTTTGAATAGCTCTTATTCCAAGACGCTGTTCATTTTGCTTCCGATCATCTACTTCCTATCCCAAATTCCCAAAAATCTGAATGAGTTATTTTCTTTTGGAACGATCCTGGGGAATGGAGCTTTTGTTTTATTCGCTCTGCTTCCACTGCCACTTCTGCTTATTTCTCGCTGGAGGAAGGTGCGGTCATGATGAGGGCACGGTCGGGATTACTCGGAATGACCGCACTCCTAGTATGTTGTACACTTTCAGGTTGTTGGAGCAGCTCGCCGGTGGAGGATCTAAATCTGATGACAGGTATTGCTATGGATGTAGAGGCAGAATCTTCGCAAGAAGAGCAAATTAATCGAAAAGGAGGAGATTATCCAAAAAAAGAGTTAATCACTGGAACCTTCCAATTTGTCATCCCAGAGGAAAGCGGAGGCTCCAATAGCTCCTCCCCGCAAGCTAAAAAATTTTTTAATATTACGGAAACGGGGGATTCCGTTTTTGAAATGCTCAGAGAAATTTCATTGCGGACCAATCGACCTCCCATCGGGCAACATTTGAAAACGATTATTATCAGCTCCAGTCTGCTTCGCAAGATTCCGTTGTATGAGCTGCTGGACTTTTTCTTGGGGGATAATGACATTCGGCCCAGCGTACAGCTACTGATTAGTACAGAAAAGGCGGGTCATGCGCTTCAAGAGAAAATTCCTGGTCAGATTCCTGCCTATATTTTAAAGGATATTTTCCAAAACCGGAAACGGAACGCACGGTTGATAAAACCCATGGCCTTTGTTAAAGTGATTGGACCCATGAAGGGTGAAAGAAGCTTTATATTGCCCAATGTCATTACAGCAGAGAATGAAATCAAGCTTGCAGGTGCGGGAATCATTAAGGGAAAGACGCAAACATACGGTGGTTATCTGAATGAGTCAGAGGTTGAGGGTCTTATGTGGATCAAAGGCGATCTGAAGGGAGGCGTGCTGAAAAGCAGCGATCCGAAGACCGGTAAAAATATAGCATATGAGATCAAAGCGGTGAAAAGCAAGATCAAGGCCATCGTTCAGGGGGATGACATTTTCTTTCAGGTAAAAATGACCTCAGAGGGACGCATTTCGGAGGTGCATATAAAGCATGAAAATTTACGCAACAACAATGTGCTTGGACAAGAAGAGAGTCTTTTTCAGGAGAAAGTGAATTCATTAGCTGAACAAACGTTAGCTAAAATGCAAAAGCTGAAGGTTGACGTCGGAGGTTTCGGAGAAGCCTTGAGGATTCAGCATCCTAAAGTTTGGCGTAAGGTCAAAGAGGATTGGGATACCACTTTTAGTACCATTCCTGTACGGTTTAGCACAGATATCCATATTGAAGATTACGGCTCTTCGATTACGACGGCAGACTAGTTTGCACGTACTTATTTTAGAAAAACCTTCAATACCACGAATCTACGTGACGTTGAAGGTTTTTTAGGCTATTCAAACAGGGACAGTGTTTCTTCCAGCCACGTAATATAGCTTTCTTCCCGATTAATGGCACGGCTCAGCACCAGATAATGCCCGAATTGGTTAGAGCCGGGGGATTGAAGATTCTCGTCCAGCTGTTGGAGGGATTTTTTACTTTCGTACAGATACTCCAGCTTTTCTTTACGTTTGGCAATCTGGTCCTCGAACAATCGCTTGTTCTCTTCCTTGGGGATGGCCGCTGAGAAATACAGCATAAGCATAAACTCATCTTTTTCCGTTTCCGGTAACTCCTTGGGGCTTAGCAGCCATTCGGTCAGCTCTTGGGTTCCTTTGGGGGTAATGCAGTACAATTTTTTTTCCAGCTTGGCTCCTGTAATGGAGGTCCGATATTCAATGAGTCCCTCTTCGGTCAGCCTTTTGAGCTCGGGATAAATCTGACTGTGCTTGGCGCTCCAAAATTGTCCGATTTCCTGCTTGAATTGGCTCGTAATATCGTAGCCGCTCATTTCCTCTTTGTGAACCAGGCCCAAAATGGCATATTTTAAAGTGCGTTTCAACGTAGCTCTCCTCGTAAAACGGTATTTGACACTAGTATACCACAGTGCTACAATTTATATGTAGTTAAAAACATGTTTATATTTACATGTTTGAATTGAATATTTATTATCTTTGGTATCCCATTCAATTCATGAAAAATTATAATTTAGGAAAGAAGGATGCAAGATGGACAAGTTTATCGGCAGCCACATGATTTACACCTATGAGAATGGTTGGGAGTATGAAATATATATTAAAAATGAAGATACGATCGATTATCGCATTCATAGTGGTATGGTAGGTGGCCGCTGGGTACGTGATCAGAAGGTCAATCTGGCGAAACTGGTGGAAAACGTGTATAAAGTATCGTGGACCGAACCGACAGGCACTGACGTGTCTCTGAATTTTATGCCTGAAGAAAAACGTATGCACGGCATTATTTTCTTCCCTAAATGGGTTCATGAGCATCCGGAAATCACTGTGCGCTACCAAAACGATTTTATTCCGCTAATGGAAGAATCGCGTGAAAAGTATGAAACGTATCCAAAGTATGTGGTGCCTGAATTTGCAGATATTACATTCATCGAAAATGCGGGTGTGAACAACGAACAATTAATTTCCCAAGCACCTTATGAAGGAATGACAGACGATATTCGTGCAGGTAAACTGCAAGTGTGATCAACTCTGTGCTGAAAGTGTAAAAGCCTGGCCTGTGATAAACAGTCTCAGGCTTTTTTGCATGAACTGGAAAGTAGATTGCTAATGGAGTGGTGGACGATATTTAGAATGAATAGTAGACCAGGCCATGCTCGATGAGATACGAACGACTAATCCGAGGGGGGAGGATGGTCGCTAATGGGGAGAGAATGTGCAGGTTCGCATGGGCAGTCAGATCGGATAAGGCAGATAGAGCCAGCTCTGTTTTATCAGGCCCCCAGTGATCAGCGTGGTGCTGAATATATTGCTCAGCCTCGGTTAAGGACAGACCCTTGAGTGAGGTAAACACGGAAGCCCAGCGGACGAGGTCAAAGGCGCCTTTAATTTCAGGTAACTCATATTCTGCCAGACCTTGAGCGCCGTTACACGACATAGTAAGCAAGCCACAGCAATGGTGTTGATAGGGTTTCGAGTCAGGAAATTGACGATAATCGTATTGAATCATTTCCATGGAACCAATGCGTAATTGGGTCGCTTGGGACGTTGTGGGCTGGGCAAGCGTCATGCTCATGCTAGAATGGCCTCCTTCTCGAGTTCACTGTAAATAGGGATGGAAGAATCATACGTCACAGCGGATGTAATGTAAATCACGAATACAAGTGTAAAATGAGGATATGTAGCGGAAAACGAGCTTTAATGCCAATGGAAACGGATACTTGCATCCATATCTCTTATTATCTTGGGGAACGTCTTTATATCACAAAAAACAACCCCAGATCTCCCGAGGCTGTTTCTACGTGAAATATAGTTCAGCATTTCGCAAAATGCTTGTTTGCTGGTCACACGGGTGTGACGTCTTGAACCGCTTCTTCTTCTTTCCAAATCACGTTCTCGCGATAGTTTGATCCCCAATCGTACATTGCTCTCAGTACCGGAATCAGGCTTTCGCCATGCTCTGTCAGTGAATATTCCACATGCGGAGGGACGACAGGATAGACTTTACGTAGAATGAGTTTATCTTCTTCCAGCTCGCGCAATTGGTTGGTCAGCATTTTTTGCGTAATATGGGGAATCAGCTTCTTCAATTCACCAAACCGCTTGGTGCCTTCCATACCGAGATGCCACAAAATAATCAGCTTCCATTTTCCACCGATGACGGCGAGAGTCAATTCCTTATCACAATTAATCAGCTTCAAATCAATCCGGTCTTTTACAGTAGTGATATTCATCGACCTCCTGTCCGTAGTTATTCCAAGTATACTATTTATAGTTACTATACGCAAAAGGATATACATCCATTTTGGAAACTATGCATACGTATATGGATACAGATCGACTGGACAGTGAAGCATGATGATTACGTAGGACCGGAAAACAGGAACGTAATATTCCTAATATATGCATAATTCCAGAAAACTGCGGCGTTAAGAAGGAATCACGATCGTATTAAAGGACTCTGGCTCCAGTTCCAAACGGTGTGTTGTTTCTCTGATAGACAGGTTCAGTACCCGAGATTCCCTGAAGGGGTTGGCGATGACTAGCACCTTTTGCCCGTCTGTATTTTGAAAAGCGACTGCATCTCCAGTCCATGAGCCGCGAAGTCCGATGCGTCGGGCACCCGGTAATACAAAATGAGAAAAATGCTTCATGACATAATACTCTGGATTCAGGACAGGTTTTCGATCCGTTGGATCAACGGTAATCATCGAATTTTGCTCCCAGCCCCATGTGCTCTTGCCTTTCGGTTCCAAAACCATATTCCAGTAAATATAAGCATTCACACCATTGGTGAAGTAGTGCTGGTACAGATTATATACATATTTGGCGTAGTCCCATGAGTTCTCTCCGTTACCGCATTCATTTTCGGTTTGCATGTAACGAAGCTCAGGATAACTGGCAACGGTGCGCTGAATGGCATTTTTGCCTGCCCACTGGTAGCCTACACCTTTAATATATTTGTAGGCTTCGGGGTCACTTAACACGGTATGGGCATACTCATCGAATCCGGTCGAAGTCTTTTTCATTAATTCCTCCCACGGATCGGGTGCGTTAATGGTGCCCAGCCAAATTTCCGTATCCAGTCCGTGTTCCTCAAAAGCAGGACCCAAATAGTCGCGAATAAATTCACGCAGCTGTTCTCCGGTCCATACACAGGAAGGGAACTTCTGATCGGCAATGACTTCATTTTGAACATGAATCTGATGAATTGTAATACCTGCCTCTCGATAAGCCTGAACAAATTTGACAAAGTACAATGCATACGCTTTCAAAATATCCTTTTCCCAGCGCAGCGTGCCGTAATTGTAGGCTTTCGGTGATTTCATCCATGTCGGCGGACTCCAGGGTGAAGCGAACAACTTTAAGTCCGGATTGAGTTGTAACGCTTCTCGAATAAAAGGAATGAGATACTGCTGATCGCGCTCGATGGAAAAATGCTTCATCTCCACGTCGCCGTCTGTTTCATTGTGGCTATACCATTCCAGCGCGTAGTCACTCGCTCCAATAGGAAGTCGGCATATCGTGAATTTGTGCTCGCCCTCTGGGTGAAAGAGAGAATGAAGCACCCGATCTCGGTCGTCCTTTTCCAAATGATTCAGGGCCACATAACCTAATTCATTAAAACAGCCACCAAAGCCTTCTACAAGCTGATATGTTTCTCCTGTAAGGATTAGGTTGGCACTCTCTTGGGTATCGGTCAAATGGTGAGCTTGGGATTGCCAAGCTTTAGCTTTGGAAGTGGAAAACCACTGAATGGTTTGATTGCTCATGTGTTACCCTCCTGTCAGGCTTTTTGTATCTCAACTTATTATAGGGTAGGATCTTAGAGGAAGAGATGGTCTGAGCGATGACAAATTTGCCCTAATCCAAGGTTGAATTTGCGGATGGGAAGTTTCAGTAAATAAGAAGTGGTGAGAACACATAAAGTACACATGTTTTTGATATACTGGTGTCCTAGAATGACCGAAAGAGGGAAGTCGATTGAAGAAAAGAGTTCTTCTTGTCGAGGATGAAATACGTATTCGTGAAGTGATTGCGGATTATTTTAAACAAAATAATTGGGAAGTCTATGAAGCAGGCAATGGAAAAGATGCACTTATCTGGTTTGATTCGGTGCAGCCTGACCTGATTATACTCGATATTATGATGCCGGAACTGGATGGTTGGGAGGTATGCCGCCAGGTGCGCAGCCGTTCAGGTGTGCCGATCATTTTGTTGACAGCCAAATCCGGTGATGATGATAAAATATTAGGCTTTGAACTGGGAGCCGATGATTACGTGACCAAACCTTTCAGCCCCAAGGTGCTGATCGCCCGCGCCAACGCGCTGATGAAACGGGTGGAAGGACATGTGCAGCCAGAGTCGCATATCTTGCGGTTCGGTAGTGCCATTCTCAACACGATGGCTCATCGGCTTGAGGTGGATCAGGCAGAAGTCGAACTGACGCCCAAGGAGTATGAGCTGCTGCGGCTACTTATACATAATAAAGGCATCGTTATTTCACGGGATGCGATACTGAACCGAGTGTGGGGCATCGACTTTGAAGGAGATACACGAGTTGTCGATACGCATATCAAAAAGCTGAGAAGTAAGCTGGGCCGTGAATCACGCCATATCCGCACTATTTTTGGTACTGGCTACAGGTTTGAGGAGGAAGAATGAACAAACGGGGAGTTACCTTTAAGTTGTTCATTATGACGGTTGTGTTTTTCCTGTGTTTTTACGGTATGGTGATTTTAAGTCAATTGTTGTTTTTTGAAAATTTTTATCAGAAACAGAAGATTGGGCGTGTGGAAAGTCGTTTGCAAAGCTTCGGTCAAAGTTATGTCCAGGAGGCTTGGGGATCGGGCAGGGTTTCGCGTGAGGCAGCTCGTTTTATGCTTCAGAATAAAAACCAGTTGGCGATTGTAACGCTGGACGGCAAAGTAAAGCTGGATGATGCGTTTCATATCAATGTAAGAAAAGCAGATGGTAAAATCGTTAAAATATCGCTGTCTCTGTTTATGAGTGAGTATGGAGATGAGCTGAGAGCTGCCCGGCTTCAGCCTGGCGATACGGTAACGGTTGAAGGTGAGGGATTGGGAACGGAAGGCATATCCTCCGCCAATTTAATTTATCCAACCGGCATACAGAAGCTTGGCTTCAAAAGTATAGGATCAACTTTGGAAGAGGCAAGCACAGGTGGCAGTGTAAGGTTTTCCGGTACGGTGACAGAGATTGTACTGCCGGATCTGAAAACATGGAGTCAGCGACAAGGTTTACTGTTTAGTGCGCTGGAGGAATGGTTCCCTTTATCACAGTCGCATCTGGAGAAGCTTAAGAATTTCGAAGTGTTGGAGGAAGATTGGACGGAACCTTGGACAGGGGTACGCAATGCAGTTATAGTCCATCCTGTTCGTCAGAGCACAGGCGAGATCGACCTCCTGTTCACTGTGACATCGTTGCAGGAAATCAGTGAGACGAATGAGGCTTTGCGCTGGTTTTATCTGTATCTGGGGATCAGCGGATTTGCACTCATTCTGATTTTGTCCCTGTTCTATTCCCGAATGGTAACCCGTCCGCTCATTGCTTTGAATAATACCGCCAAGCGGATGGCTAAGCTCGATTTTACAGCCCATACACCAATCCGGCAGAATGATGAACTGGGCAGCCTGTCCTACAGCATGTATACCCTGTCCCAGAACCTGGACACAGCTTTGCGCGAGCTTCAGGAGGCCAATCAGCAATTGGTCGAGGACATGGAACAGAAGCAGAGGATGGAGGCTGTGCAACAAGACTTTTTTGCCAACGCTTCTCATGAACTGAAAACTCCGCTGAGTATCATTAAAGGCTTCGCAGAAGGATTACAAGATGGGGTTAGCGCCGGGAAGCAGGATCATTATATGAAAGTCATTGTAGAGGAAGCGGACAAAATGGAGCGATTGGTCAAAGATATGCTGGACCTCGCCAAATTGGAATCGGGTACTCTCAAGCTTCGCAAGATGACCTTTATCTTGAGTGAGCTGGTGGAGGAGGTCGTGGACAAGCTATTCCATTTGTTGAAGGAGAAAAAGCTGGAAGTAGTCATTATCCCCGCCAATGAGATGCCGATCCATGCCGATGTAGGATGGATGGAACAGGTGATTATCAACTTTGTTGTCAATGCCATACGACATGCTGAGGAAGGAAGCTCAATCACGATTCGTATCGAAGGTGCTGGGGATATCAGTTTTTTTTCCATTGAAAATAAAGGTGAGACCATTCCTGATGATCAACTGGAGCAGATATGGGATCGCTTTTACCGGGCTGAGCTGTCCCGAAGCCGCCAGACAGGTGGGACAGGGCTCGGGCTGTCGATCGTCAAACGAATTTTGGATTTGCACGAATTCCACTTTAAGGTGGAGAATACCAAGGACGGCGTCCGTTTTGTTGTTATATTCGGAGGCTAAGTTATGGCAAAGGAGTTAAGAGTATGAAATGGAATTGGTTGCCCTCACTATGCACGATTGCAAACCTGGGGGCAGGGGTCTTATCCCTGTATTTCACGATTCATGAGCAATACATGACCGCTTTTATTCTCGTGGTGGTGGCTGCTTTATGGGATGTATTAGACGGTTTGCTGGCAAGGCTGCTGCATTGTTCCAGTGATTTTGGCAAACAGCTCGATTCGCTGGCGGATGTTGTCTCATTTGGGGTTGCCCCTGCTTTCTTGATCTTGTTATACAAGCTGGGAGATACCCATTGGGTAGGACCACTTGTGGCTGTTTTGTTTGTCATATGTGGTGCGGTAAGATTGGCAAGATTCAACCTAATGGCTTTTAGCAAAGGCTTTGTAGGTATGCCGATTACGGCGGCGGGTGTGATTTTGTCCTTTATGTTTTTATGGAGTGAGCATTTGAAGCCGGGGTTGTTGCTTGCGTTAATGGTAGTGCTGTCGTTCCTGATGGTTAGCCGTATTCCCTTCCCGTCCTTCAAAAAATAATCGGTCAGGAGGTGGCGCTCCTATGGAATGGGCCATCAGCATGATTACACAATACGGATATATCGCTATTTTTGCACTTCTTGCCCTTGGAATTATAGGGCTACCCGTTCCTGATGAAATTATTATGGTGTTTGTCGGCTATCTATCTTCTATCATGGTACTGAATTATTCCCTATCTATATTAGTCAGTTTCATTGGGGCGATGACAGGGATGATGATCAGTTACACGCTAGGCAAAAAGCTGGGTCAGCCATTGGTAGATAAGCACGGCAAGTGGGTGGGACTGACACCGAAGCGGTTTGCACGGGTAAAAGGATGGTTTGCACGCTTTGGGTTGTGGACCATTTTGTTCGGTTATTTTATTCCAGGAGTCAGACATGCAACAAGCTATTTGTCGGGGATTAGCGCGATGCCTGTCCGAAAATATATGCTGGTGGCCAGCGCCGGTTCTCTGGTATGGACACTGATCTTTATCTCTATTGGTTACATTGCGGGGGCGAATATAAATTTTCATTAAGGTGACCGCAAAAGTAATGTAGCATTTTTCATGTATTGCACCGATAATATAATATAAAAGAACCTGTACAACCAGTGAGGGGATCTGTATTGAATGCACTAATGAAGTATATTGAAAAGTTACCTGGTTTTCTGCAAATAATCTTGAACATCTCGCTGTTTCTGGTCGGGCTGATTTTAAGCTTCTTACTTCTAAAAGAAACATGGTCCATTTTTTCTTATGTTTTTTTGTACACAGAGGCCGACAAAAATTACTATGAATTCACGGAAGAGCTGCTTGTATTTTTCTTGTATTTTGAATTCATAGCATTAATAGTTAAGTACTTTAAAACCAATTTTCATTTTCCATTACGTTATTTCATCTATATTGGGATTACGGCCGTCATCAGGCTCATTATTGTGGACCATGATGATGCTCAAAATACATTCTGGTGGTCCATTGCTATCCTAGTCATGGTAGGTTCTCTATTGATCGCTAACAGTAAATTGTTAAAAAGAGAAAGTTAATGCCGGGAAAGATTGCAAAGGGTGACAGTCAAGTGGGAGAGAGGGAATAAAGACGAATGGTAAGAAACTGGATGAATCATGCGGGCGTCAGGCGGATAGCCGTCCTTGCGATAATCGTTTTGCTGTTGTTTATGTTAAGAAGCATGATGAATATTATGTTGTTAACACTGCTTCTTACGATCTTGATTGGCAGTATATATAACGGAGTGAATAAGCTGGTCAAGCGGTTTGTCAATGTACCGTCAATGGTCGTACTGCTACTGGTGTATGGTCTGCTGATCCTGATTATGGTGTGGGGCGTTTACCGAATGGTGCCGCTAATCATTGTACAGGTCAAGCAGGTGTATCTCATGATTCAGCAAGCGTATATGTATCCTGATCGTAATCAATGGAACGAAACGATTATCGAATTTATGGACACACTGAATGTTCAGCGGCTATTTGAGCCTGGCCTGAGTGCAGTGATGAAGGTCAGTCAATTGGGAACACAGCTTCTGGTGTCGATTATTTTGAGCTTGTTCTTCCTGATGGAAAAATCCTATATTACACGCTTTACAGCTACGTTTGTGGATAGTAAGCTGGGTTGGTTCTTCAAGGAAGTGGGCCATTTTGGACGCATGTTTCTGGGTACATTCGGGAAGGTGCTGGAAGCTCAACTATTGATTTCACTCATTAACTGTATATTGACGACGACAGCTCTTTGGATTATGGGTTTTCCCAATCTGCTCGGCCTCGCGCTCATTATATTCTTGTTGGGATTGGTGCCAGTGGCGGGTGTATTTATTTCCCTGATCCCGCTCGGTCTGATTGCTTTTAGCGTCGGAGGAATCAATTATGTGATTTACTTGGTTATTCTGATCGTAGTTATTCATGCGATTGAAGCCTATTTCCTGAACCCGAAGCTGATGTCATCCAAAACCAATTTACCGATCTTCTTCACCTTTGTTGTATTGATCTTCTCTGAGCATCTAATTGGGGTGTGGGGCTTGATTGTAGGTATTCCGTTGTTTGTCTTCTTCCTTGACTTGATTGGAGTACAACGCAAGCAAGAGAAGGATACCTAATATATTTACGACAGATACGAACATAGTAGTGACCATGGATTCTTCATCATGAATGCCTGCGAAGCCGCAGGCATTTTTTTGATTTTCCTGGCGTTGACTGTAGTACACTGAGTATCCAAAATAAGATATTGTTAAAGGAAACGAGATGATATGGGTGGAACAAAAGATTAAGGTATTGGCTATATCGGGGAGCCTTCGTCAAAAGTCTTCCAACACCGCGCTTATGAAGGCTACTATTGGATTGGCTTCTGAAAATATATCATTCATAGTTTATGATGGATTGGGGGATCTGCCCCATTTTAATCCTGACTTGGATGTAGAGGAGGGGCCAGCTTCCGTAAGAGAGCTACGGGAGCAATTGAAACAAGCCGATGGAGTGCTGATCTGTACGCCGGAATATGGGAATGGTGTGCCGGGTGCTTTGAAAAATGCCTTGGACTGGCTCGTATCTTCAGGTGAATTTGTAAACAAGCCTACAGCGGTCATTAGCGCTTCACCGTCCCCTATGGGCGGCAATATGGCTCATGCTTCGCTACTGCTCACATTGCAAATGATCAATGCAGAGATTGTGGAAAATGGAAAGGTCATTATTCCGCATATCACATTGAAGCTGAATCAAGAAGGCATCATTACAAATGCTGAAACTAGACAGGAGCTGGAAGCATTACTTCAAGGGCTTGAGCAAGTTTGCCGAGGAAAGGTATAGGGAAATTCAAAGCAGATCCTTCATTATAGAAGGATCTGCTTTTTCGGATGGCCACCTACTTCGTATTCAATTCAATAAGCTCTCATAGACCTTTAAGCGGGCATACACCGTTTCAAGTATCGGATATGAAATATTACTGTTAGAAGCCAATGCCAGAAGTGCACCATGCAGATGGCTTGCTTCAACCGGTAGATTTTTCTGCATATCACGTTGCATAGAAGACATCATCTCAGGCTTTAAGGAATCCATCGTTTTTAGCGTATGTGCTTCCATTTCTGAATGAATAGGCATATCTGCATTGCGTGCGATTGTGACGATCTCATGCAGTAGCCTTTCATAGATTGCACGCGATTCGGGCGTGGCGAGTATAGGTCCGACGGAGGTACCCATTAGGGTTGTGATTCCGCTCATGCTGGCAATAAATATATACTTCTGCCAAATTTCACGCTGAATGTCATGACTGTGTGTGACTGTGAAGCCTGCATGATCAAGATGGCTACATAGTAGTTGCGCCCGCTCTGAGTTTCCTCCATCCCATTCACCAAAAACAATGCGGTGGAACGGGCTTGTCTGAACGATAGAGCCTTTGTGATTTAACGTCGTTTCAATAGAACAAAGCCCACCCAGCACTTTTTCAGCCCCGAAATATTCGCGTAAAGATCCAAAATGTTCATAACCGTTAAGTAACGGAAGAATCATTGTATTTTTACTGATATAAGGCGCTAGATCGGGCTGCAACAGAGGCAGATGGTACGCTTTGACCGCGAGAATAATACAGTCAAATGGCTCAGTAGCTTCACCATAGGTAATAGCCTGGATCGGTGTCTGAAAATCTCCGTGCACACTTTGAATCGTAAGACCGTTTTCTGCCAAATGAAGCTTCTTGGAAGGGCGGACGAGAAAGGTCACATCTTCTCCCTTTTGAACCAGACGTCCCCCGAAATAGCCTCCAATACCACCTGCACCCACAACTAGAAACCGCATCATAGGGTCCCTGCCTTTCCTAACTTAGTTTTTGAAAAACAAAAAAACCTTCCAGCACATTGCTGAAAAGGTCCGAAAGGCAAAAAAAGAGTCAATTTGCGACCGTTCTTTTGTCTCGGTCCTTTCGGATCAGAGCAAAATCCAACGAGTTCACCTCCATAGGCTCACACTTATACTTATTAAATTGCATCTTACCAGAGTACCGTTCGAATATATCGATACAGCCTCTCAGGGAAGTATACCAGAATATAGGGTTCCTGTCCCATATAAATCCAATCCGAACAGCGTGTGTGTGATGGTATCCATAAAGCACGAACCTAGTGTATATGGAGCGTATAGAGGTGATATAATAGGGCGCAATAGGTTTATAGACCGATAACTTGGAGCAGAGGAGAGAAGGCTGATGTTTGAGCAAATTGTAGCGTATGGTCTGAGTCAAAAAGAGGCTGTTAAGGATTATCCATTTGGTGCTGATCCCCTGGTACTAAAGGTAGGGGGCAAGATGTTTGCTCTCCTGACTGAAAAAGATGGCATTAGCCACGTATCCTTGAAATGTGACCCGGTCATTGCAGAAAACCTGCGTGAGCAGAACAAGGCCATTAAACCAGGCTATCATTTGAACAAAAAGCATTGGAATACGATAGAGGTTGATAACAGCTTCCCTTTGGAGGATTTGTACAGCATGATCGATCATTCGTATGAGCTGGTCTTCAAGGGCTTAACCAAAGCGCAACGCGAAGCGATTACGATGAGGATACGGTCAACGGATCTGTAAAGGGTGGTAAGCCCGTACATAACACTTTTACAGTTTTACTTGACAGAAAACAACTAAAGATATATTCTTAATTTAAAGATAATTTATTTGAAAATAATATCAAGGAGTGGACCTGAATATGAGCGAACTGGTGAATGTTATTCAAGAGAGAAGATCGGCTTCTAAATTTATTCCTGATGTTACTATAGATGCAAAAGAACTGGAAGAGATATTTCAGCTGGTGAAGTTCGCTCCATCGGCTTTTAATTTACAGCATGCGCGTTACATCGTAGTGCAGGATGCAGAAATCAAACAAAGGCTGCATGATGAGGCAAGTAAGCAGTATAAAATATTAACTGCTTCGGCCACCATTATAGTGCTGGGTGATACAGAGGCTTATACCAAGGTAGCTGACCTCAACGAAGGGTTCCTGAATTTGGGTGTTCTGAGCAAGCAGGAATATGATAGCACAGTAGAATCGGTAACTCAGTTTTATCGCGAGCGGGGACCTGTCTTCCAGAGAGAAGAAGCGATCCGTAATGCCAGCCTGTCGGCTATGCAATTTATGTTGATTGCCAAGGACAAAGGCTGGGATACATGCCCGATGATCGGTTTTGATCCGGCGAAGGTGCAGGAAGTACTGAATATTCCAGAGCAATTTGTACCGGTGATGATGATTACCTTGGGTAAAGAGGACGAATCGGGTCAGCGGGCACGGGGATACCGCAAGCCGGTTGGACAATTTGTCAGCTACAATGGATTTTGAAATTTGTAAATCATTTGTGTAAATAAATCAACATGTTAATGAAGGAGTGATAAAGATGTCATTGAAAACCGCTGGAATTCACCATATCACGTCCTTTGCAGGCGACCCGCAGGGCAACGTTGATTTTTACGCAGGCGTACTTGGTCTGCGATTGATTAAAAAGACGATCAACTTTGATGCTCCAGAAGTATACCATTTGTACTTTGGTAATGAAGAGGGCAGCCCGGGAACAATCATTACTTTTTTTCCAGCTCCGGGTACACGCAAGGGTAAGATTGGAGGCGGACAGGTTGGGATTACGACGTATGTCGTGCCATCCGGTGCTTTGGAATACTGGGAAAACCGTCTGCACAGCTTGAAGGTATCTTTCACGAAGGCTAATCGTTTTGGCGAGTCATTCATCCAGTTCCGAGACAACGAGGGCTTACATCTGGAGTTGGTGGAGCGGGAAGGTGGCCCGTTGAACACGTGGACAGCCGGGGGTGTGCCTACGGATAAAGCGATCAAGGGCTTTGGCGGGGCGGTACTGTACAGTGCGGATTCCAAACATACGCAAGGGGTGTTGGAGAACGTCCTGGGGATGACTCTCATCGGAGAAGACGCAAATGCAGGCTACATCCGCTATCAGACGACAGGTGATCTGGGCAACCTGATCGATATTCCGGTCAAAGATGTCCCGTGGGGGAATGGCGGTGCCGGTACGGTTCACCATATTGCCTGGCGCGCGCAGGATGATACGGAGCATCAAGCGTGGAACGAATGGGTTCACCAGCAGGGTTTTGGGACTAGTGGCATTGTAGATCGCCAATACTTCAATGCCGTATACTTCCGCGAGCAAGGCGGTATTCTATTCGAGATCGCAACCGATCCGCCCGGATTTACGGTGGATGAGGAATTGAATGAGTTGGGGCACAAGCTGATGCTGCCTGAATGGTATGAGCCTCAGCGCACCCAGATTGAGTCTAACCTGGTTCCCATTGAACCTAGAGTATTAAAACAGGATTAATCTGCTCGATCCAAACAATCATATTAGAAGCAAAAAGGTCCAATACGGGAAGATTTCTACCGTGATTGGACCTTTTTGTGCATGTGGAATTAGCTAGATCATGAGCAGTTCGCGAATCTCCAGCTCGGTCAGTGCCGAAAGGGTTTCTTGCCCCGGCTGAATGACCTGGTCGATCATGTTTTTCTTTTTTTGTTGCAGTTCATACATTTTATCCTCTACTGTGCCTTGGGCGACGAGACGAATAACCTGCACGACTTTTTTCTGGCCCATTCGGTGTGCACGGTTGGTAGCCTGCTCCTCTACAGCGGGATTCCACCATAGATCATACAGTATGACTGTATCTGCGCCGGTGAGGTTCAGGCCAGTACCTCCTGCCTTTAGGGAAATCAGGAACAGCTCGCGTTCTCCTTCGTTGAAGCGACTGCACAGCTCGACTCGTTCCAGAGCGGGAGTCTGCCCATCCAGGTAAAAGTAGGACACCCCTTCTCGAGCAAGCTCGCGTCCGATCATTTGAAGCATTGTGGTGAACTGTGAAAAAATGAGCATCCGTTTCCCGGAGCTGAGACATTCCGTAATGATCTCCAACAGCTGTTCAAATTTGGCGGAGCTTCCCGTATATCCTTCGATGAACAAGCCAGGATGACAGCAGAGCTGACGAAGCCGGGTTAGACCTGCGAGAATTTTGATCCGATTTTTCTGAAATCCTTCCTCGTTGAGATGCTTTAACGTTTCATGCTGGAGCTTGGCCAGATAGGCCGTATACAGCTTTTTCTGATCTGGCAGAAGCCGGGATACCTGCACGGATTCGATTTTTTCCGGCAGCTCCTTGAGGACATCACTCTTGAGACGGCGCAGCAAAAAAGGACGAACCCGCTTGGCAATCACATTTCGAGGCAGGTTGTGAAACGCTCTTTTCCCGCCGGGAAATAACGCAGGAAATACAACGTCAAAGATGGACCACAGCTCTTCCAACGTATTTTCTACTGGCGTTCCTGTCAGGGCAAAACGGTAACGAGCTTTTACATCCTTAACAGCCTGTGCCGTCTGGGTGGCATGATTTTTGAAAGCCTGTGCCTCGTCCAGAATGAGCGTATGAAACGATGGCTTGCTGTACACATCTGCATCGCGTCGTAGCAGCGGGTAGGACGTAATGACGACGTCATAACTGGCGGCATCCCGTATGATCCGGCCGCGTTCTTCCGGGCTGCCATCTGCGATAGTAACGCGGATATGTGGAGCAAACTTCTCCAGCTCATTCCGCCAGTTGTACACCAGTGATGCAGGGGACACGATCATGGCTGGAAGCTGCTGGTTGCGGATTTCCGGCAATACTGAGACAAGGAAGGCGATACTTTGCAGCGTTTTACCCAGCCCCATATCATCTGCCAAAATGCCCCCAAAACGGTAATGCGCCAATGTCTTAAGCCATTGAAAGCCGTAAACCTGATAATCTCTTAAGATTGGGGCAAGCATGTCTGGAACTGGAAAGTCGAGATGGTCTGGGTTGCGTATATTTTCCAGTAGCTGGCGAAAGGTTTTACCCAAAGTCAGGTTTTTCCCATGATCGTGAGGATCAATTAAGTACAGTCCTTGCGTGACGGGAACACGAATTTGGGCTGCATCCAGATCACTTTTGCGGATACCTGTTTCATTCATGAACCGAATCAATTCCTTGTATTCCTCTGTTTCCAGCGGCAGCAAGGCACCATTCGGCAGACGGTGATATTTCTGTTTTTCCTCTAACGATTTGAGCAGTTTGCGAATTTCCGGTTCCGGTATGCCCTCCATATCAAATTTAAATTCAAGCCAATCTGTACGTTCATCCCACTCCGCGCGTATCCTTGGGGTAGGCAGAGTATTGTTTATTTTTGCTTTGACTGCACCTGTAGCATAGACGTCCAGCAGCTTTTCCAGTTGCGGAACCGTATGGTACAAAAAATCATACTCTGCATCTTCATCTTCCATAAAATATCCGCTGTCTGTTCTGGCAAAGGAGCTATGCTCCATCAGCTCCAAAATCCGTTGCTCCTGTTCTCCATCACGTATCAGAATTCGGTCGTTACCAGGCGTTCGTGCATCTGTTTCCAGCGGGTTGATGATGATATCCCCATATTGGAACTCCAGCCCTGCCAGCAGCTTGTCTCTTACTCGGTCCAGATACAGCTTGGCCTTCAATGGCTGCTGTGTGACCCGATCTGAGACGGAACGTGTTATATGAACACGTCCGAGCTTCATTAACCCGGGTACAACCTTGTCCATAAAAGATTCCATCTGCTCTGGCGCGATCTGAACTTTTCGCCTGTGATGTACTTCTACCATCCGTTTTAGCTCGGACAAACGCCGTAAGGGGTCGGCTTTCTGTTTGACAAGCTTGCCATCGGCAATGACGACACCATAGTCTTCCATGATGGTCAAGTCATCCAATCCTTGTATGCTTAGCTGGTAGCCTTCGGTTTCGGCCTCAGCCTCATCAAATTCAAATTGCAGCGGAAGCATCAGGTCGGACTGGGGAATACCCTCGCTCATGTTTCCGTGAATTTCAAAGTAGACGCCCTGTGCTGCTGTCAGCAAGGGGAGCAGCCTATCCCAGGCCGCGGGCGGGATGAGAAGCATTCGCTCACCACTCATATGACTGCCGGAGGCTGAATACGTACCAGAGGTTTCCCGAATCATGCGCTCCTGGTGGCACACCTGAGATAATTGCTGGAGGATAGCGTCATGTTCAGCTCGGAAGCGGTACAGCTCCGGCTCGTAAGAGAAGCTTTTCGTGAACATGTAGCTATCCCCACGGTCGATACAATCCAGAAACGGGCGGATTTTCTGAACGATGTATAATCTTTTGGGGCCAGCCTTCATTTCTATCCCAAACATATATTTTTGGTAACCGTAGGCAAAAGGCCGAATGACAAATTGAAAATCCAAGATCGCGCGAGTATCCAGCAGCGCAGGTGTGCTGCGAAGCGGTCTTTTGCGACCGAATAGTTTTAACATACTGTCGGTTAACTGGAGATCCCCTTGTGTGATGCCTGAGGATCGTGACTTTCTGGTTGTGTGTTCATTTGGGTCATCTGTAGATGTGTACATCTCGTCTGAACCTATACTTCCTGCTGGATCGGGAGCGGTGCCGGGATGAAGTCTGGAGACATAGGAACGTACGGACACACTTTTCCCACGTCGCATATCATAAGCATTTAGGAGAACAGCGGCAATATGTTTGCAATAACGTCCGGTGGTCTGAAATGAGCTACAGGTGCATTCCGCGCGGATACTGCCGTTGGGCCGGATCATCGCAGCAACAGCATAAAAGCCGCTTCCTTTGACTGTAGCTTCATACACACCTTCATTATGATCTATTTGTGTAAAGGCCACCTTTTTGGCCCGGTAATAGGCATCCCCGTCGTCGTAAGCAGATTGACTGCATAGTTGTCTGATCGCTCGCCGGGTAAGTTCAAAACTCATGGTTCGTAATCCTTTCCTGAGTTATTCCGTTTTCTACATGATAACAGAACAGACAGGGGGAAAGACACTTGAGTACGGAATGTAATTTTACGAACAAGGAGAGAGGACAGAAAAAAAGCAGGCCTTGGTCCGTCATTGAACCAAAGTCTGCCAGGTGGCTACAGCTATATTATATGTCGGGCAGTCCTTCTTCTTGCTTATGAACACCCAGCGCGTTACGTGCCATCTCCATATATTCATCTAGTCCGGATTTGAGGGCGAATTCGGCGATAAGCACAGGGTAAGCCGCGGTCAGTTCAATGATGTGTTCGCTCATACGCGGCCATACACGTCCGCCTGCTGCCTTGTAAAACTTCAATAGACGAGCAAGCTCTACTTCTCCGAACAAAGTATAGTAACTCGTAAAATCAATCGCTGGATCAGCTACTTCGGCCTCGGTCCAGTCCAGCATTCCAGTAACCTCTGTATTCGATGAGACTAGAATATGGCCTGGGTGCAGATCGCCGTGGACAAGTGCGGAATATTCCGGCCAGTAGCTATCATCTGCCAGCCAGGCCTGCCATCGTTGCCACAGCTCCCCGGATACACCAAAGACGCGCTGTGTTTCTTCCATTCGCTGACCCATTAAGTGCCGAACTTCGTCGTGTTGCTTTACGCGGACACCGAAATCGGCTGCCCGTCGGTGATCCGTCTGGTGCAACGCGGCTAAGGCTTTAGCGAGCGAAGCAACGAATCTATCTGTCAGAGCATCAGGGTTGATGAACCATACATAGCTTTTTGTTTCCATATCAATAGTAGCGGCAGGTGTGCCCTCCAGCTGAGGATAGGCGATGAACTCTGGACTATATACCTGCCAATCCGGTACCGCTACAGGTAGCGTATCACGAATCAACCGAAGCACTTTGTGCTCGTAAGCCGCTGATTGGACCACATCTATTCGTCGCGGTGTACGTAAAACCCAAGGGGTACCCTGAACGTCTTTGGCGAATAGGGCCCGGAAATCCAACCCGGACTCATTGAGCTCCAATCCTTCATGTCGTATGTGAAGCCCGTTGCTTTGGGCAAGGGCCAATATATCGCTAACATCTTTTGAGTTAGTCAAGGGACGCTTTTCAGTCATATGAAACACACCTCATTGTTCAGATTTAGTCTTAAAAAAAGACAACTTAAACAAGCTTCAACCCTTCATGTGAAAAACAGGTTGAGCTTCATGGAGAAGTCTATCCTTTTATCTGAGACGCATGTAGTGAGTACACATGAATGAGCAAACCTCCTTTTACAAAATAGGGTATCTAACCCAGCACCAATATACCATCCGACATTCGAGGATGTCTACAATATACGGAATAATGTACATAGCTTCCCCAGTTCGCTTATCTGTGAGTTAGAGAAGTTTTTACAACCTGCACATTGCAAGATACAATGGAAGTATTAGAGAAAGGAGACGGATAATTTTGCAAAAAGAAGACAATAAAACCGATTCCAAATCCGGCTCATCCAAATGGTATCTTGGTAGTGCAGCAGCATTGCTCCTGCTGAAAGGCAAATCGTTACTTGCCCTTTTAAAATTCAGTAAATTTGGCGGCGCGCTGATCTCTATGGCATTTACGATTGGCACGTATGCGATCATATACCCGTGGGGATTTGCGGTTGGGTTCGTGTTGCTGTTATTTGTGCATGAGCTGGGGCATGTATTAGCTGCCAAACGCAAGGGGCTTCCGGTGTCGACACCGTTATTTATTCCTTTTCTCGGTGCGTTAATCACCATGAAACGCCATCCTTTGGATGCCCAGACAGAGGCTTACGTAGCCATGGGCGGCCCGTTATTGGGGACAGTTGGGGCTATGGCAGTATACGCAGGAGCGTATGCAACAGACAGTCCACTTTTGTATGCACTAGCATATATCGGTTTTTTCCTGAACCTGATCAATTTACTGCCGATTCATCCGCTCGATGGAGGACGGATTTCTACAGCAGTGACACGCTGGTTATGGCTGGTGGGCCTATTGGGTGGGATTGTAGTGATTGTGTATTTGAAATCCATTTTATTTTTCTTTATTTGGGCATTATTTGCCTATGATTTATACAAAAAATATGTAAAACGCAATAAAAAAGACGTCAAGGTTCAGTCGTTATTACAGAAGCCACTGGTTGACGTACAGCATTTGTATGAGCAAGGATATCCGCTGCCTGGGCCGGAGCATACGCGCAGACTATCCTTTAATACCTACTCGGATCTGGAGGGGCAGCAATATGTAACGGTATATATGGAAAGTCTGGATGTGGAGCATACGCTTCTGCTGCCCCAGCAGTGTCTTGTCCAGCATGTATGGCTGAACGGTGTAGAACATATACCGACCCCGGATGCGTATCAGCTCAGATTGCTGTGTGGGATTGACTACATTCCGTTTGAAAATGATAAATATTACGAAGTACCCGCTGCATCACGGTGGAAATTCGGAATCGGGTACTTGGGATTGGCCTTATTCCTGATGGGGATGATGTATGTAGTACATCAGCACATAGGAGATATCAGGCTATGATTTGCAGGATAGGAACTTCACCATCAGTATAGATTATTAAGGCAATGAAACTCATTGGAAAATAAAGTGAAAAGAGCGCGACAGCCGCAATATACGGTGTCGCGCTCTTTTTCATATGATTAACGCAGTGGAGCCATTGTTACCCTTCCTTATGTCTAGCTCCTTTGCTCATCCGTAATCGGTTTTAACGTCTGGCGGTATTTTAGCGGGCTGGTACCTGTCCAGCGCTTGAACTGTCTGCTGAAATGAGCCAGACTGGAGTATCCCAGTAGGGAAGCTACCTTGTTTAGCGGTAGATTGGGTTGCTGGATCAGCACCTTAGCCTCATGCAGCTTGGTCTCCGATAGATAGTGACGTGGTGAATAGCCGTATACCTTGCGGAACACTTCCTGGGCATAGCCAGGACTGATCCCGAGAGAAGCCGCCACATCTTCAAGCCGGAACGCTTGCTCGCCAGATTCATCTTCCCGATAAGGCTTAAACCTCGATTGAATAGCTTCCATGATGGCCTTGGCATATTGAACGGATGAAGGCGCAATTCTGGGCTCCAAACTGGTAGATATCATTTGCGAGAATATCCCGAATAGCTCAAATAAGGCAATCTGCATGCGAAAACGGTCTGCTGTCGTATATTCTCCGCTTTCCCGCACCATGCCAATCCAGCTATGGACAACCTTTTGCAGCTTGGCATTCGTTTCAGTACCCGCCGGAAAAAAGAGCTGATTGCTTTTAATCATTTCCTGACGGAATAATGGATCATCGACATTAAAATGAGAGCTAAAATAGTACATGCCGTTTGGGGAAACACACTGACTCACATGTTTAAAACCCGGCGGAATGATTAAAATATCACCTTCTCCAACCGAATATACGTTATTTTCCATAATCGTTTCCTGACGACCTTCTAAAATGAGTGCAATTTCAAAACCGATATGAGATTCCTCCGGCATGCACCAATCCGCTTGGACCCGGTGAATATGGGCGCCAAAAAATTTCACATTCCAGTCAATAATGGGCAGCCATTGGCAATCATGAAATAGAGATGGATCAACATCAGGATTTAATATCATCAGATCACCTTCGATTAGGGCAAATTTTACACCGCTTAGACAATCTCATTGTACCTAACATTCATCTATAATAAAAGAGCGCTTACAAGTACTGTAATACATGCTTTTACATAAAAAATCGTTTATATATAGTATTTTTGAAAGCGGCACCATATTGTAATCAGGAAGCATTAAACTTATTGGAGGACGACTCGATGAAAAAGCTATTGTACGGTGTTGCTTATTATGATGAATATATGCCTTATGACCGTTTGGACCAAGATATCCAAATGATGAAGGATGCAGGAATCAATGTAGTGCGGATAGCCGAATCTACTTGGAGTACGCATGAACCGCAGAACGGAGTGTTTGATTTCACCTCCGTGGATCGGGTGCTGGACGCCATGCATAAGGCGGGTATTGAGGTCATTGTGGGCACGCCGACCTATGCCGTACCCACATGGCTGGTGAAGGAGCATCCCGATGTATTGGCGACAACACCTCAGGGACCGGGCCAATACGGGGCTCGTCAGATTATGGACATTACGAACCCGGTATATCTATTCCATGCTGAGCGAATCATACGCAAGCTGATTGGACGGGTGAGTCAGCATCCGGCAGTTATTGGCTTTCAGACAGACAACGAGACGAAGCATTATAATACGAGCGGTCCCAATGTGCAATTACAGTTTGTGAAGTATTTGCGGGAGCGGTTTGAATCACTGGAGGAGCTGAACCGCAAATTTGGCTTGGATTACTGGAGCAATCGCATCAATAGCTGGGAGGACTTCCCTTCGGTGGTCGGAACGATTAATGGAAGTTTGGGAGCGGCCTTTTCCCAGTTCCAGCGCAAGCTGGTGACGGACTTCCTGGCCTGGCAGGTCGCGATTGTCAATGAATATAAGCGGGAAGACCAATTTGTTACGCAAAATTTTGATTTTGAGTGGAGAGGTCATTCCTTTGGAATTCAGCCGGACGTGGATCACTTTGCTGCATCTGAAGCGTTTGATGTGACGGGTGTCGATATTTACCATCCATCACAAGATGATTTGACTGGAATTGAAATCTCTTTCGGTGGTGATGTGGCACGTTCGACAAAACATAATAATTACTTAGTGCTGGAAACGGAGGCGCAGGCGTTTACACACTGGGTTCCTTATCCGGGACAATTGCGTCTGCAAGCGTTCAGTCATCTGGCTTCCGGGGCCAATATGGTAGCTTACTGGCACTGGCATTCCATTCATAATTCCTTCGAAACCTACTGGAAGGGTCTGCTTAGCCATGATTTTGAACCGAATCCTGTATATGAGGAAGCACAGACGATAGGGAAGGACTTTGCAAGACTGTCCACGCATCTGGTCAATCTGAAAAAGAAAAATAAAACAGCTATCCTGGTTAGCAACGAAGCGTTGACATCCATTAACTGGTTCAAGTTTAATATGAACAGCCCACTGAATTACAATGACATCGTACGCCGTCTGTATGACGAGCTGTATAAGCTGAATATTGGGACAGATATCGTCCATCCGGGTACAGAATCGTTTGATGACTATGATCTCTTGATCGTTCCGAGTCTGTATTCTGCGCCAGATGCACTGCTGGAAAAGCTGAACCGATATGTCGAACAAGGTGGTCATGTGGTATACACGTCCCGCAGCGGATTTACCGACGAACATGTGCAGGTGAGAACATCGCAGCAGCCGGGCGTGATTAGCGAAGTGTGTGGTATTCATTACAGCTTGTTTGTGGAGCCGAAAAATGTGACACTCAAGAATAATCCTTTTAAAGTGGCAGAAGATGACAATCAGGTAGATACGTGGATGGAGCTGATAACGACGACGACTGCCGAAGTATTAGCCTATTACGATCACCCGCATTGGGGCAAATATGCTGCGATTACGCAAAATCGCTATGGTCAGGGAACGGCGACCTACATCGGCTGTATCGTCAGTTCGACGGTCATCCGCGAATTGTTCAGCTCTGTAGCCAAAAAGGCAGGCGTATGGGGACTGGATCAGGAAGCTTCTTATCCGATCATTGTTAAGTCCGGTACGAATGATTTGGGACGAACGATCCGGTACTATTTTAACTATTCCGAACAAGCAGGCTCGGTGGTGTATCCGCACGGGGACGGCAAGGAGCTGATCGGAGAGCAGGCGGTTACCCATGGACAATTGCTCCAATTGAAGCCTTGGAGTGTTATAATTATCGAAGAAGCGTAAATGATGAATAATGAGTTGAAATCGACGTACGAATAATACAGAATAGGTATCCCGCCGTAACGATCCGGCACATTGAAGCGCCCCTGCGAATTGCGGGGCGTTTTCGCATATGGCTGAATAGAGGAGTGCATCGCTATGCCAACCCGAGCAGTCCGCTGGTTCCGGGCGCTGACGGCCCCGTATCGAAGCAGCATTCAGCTCAAGCTGATTTTGACGATGATTGTTCTATCTGTGCTGCCTGTCATTGCTGTCACGGTGCTGGCTGCGGAGAAAAGCAGAGCATCTATGGAAACCGAAGTGGTCGAGACGAACATGTCCAATATGAAATGGACGGGCATTTATATCAGCGACCAGTTAGATCGTCTGAATCATCTGATTTACAGCATTCAGATCAGCCCTGATCTAAGCGATTATTTGAATGAACGCGAGCCTGACAATCTTTCAAGCCAATTTAATGCTCAGCGAAAAATGTTGAATACGCTGGCGAATGTATATTATTCAGCCGGGAGTCATGTCATCGGTATTCAGCTGTATCTGAAGCAATCGCAAACCCTATTTACCTTTAATAGTATGCAAAATGAAATTACGACAGTGAGCGGTATTCCCTCGCAGTACGCCGAGATGTGGCAAGCGAACAAGGATTATTCGATTCGATCAAGCCCTGCAGATCCAGATCGCTTTACACTGACACGCAGTATTCGGCGTTTTGAAGACCAGAAGCAGACGGGGGCTATTTCATTGGAGGTGCTATGGTCACAATTTGATCAGACGCTGGGTCTGCTGGGACGTGGGGATCAGCACCAGGTATTGATTACAGATGGGGATGGCAGGGTCATGTATCCAGCGCAGGCTCGTCAGTCGCCTCCTCCTCCAGGAGTACTGACAGCTCTTCGTGATGTTAAGCCGGGTCCCGGGATGCTTCAAACTGCCGAACATTATGTGTTCTACAATGATCTGGATGTGGTTGGACTGAAACTAGTCAAAATCATACCGACTTCCTCCATTAACCACAGTGCCTTTTCAACTATGCTGTATGGTATTGTCGTAGGCGTGATTTCAATCCTGGTTTCCATCTGCATTGCCGTTTTCATCGCATGGCGGA
>RCUE01000104.1_pt1 | contig 35301 bp, 33 predicted proteins | sample 2166111 | NCBI WGS metagenome assembly RCUE01 (sample SAMN09930795, study PRJNA488358) | compost metagenome | feature: garden; material: soil; isolation source: compost soil in phenylacetonitrile-enriched culture | place: Germany: Experimental Botanical Garden Goettingen | collected 2016-01-27 | reverse complement strand
ACCCTTCTTGGAATGTAAAGGCAAGATAACGAAAAAAAGATGACTCCCCGCGGAGTCACCTTTGATCTTACTTAGCTATCATTACTTAGGCTTGAAGTTTGCTCGGTTCAGCGGTGATCGTCAACTCATCTGCAGGAGGCTGATATTCCTTTGACCAATACTCCGCATTTGAAATACCTGCTTTCTCCGGGTCGAACACCGGATCTAGCCCTTGCTTTCGCTGCCGTTCGTAATCCTTAAGCACGCGGAAAGCAGGTTTGGCCAGCAGAATCATGGCGATTAGATTCACCCAGAGCATAATACCGACGCCCATATCCCCCAGTGTCCACGCCAGAGCCGATTCCTTGACCGCCGTTCCGTAGAACGTCGAACCCAGAATAACCAGCTTTAGGACGAACATGGGCCATTTTGCTTTATAATCTGCAACCAGATAGGCCATATTTGTTTCTGCGATGTAATAATAAGAGATAATGGTTGTAAACGCGAAAAAGAACAATGTAATTGCCAGCAGACTGGAGCCGAAGCCCGGAAATACTGACTCAATAGCAGCCTGTGTATACTGGGTCCCCTCTTCAACACCGGGAAGATTGTGCACAATAAAGTCGCCACCGGGTCCCTTCACGTTATACATACCTGTGAACAGAACCATAAAAGCCGTAGACGTACAGACCAAAAAGGTATCTACGTACACGGAAAATGCCTGGACCAGCCCCTGCTTCGCCGGATGAGATACTTCCGCAGCGGCTGCCGGATGCGCACCAGAGCCTTGTCCGGCTTCGTTGGAATAAATCCCCCGCTTTACACCCCAAGCAATCGCCGTCCCTGCCATACCGCCGAACACAGAATCCACGCCAAAGGCACTACGAAAGATTAGCGAAAATACATCGGGAAGTGCAGTAATGTTCGTCATCATAATGTAGAAAGAGACGAGGATGTAACCGAGTGCCATAAACGGAATGACAACCTGAGCCACATTGGCAATCCTTTTTACACCACCAAAAATGATAAGCGCCAGCAACACGACTACTAGAATCCCTGAAACCTTCATATCCATGCCAAACGAACTGTGAAAAGCTACAGCAATGGAGTTCGATTGAGTTCCCGGCATCAGTAAACACATCGCGACCAACGCAGCAACCGCAAAAATGACGGCAAACCATTTTAAGCCTGTCCCTTTTTCAATATAAAAGGCTGGACCGCCCCGGTACTGACCATCGCGCTTTACCTTATACACCTGAGCCAGTGTGGATTCTACAAAAGCTGTAGCCGATCCGATAAAGGCCATGACCCACATCCAAAATATCGCCCCAGGTCCACCCATACCAACCGCCAAAGCAATCCCAGCAATATTCCCCGTCCCTACACGCCCCGATAGTGCCATCGTAAAGGCCTGAAAGGAGGATACACCTGCCTCGGAACTTTTCCCTTTAAATACTAGGCGGATCATCTCTTTGAAATACCTGATTTGTAGGAAGCGAGTCATGATCGAAAATAATAGCCCCACACCCAAACAGACATATACCACAGGATTGCTCCAAATGACGCCGTTTACTGCCTCTGCCCACTGCTCTAACATTCCTTGTATTTCCCCCTGATCAATCAATTGATTTTCCAGTCTATGTTTTCAGAAAATTTGCATAATTACAAAAAATTATAGATTAGTTTTTACCCCCGTACAAGTTAATTTAATTGACATATTGTCAATTACAAGTGGGCTTACCAGCTACATAAAATGACGACAAAAAAGCTCTGATGATCCGAGAATATGGATCATCAGAGCCTTGTCCTTAAGACATTTAGGCAATGCTTTCTTTCTCATTCAAAGCACTAGACAGTTTCAACAGTGGGGCCTGCTCCGTTACCTCTCCTTGAGCGATTGGAAGGACTTCAGTATATTCGGAAGAATTCGTAATGATAACTGGCGTAATCGTAGGATAACCCTCTGCCCTGATTTGCTCAACATCAAACTCAAGCAGTAGGTCCCCAGCTTTCACCTGATCGCCTTCTTTGATATGGGACGTAAAATGTTTACCGTCCAGCTTGACCGTATCTACTCCGACGTGAATCAGAACTTCTGCGCCATGATGCGAAACAACTGCAAGCGCATGTTTTTTCTTGAACGCCACGGTGATGGTTCCATCGAACGGGGCCACGACTCTGCCCGTTGTCGGTTGGATGGCGATCCCTTTGCCCATAGCTTCCGAAGCAAATGCAGGATCGGGAACCTCCGACAAAGCGACCACAGTTCCTTCAATTGGGCTGAGTACCTCTTCATTAGAAACAACAACTGTAGAGGTCGATTCTTTAGCCGAATTGTTAGTAGTTTCCTCTTCTTCAACTGGATCTTCAAAACCTAAAATATAAGTCAAGATGGCCGACACCAGGAATGAAACGGTAATCCCTAAAATCAATCCCGGGAATCCTTGTCCACCAGGGCCGTAAAAGATCGGCAAGGTCAGCAACCCAGGTGCGCCAGAGGCAAATGCTTGCGTTCCCGCTTGACCGATAATGGCACCACCGGCGGCGCCGCCGATAATACCTGCAATAAACGGACGTTTCAGTGGCAACGTAACCCCATAAACTGCTGGCTCCGTGATGCCGAATAAAGCGGTAAGTGTAGCGGAACCCGCCAGCGTTTTCAGCTTTTTATTTTTCGTTTTCAGCATAACACCGAACGCTGCGCCGGTTTGAGCAAAGACGGAAGCCGAAGCAGCGGGCTTAATGCCATCCCGGCCGTTGACAGCAATGTTATTAATAAATACAGGTATAAGCCCCCAGTGAACACCAAAAATAACGAGCAGCTGCCAGCAAGCACCAAGGATTGCTCCAGCCAGCAACGGACTAAAGCTGAACGCAGCAACGAGTGCGGTAGCGATTGCATTGCCCACATACACCCCGACTGGACCAAAGACCATCAGGGTCAGAGGAAGCATAATTACAAGTAGAATCAAAGGTGTAATAAAGTTTTTAACGCTCTCGTGGATCACTCGATTGCACCATTTTTCCAGCTTACTCATGACGATGACGGCTAAAATGATCGGAATAACGGTAGATGAATAACTCATCATAACAATAGGAATACCGAAAAAGTCCGTAGGTGTACCTTCCGTTTTTAGCGTGACAATGGTCGGGTAAAGCAACCCTCCGGCAATGGTCAGGGCAACGAAGATATTACCTCCAAATTTCCGTGCCGTTGTAACCGCTAACAAGAGAGGGAGGAAATAAAACAAGCTGTCGGCCGCAGCATACAAAATCATATAGGTAGTGTCTTTCGGTAGCAACCAACCAAGGTTACTCGCAATCAGCAGCAGACCTTTCAAAATACCGGACCCCGCCATAACTCCGAGCAACGGTGCAAAAATACTGGAAATTACGTCGATTACAGCGCCAAACCCTTTGTTGCCTTTAGCTGAATGATCTTCTTTTCCAGTTTCATTCAAGATATTGGATACATTGCCGATTGCATTATATACCTCTGGTACTTTGTTGCCGACTACAACCTGGAACTGACCACCGCTCTGCTTCACAGTGATAATTCCGTCGGTTTTTTCCAACTTTCCCTTGTCCGCTTTTGCCTCATCTTTTAGCACAAAACGCAGGCGTGTGGCGCAGTGAACGAGCGATACTACATTTTTTTCGCCACCTACCAGGTGTACAATTTCTTTGGCCAGTTTTTCATAACTCATGATGGACACCTCCATGTTCTAAGGGGCTTTTTACATATTTAGGCACACAAAAAACCTAAGCCTTGAAAAATGGTGGGCACTTTAGTCCCGCAATTTTTCATGACTTAGGTTTTGCCTGCATAACCAGTAACAATCCCAGTTAAAACTTATTAAATTCCTGTTACTCTCATAATATAACCAATCTACCATATTTGTCAACAAAAACTTTTAATCGTCTATTCTTGGTCTTTTTTCGTTGAAAACGTTCGACTTATCTGCTCACCACCCGTTCAATATGCACGGTCAGATACAATTTTTCTTCGTTCGTCAATTCGTGGTTGTATTCTTTTTGCACAAAAGCTCCGATTTTCTCTGTACAAGCAGCCGCTTCCTTATGCTTTTCCTTAATCATGTCATACAAATGATCATAGTTATTTTCGTAGTGATTTCCCTTAAATACGCGCTGGGCGAAAAATTTCAGATGCGTAATAAAACGGAAATAGCTCAGAGAGTCCTCGTCGAACTCCACCTTAAAATGATATTTTGCGATATTGATAATTTGCTGGATAAACTTCGTGATACTCATGGTCGTAATGACTTCCTCGTTCATTTCAGCATTCACGATGTGAATCGCAATATAAGCCGCTTCGTCCACAGGCAGTTCAATACCGAGCCTTTGTTTGATTTGTTCCAACGTTTTCAGACCCATCGCGAATTCTTCTTTGTACAACTGCTTGACTTCCCACAATAACGCGTTTTTGATTTCCAATCCTTCCCGGTATCTTTCAACAGCGAAATTGATATGATCAGTCAGCGAAACATAAATATTTTCGTTCAGCTTTCTATTCAGATTATGCTTGGCGTCATTAATGACTTCCTCCACAATCACAATCAAATCAAGCGGTACCTCACGCAACAGCATTTTAAAGTTATCGGACGTCTGCTTGTTTTTCAGAGCAAATACCTTCTGAATTCTGGTTTCGTCTACTTTGTCTCCAGGCTTTTTCTTAAAAGCAATCCCCCGACCCATCACTACGAGTTCGGTGCCGTCCGTCTGGTAGACGCTGATTACATTGTTGTTGATGACCTTTGCTATGTTCATCTTGATCCCCCGTTCCATATGCCAGCAAGAGCCACACTTGCTCCATCCTCTTTATTGTAAACAGAAAAAAAACCGAAGCACGCCAAATAAACAAGACTGTAACATCTTCTTATTTGTGGCTTAGGTTTTGCCTGCTACGCAGTAACAATCCTAAAAATGATGGAATTGCGTCAAGTATAGCCCGAAGAGGAACGATTGTCAACGCTTTCAATGAAGAAACGAAGATCGGGAATCCCCGTGGGCCCGGGACGTCCGATCCTATTTTCTTGTGGTACGATTATTCGCCCAGATTTTCGCCGTCGGAATGAATTACGTTTTTGTACCAGTGGAAGCTTTTCTTTTTAATACGTTTCAACGAACCGCTTCCTTCGTTGTCGCGGTCCACATAAATATAACCGTAGCGTTTTTTCATCTCTCCTGAGGAAGCACTGACAATGTCAATAGGTCCCCAACTTGTGTAACCGATAATTTCAACTCCGTCTTGAAGAGCCTCACCCATTTCGGCAATATGCCGCTTGAGATAGTCGATCCGGTAATCGTCGTTAACTTCTCCTTCAGGCGAAACCACATCATTGGCCCCAAAACCGTTTTCCACTACGAACAGAGGCTTTTGGTAACGATCATGCAATTGGTTGGCTGTGATGCGGAATCCTTTTGGATCGATCGTCCAGCCCCATTCGGACTTGTCCAAATATGGATTGGCCACGGAGCCAAATACATTACCACTGGTCATGTTCTTGACGATTTCCGGGTCTGTGCTGGTCGTCCGGCTCGAATAGTAGCTGAATCCGATATAGTCAACGGTATGATCTTTCAGAATAGCTGCGTCGCCTGATTCCATCTCAATGTTTAATCCATGATCCTTGAAGAAGCGCTTCGCATAACCAGGATATTCGCCGCGTGACTGTACATCAATGAAGAAGTAGGACTCGCGGTCTTTTTCCATGCCCTGATACACATCTTCGGGATTACACGTATACGGATAGAAGCTGCCGGCAGCAAGCATACAGCCAATCTGGGCATCCGGGATAATCTCGTGACACGCTTTAACAGCCAGCGCACTTGCGACAAGCTGATGATGTGCAGCCTGGTACTGAATTTGTTTAACGTTTTCACCTTCTTGAAAAACAAGCCCGGCACCGAGAAACGGCAAATGGAGAAGCATGTTAATCTCGTTGAATGTCATCCAGTATTTCACTTTATCCTTATAGCGGGTGAATACTGTTTTGGCATAGGTTTCAAACAGGCCTACCAGCTTCCGGCTCCGCCAGCTTCCATATTTCTCGACCAGATCTACCGGCACGTCAAAATGAGCGAGGGTAACGACTGGCTGAATGCCATGTTTATGTAACTCGTCGAACAAATCATCGTAGAATTGCAAACCTGCTTCATTTGGAGTAGCGTCTTCTCCTGTTGGAAAAATACGAGCCCAGGCAATGGAAACGCGCAGCGCCTTAAATCCCATTTCTGCAAATAGCGCGATATCCTCGCGATAGTGATGATAGAAATCAATGGCTTCGTGGGAAGGATAGAATTCGCTTTCAAGTGGAGTCAGCGAGGGAACATTTCCTTTCATTATGCTTCTTCTCTTCTCTCCGGTAGGCAGCAGATCCACCAGACTCAATCCTTTACCGTCTTCCAAATAAGCACCCTCAGCCTGATTGGCAGCAAGAGCACCGCCCCATAAAAAGTCTTTAGGAAAAATATAACTGGACATAAACATTCTCCTTCCAAATGTGTGATAAAAGGGGTTCCGATGGGTGATAGATAATAAAAAAACCCAAACCAGCCTGTATACACTTACAGTGTAAACAAGCCAATTCAGGTTATGCCCTATCGGTAACATCCCATGAAAAGGTTATACGTATTTGATTGAAACTCTAACAAAGATTTGGGAACCTGTCAAATTCATTTGATATAATAACACGCATTTAACTAACCAACAGCATTACTTCAATCTATTGGGTAATCAATAGAAAGACCCAACCCAAGGTGGCGATAGACATGAAGAACGAAGAAATCGGTGATCTACTCAGTTGCTAATTTAAAATATTTTGTTGCAAGAAATTTAGAAAATCCCTTTGCATAGAGCCAAGAGGAATAATTTTTTTGATTATCTTGAACCTCCAATGCTGTCCTTTACTGTTAAATGACCATATTGCAGAAGAGAGATATATGGAATGATATTTTTGTTCTTGTAAATCAGCTACTTCAAATTCAACTTTTTGTACTACTTTAGTGGAAAATAGATTGAGGAAAAGGATAATAATTTTATCATTATTTAGGAGTAATATAGCTCGACTTGTCCAAGCCGAAAGGCTTTGAGGAGTTGAATAGCAGATAAGCATGTTAGGTTCTCTATGCGATTCAGTTAGCTTATTAATAGTTTTTTTGTTAATGAATATCATAACCAAAAACCTTTCTATTTGGATGTTCAAATAAAATAGCTTTTTAAAGAATATCTTTCAAAATATTTAAAATTCTAATTGTTTCCATTGTTTGTTTATTGATTCGTTTCATAAACTCGCCGACATGAAGCTTAATCTTATAAAACCTCTAAAAAAACACGTTATTCGCCACATTGGATTTAAGCCACAGCCATAGCCCCTCGACTGGATTCAGATTGGGACTATAGGGCGGAAGAAAGACCCGGTGCAGGCGTAGATGTTCCTTCAGGAGGAGTTGTAACCCAGTGGCATATAGTTATTAAGTTGTCCTCAGGAGAGTGTTTATCTTACAACATCATATAGAAAATATCCTGCCCTTTTTTACTATAAAAACAAGAAACCTCCATCAATTTATCCCCATTCTTACTGGGTTTACTGGTAGATAGTTTGTCTCATTTAGATGTTATAAGTAGTCTTATTTGATTTTATAAACCACATAGACAGATATCCATCTCTCATAGTTCTATTCCACCTTAATAAAAATTCACCCAGAATGGTACGATTTGTATGTTATATGATTGAGTATAACACTGAATAGTATAAATTAGTTCTAAAAAACCATACTTTATACCCTATTTTTTTCAAACCTATCAAACCAAAGTCTTTTTCCATATCAAAAAAACCAATCATAATAAGCGCTTTCAACCAAATCGATACATTTTTATGTAGTCTTTAACATTAAATTACTTCAACTTAAACGGTTGGGGTATCAACATACTATCTGGCAAGCGTCCTGGATGGACTGGGTGACCGAATTTTGTTTCTCCAAAGCACATAATTTCTTTTTCTTTTTGTTGTTCTAGAAGACGTAAAACCTTATGATTCATATGAAATTTCTCCCCATCTTTACCCCACGCTAAAATTGCATAATCTGATTTAGCTATAGATTTTTCAATTATCTCCATGTTATTCTTATTCCCACCACTAATCTGTTTGTAATTGAGCTTAAATAACTCAGTTGGTTTAGGGGTTATCCAGGGATATAAATTCACAATAATTACAGCTTTGCAATTTAAGTGTCTATGGATAGCATTAATACATTTATCAATTGTCGGATCAACAACATCTTCGTCGGTTTTACTAGGATTGAGCATTATTAAAGTAGTTATTTTATTTAAGGAAGACTCGCTCCAAGCATATTCAAAATAATATCTGTATTTGCGTTTAGACTTTAGTTTAGTGTCAAAAACTACATTAACATTTTCCTTTTCTTCTTCAGACCAAAACCTCACACTGAATTCTCCTTAATTCATATTTATGATTGTATCTTACCATCTTTGGTCTATAAGATGTCTACAGTCTTAATACTAACAATGAAAAAAATCCGCCCTATGAGAGGGCTTTTAGTATGGAGACGAAGGGAGTCGAACCCTGTTAAGGTTTCCCCAAAACCTTATTCTACAAGCCCTTATTTTTTCTGTCCAACTTAGTGTAGCCGATCCATACGTCATAGCAACGTATCATATTCATGCAGAATACAACACAAGATGACCCTTTTTTTTGTTTAAGGACAAATAACCATCCCCTTTTTAATCTCAAAAAGCGACGATACCGACGAAAGCGTCAAACTAAGCCAAAGTCAGTATCGTCGCTTTCTTTCTGTAGAAATGGAGAGAGTCCCGTCATTCTTACTCTTAATGGAAAAAGGAGGCAGAACACGCATCTATCTAGCTTCTCTTTTGCTATTTATCACATGTGTCCATTAGAAACACTAACAAGCTTCGACCTGAATTGGTCAAAACTGGGCCTACTTAAATAACGTACGTTACATAAAAAAGATACCATCATGCGGCTAACTCATATTGATGCAAAACAATTCCACCGTCTTTAATGATTAAATTCAATACAAGTTTCTTTTGGGTAAGCCCCCACTCTTGGCAGGACTCTCTCCACAAAGTTTTCTTCCCAAAAATGCTTCTGTTCTATACCACCTATATTAATCCCGAGAAATGAGGGATCAATAAATAAATCCTGCCCGTTAATCAATTTAATATGCAAAACATCACATATTAACGCATCATGCTCCATCTCCAAATTGAAAAATATCATACAACTCACTTCATTAGTTGCTAATGGGTTCGTGAATATAAAATCACCGATCTTAGCTTTACTAGGAGTCATATCTTCAATATCATTTTCATATTTGAAGGAATCAACTATTGTGATACGAAGTCTACCATAACCATCTATTGCTTCAAGTTCAATAAACTGATCACCAAACTCAAAGTATACAAAATTCGTATTAGCAACAAATTCAGAAACCCCATCCTCTTCCACATGTACAACACCAGTTAAATGGATATCATCTATTGAATTATACCCTATCAGTTCTTTCATTTTTTCTAACATAATATAATACCCTCCAATTTTTATGGGACAAAAACTATATTCAGGTCCATTGCCTTACCTTGTTCAAGAAGCGTGACCCATTCACCATTAGGCTTTGTTACCACTGTCAGCCCCTCTCCCCTATATATGTTAAGTACTCCAGAATCTCTATTTATTGTCCCCTTACCAACAAATTCAAATGTCCCATTATCAATATTTTTTTGAATATCCTGCAAAAATCTAGGCCCATCTGCTTCGAGTTTAGGATATTTTGTACCTAGCTTCTTTTCTAAAAGTGTTTTGTGTTTGAGAAAATGCTTTTTGAAATTATTACCTGCAGTAACTACATTTTTTCCAACTTCACCAGTAGTTTTAGTTTCAGGAAGCTTTTCGTTCGGTTTACTTGGTTTCTCCGAGGAAGGTGTGCCTTCACTCTTGCCTGACTTCGCACTAGAGGGTTTAGACGGCGCTGAGCTACTTGGCCCCTCGCTTTTAAACATTCGATAAAGATCCTTAGTACTTTCCACACTATTGGATGCTCCGGTATACGTTACCGCTGCCCCATGTGCTCCCAAAAGGGCAGATTGTGCCATAGCAAGGACGCCTACAGGTGCCCCTACTCCCGTGGTCGTTACCAAACCACCTAAGAATCCTTCCCCCACAGCACCAGCCATTTCTACGACTCCGGCTACAGTTGTCAAGGCATGTCCGATCACTTCACCTGTTTTACGCGCCTTCGGATGATCTGAAGCATATTCCTTATTCATTATTCCAAACGAGTAATTTGTTACAACCGCTGCTCCTGCTCCTAATACCACTTCTCCACTCACATCTGCCGTATACTCCAACTCGTTCGCCATCTGCTTCGCCATAATGGCTTCATTTTCGGCATTCTGGAGCTGGCCTGCCGTCATAAGATCCCACCATGATTGCTCTTTTTCTTCTTCCTTTGGCTTCGACTGTTGGGCCATGTAATTTTCGGAATTCACCTTCCAGCGTTGTCTCAAATCCGCAGGAATCTGTTGGTATGCCTCCCCCACTTCATTTGCAAGCCGCCGTATATAGGGTACTATATCCTCCATTGATGTGGGTAACCCTAATTCACGTGCACTCGTAAACACCTTCCCCAGTATCCACTTGCTATAATAGGCATCCCTGGCTTTCTCGTGCTCGTACTGACTGATGAGTCCTTCCAGTGCTAAACCAGCCAAATATTTCAGCGGGTGCAACCCACCTTTAGCACCTCCGCCTCCAGCACGACTCGTTCCTGTGCTACGAACAGGAATAGCTGCGGTTGCGAGCAGAATCGAACCCGCTGCTATTCCCATAGGTCCGATTAGCGCTGCTGCTCCCATCGCAACTCCCGCCACTACTCCCATCACCGGAATGGAGCCTAACAGCTTGGACACCGTACCCAGCATCGCATCGGCTTGTTTTTGAGCTGCCGGGCTCGTGATTTTCGCGGTCGGGGGCTTTGCTGTGCTGTTGGATGAAACCTTCGCTGCTTCGGATTGTGCTGCTTCATATGCCTTAATACTCATCAGCGGCGGTTCCGGCACGGGAGGAAGATCCATGACGAACACTGGAGCCTTCACCGTACCCTCTTGATCAATCACTGGGGCTTTAACATCCGTTTCACCATCCAGCACCATACTGCTGGCTCCGCCCTTTAGATACAATGCACTTCCCGCCTCAAGTGACAGCTCCTGACCTGCATCCAGCTTCACATGACCGCCTTGAATCTGCACATTTCCCGGACTGCTGACGGTTATACCACTCCCTTCATGGAGTGTAATGGAAAATGCCCCCGAGGTGGACAGAGTTAGCTCTTGCTCCGACATGTCCACGCCACTTCCTTGCGCATGTCTCCATACTTTGACGTCTGGCTGCCCCGTTGCGTGTCGCTGCTGCCGTAGCGAATCCGTCACATACGCTTCATGTTCCCGGCTCGTCGGCAAGTAAAGCTCCACACGCTCCCCGATCTCCGGCATATCATACCAGCCGCTGTGTTCTTCCGCTACATAACGAGTGACCACCGGAAACCAGCATGCTTTAGCTGGGTCTTGTTTGGGATCGATATCTAGCTGGAGCTGTACAAAGTCTTGCTGTACCTTTAACACACTACCCGTAAGTGTAATGCCCGTAACCTTATCGTTTTCATAACGGGCATAGCGGATATCCTGTTCGGCCTGGAGATCGTAACGAGTGAGCAACAAGCCATCCTCTAACCGTGTCACCGCCCGAACGACAACCAGTTCTTTTCCTGATCCAATCGGTAACGTAATGAGATCTCCTAGCGCATAGTATTGCAGGCTTTCGATCACGTAAGTCACATACGAGCCTGCACGTTTTCCCGGCTTTCCCTCGTCCAACTCATGAAACGTTTTCCGTACCCGGTAAAATACATCCCGTTCCACCCTGTACGGTTTGCCTTCCGGCATCCCGAAAAAAACCTTGGGCGAAGCTGCGGTGATCTCCGGCACCAGCACCGACCCAAAGCGAGAGGCAAGGCGCTTTAAAAACGCCCAATCTGTCTCCTCATATTGTAAAACAAAAGTGTCTAGTTTGGCATAGTTCGTGACGGTATCAATGGCATCTCCATACTGGTATTTTCGAACCATTGTTGTGACCAGATCATCATAGGTACGATGAATATCCTGATAGGATCGCTTTTTCAGCTTGATATCCATCTGATACGAATGTGAAGCTGCCTCCAGTTCAAAGGTATACACCCCTCGCCAGCAATGCACCGACATACGTCTAACAATCCCATGGAACAATCGTCTTATCGACTGTCCCTGCTCATCCAATTGGCGGATGACAATCGGCTCCTCCTCCATGTTCTGCCCAATACACGCGGCTCCCTGTTCTTCCGACAGCATGCCACTTACCATCAAATATGCATGATCGTTGATGGCTCTTGTAATTTGAAGCTTCTCTATATGTTGAGGCTGAAAGGAACCGTAAAAACGCAGGCTTTCATACCCGATTCCGTTTTGTAATACACTCAAGTGAGTTCATGTCTCCTTTCAGGCGGCTTAAAGCCGCGAGGCCGCTTCCGAAACCCAACGGCTTTGAAACAGGCCCTTAATCCAGCTCCTGCCCGTCATTTTCAATTCGGATATGACCACAATACAGACATTGATGGGTACAGTTCTGTGTCAAGGCGGGCTGCCCTCGATCTTCACGTCACTTTTCCCGTTCAGCCACGGCATGGTCAGGACCGGAACACACGGAGCCTTCTTCACGCCATAGATGTCCACCATCTCACTAGCCTGTACGGCTGGATTTAGAAGACTGGAGCAATTCCCAAAAGACTGAATGTTCACTCTAGGCACGTAATCTCCAATGTTCATTTGCGCTTTGTTTTTCACGTAGACCCCAGGGCTAAAAGGTCGTTTCAAACGGGTAGGCTGCGTGCCATAACTACAGCTTAAAATTGCTCCTGCCACGACATAGCTCTTTTTTGCACCCGTTCCTGGTTTCACTTGGGCTTCTCCCACCTTACTCCATCCTCCTTAGTGCTCCATCTCGATTCTTTGTACTCGAATGCCTGTAAAAGATCGACGCAGCAGACTTTCTGCCACAGCCAAATGGATATAGATATGAGGTTCGATCAATCCCACAATCCGAAAAACGGACGATGGGATATCTCCCGGTTTGAGCACTAAATGCTTCAACGTATCATTGGGGTACCATTCCGTTTGTGCGGACAAACAGTCCACCATCGGCGGACGAAGCACCCAGTACACCTCCTGTCTGACCTGCTGGAAATTAGTAAGGACGGCCGCTTTCCATTTCAGTCCCGGCATATATTTTTCCAATAATGCTTTCAGCCGATCCGACACCAGCGGCAGAGGAAATTCCAACAAGTCCGGGTACACTGTTCGTGAATCGGTATGTACAGCCAGAAAAAGAGGATCATCCTGCTGTTTCTGTCCCTGGGTCTCTGTCAAGATGTCTTCTACTTGCAGAGGAGTCAGCGCAGCAGGCTCCACCCGATGTTTTACCCGCTCGTCTACCATCAGTCGAAAATATCTCAATGCAGCCACTCCCTTTTTCTAACGGCATCCCTCGCCTGTGCAGACGCAGACGGCTCTTTGTATGAAAGGGAAGCCTCAAGAGTTGCCCATTCCAATCCAATGGCTCCTCTACGCTGTGCATCGGTAAATATGACTCCTTGTACATTGGCGTCCGTAAAATCAGTTCCGATCAAACAAGCCCCTTTAAAGGAAGCACCTGACACATCCGCTCCAGCAAAGCAGGCATCCGTAAGATCCGCCCCGTTCAAGAACGCCCTTTGTAGTAACGAATTTTGAAATACGGCTCCTCGCAACTGTGCATCTTGAAAACGGGCCCCCTGCAAACTCGCCCCTGTGAAATCTACGCCAGCAAAACCCAATGGCTCCCAATCTAAAGAAGCATCCGAGCCATATCCGGCGTTACCCATAACGACATCCAGTATCGCCCCTTTCATCGAGCATCCGCTAAAATCGGCTCCATGAAGCAAGCTGTACGTTAAGTCGATTCCATCGAGTTGACTTTCCTGCCACATCGTTCCAACCAAGACACAGCCATGCAAGCGACTATGTTCCATCTCGATTTGGCGAAAAGCCGTATAGCGGAAATCCAACTGACTATAATCTCCGTCCGAAAGCTGGATTTTCTCCAACGCCTGATAGCTATAGGCATGCTCTTCTTGTTCCTCCAGCCACGACCGGATTTCGCTCGCCTCCAACGCTCTGCGATCTTCTTTATACACCGATACAGTGTGGTCCATATATTCCCCCACACGAATCTCAAATGTTTCTTCCCGATCCAGCTCCTGAAATTCAGGTAAGTGCACCGCATATTTCATCGCCAGCCGCATTATATTTACAACAAGTACATGAATATGTACCGCTGCCTCCAGCATGACCTGCTCCCATTCAAGCTCCGGTAGAGAAACATGCTGCTTCTCTACCTCCCTTCGCAATTTTTGTTGCAAATCGGTCCAATAGGAATATGTCCAGCTTGTATCCCATTCGAATCGGATCGGTTCAGGATCAAGTACCCATAAAGCGTTCGCTGCCTCCACCAGATAGGTAGGCCGCTCCTCCAACCATGTGGTACGTAGCATGGAGTACGTGATATAACCGATCTTTTCTTTTCTTCCTTGAAGCTGCTCTTGCCGAATGTCCCGGCAATATCCCCGAAACTCCTCGACACAGGCTTGAATCCGCTGATCTTGCTTCGCTTTGAACTTCAGCGCCCAGTCTCTGCGGATCAGGAACCACGCCTGATTTAAGATGACTTGCTGCTGCGGGTTTAGCTCATCTATAGGCTTCTCCATTTGCATTCCTCCACTAGTTGAAGCTCTTCATATGTCATATCATCATACTGCCGCACTACAGCCTAATTCGACTTCACTTCACTGCCCTTCATATCCACTGATCCGCTCAATTGAATATGACTGCCGTTGCAATCCATACGCAGCTCACTGCCTGCGGACAGACTCATCGTTTTCCCAGCAGATAGACTCAAATTTCCACCCGCTGAGATACTTACTTGCTTGCTGCTTACGATATGAATGCCTTCCTTGTCGTCCAGCTTGATAAAATGGGGTGTTCGCCATATTTTCATCTGCGGATTGGAAAACTTGTTGTGTCCGTCCCCTCTGCCTGCACGTCGAACCGCCCTCCCCGCTATCCCATCTTCTTCACGACTGCCCGGAAAATAGAGTGAAACCGGATCACCTTTTTCCGGCATCACATACCAGCCAGTATGGCCCCCAGCACTATACACCGTCGAATAGTTGAACCAGTGTGCCTTATCTACATCCTGCTTCTCATCGCAATCCAGATGGATGCGCACCTGATCCTGGCGGACGTCCACAACCATACCGCTTAAAGAGGCTCCCGCCAGCTTTTCCTGATAGTAGCTTTTTTGCCGTAAGCCTTTGTACGAGGCAAGCACATATTGATGCCGCAGCAGCCCTTTTCGGTATAGGCTTCCACTACATACAAGCTGTGTCCCTGAAAGGCCATCTGAGCTCCCAAATCCAGTACCTCGTCCGTTTCTACCTCATATAAAATAAAGTCATTTTCTGTCACCATCGCCTGCTCATTTTCCTGAAAATAACGGAAAGGCAGCATCTGCTTGCGCACGGTATAACGGGTATGATCCAGCACGACCTGTGCAGGGCTATCCTCAATGCCAAAATAAAATTTAGGACTGTCAAAACGAGCCACAGGCATCAGGCTCGTATGATACCGGGAGGCTATACGTCTCAAGAACGCCCAGTCCGTCTCCTGATACTGGATGGCAAGCCTTCCGATTTGCTCTCCACCTGTCGCTCCATCAATCACATCCAGCCCTTCGTAGTCCTTGCCAATCTGCTCCAGCATCTGAGGAATGGTCATTTTGGTATATTGAAGAGCGAGTACGCTTTAGGATATCCATCCTGTAGGTATGGGAGATTGCCTCCACTTCCAGATAGTACACGTCCCGCACGACCTTAACTTCGACTGATAGAGCCATTCCGCTGAAGAGCGGCTTGCTTTCGCCCGATTCATCCCGTTGGCTCACCTGAATGGCGGTGTTCTTTTCCGTTGTTTCCACATAGCTGTCCTGCATATCCTCGGGGATAATTCCTGTAAAATAGAGCCGGGTATGCTCATTGATTTTTTTCGTGAGGGTAAGCTGCTCCAGCTCAACCAACTCGAAGGGATAGATTTGAATTTGATCGTAACCGAGGCTCATAGGAAAGCCACTCCTTTCTCAAATGTGGAATCCGAAGGTGACGGAACAATATGGAGCGATTGCACTGTATTTTCTGCCACAGGCAACCACGCTTCCATGTCCGATTCCATACAGTTAAACGTACCCATCGTCACCTGTCCCTCATGGACAAACAACAGCATTTCGTTGTACAGATTAACGTCCACACCTGCTGCCACAAAACGAATCAGCCCGATGGCCAGCCCGGAAGGATTCACAATCATTTCCGTACCGATCCAGTTACGAATCGGTTGTACAGACCGCAATACATCTGCCATTTGTTCTACAAACTCGAGAAGCTCGTCCACCTCCAAAGCCGATTCTGTCGGATTAAAGGTGATGTTCACCGTACCGTCCAAAGAGGTATAAATGATCTGCGGACGTTGTTCCGAGGGATATTTAAATCGGGCTTGCTCCAGTGGCATCAGGCTAAAAAATTTGGGGATGCTAACCGCCATTTGTCCATCCAAAATCGTTTTCCATTCCAACGGGATCAGCTCATCACCCATCCGTAGCACCCTGTTTTGTTCAGCAACGGAGTTGTCCTGATCGGGTACATCAGCTTGAGATAGGTTCGTATTTACGTTATTAGATGCTGCATCATGATTAAGCTTATTTTTGAGACTTAGGATATGCTCGTCCATATAGTTCATAGAGGTAGTCCCTTCTTCTTAAAAGGATGAGAGTTTACTTCAAAATACGAAAGTAAGAGGGGATATTTAACAATAGCCCATCTTATGTATGTATCGGCCAGAATAGAGATTATGTTTACAGAAAGAACCATACGAAGCGTTATTTTCAATGTATATTTCTGAAATTAATATAGAAATGAGGATGAATAGGAACGGACTACCGATCAAACTAAATCCGTCTTAGCCAAAAAAAAAGAAATTATCATGAGAGCACACACCAGATGTTCCTTTTCTTTTTTAAGGGCAAATAATCATCCCCATTGAACCTAAAAAAATTGACGGTACCGACGAAAGCGTCATTCTACGCCAACATCGGTACCGTCGCTATTTTTCTTTAAGAAATGGAACAAATTCCCTTTCAAACTGCTTGCCAAGCATTCTTTCTACCTGCTCTTTTCCCTTTCAAATTAAACTTATATAAATGAAAAATCAATACTATTCAGTTATATGCAGTGCATAAAATTTATAATCCAAGTTTGTAGACATGATGTCTACAAGTTCTAGTACAATTTGTCCCTTAATAATTTCATGTGTTTAGTTACATTAAAGTTGGTAACTGAGAAATCCCATACTTACAAGTAATTTCGGGTAATTCATCAATATTTTGAATTACATTAATGTTGGTAACTAATAATACACCCTTATTTCTCAGTTACATTAATGTTGGTAACTAATAATACACCCTTATTTCTCAGTTACATTAATGACAGTAACCACAATCTATACTCTAAAGAGCCTTTACGATCTAGATTGAAATATGAATAGCTACCCGTTACAATATCCCAAAAAAAATCATGTGACTAGCTTTTGATGTCTGCACAAATGAAACAGAGAGGACTATAAATTTCACAGGACAACCATGATAGCTCACTATATGAAGATCAAACTGGCTCTCCCTTTAGTATCCCTATATCAATTTCCTTCCTGCGCTAAGTGCAACTCGAGGCAATCCGGTAACAATTTGAATCTCCTACTGATAGTTTTGCAAAAAAGTGCCTTCTAAAGTAGCTCTGTAATATAGTTGTTGTTTTAGAGGATTATCAAAGTGTAAATAATATATTCTTAAAATATTTCACTATCGAATCGGATTCGAGAATATTAACACGGTTTTTTCCTTGATAAGACTTATTGAATCAAGGTCTCCATGAAAGGAAACGGCTTCATATATCTATTCCAATTAATTGAAAAACTCTTAACTCATCTTCCAGATAAGTTAAGAGTTTCTCTTCAACCTCGGTAATAACTTTTAATAACTGGCCCATGCTAGTTTTAAATTTCCCAAACAATTAATTATAAATCAACTTGTTATGTGCAACGTGGTTCCTGATAAGTATTGAATTTTCCACCGGTCCTCAAAGTGGCAAAAGTCACAAGGGAACCAATTAAAAAATAATATTCCCAAAAATCCTTGTCGAATTCTAATTGGTCGATTAAGAGTGCACATAGCTTAGTCTGAAAACGGATTATACCTTTTTGCATAAATAAATTATTCATGATATCGAAACTGCTTTAATAGTTCCTTTTGTTGTTTATCATTAAAAATCTTATCACTACTAAGCACTCTTTCTGTGCCTTCATAAACCACTCAGAGAGACTTTGTTCGCTTGGAACCGCAATTACGGGCAATTTCCTCGGTCTAACCTAGCTATTCGTAATTCTTCGTGGTGAATAAAATTTAATCTGGTGATTTCACCTATTATGTGTTTAAGAATCCAATGATGTTAAAGAGATTCTGAGACAATTCACGTCTAAAAGTCGATTGTAAATAAGAGATACAATTATGCATGTTTCCCATTACGCATGTATCTTCGAGTTTCATCAAATGATTTATACGTTCAGCATTTTGAAGATTTGGGAAGCTTTCTCTTCTTCCGAGAAATAGCGTGCAATGTAAATAAGAACTTTTCTGTACTTTGTACAATAGACTCGCTCCTATATTGCCCGTACCTATAATCGCAACATTCAAGCACTTTTCCCTTGAATACGCCCATCAACCCTTTCATATTTACCCGTCTGTAAGTCTAAAATGAATATTTTGCGCCATCTCACACACATTTTTTAAGGCCAATTCAACCGTCTCGCCTTTAGCAATAACATGGGCATGCGCTAAGGTTCGCCTTTCTGAAATAATTCGATCGCCTTTTGTTCTATAAATATGTAGCTCTACGAGATTAGGGTTTTGATGAATACGTTCAATACCCACAACATCAACCTCATCCACAATCCCATCTGCATCAATGAAATGTTGATAAAAAGCAATTGGGTCTGGTTGGATTTTTTTGATTTTAGGATTTATCCCTAGAGCGATATCCATAATTTTGTGTATCATATTAATCTTTGTAGAGTTCAGGACGGATAAAAAGATAGGTCCGCCCCCTATTCTCGCCCCTGTTTCTATGATGTACAGTTCATTATCATCGGTAATTCTATATTCCGTATGCGTTGCACCACAATGAATTCCAAGCGCTTTATTGGCTATTTGAGTCGTCTGAATGACTTTTTCTTCAATATTTTGAGGGAAGGAGGTTGGTGTTGAAAACATCACCTCTGGAAAAAAATTGGACTCTTCTGGCATTTGCTTATCGTGTATCGCCAATACCTCAGTCACATCCTCATAAGTTAATGACTCGACACTAATTTCTATCCCTTTTATGTATTCCTCGATAAGTATCTTTCCACCATAAACTGCCCACGCTTTAGGATACACCGCATCCTCCTTAAAAGTCGCCCATACTGAAAGCCTCATACTTTCAAAATGCGCTCTCAATTCCTTTTCATTATTTATTTTAAGAACAGCTAGGCTGCCGCCCCCTATTATTGGCTTAACCACAACAGGATACCCAGATTGCTTAGTAAATGCTCTTGCTTCATCAACGCTATCTACAAGAGCATATTCGGGACACTTTATACCAAACGCTTCATACTGCTGACGCATTTCATATTTATTTCTCGACTTATAGGCAGCTTCTTGAGAAATAAAAGGCAGACCTAGCGCTTCAGCAACTGCCGCTGCAGTAGGCACTGCATGTTCTACAAATGTGACAACCCCATCTATGGCAACTTTTTGCGATAAAGCCTTAGCGCTTTGTACCGCCTCTTCTATTTTTCTAACGTTGGCACATACGACGTGGTCCACATATTCAAGTTCCCATGTTGGGTTTTCCATCATCAAATATAATGTTGCACCATAGACCTTTGCCTGCTGAAAATGCATTTTTCGACTTGGGTTAGGTAGATGAATAATTAAAATATTTTTCATAATAACTCTCCTCTCTTCCCCTTTAAACCGTTTCAATTCTTAAAACGTTAAATACATCATTAAAAATCGATTCAAGAGCCTCCCTAGATGGGGCTTTGGCAACCACACACCCTAATCGATCACGATTCCAACATAATTCATTTACAACATTTCCTACTTGGCAATATAAATCGATAGAATGTACTCCGTCCATCCGTTTAATCGCTTCAACACCTTCTATTTCAACAATCTTTCCTGGCTTTGCAGAAATAAATCTCGCCCCAGAAATCTCTCTCTCTCCCACTGGTACAACTTCAACTACTTCTCCCATAAGCTCTGAAAAAATAGGCGTAATGAGATCATACTTATTCCCTAACTCTGTAATTGTGCTAATTTGATCTCCACCGTAACGTGTGTGTATTTCACCACAATAAAAACCTTTTGGTGTAACAAATCCTTCTATAAACATGGCACCAAAAAAAACACTTGCAGCTTTTACAATGTTTTCAGCGATATTTTGGAAGTCTTCAGCATCTAACACTTCTGATTCATAGGCTGTGGTATGCCCCCTCTCAACGAATGTCCCTGGGAATAATAACTTTTCAGTCACGCCTAAAACGTAAACTTTACCATTACACACGACGACCTCTAATGAAATCTCTTGCCCTTCAATAAACTCTTCTGCTAAGACAACTCCGTCATTGCCTTCTGTTTTGCAACGCTCAAAAAAAAGATGAATTTCTTCTTCTTTGGTAATTTTAAATACCCCTAAGCTTCCTTGCATTTTTAAAGGCTTAATTATGATAGGTGCAGCTATACTTTTAAAAAAGTCCTCTACTTCTTCTAAAGTGCTGCACAATTGATACTTCGCAGATAAAACACCCTGCTTTTCAAAATTAGCCTTTGTTTTAAATTTATCGTTGCAGGCTTCTACAACGTCAAACGGCAAGCCATACAATCCCAACTTTTCAATCACTTTAGCCGTCGGTTCAGAAGAAAATTCTCTAAACGTGTACATCCCATCAATTTTTTTCTCATGATGAAGTTGTTCTGCCACAGAATACAGAGCATTAAAATCATTAATATTAACTTCAATAACTTGATCTGCCGCCTCTACCAGAGCCCTATTCTTCTGCATTTCTGTAGGCGTCTCACCAACTATAACCTCATAATTCATTTGCTTTGCTCTCAAAACAGCTCTTTTTGTTAAATCTGGTGCAATTCCCACTAGAAACAATCGTTTTTTACTATGCATTTTTCCTCAGAGCCTCCATTATCTTCATATCGTTTTCTCTTAAATACAAATTCCTTGATACTAATAGAGCCAAAACTCCAAATAATGTAATTATTGCAAGAATAGAAAATAGAAGGGTTGATTTCCCAAATCCTAAAACACTGATACCAACGCCTCCGAGCATCGGTCCTAGGGCATTACCTAACCTCATAAAACTTATAGCACCAAAATAGGTGCCTTTTAGCGACTCTACAGCGAGCTCATCAATCAGAAAATCTATCATTGCCCCCAACAAAAGCTCACCTACAGTAAATACCACCATGGTCGCAATCAAATAAACAAAATGATGGGATAGTGAAAACATCACTAAACTTAAACTGATTAGTACGTTACCTAATGCAATAGATATGAAGGGTGTAAAGCGCTTCATGAGGTTAACGACAGGATATTGAATTAAAATCACCACAAATCCATTTACAGAGAGCAAAATTGAAAATGTCTCTACACCTTTCGTAAAAATGCTGGGTTCGCTAAAGTATTGAGGGAGTGTTGACGTCAAATGCGAGTAACCAGTAAATGTAAAAATAGTCCCCACTAAAGTCCACATGAACACCTTATCTGTAAAGATAACCTTGAGGGCAGGTACTAGCTTGACTTCACTCTTTTGAGTGCCCTTCTCTACTGTGCCATTTTCCTTCAATGTCAACAAAATCGAAAAGCCATATAGCAGATACATAGTGCCTAATAACACAAATGGCAGGATACTCGAATTTTTGCCAAGAGCAATACCGAGTATTGGACCTATAATGGCGCCCAAGTTCAATGCCGTCAATCGGAAATTAAAAACCATTAGCTTATTTCCTTCACTGGCATAGTCAGATAAAACCTTCCGCGTTGCTGGCTCAAATATGGAATAACAAATACCATTTAAAACATTTATTATAAAAAATTGTAATGCGCTGCTTGCTACCGTAAATGAAAAAAAGACTAAAGCCCAGACCACTGCTGTACTAATTAATATCTTTCTGGCACCATATTGATCGGTCAATACACCGCCCCAAAAGCTTGTGATGACTCCCACCAAAGCACTAGACGCTAAAATTATCCCTGCTACACTTGCTGGAATTCCCTTTATTGACGTGAGATAAATAGCAAGAAATGGCATACACATAAAATATGCAATGCGGCTAAATAGAGTTCCTATCAAGATATTCCAAGTTATTGGTCGTATCGTTAGAAATTTATTAATCACCTTACGCCCCCTTACTCACACTCTCAGTAACTATAATTTTCTGAAGTGCATTTTTCACTAAATTTGCAACACTTACAATATCTTCTCCGTTTACATTAACACTTATAATCTACCTCACAACATATTCTCCATAGGGATATAACCATAAATTTATTTTTTTAAGGACTATACCAACTACATGGCCGTCATTCCTAAGTTTTTGTATGAATCATGACAATTTTTATCTCTGTATCACTAATCTCTAATTTTGAAAATTTAGATTTATTCGCTTTGAAAATAGCTTTGTATTATCATGGTCATCTTTTAGGCGCTCCACATGACAGAATAGGTTCTTCAAATATGAAGATAGCAACATTTTTTTTTGTTCCAGGACTTATAGGAATAGACTTATCAGCAGAAAAACTTACTATTACACCTCCAAGTGAACTTGAGCCTAAAATTAGCCCTGTCATTGGAGGTGATATTCCTTTAATTTGAGTATGATCAATTTAAATAAACAGCATACTCATAAAGAACGCGATCCTACTAATTAGTATGCCAAAAACAATATTCCAAGCAAGTGTGCCGAATATAGGATTTTAAAGTTCAACACCTTGTAATCTTCTTTCTGTTTGGCTATGTTGCATTGCTTGCGAACATAAATTAGCAATTACATTAGATGCCAGTCTGATCTTTTCCGTATTAATATCGAGGTGGGTTACAGCCCGAATAGTGTATGGGGCCCACGGGTAGACCAAAACACCCATTTCTTTACATTTTTCTGCAAAGTTAACTGCTTTAATTCCTAATTTTCTCGTATCCAGCATAATCATGTTCGTCTCTGGAGGCTCTATATCTAACTCACATTCACAATTGGACTGGATCAAAGTTGCCAATAATTTTGCATGATCATGATCTTCTTTCAATCTAGAAATATTATTGGTAATAGCATACAAAGCAGCTCCAGCCATGAATCCCGATTGATGGAGACTACCTCCATACCATCTGCGGTATTTTTTTGCCTTTTCAATAAACTCTGATTTCCCCATAATGATCGATCCAAACGGTGCACCCAATCCCTTCGAAAATGAACAAGAAATACTATCAGAGAATGAGGCATATTCATTTACAGGAATGTTAGTAGCCACACAAGCGTTTAAGAATCGTTCTCCGTCTATATGCACTGGTATCCCTTTGGCCTGGGCATAGCTGTAAACATCCTTTAAAGCCTCTATAGGAAAGATACGTCCACCATGTCCGTTAATTGTATTTTCTAAGGAAATCAAAGCTGGCCTACTAAATAAATTGCCTCGGATTCTTTGCGTGATAGCATTATCAATCTGTTCAACTCCGAGTACTCCATCTTCTGTTTCGCACGTATGTAATAGTATTTTCCCCAGATCAGTTGATGGACCTGCTTGGAAGTAATTAATATGATAGCTCCGGTCAAGTATGACTTCATCTCCTGATTCTGTCCAACATCGAATAGATACCTGATCACTCATTGTACCTGAAGGCATAAAGAGCGCAGCTTCTTTACCAAACAATCTGGCACAATATTGTTCCAGCTCAATGGTCGTTTCATCCTCACCGTATCCGTGGTCCCCAACTCTAGCCATATAGATCTCTTGACGCATTTCTTGAGTTGGAGAAGTAACGGTATCGCTTCTCAGATCAACATACTCGATTTTATGGTTGTTCAACTTTCTCACTCCCTCTAATTTTTTCATTATGCTGGTTCACAAATTAACCACCTGCAATAGGCGACATAATAGTAATCACATCTCCGTCGTTCAAAAACGTTCCCCGCAAATCATTGACAATATTGTTATTCAAAAAAAACAATATTTTTCCATTGCTGTTTAACATATTATCGACATAACCCTTGAATGCTCCATAACTACTACATATTTGATCAAGAAACAAATTTTCCAAATTACAATTTACTGGAGCTTTAAATTTTTCCGAAGAAATTCCTGTTATTTTTTTCACTGCAGTTAAATACTTAACGGTAATTTCCATCGAGTTTTTCTCCCCCATTTTCAAATTACTTAAAGAAAATCTTAATTTCTTCTCCAAGCTTACCTTCATAAAATGCCCGCACCTTTGCTTCTCCAGTATCAGATATATAGACAATAAACATTACCATTTCAGAATCACGAGCCAAGTATTCATCTAACTTCGACGGAAGTTCTTTTGATTGAATTCCATTCCACGAATTTTCATGATGCATGTGATACGAGCCGATTAAAGATAAGTCGTACTTATCAAATAATGCCAACGCCTTCTGCACTTCTTTCGGAGATGCAGTCCATGCACGTTCTTCGACAGCAAGTTCAGCAGGAATTGAATAGTTTATTATCGCCTCATTCATATCATCTCGCATTGATTGGTCATAGCGAAAATTTTCACATAATGGTATAACCATTTGTACCGAAAGCACATTATTGTCTATCCTTCCTCCAACCAATCCAAAAGCTTGCTGTTCCATGGTTTCTTCAGGCATATAATGACAGTTGAGCTTTCGAATGCAGTGTGAGTATATTTCATTTTCCACCATTTTATCCATAAAAATAACATTAGCAACCTTCATCATGTCCAACTTTCTCACCTCCTTTCCAAACTTCTTTTAAACTACTTCATACAATATTGAAGCTTTCAATAATATCTTTTAAGGCAGTCACAAGTGCATATACGTCTTCTTTCGTATTATAAAAACCAAAGCTAGCCCGAAGCGAACCTGTTGAGAACGAACCAGCTGTTTGATGGGCTAATGGGGTACAATGGAAGCCTGTTCTAAGAGCAATTCCAAAATGCTCATCAAGCAATTGCCCTAGCAAAATAGGCTCAATTCCATTCACATTAAAGGAAATAACTCCCGTACGCATTCGTAAATCGTCTGGACCGTATACTTTTATTTGTTTTATGTTTTTCAATTCTCCAATTAGAAGTTTGGCTAATTCCATCTCCTTCTCATATATGTACTCTACCGTATGTTCCATTACAAAATTCACACCCGCTAAAAGTCCACTGATACCTAAAGTATTTTGTGTACCGCTCTCATACCGGAAAGGCAACAATTGTGGCTGATCTGAATCTTCGGAATGATTACCTGTTCCCCCTTGCATTAATGGTTCCAACTTCAATTTCGGATTAAGGTATAACCCCCCAGTTCCCTGTGGGCCATACAAACCTTTGTGTCCAGGAAAGGCAAGCATATCAATATGCATTTTTTGTACATCTATCTTAATAACCCCTGCAGACTGCGAAGCATCCACTAAAAAAGGAATATTAAATTCTTTAGATAGAGAACCAATTTTCTCTATCGGTGTAATGGACCCAGTCAAATTAGAAACATGGGAAACGATAATAAGTGCGGTATCCTTTCTAATTTCAGCTTTAAATTTATCTAAATCCCATGTCCAATCTTTCTCAGGAGAAATATAAGTAATCTCAATCAGTCCGCTTTTTCGCAATTTTTCCAGAGGACGTCTAACAGAATTGTGCTCAAGAGTAGTCGTAATAATATGGGAACCAGCCTTGAGATAACCATGGATTGCCTGATTTAAAGCGTGAGTGGCATTTAAGGTGAATATAATGGAATTATAATTGTTTATATTAAACAATTTTGCTAATTTAATTCTCGTTTCAGACAATAAATCCCCAGTTTTTACCGACATTTTGTAGTTTCCTCTTCCAGGATTAACGCCGTATAAGAGATGTCCATGAACTGCATCAATTACACTCTGGGGTTTAGGCCAGGTCGTAGCTGCATTATCTAAATAAATAATTTCCATATAAATAACCATCCTCTTAAAATATTACACTTATAATTTTTTTAATAATTTAAAATTTTTAACATTTATAGTAGATTGACGTATTTTTTTAGTTAGCTTATCATAGAGAGGGGATTTTTACCATACTAAATTTCCAGAAATTTTTCATTTCTTCTTGTAGAACCATCTTGTCATTTAAAAGATACTAGGAGGTAGCTTTATGGACAGGTATTCAAGACAAACACTATTTTCACCTATTGGGAAATCAGGACAGAGCAAGCTTTTGAGTAGCCGAGTAGCGATTGTAGGCTTGGGGGCGTTAGGCTCGGTGTTAGCCAACCATATGGTTCGATCGGGGGTAGGGTACATTCGAATTATTGACAGGGATTTCGTTGAAACCAGTAATCTGCAACGGCAGATGCTCTATGATGAAACCGATGTTGAGCAGTTTTTGCCAAAGGCAGTTGCAGCATTTAACAAACTAAACTTAATTAACTCCTCTGTCAAAATAGATCCTGTTGTCGCTGACATCAATTCCGGTAATGCCGAATTACTTTTGGATGGATTTGATCTCGTATTGGACGGAACTGATAATTTCTTAACACGGTTTCTCATTAATGATGTATGCGTAAAAAGTAATACGCCATGGATTTATGGCGGTGCAGTTAGCTCAAACGGAATGTTTTCTGTGATCCGCCCTCATATTACACCTTGCTTTTGCTGTCTTTATGAATATTCTTCTGATCTTAACCACGGTGAAACTTGTGATACTTCAGGGGTTTTGGGACCTTTAGTAAACATTGTAGCTTCATATCAAGCCACTGAGGCTCTGAAGATTCTGACAGCTAATGAGCATATGCTTAGCTCTTTTATTCAACATCTTGATATTTGGCATAATGAAGTTGAACATTTCGAGATTGGACCAATAAACCCAGAGTGTCCATGTTGCGGAAAGCATCAATTTAATTTTCTAGACCCAGCGAAAACATATGATAACTTCACCTCTCTTTGCGGTAGAAATACCATTCAAATCACTCCATCAAATCCTAAAAAGGTAAACTTAGAAGCACTATCAAATAAAATTGGACATCTGGGGACTGTTGATTACAATAAGTTTCTTGTAAAGCTTCATGTGGATTCATATCAGTTGATATATTTTGAAGATGGTCGTGTACTAGTTCAGGGTACAAGCGATCTTTCTCAAGCAAAATCGCTTTATTCCAAGTACGTCGGTATGTAATGCTAGACCCGCAGAAACCATTTACAGTTTATTGAAAGGACGTGAGAAACTTATGCTAACTACATTTCCAAAATTAAAATGTGCAATAATTGGTAGTGGGAAAATAGGTACAGATCTACTGAGGAAAATTATAAAGTCGCCATATCTTGAATGCAGTGTCTTTATAGGCAGAAACCCAGAATCCGATGGTCTCAGAACCGCTCAAGAGATTGGTATAAAAACCTCCCATAGGGGGATTCAGGAGATTATTGAGAATCCTTCTTCTTGTAACCTGGTGTTTGATGCAAGCTCGGCAGAAAACCATTTCAAGCATGCCCCGATTTTAAAAGCCCTTAATAAAAAAATAATTGATATTACTCCGTCAAATCTCGGGTTTCCTTGTATTCCTGCCCTAAACACTGCTGAAAGTCTTCTACATAATAATGTGGGACTGATTACGTGTGGGGGACAAGTGTCGATTCCCTTGGCTTATGCAATCAGCGAAACCCACAAAAATACTCAATATATAGAAGTAGTTACAACTATTTCTTCTTTAAGTGCAGGTAATGCTACTCGTTCAAATTTAGATGAATATATCGAAACGACAGAACAGGCGTTAAAATATTTTACGGGCTGCACTAAAGTCAAAGCTATTCTAATTCTTAATCCGGCTTCTCCTGCGATTAATATGCAAACTACAGTTTTTGCTAAAGTTAAAGATTACCATTTGGACAAACTTAATCAGGAAGTCCAAACTATGGTAGCCAAAATCCAAGAGTACGCAAGTGGATACCGTATCATATCTCCTCCTGTAATTGATAATGAGCGAATAGTATTGATGGCCTCGGTTCAAGGTTCGGGAGATTTTCTCCCTTCCTATTCCGGCAATCTAGATATTATTAATTGTGCGGCAATCAAAATAGCTGAAGAATATGTACTCAATTCTTATAGAAGCGAGGTGGTTGGTCAATGAATGTTACTGTCTATGATCCCACATTACGCGACGGCTCACATGCTAACAGTCATCGGTTTAACCCATTTCAAATTGAAGAATACTGCAAAGCTGCAAATTCTATTGGTATTCCTGTAGTTGAAGTAGGGCATGGCTGTGGTATTGGGGCCTCTTCTTTACAATTAGGAGAATCATTAACTTCTGATTATGAAATGCTGACAGCAGCACGCGCTATGCTAACTACTTCTAAACTAGCAGTGCATGTCATACCTGGATTTGCAACTATTCATAAAGATTTGGAACCAGCATTCGAAGCAGGCGTTGATATTTTTCGAATCGCTTCACATTGTACCGAAGCAAATGTTACTCAGAAACATATTGAATTTGTAAGAAAGAGAAATTCCGAAGTTTACGGAGTGCTGATGATGAGCCATATGGCTCAACCGGAAAGACTACTTCAGGAAGCGCATAAGATGGAGTCTTACGGAGCGTATGGGATTGTTCTAATGGATTCAGCGGGTGCTCTGTTACCGGATGAAGTGAAGCAAAGAATTTCACTGCTTTCCTCCCAGCTAAACATTCCTGTTGGCTTTCATGCCCATAACAATCTTGGTTTGGCCATCGCTAACTCTCTTGCAGCAATTGAATCAGGAGCTTCAATCATAGATGGAACACTTCTAGGATATGGTGCTGGTGCAGGCAACACCCAAATAGAGTTATTAGTTATGCTACTGGATAAAATGAAATACACTACAGGTATTAACAGCAATCTGTTGATTGAACGCATTCCCGAATTGCGTAAAATCCTAGAAATTGAGCACCCGCTGATTGCCCCAAATGCTATAATGTGTGGAATTTCCGGTGTCGTATCCACATTCTTAAAACCAATTGAAAGAGCTGCCGAAGAGTATCACGTTAATCCGCTAGAGCTTTTCCTGGAACTTGGCAAAAGGAAAGTCGTCGCTGGTCAGGAAGATACAATTATTGAGGTTGCTCTTCAATTGCAGAGTGCGCCGCTAATTATCAAGGATAAGGTATTACAGTGATGAGGACCAAAAGTGAATTCAAAATAGTACCTTCCAATGCATTCGAAAGACTACCCGTCCATTTTTTTCAGCAGATTATACGAAATGCCACGACTATGAAAGAAAGTGGCGCGGATATAATTAATCTGAGTACGGGAAATCATGACCTCCCAACGCCTACACATATTGTGAGAAAACTCCAGGAAGAAGCTGAATTGAGTGAAAATCATCGGTATCCGCCCTTTGAAGGCTATTTCTTTTTGAAACAAGCTGTTGCAAAACGATATTGGGAAGATTACAAAGTTCATTTAGATCCAGAAAATGAAATAGCAGTGATCCCCGGAGGGAAAACCGGGATCATAGAACTCTGTCAGTGCCTGCTAAATCAAGGAGATGCATGCATAGTTCCAGATCCAGGATATACTGACTATTGGTCAGGAATTGATCTAACAGGTGGAGAAATGATTTCATTGCCACTAGATAAAAATTCAAATTATTTGCCGAATTTAGATCTTATTTCATACGAGCAAGCAAGGCGAAGTAAACTAATGTTTGTGAATTATCCGAATAATCCGACAGGAGCTGTAGCAACTTCAGAATTCTACGACAGGTTGATAGAATTTGCACTCTATCATAATATCGTGATTGCCAGTGATTTTGCCTATGGTCCCATTGTCTTCGACGGACTGAAGCCTGAGAGTTTTCTTAAGCATCCCCGTGCCAAGAAAGTAGGAGTTGAAATATATACACTCTCTAAAATATACAATATGGCTGGCTGGAGAATAGGATTTATAATAGGAAACTCCAAAATTATAAACATGATAAATAAATTTCAGAACCACCAATATTGTGGAATTTTTGGACCTATTCAAAAAGCAGCTTGTGAGGCACTGCTCGGCTCACAAGATTGTGTAAAAGATTTAGTATCCCTTTATCAAACAAGAAGAGATGTATTTTATAATGCTCTTCATAGCATCAATTGTGAAGCAATCCCTTCAAAAGGGTCTTTTTTTTGCTGGATCCCTACACCTAAAGGATTCTCTTCTATGCATTTTAGTGAGATATTGCTAAACCAAGCTCATGTGGTAACTGTTCCGGGTTCTGGTTTTGGCAATTCGGGTGAGGGTTTTGTTCGATTCAGTCTTGTGAGCTCGGACAAACTTCTTGAAGAAGCCGTTCACCGTATTGATAAGCTACACTTATATTAATTGCCTTTTTTTCTTAAGTTAAAATGCTACAAGGAGGTATAGTGATGCTAAAAGTTATTGAAATCAAAATCATACACTGTTTAGTCGATTCAGAAATTCTACCTTTGGTAAAATCAAGTGAATTAGAGGGTTTTTCCTATTTAAGACGGTTAACTGAAGAATACAAACATAACATTAACCGTTTTGATAAAAAAGGCGAACTACTAATCGGTGCATATCATTCAGAAAAGTTGATTGGCATATGTGGGTTGAATCAAGATCCTTTCCTAAATGATAAGTATGTATCGCGTTTACGCAGAGTTTATGTATCACCTGTTTACAGACGCCATGGAGTTGGCCGTAAGTTAGTGGAGTATATTATCACCCACGCCAGACAATATTTTAAAATACTGGTCTTAAGAACATTAACAAATGAAGGAAGAGCTTTTTATCATTCATTAGGCTTTATCTTTGATCCGCAAACAGAACATTACACGCATAAATTACCTCTATAAAAAATATGAATACTTGGTATATACACACCAAAGCAAGCAAAGTGGGAAACAGGTAACCTTCCCCTGTTGTTCTCTTTTCTTTATATACAAGTGCAGCCTGTCAATATCTATCGTTCTGATGAAGGTATGAGTATATAACCATACAAAGATATGTCTGTTCCAAGTCTGGAGTATATTATTGACAAATTACTTTAAATATTTCGATGTGTCATGCCATATTTCTGGTTTCAATACAATTTCAACTGCCCCCCGTCTAGTAGACAGTATAAATAATAAGAGATATTTAAGCGACCTTGGTCCTGAATTCCACGGACTGAGGCCGTTTGGTTTGGCCTGTAATCGTTCGTTATTGTAAAAATGGATGTACTCCGTTGGAGTTCTTCAGAGGTTCGGTAACTATGCAGGTAGTACTTCTCACATTTCAATATCCCCCAGAAGGACTCCATCGGCCCGTTATCAATACAACAGCTCACTCGGGACATGCCTTGTTCCAGCCTCGATTCGTCTAACCTCTCCTTAAATTTCAAAGAAGTATACTGATATCCGGATCGAGTTGCTAGTCTTCCTCAGTTAGCCACCAGGCTGAAACTAGACAACATCACACTAAATTCAATCTTATCTCAGGGTGTACCTAAATTTCATATACGACTACAGAGTCGTCCTGTGATAGATATTACGCAAGTAATGTAAAGGAAATTAATCTTTGTACTCAATTAACTTCAACTCTCCCGGAAAATCTTTATGGAAAGTCACAATACAATGTGGCCTGAGTACTCCTACTTCACTAAGACAGCAATCTTCATACTTCTGTCCTGATTCACAAGGGCAATCACTGCTCTTATTAACATGTGCATACCTAGAGTGAGGGTGTCTTGCTTTAGTCCAATTTACATCCCAACCATGAAAAGGTGAAATAAGTCTACTAATCACATATTTAACCAGATGGTAGTCGTACTGATCTTTTGTTCTCCCGTTTTCCTGATCTGTAGTAAACACCACAGAATATTTTTGCAAAGGGTTGGTTACTAAAGAAATTCCTAACATTTCAGACTTCGTAATAATACGGTTGCATAGTTCACCATTATAGACTTCACCCACCCGATGTCCGCAAGAGTTTCTAATTGATATCGGCCTTTTACATATACTACATATCTTTATTTGTGTAACATACTCAGGACTAAAAAAAATTTTGTAAGGAAACAAGACCTGAAATTTTTCAGTATACATTTTAATATGGCTAAGTTTATACAGATTGAATTCCTTAGAAAAATGACGCTCTAACGATAAAACTATTAACTCTACTTGTTCTAGAGTCCTCCAACCTGCGTAATACTCCTGACGTTTCATCTCCCAGAAGGCAGAAATAAATGCTTCTTGTGCTTTTAAGGTAGCTTCGTAACACCATATTTCTTTAGCTAATAGTTGATCACCATTTGCTACAGCAACTCGCTTTATGTCCAATAATTCATTAAGTATCTGATTACTATCGCGAATATTATAATTACTTTCAGCATCAATCAGTTTTTTCTTGATTTGATGTAGATTCATCTTCTTGCACCTCCACATCTCCTCGAACTAGAGTCTGAACAGTTGGCATGATTTTCTCTTCGAACTCTACTGCTGGCCCTTGATATTGCAAACGAGTTGCTTTCATTTTCACTCTCAGGAAAGGCTCCCCCTATCTCCTGAGCAATTTTTAATGCAGACTGTTCCGTCTTAATGTTCTCATAATCGTATTCTTCCGGATTCAAATAATGATTTAAATAATCCATTACATACTTCAAAACAGCAGACATGTTTTCAGCATGACTTTTAAAATCAAACTCATCAAGCTTATCCTTTTTCTTCATTTTTGTTATGTATTGATCAACCGTAAGCATTATGATTCCCTCACCTTCAATTTAGTTGAAATTGTATTAAAAGACTCCCGAATCCAAAGATTCAAAGGAGTCTTGTTCTTGGATGAGGTACATGGATTCAATCGAAAAATATTGTTTACCATCTTCATATGTTGATTTCCATACAACATTATTCACTACAGATGGTTCTAAACTGAATCCCGATGATCTCCAGAATATATCCATATGCAGAAGACAAGATGCTCATACTCCCCACATATTGATTTCATTTTGAAAAAGTTAGGTTAAGTAAAGTTTAAACTTTTTCATCCTAGGACAAATAAACTTCCGAGTGTAGATTCCTTTGACCTGAACCAGTTCGTGTCTTCATATCAATTTCGATCTTATATTAAAATCAATTGTCTTTAGCTGTGACGGATGGCTCTACTACGAAACACTTTCATCCACGTCGAGCTGTTGTTCCATTTTCGCTTGGCTGATTGCTGAACGAGAATGTAAATACTTTATCTGATATTTCTGTACCTTGCTGGTAATACTGTTCACTCCGTTCTTAGCTTCAATGTCGAGGCTATATACGGTATTAAATTTGCTGGTAAGGTCCAGCTTGATGTTCGGCGGACATAATGTAATCCCTTGAACTTTGAGCAACTCAAGTGCAACGAAGAGTGGTTCAATCAATTCCGGCCCCGACATTTCCCCAAACATGTTATCCGTAATTAATAACCCAGGTGAATCATCCTCATTCTGCTCTTTTAGAAGCATACAGTCTTAGGCAGCAATTCCGCATACTGGTATTGGTAACTTTTATTGTAAATTTTTATAATAGTCCTCATATTCGAACATTATGAAGCTGTAAATTCATTATTTAGTTAGGGTTTACTCGTGAAACAAAAGAAAAATCACACAATCGATCCCAAACTGGGAACTCATCTGTGATCTTGCTTTCTTGAATATTTTCCTTTGGCTTGTCTGTTTATTTCATGTAGAATCACATTTCAATTACGATGAAATGATACCACTCACTGGACTTACCATCTTTCAATCTGTTATTTTTTCAATATCCTTATGTTTTTTTGAATAATAAATCTCTGAGCACCACTTAATTTGAGGCTCTCTATTCTTCTCATAAATTTTTATTAGTTGGTTTAAAACAAAAATCTTTTGTACAATATTTTCACTGAAAAAGTTGAGCTGTCGATTATAAAAATTAATATCCTTTTGATAAGGGTGGCGATCCTTTTGGTTCCTCTCATATACATCAAGAAGCTGAATATGTAAATTATATATATCTTTATAATTAATCTTAATCTCCTCCCTTTTTATTTTCATCATCAGTATACCCGTATATCAAACGAAATAGACAATTTACATCAATATAATATTTCTCAGAAATTAATAAACAAAATGAAATAACAGATGGGTACTTTTTCATCCTAGCTTAACAAATACAATCTAAAAACAGGTTTGCTAATTATCTAAATATCCTCAAAAGCTAAAGACAAACTTTGTCTGAGTATCGACGGATGTATCTTCCAAAAAGCAGAAAGAGATTTGAATGAGGGTAACACTTTCCCAAAAATGGGTTATCATTTCACCTGCCATCCATAACGTAAAAACAGCCCCGAAATAAAGAGCTTTCATCGAGACTGTTTACTTTAGATATTAAATTGTCCTGTAGGTAAGAATGTATATAAATTTTATTATAGCCGAGCAAAGGTAATTTTCCCTTAGATAATGTTTGTCTCACTTCTTGTTATAAAAAATGGCTGTCCTTTTTCACCATAAAATAAGATAATTTAGATCAATCTTAACAGATAATTTTGATTTTACTTAGTCTTTATTCCCGTTTTCACTGGGTTTTCGGGGATATTGACTGTCTCATTTAGATGATATAAACAGTCTCATTTAGTATTATAAATTGTCTCAATTGATGTTAACCCACAACAGGAATTATTTTAGTTTAAAAGTTTCGTTTCGTTGTCTCATCGTCTCAAATAATAGCACCGTAGAAGCCATAGCTGCGTTCAGTGATTCCGCTTGCCCCTGCATCGGAATGAATACCGACTCATCCA
>RCUE01000103.1_pt1 | contig 35883 bp, 46 predicted proteins | sample 2166111 | NCBI WGS metagenome assembly RCUE01 (sample SAMN09930795, study PRJNA488358) | compost metagenome | feature: garden; material: soil; isolation source: compost soil in phenylacetonitrile-enriched culture | place: Germany: Experimental Botanical Garden Goettingen | collected 2016-01-27 | reverse complement strand
TTAATGAATATTTCGGTTTGGAAACTCTCAAACTGATCGTAAAACAACCACTGAACCTGACAGAAACAGTTGGTAGCTATGACGTACTCGTTATCGCTCATGGTGGTGGTATCTCTGGTCAAGCCGGCGCAATTCGCCACGGTATTTCCCGTGCTTTGTTGAAAGCAGATCCGGAATTCCGTCCAGCTTTGAAAAAAGCAGGATTTTTGACTCGTGACCCACGTATGAAAGAACGTAAAAAATACGGTCTCAAAGCCGCTCGTCGTGCACCACAGTTCTCGAAACGTTAATATCCCTTGTGTATCAAGGAATTTCAGCCCTTGGCCTTCACTGGTCAGGGGCTTTAATTTTGACTTAGAAAGTGTCGTGACCATATTTTGACCATTTTTATTATTCTTGATCATTCGTGACCACATCTGAACCAGCGATTGGAGGTTCAAACTCCATGAATTTTTCAAACCGATCAGCAGTTTTTTCTTTTACTGCTTTTGTTACATGCGTGTAAATGTTCATAGTCATTTTAATGTCCGAATGTCCAAGACGTTCCTGAACTTCTTTAATGCTGGCCCCAGCTTCAAATAATAGGGATGCATGGGTATGTCTTAAGCCATGTACGGTTATTTTGTGTAATTTGTTAGAACGAATGATTTCATTCAGTTTGTCGTTTGGATAGGCCAAGCGAATTGGTGTTCCATCCTCACGTGTAAAAACCATTCTGTCATCGTTAGAACCTATTGGCTGCACAATGCCTCTACTTTGCTCTGTACGGTGTTTTTTTAGTAAGGCAAGGGTTGTATCGTCTAAACTAAGAACACGTCTGGAAGCAGGCGTTTTGGAGGTCAAAGGTGTAAAAGTTTTTTTATCAAAAAACAATGTCTTATCGAGATTAATTGTTTTTTCTCTAAAATCAATATCGTTCCAACGCAAGGCGAGAACTTCTCCTTTTCTCGCGCCAGTATAAATTAATAGGTGAAACATCAAGTGATCACGATAGCAGTATGCTTGCTTGGTTATACCAAGGAATTTTTTTATTTCGTGTTTTTCCCAATAATTTCTCATCTTCTTTCCCTCCGCTAAATGATCACTTTCCTTTTTTGGAATGATAACGCCTTCCATTGGATTGCTCTTACTTATTTCCATCAGGACTGCAAACTCGAAAACTTGATTGGCATACATCTTCATGTTTTCTACTGATTTTATTTTTTTGGCTATTTTATTAATCACTTCTTGGCAATACGAACGGGTTATATCGTTTATTTTTACATTACCGAAGTGAGGCAGAATTTGACTTTTGAATTTTGAACGAACCGCCTTCCTGGTTGGTGGCTTGAAAGTGGGGGAGTTTGTTTCGTACCACTGCTCATAAACCTCTTCAAAAGTAATTGTCTTATCCTGTTTAATGAACGTACCATCAGCTATTTCCTTTTCAGTTTGAGCCGCGTCTAACTTTGCTTCTGCTTTAGTTTTAAAACCACGTTTGGTGGACGGTTTTTTCTTCCCCGTTACTGGGTTAATTTCATCGGTGTAATACTTATACAGCCACATAGTTCCGTCTTTCTTTGTTGTGTACTTCTGAAAGCTTGCCATAATACATTCCTCCAAGAATCAATAAATTCTACCCCGATTTATAACTTCTTCTAAGTCCTTCATTTGCAATAGTAAGGTTTTAGCACCTGTGCCGTATCTGCGACTTATTCGGCCTAGCATGAGCTTTATATTTCCAGGTTCGAAATAAACAATGTCGTGCTGAAGAATTTTCACCCCTTCAAACTGTAGTAGATCCTCTGTTTCGATTTGCTTAAAAGGACCATCCAAAGGAATCGGAATTTCTCTTTTTTGAGAAAGCGTAATTTCATCTACATGAAATATCAGCTGAGATGGACCTTCATAAGTAAAAGATGGATCGTAATACGCGTAAATTGTTGGTTCACAAACCTGTGGTAATTTCTTGGGCATCACCCCTTTCGCGGAATTGCATTGCTGTTCAATGTTTTTCCGTATTTGTCCTTCATAATTTCTTCGCTTTATTTGGTTTAATCTTTTTCTAGCTAGATAAATAGGGACTTCAAATGTATCAGAGAGATATAAAAGGGCATCGTTAAATAACCTCGGCAGCTCAATCCTAGAAATCATAAAAAAAGGCATTGAAGCATAGAGAACGAATTGATCTGCATCTGCCTCTTGGAGTTCTATGAACGCCTTAGGCATAATTGTTTGATTACCTGCGTGCCTTAGTAAATGACCCACTTCATGAAGCAACTCAATACGTTGTTCCCTTAAGGACAAACGATTATCTAAAAGCACACTACGTAAACCGGACGCTGATTCATAAGCCTTGCTTCTTTGGGCAGACGAGTAAATCCAGATATTCAAAGCAGTTGCAATTCTTTCGATAGTTACATGTTGAGGTTCAGTAATACCATTTTTTAAATACATGTTTTCAATACAATGTTCTAAGTATGTAGGTTGATAATGGGAAATCATGTCGTTCCTCCAGATGATCGGAATGTATGTTCGTATGTATGGGTAGAAAAAGCCAGTCTTACGACTTAGGCCACAAGAAAATAGAATTTTATGTTGTTATTCTTCTTGGTGATCACCGGGGTTACGATCTTTCTCTTTCTCCTGTATGAATCTCCAGAACTGCATTAATTCCCGTTTTCTCTCTTCTGGAGCTTCGAGGTAATCTCTAAAAAAGATTCCATGTTGCGGATCATTTATAAACTTGTCAAATTGATCTAACTCATTAATTGAAAGAGAATTGGTATCCTCCTCTACCCCTGACTTTTCGTCATGATTGTGTAATACATCAATAGATTTTTTATAGAGTTTGTTTAGGTTGCTGAAATATTCTTTTTTCTTAGATTCGCCGGAAAATTTAATTCTTCCAATTAACTCAACATCCTTGTAAAGTTTCTCATCAATACCAAGTAAAAGAGACATTTCGTGAGTTGAAATCTTTTTGGACTCTCTAAGTTCTTTCAGACGAGACAATTTTTTTATATCTTCTTCTGCACCAATTGCCTTTTGAACGGCTTTGTAACCTTCTAACAAAACCTCAGGAGGGCTGTCCATCAAGTCGAAAAGAATATTTGTTAATTCTGCTACGTACTCTTCTTCTGGAAGAGACTTCAAATACGCCCAATGCTCTTCAAATTCTTCAGGTGTTAATTTTTTTTCTGAAGTTAAATTGATCAATTCTCCTAAATAATGTTTGAAGGACTTTGAAGTATTCATTGAAATTTTAACTTCTGAAGGAGCTTTATCATAAAATGCTGCCAATACAAGTTCGTCAGGGTCTCCGCCCGTTACTTCAGCAAGCGCACGATTGATTTCATCAGAAGCAGGATTTTTTGTCTTATTATTTTTCAACATAGATATATACGAACGGTCTATACTCTGCCCCTTCTCTTTCATTTTTTCTGCTATCTCCGCTAAGGTTAGCCCGCTTTCCGCAATATATTTATTAAGCAAATCTGCGTAATTCATATTTTTCCAACCTTTCATCTAATATGTTATTAATCTTACCACACTGTTGAACATTTATTCAACAGTTTTTTTGTTGTTTAAACATTTATTCATTGACTTGAGATAAAAAGTAGAGGTATATTGGATTCACACTAAATGTGAATAAACATTTAACAGTTGAATTTTTATTCAACTTGAGAAAGGAGTCCGAAATGACGTATGCGAAATTACTAAGCAAAGGAATATCTTCCAAAAAAATGTCTCTTGCTCAGGTCTGCATGAGGTTAGCCAAACAAGATATATGGCTTGATAGAGCAGTCCTGAGCAAATTACAAAACGGAAAACTCCCACCAGCTAAAGACCACATAAATATTGCCTTAGCAGGAATTATAGGCATTGATTCAGACCAATTACGATTAGCAGCAGCGCGGGAAATAATTGATCCAAGTTTATATGACTTGATTCGAAGTGTGGGCTAATGAAAGTGAATATTGGATTAAGGGAAGGGAGGCTCAGAATGAACCCAACTGTTCAAGTGATAGTAGACAAAGAATATGTTCGTCAGATGGCAGAACGAGAATTGAAACTTATTTTTAAAGATATAGGGGAAGGAACATGGTGGGACATGAAACGGTTAGAAGTGGAAACATGCCGAAAGCGCGATTGGCTCCTTGAAAACGTACTTCTTAATCCAACCTTCAAGGAAGAAATGTCCCTTATAACAAACAATTGCGATGGTGGACGTTGGATGATTCGGGCAAAAGAAATGAAAGTTTTCTTGGACAAGCACTTTCATTACTTGAATCGTACGAAGAATAGAAGCACCAACGATAAGGAAGGGGAGAAGGTATGAGTAACATTTATTCACTAAATAAGCGTTGTTCTGATTTGTCCCTTCCGGAGCTGGCGCGTCTATGGTTCGCCAATCCGTTGCAACACGCCATCATCGTTCGTTATATCCGTAAACAATCAGTAGGTACTGCGAAGAAGTTTGAGGTAACTACGGGGTGAAATAGAATGTTTGTTGTCATTCAAAAGTTGAAAAGACGTAAGGCCGATCCTGGTGGGGCTCATAAAGAATTAATTGCTGATAGCTACACATTCACTATAGGTGAAGTAACTAAAACGAAATATACATGGCGGCATAGTTTCGAAAGATTCGAGCGGTCTAAAATGGACGCTTATAAAATCATGGTGCATCATAGCTACCGTGAAAATGGGCAGGTGAAGAAAAAACAGTGGACGATATGCACTATGAGCTACTACACGTTATTAGAGTTCTGGCCCGGTGACTGTCTGAACTCTAAACTGCTTGAAGTAAAGTTGCAGGAAATGGGCATTAGTGAATCTGAACTGTGGGATATGGTCTATGAGAAACTTAATCCAATCATTGAAAGGATCGAGAAGGAGTTCCGAGCCACTCCAGAATACAAGGCAAAGCAAGAACAGAAAAAGATATTATCCCAGTACCACACGGCAAAAAAAGAGTTCGAAGAATTGTATGGAGATAATACCTACGATTTTTGTTATGACGTTTTCGGCACCCTGCGAAATAGGGAGTATCTTAAAACCTTGGTGGACGCACAGGAAGAACGTGAAAAACAAAGTAGTTACTACAGTTCTAATCAAAGTAACCACACTGATAGTTACTCAAACAATGATTATAGTAACTACGATTACAACGATTTTTTTAAGAATTTTAGTGGTAGTTACCAAGGCTCAAACCATAGTAACTACAGTGAGGACGATAAGAAAGTTCTTAAAAAAGTGTACCGCGTGCTATCGAAAAATTTTCACCCTGACATTACAAAAGATGATGGCGAAGCTATGAAGTTGATCAATAAGTTAAAGGAAGGTTGGGGGATATAGTGGCTAGAAACATTGCAAGCCAACTGACGTTGCGGGAAGCAAGGGAAAATTGCGGCAAGACGATTGAACGAGCAAGCGAACTGGCGGGCGTTCCTGTGAAAACCATAAAGCATTGGGAGGTAGATGCCACTCATGCAGAAATTTATAAGTTTCTGCGCCTACTTGCCTATTATAAAACCTCAGTAAGCCACGTTTATGCAGGGAAGGCAGAGGACGTATACAAAGCCCGTAGAGAGGCAGTGAAGGTGTAATGGAGATGGACCCTATGGTAATTGATCATATGAATTGTCATGATGCTGTAACGCAAATCAAAAAGGATTTAATCGAATTACTTTGCATTGTCCAACAGGAGGAAGTGTTCACGAGAGAAATGATCTCAGAAAGAATATTTAAAGCTGTTAATGACCTCACAAATGCAGAAGATGTTCATTTTGGTGTAATCAAGGGTTTTTTCGATGAACAAACAAAAAGCCTTAACAATACCTTGGCCGGGCGTTAAGGCAACACATATCATGGGACAAGCCCACGCGCACATTATAAATCATGTATTCGTAGAGTGCAAGGGCTGTCTCAATAAGGGGAGAGCACGATCGGTGAAAAAAATTATGATGATTGATAACGAAATTGTCGGAATTACATTGAGAAAAATGCAGAATCAAGATTCAACTGAGCAAGAAAAAACACTAGCCAACTTCTATGAAGTAGGTATGAAAGAGGTCTTGTACGAAATAGCTCTTTCTCATTATCTTACGCAAATACCTATGAAATTGAAACGCCCTGACATTATTGACACTAATAAGAAGCTAACCATCGAATTTGGTAATTTGTATGACCAATTGAACAGTGAAGCTAAGGATGCACTTTCTACTTTGGAAGATGCCTTTATCGAGGCTCATGCGCTGGAAATGGAAGAATCCTTTGTAAGAGGATTTATTGCTGGATATAGAATGCTCAAAGGCCTGAACGTTTCCAGACGGGAGGGGTTTTGAATGAACAATGTGAAGGCTAGTACACAACCTTGGGAGTTTGAAATGTTTGAACTCCTTACGGGATATCCCAGAATGGCTGATGGCGAATTTCAAGGGAAGTATCACCACATCAAGTTTGTTTGGAATCAATATATTATTCGTTCAAATGAAATGATCGAGGCTGCTTTCCTCGCTATCATGCCTTTTACAGACTCAGTAGAACGGGAACAGTTCGCAGCTCAGTATATTTATCGTGTCTTAGAACCGGGTTATGAAGCCGCAATATGCAGTTTCTTTGAAGCTGCTTTTGGGCTTGAAGGAATGGAATAGCCAAAAGAGTAGGTGGAAATATGGCAGGGAAAGGATGGATAAGGCTGCATCGCAAAATAAAGGACAATCCCATCTTCAATGATTTGCAGCTTTACCGTTTATGGACCCTTTGTTTATTGGAGGCAACTCATAAAAAACGTGAGCAACAAATAGGAAAGCAAGTTGTAGGGCTTGAACCGGGACAATTCGCAACAGGTCGGTTTGACCTTCATGCCTTATATAACAAGGGTTTGAAGCGTTCTGACCAAGTTGCTGAGTACACTGTTTGGCGTTGGCTGAAGGTCTTGCAAGACGAAAAATTATTGAGCATCAAGTCGAGCAACAAATTTTCCATTGTTACCGTGCTTAATTGGGATTTTTACCAATCAAATGAGCAACAAAATGAGCAACAAAATGAGCAACAAGTGAGCACAAACAAGAATGTAAAGAATGTATCTAACAAGAAAAAGAATACTTCTTCTCGTAAAAATGCTAAACGCATTTACGAGGCAGATAATCGTTATTATCAAATGGCTATTTATTTTCACGAAAAGATCATGTCTCATGCAGTTGCAAACAAAGTTGAACACCTTGTCCGTAATGCCAACATGCAGAATTGGGCAGACGAGTTTCGGAAAATTGTTGAGTTAGACGAACGGGACACCAAAGAAATGCAACGGGTTATTGATTGGGCAACGTCTCATAGTTTTTGGAGTCCTAATATCCTTAGTCCAAAAAAGTTACGTGATAAATATTCAGAACTTGGAATCAAGATGGCTATGGAAGGAAAGTCAGCACAAGGGGCTGGTAACCGACAAGCACAGAGCAAAGACTTTCTACGAAGGAAAAAGGAGGCTATGCGAAATGACGGAGGAACAGACGATAGATTTGTTAACCCTGATAGCTACGGCTTACCCGATGTTTCAAGCGAATGATGATGTATTGTCACTTTGGAATAAAATGCTGTCAGATATCCCGGCAGAACGAGCAACCCGCAATTTGCAGCAGCATATTAAAACAATGAAATTCCCCCCTACTATCGCAGAAATACGGGGGAGTGAAGGAGCTTCCATGATCAACAACATGAGATTAGAAACGCAGCAGCTATTACAACAAATTAAGCAATGGGAAGAAAATGCATGTCCAAGGCTATCGGCTGGAGTGAAGCAAAATGCATGACATTTTCAATGTTGAAGCTGAACAAGCTGTACTTGGTAGTTTGCTGCTGGATCGGACTACTGAAACCGCTGATTTGGTAATGAGCAGATTGGAAGCGGACCATTTTTCACCGCAACACCGTTTGATTTTTGAGGCGGCAAAAGAGCTGCATGAAACTTCAAGACCGATTGACTTTATCTTGCTTCGCACAGTGCTTGAGGAAAAAGGAACTTTGCTGGAATCGGGCGGGATTCAATATCTTTCTAACCTTGCTGGATCAGTACCAACCTTGAGGAATATTAAATATTACGCAGGGCTGGTTGAAGAGCGGAGCTTAAAGCAGCATGTTGGAAAAATGATTGAAAGGCAAAAACAAGCATTTGACGAAGGAGCAGACCCTAAAGAACTGCTTGCCGGGATGCAAGAGGCGACAGACGAAATAAACGGGCGTATTCGTTCAGATAACCAATTTCAACGTGCTGGCGACTTTTTAGATGGTCATGACGACGAACTGGAGCGCCGTAGAGAGGCAAAAGGGTTATCGGGAGTACCTACGGCAGGCACAGACATAGATAACCTCACAGGAGGGCGCCAGAAGCAGGATTTAATTATAGTGGCTGCAAGACCAAGCGTTGGTAAAACCGCTTTTATGTTGAATGGTGCACGTAGGGCTGCGGAGGCTGGTTATGCTGTAGCAATATTCAGTCTTGAAATGCCCGGTGTAAAGCTGGGGGAACGACTGATAGGGAGCATCGGAAACATTGATGGTCATATGTTGAGAACGGGCAACTTAGGGGCGGGTGATTGGACTAGCTACACAATGGCACGGTCCATACTTAACGATCTGCCTATCTACATTGACGATACACCGGGTATCTCTATACAAGAGATTGCATACAAGGTGAAACAATTTAAGAAAAAGCATGGGGAAATACTGGTTCAAGTTGATTATCTACAGCTTATCAATCCCGGGAAGAAATTTGGAAGCCGAGAGTTAGAGATAAGCTTCATAAGCCGTTCTCTCAAGCAGATGGCACGTGATAATGATTGTCCAGTGGAAGCGCTGGCCCAACTCAGCCGAAGCGTAGAGCAGCGACAGGACAAGCGCCCAATGATGTCAGATTTACGGGAATCCGGTTCTATTGAGCAGGATGCAGACGAAATTGACTTTTTGTACCGGGACGATTATTACAACGCTGAAACTGAAAAGAAAAATATCGTTGAAATCATAATTGCTAAGGGCAGAAACACGGGTACGGGTTTGGCAGAAATGGTCTACCTCAAAAATTACAGCCGTTTTTGTAATCTGGAACGGGTTCAGTACTAACAAATGATGAAAGGGAGGCGTTACCATGGCGGAACCGATGAACAAGGCTTCTATAACTGAGGAAAACAGCCTCCTGATTGTCAATTTTGAAAGTATGTTCATCCGACAGGTTCAGGGAGCATATGACCAACACAAGATGGATGAAGTAACGTATCGGCATTTTAAGAATATCCGGTGTATAGCAGAGACGAGAGAAGAGATACTTAATCATTTTGAATCTTTGTTCAAACAACTGATTGAATATCACTCTGAAAGGAACAGCGCTCGCAATCAACTGCTTGCACGAATTATCAAAGGTGCGGAATTGATAGAATCGACCCCTAAAGAGCACCCGAAATACAGTTATTATGTCCGCGTGTACGATGCGCTTTGTCAAGAACTTCGAGAAATCGAAGAGAAAGGATGAAATCATGAAGATAGAAGCCGCAGAAGCAGCCCAGCAGCTTAATGATATTTTGAAGGGCATCAAAACAGAGTATGAACGCCTTGACCGTGAAGTTCGATATTACGATTTAGAATGTACGGACCTGCTTCACGCTTTAGAGTTCATGGAAATTGATAACGACATGCGATTAAATATTTCTCAGCAGCTTGAAGATAACCGGAGGAAGCGCAGAGTAATCAAAAACGAAAGAGAGCGCCTACAGCCCTTGTATGAAGTCTCAGAAGGACATCCGCATTTGGTCTATGAGTTTGAAAAAGCGAAATGGAGAGCTGAAAAGATTGAATGCATACAGAAGCATCGCATGTACACACCACGAATCAGAACGGATCTGCAACAGGCGTTTGATAGGGTGAACTGTAGGGACTGAAGTTCTTAAAGGGCTTTGGTTTAAGGGAAATTGAGATTTAGCCAAAATCGGATTCGCAACATCTTGCGAAAGTATGCTTAAACAGCACGCACGAATTTTCGTGTTACAAAAGTTGGGAATGTTCATTGCCAGAAGTGGCAACGGCAACCGTGCCCACAAATGGGCATGATCTGTTTTCCCCGGAAGTGGGGAATTACGAATACTAAAAACTTAGTAAGCGGTATTCTAACATTCCGAATCAGAATGTTAGGCGTACCCACAAGTGGGGATGAAACGAAATGGGTGTCACCAACTTTGGGGAGGCCCTATAGATGAATATTTTCGCCCACAAATGGTCGAAGAACCTCCAAACAGTCGGACATGGCGATTCACCATGTCAGGAATTTAAAAGGTGCGTTAAATATGACGCTCCACCATGTTTATAGAAACGAGGTGTTAATGTGATACCAGACGGAGAAACGAAGCAAGCGCCTATTATAGCGGACATGGGAGGGGCTACAGCATTAAGTTACCGAAAGGCTAGGAACATAGCTGCAAGGCTGTATAAGAAGGCTGACGCGGACGATAAGAAAGTCATATCTGGCATGATAAGCGATTGCGAGTTTGTGGAAGAATGGCTGGTGACAGGACGGCGGCCGGGGAATAAGCGAGGAATTGAACGAAGAGCCGCTTACCAGAGAGAGAAACTAGTTGATTCGTTGAGGATGCAAGCATATGTCAGTAAGTCCAAAGCAGGCAGTCCAAGCAATCTAACGGATAGTGACTATTTTAAAATAGAGGAAGCTTTAAGGGTACTGACAGACTTAGAAAGGGAATGCTTTCTTCTCTCTTATGGTCACTGTATGCCACATTCCTATATTGCGGATGTTTTGGGATTATCTAGAGGTAATGTCTCTACACTCTTGCAACGAGCCAAAATAAAAATTCAGGAAAATCGGGAATACAACTTATTTCTATCCTAAACAAGCGTTTTTTGTGGGGCAAATGCCACCTATATATAGGGAGATGCTATGAATATTTAATTGTTTATAATTTTTCCTAATAACATACTGCACGCTGTAAGCCCTGGTAACAGGAAACGCGTTCAGGTTGTCGGGCAAGCGCAGGAAACTTTTCCTTAGCTTCACCAATCCATAAGCAAGCATGGGGGGGCGAAATTTAGCCCTCCTTTTTGCTATGCCATAACAAGGAGGAAAATAGTATGTCTGTAAAACCACGTTTCGCATTTCTTAGTTCTGACGGTATTTTGCATCTACATGATGAAGAACACGCAGCACAGCACGGCAAGCACGTACAAACATCCCTGACGGACGACGAAAGCGGCTTTCCGATCGTAGAAGGCCAGGGTGTTGTCTATTATGCCCAAGAAGATAAAGCCTATATTAACGGCAACAAGTCGGATGGTAAACTTATTGCCACACCACCAGTGCTCAAGCAACTTGCAGCAGAGCTATTGTAGTAACTTTCCAGGGTGGGATGCAGAAAAAGGCGCCCGCAATGGACGCCTTAATTCATTTTATTTCACTCTTTAGTTACTTTTGCTTAATGCCCAAAGCATCTTTTACGGAGCTTTGAAGTAGCTGGGAGAAATTCAAACCAGCATCCTTCCCGGCATCACGAAGCCACTGAGGTGCAGTGCAATTGATGGTCACAGCTTTATTCATTGCTGCATCCCGGTAAGGAGGCAAGAAAACCTCAACGTATACAATCCGGTCACTGGCATCGTTTAACTCAATGCTGGCCGGATCAGACGGAGACGGAATTGCCATATTATTATCTTCAAGTTCAAGTATACGATCAACTAACATGTTTTTAGCATCAACAACAGCCGTTGGAATATCAGGGGCAAGAACGACCGTTCCGGGAATATCCGGGAAGTACAGTCCTATACCATCATCTGCTTTTTCAATGACAGCAGGATAAACATAGGTGTTTTTCAATTTATCTCACTCCTTTTGTTTTTGAGACATATGTCTCAATTAACGACTAAATTTTTTTGAACCATATGGTTCAAGTATAGACTAAATTTTTTTGAAGCATATGCTTCAATAATTGGGGTGAAAAATTCACCTGCTTATGAGCCTTACTGGAGGTAAGCGTTTAGGGAGAAGCGCAGGGGTTAAAAGATAACCCCTGTTGTCTTCTCGATGCTCTTGAGTGTACCAATCGGAATGGTGGCTCCTTCATTGTGGAAACTGATGTCCGCGAATCTTGTTGGATCATCTTTATGTTTCCACCGCTTATGACTACCGCCGCCAGTGTGTGAAGGTGAAGGCCTAAACCCTTCTCTTCTCAACCGCTTGACTAACTCTCTTACTGTTATTTGTTTCGGCATCGCTTACCTCCTTTCTATACTCTTATTATAACACGTGTTATCATGCGCGTCAATACATTATGCGCATTATTATGCGTATTAATTTGAAGGAGATAGAAGCATGACCAACCCATTCTATAAATCAAAACGATGGAAGCGAAAGCGTGCTGCTATCCTGAGGCGTGATAAATACATGTGCCAAGAAAGCAAAAGGTTTGGAAAATCTGAATCGGCTGTCACGGTACATCACATCTATCCGCTGGAGCATTACCCAGAGCTTGCGCTAAAGGATTGGAACTTAGTATCACTATCAGACAAGCAACACAACGCAATGCATGATAGACAATCGCATGAGCTTACAGAGCTGGGCAAAGCGTGGCAGGCAAGGGTAAGGGAACACTTCGACAGAGAGCAAGGAAATAAAGTTTCTCTAAGCGAACTAACCGAATAAATTTGAAATTATTTTTTTGGAAAATATTTTTTTGAAAGCCCCCCCTTTTTATTTTTTAAAAAAATTTTATCTGGGGACCGGGCAGGGGAGCCTTTTCCAATAGAGCGGGGCCCCAAAAACTTTTTTTGGCCTAAAAATATACAGTAAATGGGAGGTGAAGGCATGTGGCGAAGTCACCAACAAAGGAGACGATCAAGCGGGCAACTGTTGCGGATATGAAAGCACTTGGTATTCATAAACCGCAGTACAATAGGATAATTGACATTTATGCGGAACTGGTTTTTCAGTACAACACGCTGACCAAAGAGTTCGAGGAAGGTGGTTACCAGTATGAGGTAAGTACCGATCAGGGAGGCGCAAAAAAAAGCCCAATTCTTGCATCTCTTGAAACGTTGCGTAAGGACATTTTGGCATACTCCGACCGCCTCTGTCTGAATCCGAAGTCCCTTGAGACTGTAACGGTTGAAAAGAAAGGGAAATCCGCTCTTGCGGCTGCATTAAGTGAGCTTTCATGAACCAATTTAAGAATTATGATTTGGTCATGGAGTATGCCAACAGCATCATTGAGGGTAGAAAGATTGCGGGGAAAGAGATTGTTCAGGGCTGTGAACGATTCATGCGCGATCTGGAAAATTCGGAATACACATTTGACCCTAAAGACGCTGAATTTGTCATTGGGATCATAGAAAAGACGTTTGTCCATGATGTGGGGGAACGATTAGACGGCACTCCATTAAGTGGAGAGCCTTTTTTATTGGAACCGTGGCAAAAGTTTATTATCTACAATCTGCTAGGGTTCTATCATAGGGGCAGCATCCTGCGAAGGTACAAAGAAGCCTTTATTTTCATTCCTCGTAAAAACGGAAAGACGCGGTTTGTGGCTGCATTGTCTTGGGCGCTGGCATTACTGAATCGACGTTCCGGTTCAAAGATTTACATTGTCGGCGCTGCGCTTGAGCAGTCGTTACAAAGTTTCAATTTTATCAATTACAATCTAGACAAAATGGGCGAAAAGGAAAATTTCCGCGTTCTGGACAATAACCAAGAGCATAGCATAAGTGGCGATTTAGGCGATGGTACTCTGTACATTAAGGCATTAGCCGCTAACCCGGATAAGCAGGATTCTTTAATCTGTAATATTGCCATTGCTGACGAGCTACACGCTTACACCAAGCCGAAGCAATATAACATCATCAAAGAAGCCATGAAGCCGTATTCCAACAAGTTAATGATTGGTATTACTACTGCGGGCGATAACATGACAACCTTCTGTTATCAGCGGTTGCAGCTTTGCAAAAAAATACTGGATCAAACGGTACAGGATGAAACTTACTTTGTATTTATTGCTAAGGCGGACGAGGACCCGGATACAGGTGAAGTTGATTACACTGACCCGGTGCAACATGAAAAAGCGAATCCGAATTATGGCATAACCATTCGTCCAGATGACATCCTTAATGATGCTCTGCAAGCCCAAAATGATCCACAGCAACGTAAAGACTTCTTTTCCAAGTCATTGAACGTGTACACTGCCGCAATGCGGGCTTACTTCAATTTGGACGAATTTAAAGCGTCTGACCGTAAATATAAATGGACACTTGAGGAATTAGCGAAGCTTCCTATTGACTGGTATGGCGGGGCTGATTTGTCTAAGCTGCATGACCTGACAGCATCGGCACTATATGGCAGCTATGGGGAAATAGATATTGTGGTTTCACATGCTTGGTTCCCAGTGGTAGCCGCAGCCAAGAAAGCGGAAGAAGACAACATTCCGCTATTTGGCTGGAAGGAAGATGGCTGGCTGGATATGTGCAATAGTCCTGTAGTCAATTACGCAGATATTGTGAACTGGTTTGTCAAAATGAAGAAGATGGGCTTCAAGATCAAACAGGTAGGTTTTGACCGGAAATTCAGTCGAGAGTTTTATTTGAACATGAAGCGGTCTGGTTTTTCCATGATTGATGAGCCTCAATATTTCTGGCGTAAATCTCAAGGGTTCAGACGTATTGAACAAAAAACGAAGGAAGGGAAATTTTATTACCTTCATTCGCAGGCATATGAATATTGTGTGCAGAACGTTAGTGCCATAGAGAAGACGGATGACATGATTCAATACGAAAAGGTGAACCCTCAGCAGCGCATAGATATATTCGATGCGTCTGTTTTTGCATGTGTAAGAAAGCTTGAAAATATGGAAAAGTCCACGAGTGCTTCAAAGTGGCTTAATGGAGGTGGGTGATTTGGGGCTAAGAGACTGGATGCGCAAGAAACGTGACACACGGGCTGCACCGGAAAACAGTATTGGTTATTTCCTGACACAGGATGCATATGACACGCTTTGTGTACCTGGTTATACAAGGCTTTCCGATAATCCTGAAGTGAAGATGGCTGTTCATAAGATTGCTGACTTGATCAGCAGCATGACAATTCACCTGATGCAGAACACGAGTGATGGGGATATTCGCGTTAAGAATGAGCTTTCTCGCAAGCTGGACGTTAATCCTTACAGCCTCATGACGCGTAAAGCATGGATATACAACATCGTTCAAAACCTACTGCTTTCGGGCGAGGGGAATAGTGTGGTATATCCCAAAATATCAAATGGTTTGATAGCCGATTTAATCCCACTCAAGCCGTCCAGCGTCAGCTTTATGGAGACATTGGACGCATATCAAATTTTATATAAGGGAAAGACCTATCAGCATGATGAGGTACTTCACTTTATCATAAACCCTGATCCTGACCGACCATGGAAAGGGCAGGGGTACCGGGCTGTACTCAAGGATATTATTCATAATCTCAAGCAGGCTACGGCGACCAAGAAGGGGTTTATGTCCGGTAAGTATATGCCCTCACTCATTATTAAGGTTGACGCGAATACGGCGGAACTGAGCAGCGAAGAGGGCCGCGAAAAAGTATTTGATATGTATTTGAAACGATCTGAGGCAGGGCAACCGTGGATCATTCCAGCGGAAATGATTGACGTGGAGCAGGTCAAGCCCCTGAGCCTGAACGATTTGGCAATAAACGATTCGGTACAACTGGATAAACGGACAGTGGCGGGCCTCTTCGGAGTGCCGGCTTTTTTTGTTGGCGTGGGTGACTTCCGGAAGGATGAATATAACAGCTTCATCAATACGACGATTCTGCCGATGGCTACCGGACTTGTCCAAGAATTGACCCGCAAGCTGCTTTACAGCCCGGATTTATATTTCAAGTTTAATCCCCGTAGCCTCTACGCTTATGACCTCAAGGAGCTGGCAGATGTCGGAAGCAATCTTTTTGTTCGCAGCCTCATGCTGGGGAACGAGGTGCGGGATTGGATCGGTTTATCGCCGCTTGAAGGGTTGAACGAACGCATCATCTTAGAAAATTATATCCCTGCTGGCATGATTGGCGATCAGAAAAAATTAAACCAGGGGGGAGGTGAGGAGGATGGATAGGAGTCAGAAGGTTGTACGTAGCCTGCATACAGAGCTGAAAACCCGATCAGAGCAGGATGGACAGGACATGTTCATTGAAGGCTATTTTGCTGTTTTCAACCGTCCAACGGAATTATGGTCCGGGGCATTTGAAGAATTAGCTCCTGAAGCGTTCAGTAACACGCTAGGGAATGACGTACGCGCCTTAATTAACCATGATACAACGCTGGTACTTGGTAGGAATAAATCTGGCACACTGGAGCTTAAAGCCGATTCTCACGGCTTGTGGGGACGTGTGAAGGTGAATCCGAACGATAGTGACGCAGTGAACATGTATGAACGTGTCAAGCGCGGAGACGTGGACCAGTGTTCCTTTGGCTTCAACATTTTGAAAGAGGACACGGATTGGCGAGACGATGGAACTGTTAAATGGACCATTCGAGAAGTTGATCTTCACGAAGTGTCCGTTTGTACCTTTCCTGCTTATGCAGATACGGGCGTTCAAGCACGAAAGTCTGAGGTTGAGCAGCACCGGGAGCGGCAGCTCCAGCAACGAAAACACCAATTGAAAGAGAGGCTGAAAAAATAATGGCACTTAGACAAATTATGCTGGCAAAAAAGATTCAGCAGCGTAAAGCTGCTCTTGAAGAACTACTGGGGCAAGAACGCAGCTTGCAAACGAGATCCGATGAGTTGGAATCTGCAATTGAGGAAGCCACCACAGACGAAGAAATTGCAGCTGTAGAAGAAAGTGTTACGGAGCTGGAGCAGGAGAAAACGGGGGTTGCTGAACAGAAAGGCGTATTGGAAGGCGAGATTGCAGCACTTGAAGGAGAGCTGGAACAACTCAATAGCCAAGCGCCTGATAATACCCCGAACCCTGTACCAGCTCCAGCACCATCCGAAAGAAACCATACACAAACAGGAGGCGAAACAAGAATGAGAGGCAACAAATACGAAACACGGGCGCAAACACTTGAAAGATTGAACCAACCGGAGGTACGTGATTTTTATTCCGCACTGGCTACGGCTGTGAAAGAAAATCGCGCACTCACTGGAGCAGATGCAACGATTCCTACCGTTGTTATTGACATGATCCGCACACGAATTGGCGATTTTAGTCGGTTGTACAAAGAAGTTGAGGTTGTCCCGCTGAATGGTGATGCACGTGTTATTTTGGACGGTGCAATTCCTGAAGCAATTTGGATTGAAATGTGTGATCCGGTTCAAGAGCTGACAGATGCCTTTACACAAACCGAACTGGATGGCTTTAAAGTGGGTGGCTTTATTCCTCTGTGCAACGCCATTTTAGAGGACAGCATGATTGATTTGGCGAATTTTGTCGAACGTCGTTTAGCGATGGCTATCGGTAAAGCTTTGGACAAGGCTATTTTGATCGGTGCAGGCCCGACAGCAAAACAGCCGCTTGGTGTGGTTACAGCTTTGGCATCTGAGGCTGACCGAAACGTAGAGGTTGACGGTTCCATAGAAAGCATCGTTACCAAAATGGCTTTGATTGATGATGGAGAAGATGGCGCACCGATTGAGGAAGTTATTGCCGTTATGCGCCGTTCCACTTATTACAAGCACATTGTGCCGCAAACTCTTGTGAAAACGGCGGACGGTAGAGTGGTTGTCCAAACTGTCACCAATCCAATGTTGCCCGATGGCACACGTATTGTCTGGTCACAATATGCACCTGCTGACACGATCATCCTGGGTGACTTCAAAAAGTACCTTTTGGCGGAACGTGCAGGCGTCAAAATTGAAAGCTCGAAGGAAGTCCGTTTCATTCAGGATCAAACTGTTTTCAAGGGAACGGGGAGATACGATGGTAAACCAGTTTACACAGAGTATTTTGCCGTTATCAAAATTACAGTGGGGGGTGCTCAGGGATGAGCAAGTTTACAGCGGTAGTAACTGAGGATGTGGCAGCAAACCGACTCCTATCTAAAACGGTAGGAGCAGAGGGCATCACGTTGGCGGCAACTACAGCAGGTGGTACGCCTGACTTCCGCTCCACAGGAAAACTGAAAAAGGACGAGGAAATCACCGTGACCATTAACAACAGTCCATCTTGGTTGGTGGAAGCTGGTGAGGATATCACGGCAGGTGCAACGGTGGCAGCCGGGACGGGTGGCGTTGTTGTAGCGTCAGCAACTGGATTCGGATACATCGTTAAGGCGGTTAAGGCTGGCGAATTGGCTTCCGTGGTTCGCTCTACTACCGGAGGCGGCGCAGGGCAACCAGGGCCAAAAGGTGATAAAGGAGAAACAGGCCCAGCGGGACCAACCGGGTCAGCAGGACCAAAGGGCGATAAAGGCGATACTGGGGCAACGGGCGCAGCCGGGGCAAAAGGTGACAAGGGCGACAAGGGAGATAAAGGCGATCCGGGCGAGGTTACAAAGGCCCAGTATGACGCTCTAGCGGCCCGCGTAACAGCTCTAGAAGCCAAGGGCTGATATGGATGCATCTACAATCGTTAACCTTGTAAAAGAACGGCTGGGCATTCGTACAACTGTGCGTGACAGTTATCTGGAGTCTATTGTAAAATCAGTCATTACCGAACTGGAAGATGAAAAAGGGCTTACGCTTGATGCGGAGAACTTCAATCATCTTCTTTTTTGTGCTGATTATGCTACATGGCGGTATCAGTCCCGGGATGAATCCGGGGCTTTGCCGCGTCATCTCCAATTCAGATTACACAATCTAATTCTTCATAACCGGAGGTTACCATGAGCTGGGATTATGAACTTACGCTAATCAGGCCCGGTGAAATTATACAGGACGATATAGGAAATCAGATTCCCGGTGATCCAGTAGAGACGGTCGTATTGTGTAAACTCCAATCTGTGGGACGTACTGAGTTTTACAATGCAGCGGTTGCAGGGCTAAGGCCTGAAATGGTGTTTGTTATTCATGGCTATGAGTACAACTATGAACAGTCTGTCCGTTTTGATGGCGTGCTGTACAGGGTGATTCGTACCTATGCAACCGGATTTGAAGAATTGGAATTGACTTGTGAGAGGGTGGCGGCAGATGGCTAGTGACATTGAGATTGACCAGCTTGTTTCCGAAATCACCCGCGCCGTACAGGAATACACCGATGATGTGGAAAAAGGAATTGACCAGCATTTGGATGAAGTAGCCGAAAAGGTACGACAGGAAGCAGAGACAAGCGCACCTAAGCATACAGGGAAGTACGCCAAGGGCTTCAAAGTATCGGACCAAAGCAAAGGGACACTAAAACGGCTGGTGGTCTGGAACAAAAAGCATTCCCGCCGTGTGCATTTGCTGGAGTTTGGACACGCCAAGCGTGGAGGTGGACGGGTAAGGGCTTATCCTCACTTGCGGCCTGCATATGATCACCATGCGGCACATCTCGCGGATGATATAAAGCGCATCATTCGTAACGGAGGTAGGTAATGGAACAATCAGAGCTGTTTGTGGAACTTAAATCACTAGGAATCCCAGTAACTTATAGTCATTTTACAGTGACGGAAAAAAATCCTGCCCCGGCCCCGCCGTTCATAACATTTCAGTTCGCATACAGTTCTGACATGATAGCAGACAACAAAAACTATTTAGAAATCAGTAATTTCCAAGTGGAGTTGTACACCACTAAAAAGGATTTGGCTACTGAAAAGAAAGTCCAAGATAAGCTGAAGGAATTGGGCTTACCTTATTCAAAGCTGGAAAGCTGGCTGGATGATGAAAAAATGTATCAGATTTTATATGAAATTCAACTTATAGGAGCGTGACGAAATGCCTAAAAACAAAGTTACATTTGGTTTGGACAAGGTGCATATTGCTTTTTACGATGAGGACAGCACAACCCAACCCGCTTGGGGTGCACCAATCCCTATTCCGGGCGCGGTTAGATGGACACCGGAGGCGCAGGGCGAACAATCGGAGTTTTACGCCGATAATACCAAATATTATGTAGCGACTTCGAACAATGGCTATACAGGTGAATTGGAATTAGCATTGGTTCCCGATGAAATTCTGGCCAAAATGCTTGGCTGGGTGATTGATGAAAACGGAATGTTGGTCGAAGTGTCGGACGCAACGCCTAAAAAGTTTGCGCTGCTTGGACAGGTACAGGGCGATCAGAAGAACCGCCGCTTTGTTTATTACGATTGCCAAGCTGACCGCCCAGCTAAGGAACGGCAAACCAAAGGTGAGTCCGTCGAAGTTGCAACAGATGTATTGAACCTGACTGTTTCCCCGATTGAGCTTGGTGGGCGCACAGTAGTAAAAGGTGATCTGGAGCTAAATGAGACCAACACTGCTGCTTATAATGCGTTTTTTGATTCTGTGTATACGCCTAAATTCACAAATGTAACTACAGGGGGAGCAGAAGCATGAGAGATTTAACCATTGGTAGCAAGCAAATTCGAGTCAAGGCGGGTGCCTTGGCTCTTTTATTTTATAAGCAGGAATTTAAGTCGGATTTGCTGGGCGATATGTTGAAAATGGTAGGCGGTAATGTGGGGGGAGGACCAAACGTTGAAATTGATCCAAGCTCTATTGATTTTCTTGCCAACTTGCAAATGGTCTGGGCTATGGCTAAATCAGCCGAATACCCAAAACCATATGACGGCTTTTCGACATGGCTTGCCGCTTTAGATGATGATCTGGATTTTTCGGATACCACATTCTTTGTCGGGGCATTGGAGGAAGCTACGGAAGGCTTTTTTCGTCAGCAGTCCAACGGGATCAAAGGCGGCGTCCCAGCCAACCAATGATTCCCATCTTGAAATGGACCTGTTAGCTATCGGTAAACGGATCGGCCTGAGCTTTGCAGAGATTAATGACCTGAGATGTCAGGACCTTATAGACTTAGCCCGTAGCTTCACAGGTAGCGACAACGAGGAAGAAACCAAAGAGGCGACACAGGCTGATATAGACGCATTCTATGGCAGATAAGAGGGGAGGTGTAGATTTTGGCTGAAACGATCAAGGGTATTAATGTCGTTATTGGGGCAGAGACAAAAGGGCTATCGGCTGCTTTATCAGATGTGAATAAACGTAGCAAGGATTTACAGGGTGAGTTAAAACAGATTGATAAGCTGCTTAAATTCGACCCAGGTAACACGGAATTGCTTGCTCAAAAGCAGAAGATTTTAACGGATGCCATTTCCAATACTTCGGACAAGCTTCAAACCCTAAAGGCAGCGCAGCAGCAAGTAGCTGACCAATTCGCACGGGGCGATATCACAGAAGGTCAGTATCGCGCTTTTCAACGCGAGCTGGTCCAGACCGAACAGGAATTGAAAAGGCTGCAAAACAGCCTGAACAGTTTGAACGTGCCGACCATTAACGTTGTCATTAATGGAGACACCAAGGATTTATACGCATCGTTGGACGGTGTGAACAAGCGTAGCAAGGAGCTACAAACAGAACTGCGACAAGTGGACCAGCTTTTGAAATTTGATCCTGGGAACACCGAACTTTTAGCCCAAAAACAAAAGCTTCTTTCCGATGCCATTTCCAATACATCCGATAAGCTGAACAAACTTCGTAGCGCTCAACAACAGGTCACAGAGCAGTTTCAGCGTGGCGAGATATCGGAAGAACAGTATCGAGTTTTTCAACGTGAACTGGTTCGCACAGAACAGGAACTTCAACGGTTTGAAAACGGCTTACGTGAAGCCCGTGGAGAACTGGACGATTTAAGCGATGAAGCAGGCGATGCAGGAAACAAGATAGGGGAAGTCGGGGAAAAGTTTAAGGCGGCAGGCGATAAAATTAAAGGTGTCGGCGTAGGACTTACGGCGGGTGTTACTGCGCCACTTGTGGCTATCGGTGCGGTAGCTGGGAAAACGGCGATGGATCTAGACGCAGCAGCGGGGAAAATGGAAGCCTCCTTGGGAATCACGGCAGAGGAAGCGGAAAAGCTGGCTGTCGCAGCCCAGGGTATCTGGAAGAACGGATTCGGGGAAAGCCTTGGTGAAGTTAATCAAGCTCTTATTACCACTAAAACAAATATCCGGGGTTTGGACGATTCAACACTGACCGACTTAACCCAAAAAGCAATGATCCTTAAAGAAACATTTGATGCAGAAGTGAATGAAACAACCCGTACCGCTTCCGTACTGATGAAAAACTTCAAAATTTCTGGATCGGATGCTATGGACCTTATCACCGTAGGTTTTCAGCGTGGGGGTAACTTCTCAGATGAATTGCTGGATACCTTACGGGAATATTCGCCACAGTTCAAAGGCTTAGGCTACAGTGCCGAACAGTTCACAGCTATCCTGATTGCAGGCGCTGAAAAAGGCGCGTTTAATCTGGACAAAATTGGGGACAGCGCTAAAGAAGCGTTCCTGAGAGTAGGAGACGGAAGTAAAAGCTCACGTGATGCCCTAACCTCTTTAGGATTGGATTTTAAGAAGGTAGAGAATGACATAAACGCTGGTGGGCAAGGTGCGCAGAGGGCTTTTGGTGCGGTTGTCACAGCCATTGCGGGCGTGAAGGACCCAGCCAAACAAGCACAAACAGCGGTAGCCCTCATGGGTACACCGTTGGAGGACTTGGGGCCTCAGTTCCGTGATTTTTTTGCTACGGTTAATACTGACCTGGGGAATTTTAAAGGATCAACGGATAAAGCAGGCGCTGCGCTTAAAGATAACTTGGGTGACCGCTTCACGATCTTAATTCGGAACTTACAAAGCAGTTTGACCCCACTGGGCGAAACACTGGTAAGCCTAGCTGAAAAAGCTCTGCCGCCGATCACACAGGCCGTGGATACCCTTGCGACTGCGTTTTCGTCTATGTCTCCATCCACTCAAATGGTTATTCTTGCTATAGCGGGTATTTTAGCAGCCATTGGCCCGTTGGTTGTAATCTTCGGCACCATTATATCTTCTATAGGTACGATTATCACAGCCTTTAGCGCGGTATCTGGAGCCTTTGCCGCTTTTGGTCCGGTTGTTGCTGCACTGACCGGACCGATAGGCATAGTAATAGCGGCAATAACCGCTTTAGTAGCGGGACTGACCTATCTATACAATAACAATGAAACAGTGCGTAATGGGCTTAATGCCGCTTGGGAGGCTATCAAGGCGGCGGCTATGGCCATCTTTGGAGCGATTAAAGACTTTTGGGACCAATGGGGCGGGCAAATCACTGAACTGTTTCAAAGTATGTGGGAGCTGGTCAAGTCTGTATTTGACACCGTTATTAACGCTATTGCTGATGTAGTCAAGTCTGTGTTTGATAGTATTAAAGCTTTTTGGGATAAGTGGGGCAAAGATATTACCACATTCTTCAAAGCGTATCTGGAAGGTTTAAAGCTTCTCTATGGCACTATTTTTTCAGCGATCTTTGAAGCCATTAAATTTATATTCAATGAGATTAAAGCCTTTTGGGATAAATGGGGCAGCACCATCGTTGAAGCCTTTAAAGGGATTTTCACAATCCTGAATACCATCTTTGGTGCAACCTTCACGGCTATTTTTGTAGTGATAAAAACCATCTTTACACAAATTAAAGCTTTTTGGGATACATGGGGAGCCACGATTACAACGCTATTCAAAACCGTTTTCGCAGTGGTCAAAACGGTCTTTGAGGGTGCTTGGAATACGATTAAGATCGTGGTGGAAACTGTCATCGGGGTTATCTCTGGCATTATCAAAACATGGCTGGCTGTTTTTAAAGGTGACTGGGCCGGAGCATGGGAAAATGCAAAGTCAGTTGTTACGACAATCTGGAACGGCATCAAAGCTTTGTTCAAAAATGCATTCCAGACGATGGTTAAAATAGGTAAGGATATTATCCAGGGTTTAATCAACGGTATTGCAAATATGAAAGATGCTGTTATGAAGAAAACCAGGGAAATATCTGAGGGCATGGCTGAGCAAATAAAAAGATTTTTCGGTATTCATTCACCATCCCGATTAACTACAGAATACGGTGAATACATCTCGCAGGGTTTAGCAAACGGGATTGATAATAAATCCAAGGCGGCTGAAAAATCCGCTAAAAATACAGCGAAAAAGGTAAATGACGCTTTTAAGGAGTCGTTTGCCAGCGCACAGCATAAATACAAAGTCGGTACGCTGGACACGTCACAGTACATCGCTGCTCTGCAAGGTGTGCAAGGGCAATATGCTAAAACCTCAGCGCAATACCGCAAAGTAACAGAAGAAATATCCAAGGTAAACAAGACTTTAACTAAGGAACAGGAACAGGCGCTAAAACAGTCTTTTGACAACTCTAAAGCGTGGATAGATAAGCAGACTCAAGCGAATCAGCTTTCGTTGACTCAGCAGCTTGTAGCCTGGGAAAAGGTACAGTCCCGGTATAAAGCTGGATCAGAGCAGCGGAAAGCAGCAGAGGAAGCAGCAGGAAAGGTGAGGCTGGAGATTTATAACCAGTTGAACCAAGCTGGTGATGACTTTTTAGCCAAGACTAAGGCTATCAATGAAAATGTGGCGGCTGAAGAATTACGGCTTAACCAGGTATATGAGCAGGCCGTAGAGCAGCGGGCGAAATCTATTAATGATTTTGCTGGCTTATTTGATGCTGTCGTCATGAAGTCAGAGACAACCGGACAACAGCTTTTGGACAATCTGCGCGGTCAAGTCGATTACCTTGCGACATGGGCCTCAAGTATTGAAACGCTAGCGGCACGGGGCATTGATAAAGGTTTGCTGGAGGAACTACGGCAGATGGGTCCAAAGGCTGCGCCAGAGCTTGCAGCGTTGAATCAATTGACTGATGCGCAACTGGCGGAGTATTCGGAGCTTTGGCGCACCAAGTCCGCTGAATCACGGGCAATTGCTGTTCAGGAGTTGCAGGGCATGCGGCAAGATACCGATCTGCAAATCCAGCAGCTACGAGCGAAGGCTAATACTGAAATGGATGGTCTGAAAAAGGACTTTGAAGCGAAGGTAAAGGCAATCCGGTCTGGTACCGTTGGTCAGTTTAACGCTATGAAAGCGGATCTGCCAACCATCGGCAAGCAGGCCATGCAAGGGCTACTGAATGGCTTGTCTTCCATGCAAGGAGCTGTAACAGCTAAAGCAAGGGAAATTGCCAATTCTGTTCGTACTACCATGCAAAAAGCGTTGGATATTCATTCACCTTCCCGTGAAATGGCGTGGATCGGTGAAATGGCTGGTCAGGGGCTTGTACAAGGTATGGCGGGCATGATGTCCAGTGTTCGACAGCAGGCGCATGAAATGGCTGTAGCTGTTCAACCTTCTGTATCTCCAGCAGCAAGCGACAAAGAAGTAAGCAGGGTAACCAATATCAATATGGAAGGCTTATTTTCTGGAGCGATATTTAATATCAGACGGGAAGAAGACATTAAAGCGACAGCGTATGAATTATTTGTGCTGACTCAAGGAGCGGCACGCGGGGCAGGTGGAACACGTTGATTGATGAAATGATATGGCTTGGTGGGAAGTCCAATGCTGAATTGGGCTTTTTTGTGCTGGGTACGTCCAAACGTCCGGGGTTGCCGAATACGGTAGACCGGACGTTATCTATTCCGGGGCGTAACGGGTTGTGGAATTATGGAGCCGATCACGCCGAAAGACAGTTTACCTATGAATGTGCCTTTATAGCAAAGGACTACATAGAGCTGCAACAGCGTGTAATGACCTTAGCGGCGCATTTGGTGGACAGTTATGGCAAGCCTCGTGAACTGGAGTTGCGACAGCGGGAGCGTCCAGGGCAGGCTTTCGTAGTGCAATATGCGGGTAGCTTCGACGTAGAACGAATTATGGGCGTAGGAAAATTTTCCTTGCCTTTGGTGGCCTTTGATCCGTTTGCCTCTGGGCAGGAGCGTATCTATGAAACCATAATCACAAAATCACCTGAGAATGTGCAGATATACTCAGGCGGTAATATCCGTGCTTATCCATATATCGTACTTACTAACATTGGCACCACGACATTGCGTAGCTTCAGAATTGCTAATGAATATCAAGTAGAATAGGAGGTCTTTATATTGGCAGACATATTACTAAGTAAGTCGAACTGGTGGAAAACAGCCTGTATTAATGCGGCTTTGCGTGGAGTTAACTTCGCTTCTCCTCAAACGCTTTACATTGCCCTATACACCAGTAGTCCTACGGATGCGGACACAGGGCAGGAGGTAAGCGGTGGAGGCTATACGCGCCGTGCTGTGACGTTTTCTGAACCAGTTATAGCGGATCGACGCGCCGTTACTTCCAGCGTGGGGGATGTCTCTTTCCCTATAGCTGGAGCAGATTGGGGCTTGGTAACTCATATCGGCATCCGCACGGCGGCAACAGGGGGCAATCTTGTATATCACGGGGCAGTCAAAACACCGCGCACGGTACAGACCAATGACACACTTCGGTTTCTTGCCGGGCAAATAAAAGTAGACGAAGGGTAGGTGTGAAGCGTGGAAAAAATGTATCCACCAGTGGTGAACTCTCCTAAAACTGAGCTTGCAGAACTGATCACAGACACGCAAACCGAAATTACAGTCGCCAACGCCGCTGTGCTTTTACAGGGCGAGGGTATTGCTGTTTTAGGCAATGGGGATGTAGCGGAAACCATTACGTATACAAGCGTAGAGGAAAACATCCTGAAAGGCTGTGTACGTGGCTATGAGGGTGTTGCCCGTGCTTGGCCTGTCGGTACACGGATTGCACGCAATTTCACGGCAGCGGACTTCCGGGCAGTACAGGGCAATGTTACTGAGATGGACGAAAAGGTAACAGACTTGTCCGCTACGGTAGCCGAGAAGACACAGGCTGCATCTTTAACTAAAAAGGGCATTACCCAACTCTCCAAGTCCGTTAACGGGACACGGGATGATATAGCGGCTACAGAGAGTGCGGTAAGTTCTGCTTATGGCCTGGCAAATAGCGCATATCGCAATCGAGGCAATGCACCAGCAAACTGGAATGATGCCACCCTATCGGGTAGCTACAATGTGGCTCTTTCCGCATGGACAGGTTTTTCGAACTTTCCACCCGGAGCTTATACCTACGGCAAACTTGTGGTGAATTACGACAGCGGTGCTATTGTTCAAATGTACTTTTCACATGATAATCCTGGTCGTGTCTATACACGAATTGCTTTTGCTGGTCTTGATTGGAGAGATTGGACAGAGGTGTTCACTGTAACGGGTGGGGTTATACCTAGAGATGTAACCATAGCCGGGGTTGAAAAAGCGTTGGTTATGAAACAATCGTCTGGTTCAAAAGCTATGAGGCTTCAAGTTGCAACGGATGGTTCACTTTATTTTCAGAAGGCAAACATCAATACAGGTGCAGCAGAAAGTAGTCTTGTATGGATTGGCACAGATGGTAACATGTTTTGGCAAGGTGGGGACCTGAACACTTTAAAATCCGCATCCATTAACTTGTACTCAGGAAATGGAAGCCCCGAAGGGGTTGTGAGTGCGCCTGTCGGCTCTCTATACCGCAGGTGGGATGGCGGAGCAAATACCACGCTTTACGTTAAACAATCAGGTAGCGGGAATACGGGGTGGGCAGCGAAATGATAAAAGAATGTGTAGTATTAAATGACGAAGTAATCAACATCGGACCTTGGGATTATAATCGGCAGCAAGTGCTGTTGTCACCAGCAGAGTATGACGATGAGGGAAAAGTCACGAAAGAAGCTGTGTACGAAGAACAGACCACGAACCCGTTACCTGAAGGGGCAACTATCGAAGAACGGGAAATTGAAGTTGCACCGGATGGCGGACTGGTTATAAAGGGTTCAGTACAACCGACTGGTGATGAACTTCTTGGGCAGCAGCTTACGGAGTTAAAAATTCAGGCCATGCAGCAAACCCAACTTTTAGCGAGCATGGGCGCTGAACTGGCGGCTACAAAATTGGAACTAATTAATCTGAAAGGGGCTAATCAATCATGACATTTTGGACTCTTGCTTTTAAGTGGAACTGGGTAACGGCAGAGAAATTGAAGGGCGCAGTAATCACGGAGACAAACCGTTTCGGAGAAATCACACCGGAAGAATACAAGACCATTACAGGCGTGGACTTCCAGTAAGGAAAATTTTCCTTGCCTGATAGGAGGACGCTATGTTTAATGGTGGAGGATTTAATAGTCTTGGTTTTAACAGCGGGGACGGAGCAGAGGGGAACGTAATAGACCTCTCTGTTTCTTTATCTGGCAGCGGACAGATGTATTCACGGAAGCTGGAGACGGATGGATCTGACGGTGACAATGCTTTTAACCTAATGTCCTTCAATGCCACAGAGCCGGGAACGGTCACTGAATATATATTGGACTTTAATTTAGATATGACAGCAGCGGCTAATCTGTCCGGTGAAGGTCAGGCACAAGCTGATTTTGTCCGTGAGTATGCCTTGGAAGCTGTACCGATGTCGGGAGAGGGGCGTATAACGGATGCTGTATACATTAGAGAAATCTTGGCGCAGGCCGTACCTATGCACGGTGAAGGCCGTATAACAGCGGATGCCAGCAGATTCCATACGGACTATATTGAGCTTATAGGTTTATTTGCTCCAGGGGATAAGGTCATAATTGATTCCAAGAATCTCAAAATTACAAAGAATGGCCAGAATGCTTTGCACGAGATGCAGGGCAATTTTTTTGATTTAAACCTTGGAAATAACGTTTTAAGCTGGACGGACCCGGAAACTGGACGAGACATTTTGTTCCGCATCACCTACCGTGATCGGTTTGTATAAGGAGGAAACATGAGAACGCATGTGACAGTTTATGATTTACAAATGCGCCGGGTGGCATTTCTGGAAAATGCATTCGACATTGGGTATGACGCATCAATGAACGCACTTTGGACAGCTCAATTTTCTTTGCCTGCTGGGGATGAAAAGAACGCTGAGTGTCAGCCGCTTTATTTTGTTGAAATCTTTGACGGTGACGTTCGGCTTGAGTTGTTCCGCATCCTATCCAGTGCAGCAAAGCGCGGCAGTGGCGGGGAAACAATCACGTATCAATGCGAACACGTTTTAGCTACCTTGCTGGATGATGTGCTGTTTCAATATCACACGGTTGGTAATTTGGGTTATTACACGCGGCAAGTGCTTGAATACATTCTGAATCGGCAGACTACACAACGTTGGCGGCTGGGTGACATTCAGTTCTCACACCAATATGAATATAACTGGGAAAATGAAAACCTTCTAGGCGCTCTTTTTTCCGTACCCCAGCCCTTTACGGACGAATACATGTGGACGTTTGACACAACAGCCTACCCGTGGACGCTGAACCTTGTACAGCCTTCTGGACGAGAAGAAGCATACATTCGTTACGGTGTGAATTTGCAGGGCATAGAACGGAAAATAGACCCGTCTCAGGTCACTACACGCATTTACGGCTTGGGCTATGGCGAAGGGGTTAACCAGCTTACTTTCGCGGAAATCAACAACGGTAAACCGTACATTGACGCAGAACCGGAATACATTCAGCGCTTTGGCCTTGTACAAACCATTTTTGCTGACAAACGTTTTGAATTTGCTGACACCTTATTAGCGCGGTGCCGGGCTATGCTTAATGAGCTGAAGGTTCCAAACGTTCAATATACGGTTGATGCCGCTGAAATCTACGCGATAACAGAGGACCCTATCGACCGTTTTAAAGTAGGGGCTATGGTTCGGGTGCAGGATGGGGAAATGGGCATTGACATTAAGGCCCGAGTGGTCAAGTTAGGCAAAAGCAACATACTGGGTCAGCCGGGAGCGGTAAAATTGGAGATTGCCAACAAAACTCAGGATATCGCCAGCAGTATAGCCGATTTACGTAACCGAATGCACATAAGCGAAGTTTATGCGCAAGGGGCTACCAATTTGGATACACGGGACTTTGCCGATAATTGCGATCCAGACCATCCAGCCATATTAAAATTCTATGTGCCTGATGATACCGTCCGAATTAATAAAGTAATGTTATCTTTCCAAACGGAAGCTTTCCGGGCATACAGTAAAGCCATTGAAGGCGGCGGGGGAGTCAGTACAACAACGGCAGCGGGTGGAGCTTCTGTACCATCCACATCCACGTCAGCAGTTCAAACGCCAACTACTACTACATTAGCGGCAACTGTTGAATCTGCTAGTACGTCGAAAGAATGGTCGCAATTTGCTACCTTCGTACCAGATGCTGTAAATGTAGGAGGGGAACATAATCACGGTATACCAGACGGAACAAATTTAGTTACAAGCACCGGGGAGAATGTTACATTTTCCGCTTCTGGTAGGCATAGTCATGCGATTACATCCGAACATAAACACAGCGTAACAATTCCGGGGCACAGTCACAGAGTAACAATACCTGGTCACAATCATACAGTTGAGATACCGGAACATTCACACGACATCAATTTACCTGACCATACACATGAAATTGAGTACGGGATATATGAAGGACCACAGCCAAACAACGTTTCTATTACGGTAGATGGGAATGCAGTCCAGATAAGTGGAACTAGCGGAAATGACATCAATATCATTCCGTACTTGTCCAAAGATGGGGATGGGCGTGTTTCACGAGGGAACTGGCATGAAATACAAATAGCGCCCAATAGCTTAGGGCGCGTGGTTGCTAACGTAGTTACTCAATTGTTCGTGCAGAGCCGTGGTGGTGGTAATTATTGATTTACACCTAAGAGTTGCAAAGTGTCATTACCTAAATAAGGAACACCGTTTTTAAACATAAGAGATGCTGTTTTTTCGGCATTGGTAAAAGTCTTACCATCTGGATTTTCGTACATGGATACAGGAAAGACTACGCTGTTTTCTCCATAAGAGAATGTACTTTCTTTATCTACAACGTATTTGATTCCGTATTTTTCATTCGCTTCTCTTGCGGTAATCCATGAAACTTTTTTCTCAGTAGGTTGGTTTGTGGTTTGATTCACTGTTGAACCTCCTTCCGATTTAGATTGCAAATCAATCTTCTTGCTCTTTGCATCAAATTGAAGATCATAGCCAGTCAAACCCGCAACCTCTCTGACTGGTAAATATGTAGTGCCTTTATATACGAGTGGATCTGATTTAAGTGTTTGCTGCTGACCATCTACAGTAATTGCATATTTACTTACTACAGCTTGGACAGTTGGGGAGGTAGCAGCTACAGCCGCCGTTGCCGATCCGATCAACATACCAGCTACTAAACCTATTATTATTTTTTTCAAGGGGTACAGCTCCTTTTTTCATAGATTATACCATTTATTACGGTATTTCAGGCTAAAAGTTTTAGTTATTTGGGGGAGGTGATCAGTTATGCAATAACAAAATATCTATTTGTGTAGTTCCTGGAGTGGTCAGGGGCTTATTTGTGCTGAAATAATTAAGAGAATAATTTACACGAATTTTGACAAGGGCAGGAAAATTGTCCTGACCTATAGAGACGGGGGAAGAGTTATGCATGAGAAAGTCGATCAGGCAATTAAAAGCTTATCCGCAGGGGCCATGATCGGTTATTTTTTCGGGGGGTGGACAACGATGCTAACGCTATTGTGGTGGATGGTCGTTATCGACTTCTTCACTGGATGGGCAGCGGCTTGGATTAATGGAGAATTGAAAAGCAGGAAAGGGTACTATGGCATAGCTCGTAAGGTAGCAATATTTCTAATGGTTACAATCGCTCATTTGATTGATCGTATTCTGGGAGATGCACACTATTTCCGAGATGCGGTCATTTTCTTTTATTTGGCTAACGAATTGCTATCAGTCATTGAAAATGTAGGCCGCATGGGTGTACCTATGCCGGATATTTTACGGAATGCTGTGAAAATATTTGAATCCCGGTCACAGGCTCCTAAAAATCCAAATATGGCGGAGCCAAATCCAGAAGACAAAGACCAGCAGAAGCCTGCTGTATAAGGGGGAATTATTGTGCAAGCACGTAAGACAGGGAATGCAAGGGGAATAGACGTAAGCAGGTACCAAGGAAACATTGATTGGAAGGCGGTCAAAGCGGACGGTATTTCATTTGCCTTCATCAAGGCCAGCCAGGGACAACGTTATGTTGATCCAACTTTTATTACGAATGCTAAAGGGGCCAGAGTAGCCGGGGTGTTGCTGGGAGCCTATCATTTTGTGGATGCAACCAGCGTTGAAGCTGCAAAAGCGGAAGCAAGGCATTTCGCTGAAGTGCTGGAGCAGATTGGCGGCGCAAAAGCGCTAGACCTTCCAGCAGTGATGGATTATGAAAACAATCCCGGCAATCTATCCAAAACGCTCATTAGCGCGGTAGCGTTGGCCTTCCTGATTGAGCTGGAGCGACTTACAGGGCGCAAGCCCATTATCTATACAGGCAATGCATTCGCAGTCAATTTTAACGCCTCACTGGGCGGTTACCCACTATGGATAGCCCGGTATAGTGATACTCGCGTCCCAAGCGATACAGTTACGTGGAAACGTTGGGACATTTGGCAGTACAGCGATAGCGGCAAGGTCAAAGGAATTGCTGGTAATGTTGATCTAAATGAATTTGATGGAACAGCGGATGAGATTCGTACACGGTTCAATAAGAAGGGAGAAAATAAAGTGGCAGAACAACAGAGAGACATTAACAAGGTTAGCCCATGGGCAGAGGACGTATGGGAGGAAATGACCAAGAATGGTTACTTTGATGGAACGCGCCCCGGCGCACCGATTACACGGGAAGAAGCTGCGGTAGCTTTAAGCCGTCTACGTAAAAATATTTTTAAGGGGGATAAATAACCATGATCGAACAATACATTACAAATATTACGCTGTCACTGATTGGACTTGGTACGCTTGGCCTGCTTATACTGGCAACCTCCTTGTATCACAAGGTTAAACCGATCTATGAAGCACGTTTTAACATTGAGCAGCGCAACAGAATTGGACAACTGGCCAAAGACGCTTATGCATGGGTAGAACGAAACTATGCTGGAGCTGGCGCGGAAAAGTTTCACGAGGCTGTTAAGTACCTAACCGTCAAACTGGATCAGATTGGCGTATCTATCAAGCCGGAGGAAGTCGAGGCTGCAATACAAAAGGCCTGGGAAGAATTTAATCTGAATAAAATTAAATCTGCTTAATATATTTACAGAATCACCCAGTAATACTATACTTACATTGTATCCGAAAGCACCGGTACAAAGGCCCTGTTAACCTGATAGTTAACAGGGCACTACTTTATTAGGAGGAAGATAAGTTTTGACTGAAAAAAATGATTATGTTGTTTATAAAGGGGCATCAAACACACAAGACGGACAGCAGAGTTATTCAGATTTAGCTATGACGATGAGGATTACAAATGATAAAGAAGTTACACAAATTTGGAATGATTACGTTGGTAACTTGAAAAGATTGTTAGAGGAATTTTTTCCATACATAGCTACATTAAATATTTCTAGCCATGACGGACCTTTTTTCAGAGGCAGAGCCGAAGAAGACAAGACGCCATACTATAAAGCAAAGGATTTGAAAGCCCCTCCAGCACAATGGTGCGGGGTAGGTAGAGTTAATCCAGCTGGTTTACCTTTTCTTTATATTGCGAACTCAATAGAAACTGTTTTGCAAGAAGTACACAAAGAATCAGGAACTTCTATCAGTATTGCAGAATGCAAGCCTAACCAGGAATTGAAGTTACTTGATTTAACACATGGCATAGAGGAATACAGCAAAACTAATAGTTTTCGTAAAATTATAAATGATAGCTTTGCAGCTCCTATAGATTATAATAAGCCTGAAATTGATTATCTTCCTACTCAGGCGATTGCACTTTATGTAAAGGATTTTATGGAACTTGACGGTATTAAATATAAAAGTGCTGTGTACGACGGGGGATATAATATAGTTCTCTTTGATGATTCTGTTATTAATGTTTCCTATAGTCAATCCAGATTGGTTCCATAGAAAAATATAAAAGAAACTCCTGCCGTCTTCAAGGTCAGCAGGAGTTTCTTTTTTTTGACCATATTTTGACCATATTTGAACCAGAACAGACCCTAACATATCGGAATAAAAATTTTTTTCTTCCTATTATACTGCGGAAAACTGAACGCATCCGAACGTTATATTTTCGAACGTAAAAAATACGGTCTCAAAGCTGCTCGTCGTGCACCACAGTTCTCGAAACGTTAATATTTCGAATACAGAAGAACCTTTTCCTTATGGAAAGGGTTCTTTTTTTAATTTCCTAATCATTACCCACATGTGGATAAGTAGACCTAGTTTAAAGCTATGAGTTTCGGCATGTTTCAGCGAATACATAAATAACCGCATGCAAATGCACGGAAAACGAGAAGTTATCCACGAAGGAATTGAAGATGATATTGTTATACACAAATACAGTTTGCTATTTCAACGTAGTTTATTCTGTAATGTTTATAACCTGTGACTAAATATATTGTCCGGCTATTTAGTTTAGCCTGGTCTTAATATTCTCTGCTAAGTGCTGTTTCGCGAGGGTACTTTGCTTTCACCTGTTTATGTAAAGTTCTCGTTGATATGTTCTGGGAGCACTGTCTATGCCTCTTGTAGAGCTGTTTTGGGCGCAGCAGGGATACAGCAAGGAATACCTCTTTTTATTTGTGTGTACTGAGCAGAAGGACGATCCTTAACCTAACTGTCGGCTGCCTAGGCTGCTGCAATTGCAACGGCGATGTACTTGTTGCTGGTAATAGAAATAGTCTACACAGCAATCGCCACAAACTATAAACAGGAGCACTATGCATTGTCCGACTGTTTACCCTCATAAAATCGCTCCTCATTGATGACAGCTTTAAAAAGACTTCCAGAGCGATAAGAGCCTTGTTTGTGTCCAGTGGATCAATTGTTCGGTAATTGCCTCTACAAGCGCTATAGGATTGGATAGAGGCATAATAAGAATTCAGCGCGGAGTCATTTCTTTTATAATTTCCACAATGAAGGTATCGCTGACGCCAGAGCTCCTGAATAGTATAGTGGTTTCATCTGGCTAAAAATTCGGGTAAATGCTATTTCGCTTTTACCCTCTTCTGAACTTATCCACATACGGACTTCATCTTTTGAATGCAGAATAAGAATTCTGAAGCTAAAGGTATTTTCAAATCCCTCAGTTGGCGTCCTTCGATAATCTTAGATTCAGAAACGATGCTTGTTATCTTCTATAGATAGTTTTGCATGATCAAGTAACCCAAAGTTGTTCAGTATTACCGATGGCTGCCTCGCACTGGGCACAGGATTAGGATACGCTGCTCCTAGTTGACTCTAAAGCATTTTACTCAGAAAATCCGCAAGCAGACGTTAAGTACAAAAAAACATTTTGGCTATCAAATCATTCAACCAAGTGATTTTACGTAGCATGATAGGTTGTCAAAAAAATGCTTATCCGTACGTTCGGTTTGCTCTTCCAAAGTCACCATAGGGAATATTCCTTCAAGGACCAAACTACTTCCATATGTTGTTGTATAAGAAAGGCCTTTTTTTAAAAGCGTACTGTTAGTACATCTTTGTCTTCGACAGGGTGGAGAACAAGCCATCTTTCTTGACGGAAAAAATCTCTAATTCAAGCATACTTTCAGCTACAATAGTTACCTTTAGTAACCAAAGAGCTTATGTACCATTCTCAAATGTTTGGTATAAGAATATTTTATATAAAGTCAATGAACTTGGTTGGATACGCAAGAAAGCATTAAAGAATGCTGACAGAACAACATTCCTACAAGTTTGGGTGGATAAATGCTTGCATCAGGACATTTTGCCTTGGATTGACAATGATTAAGAAAGTTTTATACTGTATTTAATCTTATTAGTTTAGTCGGTATTGGAGTGACACTTATTTATGAATCTTCATATGGAGGCGCATTGATAATGAATTTATTGGAGAA
>RCUE01000102.1_pt1 | contig 36356 bp, 45 predicted proteins | sample 2166111 | NCBI WGS metagenome assembly RCUE01 (sample SAMN09930795, study PRJNA488358) | compost metagenome | feature: garden; material: soil; isolation source: compost soil in phenylacetonitrile-enriched culture | place: Germany: Experimental Botanical Garden Goettingen | collected 2016-01-27 | reverse complement strand
ATCCGGGTTCCCAATGCTGTGTTGGATATGAGCGTTGAGTTTCAACGCAAGCTTGCGGAGCGTGAAGGGATTAATGTTAGTGAGCTGCAACATGTGCAGCAAAGTAAAGATGATATTACGGCAAACAACGAAAGAAAACAATATGAAGTTGTTGGACAGTCTAATATTCGGGTTCCTAATGCTGTGTTGGATGTGGGTGTGGGTTTTCAACGTGATTTAGCAGCACGGGAAGGTGTTAACGTCAGTGAAATTACTGTCGATCAAAAGCAACCGGAAGATGAACGATATCGGCAGGCGGTGGATCTCGCTAGGCAGTCCGGGGAAATAGCGATACCTAAATTACAAAACGAATTGAGTATAGGTTATGGCGAAGCGAGAAGCCTCATTGATCGGATGGAAACAGAAGGGCTTGTCTCTACCTATGATGGGAGCAAACCCCAAGTTTATATTGGAAGTCAGAGCAAAGAAGTAGAGCCTCAGAAGGCGGCTCAAGATGCTCAAATTCAAACCGATACCGTTCCTGAATTTCTCAAACGTAGAGAGGAACGGCAAGCTGAACCGGAAGTGAATAATACGGAGCAAGAGCAGCAGGGGAAATACGAGCGTCTTGAGGGAACCAAAATTAGGGTTCCACGTGTAACACTGGACATGGAAAATCCTGAACATCGGCAATTGGCTGAAAGCTACGGGATCAAGGTCAATGAAATTGATTTTAAGCGTGAAACTTCTGATCTTGTCATTGAAAAGGAGGAAGTGAAAGGACGTGAGTCACTTTCTGAAAAGCTTGGTGCAGTCGGGGTAAATCGCGGGGATGATGATAGAACGTTAATCGTCCGTGACATGCTTCAAAGGCTCAATACGCGCATGAACCTTGAAGATAGGCGGCAACAGATTAAGCCATTAGTGGAGGCTCAGAAACAGGCTCCACCTGTAAAAAACAAAAATAAGGAGAGAGGGGGGAGATGATTTTGTCCAATCCTGAAAGCGAAGAACATGCAGATAAAGTGGCTAACTTGCAGAAGATACTTGAAAATATGAAGGATAGAGAAAATAAGGATTTTTTAATAGGTACTTATCCTGACCGTATGAATGTGGAGAAATACGAAAAAGATGTATACCTTATCCGTCCAGAAGGTGTTCGCTATACAATCGAGTTTGAAGGCACTGCTAAACAAGTGGCTGATGATCTACTTAGACAAGGAGACGGCATTGTATATCCAGAAGGGCAGAGAAACACATTGTCTAAAAAACTTCATGCTACTAAAGGTTTAACTGATCTTCACAGACTGTTAAATAAATCTAAAAATAAAGATAAAGACATGGGTGATCGTTAATGACCGATCAAGAGAAGCGCAGAAGGCAGACTAAAAACTTTCTGATTTTCTGTTGCATCCTCTATATCATAGTCGCTTATTTCACTTCACACATACACCATGAGATTGAGCGTACAGGGAAGGCATTCGAAATTAGGAGCTTGGATATTGAACAATTAAGTGAGGCTACTAAAGCCAGCATTATAAACAATATTTTTGTAGTGCCAAGTAAAAAGACATTTCAAATATTGTTTATTGAGCTGATCGGTGTATCGGTCTTTGCACTTTACAAGATTACGACTCAAAAAAATTTGATGCCGGGGAAAGAACATGGCACAGCAAAATGGGGAGGGAGTGCAGAGAGAAACCGGATTAAGGACAAAAATAAATTTTTGAATATCATTTTAACCAAAACCGAGAGTTTGAGCCTTAATACCAAAAAGGTTAGAAAGAATAATAACGTTTTGGTCATCGGTGGAGCTGGTACGGGTAAAAGTAGGTTTTTCATAAAGCCCAATATTCTACAGGCCAACACAAGCATGGTAATAACTGACCCCAAAGGAGAACTGCTTCGGGATACCGGACATTCACTTGTGGCCCAAGGCTATAAGGTAAAGGTATTTAATCTAATTAATATGGCACAGAGCTGCAAATATAATCCTTTTGCTTATATCAAAAAGGAGAGTGATATTTTAAAGGTTATTAACAGCCTGATTAAAAATACCAACGGTAACAAAACTGGAGGCAGTGATCCGTTTTGGGAAAGCGCAGAAAGAGCATTATTGCAAGCAATTTTTCTCTATATTTTTTATGAACTGCCAGAGTTTGAACATAACTTTAGGACAGTGTTCGCCATGTTACGGTTGGCAGAAGTAAAGGAGGACGAGGAAGAGTTCAGGAGTGAATTCGATTTCTTGTTCGAAGTGCTTCGGGAAGAAAAACCTAACCATATCGCGGTCAAGCAGTACGATATTTTTAAAATGGCTTCGGGCAAGACCGCGAAAAGTATTTTAATTTCTGCCGGGGTTCGTTTTTCGCCTTTTGGTATTGAAGAAGTGGAACGGTTGCTTAGTGATGATGATTTGGAGCTGCATACGCTAGGGGATGAAAAAATCGCTTTGTTTGTCCTCATACCTGATAGCGACACGACCTTTAATTTTCTTGTTGCCATGATGTATACGCAGCTGTTTGACACCCTATATTATCATGCCGATTTTGTCAGCGGCGGTAGCCTAAAGCATCACGTAAAGTTCTGGTTGGATGAATTTGCGAATATCGGGCAAATTCCTGATTTTGATAAGCTAATAGCTACAATGCGGAGCCGTAATATATCGGTAGCACCTATCATACAGGACATGACGCAGCTTAAATCGCTCTATAAAGATACCTGGGGGACGATCATCGGTAATTGTGACACCATTATGTTCTTAGGTGGGCAGGAGCAGACTACGCTTGAGTGGGTTAATAAAAGGCTTGGTAAGCAGACTATCGACACAAAGAATACAAGTCAATCGCGAGGGAGAAATAGTTCAACAAGCACTAGCTACGGAAGCCAGGGCCGCGATTTGATGACTATTGACGAAATCGCACAAATGCCAGATAACAAGTGTATTCTTTTCATCCGGGGTATGAGTCCTTTTTATTCTGATAAGTTCGATTTGAAGTTACATCCGAATTATAAGCTGCTCTATGAAGCCAATGAAAATAATGAAGCTAATTACTTTGATTCTACAATGGGATGGAAACGAGATCCCAACGACGACCCCGTTTCAAGATTGGTTAATATGCGTATTCCTGAACAGGGTTTAGAGGATCGTATAGACGAGATTAACATTGTTGATGTGGAACAGTTGGATGATCTTGAAAAACGAATGGAGGCTTTGATTTAAAGCTAAAACAGTGAGAAGGAGAAATGATCTGATGACGCACAACCCAAAAACCGAGTATTCACATGCAATTACTAAAAATAAAACTAAGAAAGTAGATGATTTGAAAATGAAAAATGCAAAAACTAAATTCCTGAATTTCTTGAGAAATCCTATGGTTATGAAAGTTGCTGCTTTCTCTTTTGTCCTTTTATTTCTGGCAACTTCACATACGTATGCCGCAGCAGATGCAGGGATGGATAAGTTTGACACGATTATCGACGTTGTCGCTAAATGGTTAGGTCGAATCGGTTTGGTAGTCGCGTTCTTCGGCGCTGGACAATTGGCATTGGGATTCAAGCAGGATGATGCAGATGGTAAGGTGCGTGGCATGAAGACGCTGGCAGCTGGGTTTATGCTGTTCGGTATCACTGAATCCCTGTCCCTGTTCGGATTGAAATAAAACCTAAAAGATAAAGGGGGGCTTTGCCCCCCACTCTATTAAAGTGGGTGGTGAAAAGTTGGCTACTTCTCCAGTAGATGATATAAAACAGGCGTTTGAGGGATTCACCGGGATTATCACAGAGGTTACAAGCCTTGTGAATCAGGGGCCAGCGGATTATCCCGGCGTTTATTCAGTAATTACAGCAATACATCAAGCCATTCTTCCGGTTGGATACAGTTTACTAACACTATATTTTTTGCTTGACTTCATGACTAAATCCATGAACTTTGCATTTTTTCGGATGGAAACAGTAGTTTCATGCTTGCTAAAGCTGGTATTCGCTAAACTCGTCATGGAACATGCGCTAGACTTTCTGGAGATCATATTCCATGTCTCGTCTTATATTTCAAGTTTGGTAGGCACTACAGGTGCAAATGCATCATTATATAAAATCGACTTTTCCGCTATGGAGGCAGAGTACAACAATATGGGCTGGTTCGATAAAAAGCTGTATTCGGTTAAACAGATGCCCTTTGAATGGATACTACAGGGCATAAAGATGGTCATTGCGTTGATTGTCTTTGGACGATTGTTCCAACTTCTGATTTATACGGCTGCTTCTCCTATACCTATTGCAGCATTCATCCATGATGGGCTTGTCGAGAAATCTAAGCGATTTGTTTATGACTATGCTGCCGTTTGTCTCCAAGGAGTCATTATCATTATCGGATGTATCGTGTATGTAGCGATAATAGCTAATGTTAACTTTGGCTTTTTCACCGGGAACGGGGCTAACGTGGAACTTTGGAAAGGCATATTAACCGCTTTGGCTTTGCTGTTGGTCGTTATTAAATCAGGGGCTTGGGCGAGAAAAATAATGGGCGATTGATTAGGAATGTACACACAAAGCTTTAATATTACAGCTCACAATCCGGAATTATGTACACAAAATTTGAACCAACAACCAGGAAGATCCAGCGTGTTTGTGTACATTGCTCCTTTTCTCTTCATAATCCGAATCTGTTATGTACAGATGACCAGTAATCGGGAGGTACTATGATTGAAATAAGAATCCCTAAAGAAATTAGGACATATAAAGAAAAACTGTTTTTTGGATTGACACTCAGGCAGTTAATTTGCACGTTGATAGCCTTTATCGTGAATGTTCCGCTGTACTGGTTCGGGAGGGACATTATCGGAGCAGATGCAGCAAGTTGGGTGGTTATCTTTATTGCGATGCCATTATTCTTAATCGGATATTTTAATTACAACGGCATGACGTTTGAACAGTTTATAAAATCCGTACTGCAACAGGAATTTATTTATCCGCAAAAGAGAAAATATACCACTTTTAATATGTTTGAACTGCTTACTACAGAGAACAAAAAGAGGGGGAATAAGCGTGCTACTTCTAAACAAAAAAACCGCAAAAAAGAAAACAAGAATTCCTAAGTCTTCGCAGCAATCTATTCCCTATTCTGGAGTTACAAAAGACGGTATCTTTCAGCATGGGAAGGAACGTTATTCTAAAACATTTTCTTATGTGGACATTAATTATCAGGTTGGCAAGCAGGACGATCAAGAAGAGGTTTTCTCGAAGTATTGCGAATTCCTTAATTTTTTCGATGATAGCGTGAATCTGCAAGTAACCATCGTTAACAAAAGCTTCAATAAAGATGAATTTGAAAAGAAGGTGGTCGTCGAATCAAGGAATGATCACATGGAGCCTTTTCGCCAAGAGTTTAACGAAATGATTAAAAGGAAGATTTCAGGCGGCAAAAATGAGATAAAAAAAGAGAAATTTATAACGGTATCAATTGAATCTATTTCAACCGATGAAGCCCGAAACACTTTTATGCGTATGGAGCGTGAAACACAGGCTGTCTTTAAACGGATGGGGAGTTCCATTACTGGATTAAACCTTCACGAGAGGCTTGAGCAGCTCCATGATGTGTACCGCATGGGGCAAGAGGGTCATTTTAGTTACAATCCGATAGAGCATAAGCGAAAGGGGCTTATTACAAAAGACCTTATTGCCGCCGATGCGCTCACTTTCAAACGTGACCACATGATTATTGGTGATAAGTATGCCCGAGCAATTTATATTAAAGACTTGCCCACATTTTTGAATGACAAGTTTCTCAGTGAAATTACAGATTTCAGCTTTAATCTACTTACGACAATGAACATTAAATCAGTGGACTCATACAAGGCGCTCAGGATCGTTAAGAAGCAGATCACGGGTATGGAAGCTAATAAGATTGAGTATCAGAAACGAAGCCTTAAAAACGGTTATCTGGAGGCGTTCATACCCCATGAGCTAAAGCATTCTCTTACAGAAGCGAATGAATTGCTGGATGATCTTATCAACAAGAATCAAAAAATGTTCCTGACGAATATTGTTATTGTCCATTTTTCGGATACGCTTGAGGGTTTGAATAAGGATACTAAAGAGATATCAGCCATAGGCAGTAAATTTTTATGTCAGGTAGGTACGCTGCATTATCAGCAGGAAGATGCTTTGAACTCATGCCTACCGTTTGGCTTGAATTTGCTTAAAATTTCGCGTACTTTGACCACCGAAAGCACAGCAATTTTCATGCCATTTACCAATCAAGAACTATTTCAAGAGGGCGGCATGTACTATGGCCTAAACGCTGTATCGAGGAAGCTCATTATGTTTAATCGGCTTTCGCTGGATACACCTAATGGCTTCATCTTGGGAACGCCGGGATCGGGCAAGTCTTTTGCTGCTAAACGGGAAATGGTGAACGTGCTGCTCAATACCGACGATGACGTAATCATCATTGACCCGGAGCGCGAGTACACACGGTTGGTTACCAATTTCAAAGGAGAAGTCATTCATATATCCGCTGGATCAAAGAATTATATTAATCCACTAGATATGACGATGGACTATGCCGATGATGACGATCCGTTAATGCTCAAATCGGATTTTGTGCTTTCTCTGTGCGAGGTAATAGTCGGGGGGAGATACGGCCTTACTCCACGAGAGAAGTCGATCATAGACCGTTGCTTGAAGCTGACGTACCACAAGTATTTACAGACGTTTTCCAAAGATGATATACCGACGCTCATTGATTTCTATGAGCAATTGAAACTACAAGAAGACCCGGAGGCTATAGAAATAGCTACCGCGCTTGAACTGTACGTTAAGGGCAATCTGTCCGTGTTCGCCAATAAAACAAACATTAATATAGATAACCGTTTGGTTTGCTTTGACATCAAGGATTTGGGGAAGCAGCTTAAAACAATGGGGATGCTCATTGTGCTGGATCAAATTTGGAATCGAATTACACTGAACCGGGGCAAGGGAAAAAGAACATGGATTTATATTGATGAAATTTATCTGCTCTTTGCTAATGAATATTCAGCGGCCTTTCTATATGAACTGTACAAACGGGCCAGAAAGTGGGGAGGGATTCCGACCGGAATCACCCAAAACGTCGAGGACTTGCTTAAATCTGACCTTGCACGAACTATGCTCTCCAATTCTATGTTCCTAATGATGCTCAATCAGGCGAAGTCAGATCGCCGCGAGCTGGCAACCTTGCTGGATATATCCGAGACACAGCTTAGTTACGTAACGAACGCGGATAGCGGTCAGGGGCTAATGTTCATTGGTAACGGTGAAGGCAAAGGAATAGTTCCTTTCCATGACGAGTTCCCAAGAGACACAAGATTGTACAAGATGATGACCACTAAGGTAGATGAAGTCAGGGAGGCGGAAAATACAGCGTGAAAAGAAGGATTATTCGCCGCCATCTAAACCCGAATACTCATGCTACCGTTAAAAATATACACATTAAGCGTGGCCTCAATAACAATATGAAGCTCAACCGGAAAACACCGTTGAATCCCTCTCAAACTACTGTAGGGGTTCGAGCAGCCTTACGTCATCACATTGCAAGAGAGAGTAAGGAGAAGCTAAAGGCCGTTCCTAGAAAGGCCATGAGGCAGCTCAACCGGACCGTTGACCCCCACGATCATGAAGAAGCTCACGAAACCTTGAAGTCTTTGGAGTTACCCAAGGACAGCATTAGGAAAACTCGAAATGCTTATCTGAATATCAAAAAATCGGCAGACCGTGTACAGCAGGTTAATAGATACATTAAAGATAGGCATTATCGAGTCGAGACCGCTTCAGCGTATCGGAGGATAAAAGGAAATCGGGTTCGTTCAGCCAGCGCAACAAATGGAGTCAATAAGATCAAGACACTAACCAGCAAGTATGTTCCAAAAGGGAAATATGCTTCGCTTGGCATAAAGACAGGAGTAAAAAAGGCTTTTTCCTCTACTGCCGCATATTTGAAATTTGCTGCTCAACAGATGGCAAAACAACTCATTGCGGCTGTAGCGGCTAATCCGAAGGCTTGGCTGATCGGGGCCGCAGCTGCGGCAGTTATCTTTTTCCTGATGATGCTTACGAACAGTTTAGGAGGGACTACGACTTCATCGGCTGGTGCGTTCTTTATGACCGATGAAGAAAATGCGAGACAGTATAAACAGGCTGTCGAACGGCTGAATAATGATTTTCAAGAAGAGATACGTGACCTACAAAACAGTAGTGGATACGATGATATTCGAACCGAGTATATGAATGAGGACGGCACAGTGCATGTCAATTGGGTTGAATTGTTCGCAGTTTTGGCGGTTCACTTCGAACAGGATTTAGAAATAACTGATGAGCAGCGTGCATATATGGATAAAATTTATAAAGAATTTAACGTAATTAAGACCAGTAAACAGACGTATACGGTCAGAGAGTGTCATAGAAACAATGAAGGTAGGAAAAGGTGTAAGGACGTAAAGAAAAAGCGCCTTATTATTAAAATCTACTCATATGACATGGAGGATGTTTTTGACAAAATCGGCTTTAATGATGAACAGCAAGAATGGGCTAGGCGGCTTGTTACTTCGGGAGCTATACAGGAGCAATTCCCTGACTTGGCAGAGGAACTTCCGGGTGGAGTGCCTGACCCCGGATCGGGAAACTTGCCACCGCCTGAATTTGAAGGTGATGTTAGCGAGGCACGAAAAAAGCTTATAGAAACCGCCTTAACCTTGCAAGGAAGGGTAGGGTATTTCTGGGGAGGTAAGAGCAGCCCCGGATGGAATAACAAGTGGGGAACCCCTGTGATGGTAACTGCACCGGGAAGTGAAAAAACGGGAACTTTGCAACCCTATGGGTTGGATTGCAGCGGATTTATTGATTGGTCTTTTAAATCGGCTGGCCTAGGCAATGCTTTTTCAGCTGGTGGCACTTCATATCAATGGAGTAAAACTTATTCCATCAAAGAAAGCGAATTAATCCCCGGTGACTTGGTATTTAAAAATATACCGGGGCATGGTGGCATAAACCATATCGGTATATTTATCGGTAGGGATGGAAAAGGCAAGCCGATCTATGTTCACTGTCAAGGTGGAACAGGCGTTATTGTAAACGGATATAAAGGGTTTAAGTACCCAAGAAGGCCAATAGTATTTTCAGGAGGGTAATATGAAAAAGCGTTTTGTCCTTTTAACAGCACTTATAGTAATTATATTTTCGTCCATTGCTGTTACACCTGTTCTAGCAGCAGAATCAGTTCAGCCGCCTTCTACGACGAAGGCGGCTGCTAAGGAAGACACCACCTCGCAGAAGCCAGCAGCCAAAGCATCCGATATCCAACAGCAGAAACCGACTACACAACCAGCAGCCAAAGCATCCAGCAAGCAGCCGCAGCCAGCTACGGCAGCGGAATCCGTTGAACAGGAACAAATAAGCACTACTCTTCAACTAAGTGCAGTTGTTCCAGTAGAGTTCAAGCAGACGATTCTTGTTAATTTCATTTCTGGTGATAAGGAAAACATAATGGCGCGGCTTGATAGCCCTAACGGTTACTTGTATTCAGAGGAAGGAATTAAGCCAGGTACTTACAAGGTTGATTTCATTAATATTGTTGGAGAGAATGCCACCGACTACAATATTGAGGCTTCCGATCAGGTAGTGGTCAAAGAGGGAACCGTAACAAAATTCCAAATGCAATTGGCCTTAAAGCCGACTGCCAAGAAGCAGGAGACCCCTTCGGAAAAACAAACGCAGGAGCCTACAGAAGAGAATATGGAGCGTTTATTAAATGGGACTGATTCAAATGAATCCGGTTTTGTTACCACAAATGATACTCAGCTGTCCACAGAAGAAGACATTACGGAACCAGTAGCAGCAAACAAACCAGCCGAAGCACCATCAAAACCCAAATTTACAATAGACCCTACGAAATTAAAAATGATTATATGGGGTGGGATTATCGCTGTACTTGCCCTTTTGGTCTTTCTCTATAAGAAACTCAGTTACAAGCATGATTATTATGACTGCTGATCAATAAAATTAGGAGGAATACTATTTATGGATGATAAATTGTTGAAGCTTCTGGAGAAAGAAGAGTCGCTGAAAGTGAAAAAAGAGAAGATTGAGGAAGACTTGCGGAAGATAGGCAAGCAGATCAAGGAGGTTGAACATCAACAAAAAGTAAGGAATATTGAGGATACTATAGTGGTTTTGAGTGATTACGGCATTAGTTTAAATGACGTAATCAAGGAGATTAAACAGGGCAAATTCGACCACTTGAAAAAGGCTTCGCAACCTGACGGAAATTCCCCGGAGCATGGGGGTGTGGGTGCAGCGCAAGCGTGAAAAAACATCTAAAAGGGCTGAATGATCGCTATTCAGCCCTTATTTTGAGGGGAGTATTGTGATGGTGAAACGGAAAAAATGGTTGTTTGTCAGTCTTGGCATAGTTGTATTGCTTGTGATCGCTGGCGTAATTGTAGCGAACAAGAGCACTTCAAGAGAAGGCGTCCTAGATAAAATCAGCGCGGCAATAGATATTAGCGACACAGAATTGCTCATATCTGTAATGCCTGATGAAATACAAGCCTATCCAACGGTGGAGGATTCGGCTAAGTATTTTTTGAAGACAGCTGCGGACAACAAGGAACTGACAATGCAAATCTTGGATAAGGAAAATTCTGATGTAGCAAACAGCGTGAAAGAAATGCGCGTGAGTGGAGATTTTCCATTCAGTATAGAAAAATCGGGGAAGAATTTGCTGTTTTTTGATAAATACGTGTTGTCGCCTAAAGAAACTTATGTAACTTTTAAAGACCTTGGCAATGATGTTATGTTGAAACTTAATGGCAAGGAAGTGCAGCGAGAGGACTTGCAGAAACCATTACTAGCAGGAAGCTATGAAATTGAAGCCATCAAATCATCTGCATGGACAAGTATCACTGATAAAAAATCAATAGCAGCTGGAGAAAAGCCGAGCAGAGAGTTATCATTCGACTTAACGGGGTACGTTCTGGACTTGTCTAAGGAATTAAAAGGAGCTGAGATTCTGTTCAAAGGTGAAGGGACAGGAATTCGTGTTGGTGACCCTAAATCGTCGGAATTTGGGCCTATAGAGGAATCGGACGAGAAAGAAATACAGCTTTTAGCGCAATTTCCATGGGGGGAAACACTAAGCTCGAATTATGATAAGTCATATTATACCCTTGGTAGCGGATCACACTTTTATTTTATTCCTGATAAAGAGTTCGCTAACAAGCTGTTCCTTCGTTTTGCAGAGGAATATGCTCAAGCAAGTGTCAAGCAAAGTGTTGATCCTTTTAAAAGTACCACAGACAAATTCAGGGCTAAACAAGTTAATGCTTATCAGCCTTCAATGTTTGGTAACTACTCTTATAATCTGATTAAAACCTATTTCAATAAGGAAACACCCAAAATTGTTATCGACAAAGAGGGTAATCCGGTCATGCAGCTGGACGGAATCATTCGATTAAATAGACTGAAAACCGATTATCTTAGAGAAAAAGAGTATGTCTATTCTCTTTCCTTGAAAGCTCTATATGATAAGGAAAAGCAAACTTGGAGTATTGATGAGGCGAACTTAGGCTCTTTTGCAAATGTTCCTAATCAAAATGAAGAGGACAAATACGTTATAACGAGTGCGAAAAAATAGAAATGTACACATAAACAAGAATGGCCACTTTGGATCAGTGCGGTCATTCTTGTTTATGTGTACACATTAAACGATTCTGGATTGAACCAGCAGCTCGCATTTTGTATACATATTATGAAATATTGCACATGCTAGGCTAGGCTATTGTACAGTTTTATACTTCATCAAATACCTCTTTCAAAATGTTGAGTGCTTTTCTTTGTTCTTTCTCGCTTCTTTTTAGAAGCAATGCATGGATTGCCATAATATCCTCGCTGTCTTGCCTTCTTCCTAAACTCATAAATTCAAAGAACTCAATATTCAGGGCGTTCGAAATTTTTAGGATTGTCTCTATTGTGATGTTGCTTTCACCGCGCTCAACTCTGCCGACAAAGGAGAAAGATGAGCCTATTTCATCAGCTAGGGCTTGCTGTGTTAATCCCTGTTGAGTTCGTAATTTCCTTACGATAGCACCAATTTGTTCAGCAATTGTTTGATTCATATAAGTTATCTACTCCTCTTACTAAGAAGTTTAGACAATAGCTGAAATGTATTGGAGCCACTAAAAGATTCAAAGTTTTTAAATATTGTCCCTATATGTGTCATAGGTTATACTGTAAATATATTCAAAAGAAACAATGTTTTGTCGATATTTAGTCTTGTGATCAAACTTCTCGATACAAGGGAATTTGACTACTAGAAATATTTTTGGGTATATTTGTGATAAAATGTAGAATATTTCTACACGATTACAGCTAAGAGGCTCCTTTATAGTGAAGTAAATCTATTTTATGGAGGCGTTGGTAGTGGAGAATCAGAATGATATAGACAATGAAGTTTATTTGCTGTCGGATCATGTAAATGCCTTAGATAAAGGTGGGGTAGCACCAACAAAACGCGAACTTTGTACGCTAAGGGAATTTTAACTTAAAAAAGTCGACTTCTTGTACGTTAAGAAATTAACTTTTTTTAGGCTACAGCTAAGATTTTTTATTAATCCGTCATTATATTGATTCATAAAAAACAATGGGTTTGATCACTTGAGAACAAAATATTTCTCAGGCGATCAAACCCATTGATTCTAATAATTAACTTCATGGATTTCCATACAGCTCATGGCCATCCAGGTATTTGCTTCAAATTCCGAACGATACCCTATAATAATTTTTTAAGCTGAGATATTCGGGCCTGTGACACGTCAAGCCACTTGGCATATTCACTTTGCTTGGCTTTCGGATGCTCGCGTATGAGCTGCCTCAGTTCTTTAAGCAATTGTAACGTAGGCCGCTGGACTCTATTTTTTTTAGATTTCTCTTTTACAGGAGGGGCGGGAACGGGAGTAACACCTACATTCCCCTTCATTTCGAGTATACATTGCTTACACAAAAGGGAGTTTCTAAAATAGCTTAAATCTTGGACTGAACTGCACAATCTACAAGAAACACCGTTATATTTTCCTATGCCCAAAAAACCTTTTTCATCGTCCATATAAAATTCTAAAGGATCGCCAATCTCAATCCCCGTTGTGTTCCGGATTTCTATGGGAATAACAATTCGGCCTAGCTGATCCAAGGGACGTGTCATACCTGTATTCTTCAATGGATATCCTCCTTCAAACTAAATTCATTGAAATCAACCTTAATCTCCTAACTATCACATGTTGGCTAAGCATTTTTTGTATGAGCTGACTGGGCCATAATCTCTTTTGGCTGTAAAACCTGTTTATTTGTAGAAGGAATCTTGAGCATACAGGTACAGCTTTTACAAATAAGAGAACCTTTAAAATAACTTAACTCTTCGGTGGACTGACAAAATTTACATGAATCTCCAATGTACTTTTTTAGGGAAATCGTACTCTTTTCTTTATCTACGAAAATTTCTACTGAGTCATTCAAAAAAATGTCACAAGTAATGAGTACCCCTTTGGGAATTACAAGTCTACCTAAAGAATCTATATTCCTGGTCATTTTTGCATCCATCGTCTAATTATTCTCCTAATACCAAGATAAAAAGCAATAAAATAGAAGTGTTTATTATTGTTATAAAAGATGGTACTATCAGAATGAAAACTCTTTATTATACTATATGATTCTCAACTATTCCTTTATTAAAGTTGAGAAGACACTATTTCAAAAGGGGTGGTTATTCATGGAAAACTCACCTACGATACGAGCAGAAATGGAAAAATATTTGAAACAAGAAGGCATAAGCCAAACCGATTTTGGGCGCATTACTGGCTTAAATCCTGGTACTGTGAGTGGTATAGTAAAGGGCAACCGTACTATATCCGTTCACCAATTGGATAGCATTACTGCGGGAATGAATTTACCACCGGATTATTTTTATGAGCGCTTTGTTGAGGAATGCTTTGAGGAATCGCTGCACTGGCGGAAAATCAGTCCATTTTTGTACCGATGTGTTGAGTTAGGGCGACTAGATTGTGTCAAAAGAGTTGTAAATTTATTATTGGATACCCCTACATATCCGCCTTTACTCTTTGAAATTGCCGAAGACGTTTTCAAAGATGGCTACCATGAAGCAGCAGCATTCCTCTACCAGAAAGTGGCTGAAAGCGAGAGGCAGCAACATTCAGAAAAACTTGCCTTGTGCCAATACCGTCTGTTCACAATAAAGATTGGCAATAATAGAGCTGCCAATCTTCAAGCAGCCATTGAATTTGCCCCTTTTGTTGATCGTTTAAATGAAATAGACCAATTAGATGCCTTAAAAGATTTAGCCAACATACACCGATCGCTGAACCATTGGGACACGGTTTATGAATTGGCCCAAGAAATGAAACGTAGAGCTAAAATTCAGTATGATTTGAAACGTGACGAACAAAAGAAACCAAAGGGAGGACCAGTTTTTGCATATATAGCTTATGCTGATCTGTTATGTTCAGCCGTTTGTCATGCTCAGGGAGATTACACAACGGGTCTTAAATATGTTCAGGCCCATGCCGATCTAAGTTGGGTAAAGGAAAGTGACCCAGAAACACAACATTGGATTGGCTTGTTTCATGGATGGGCAAAGATCAACTTTTGTGTGAATCGACTGATGGCTGGCGATGCTACTGTCATACCCGAATATGTAGAGTATATGGAGGGCAAAGACGAAATTTTTGCCGAACTCTTAAACGTCGTAGAAGCGGCCAATCGCTATAATCTAGATATAGATGATATCCTGGAACGCTTTGAGTCCCAAATTGTTGCTTATGATGAGCCAACGTCTACTGATTTGTATACTCAGCAAGTCTTGCCGGAAGAAGCAGCACGGTTTTGGTACAAGTTAGCTAAATACTACCTAATTAAAGGAAGATATCCATATGGTTTCAAATGTTTAATAAAAGCATTGGCAAAATCTGATAAAATAAATAATGCACAACTCGCTCATACTTGCTCAGGTTTGTTTGATCGTTTCAGAGCTTGTGCAGACCCCGAAATACTGGAGCAATACGAAAAATTGTCACAGGAGGTGTGGGAAAAAAATGATCAAAAAAATGGCTTTACTTTTAGCAATGACTAGCTTCTTATTGGTATTTGCAGTACCAATCCAAGCTCCGTCTCAAGGCCATGGAATTTCTCCAGATGGGATCGTCGGCGGATTTTAGAAAGGTGGGAAAAAATGATCGAAAAAATTTTAGCAATTGGAACGATTCCTACAACTGGTTACATCGGCGGTGCGTAATCCAAGTGTTACCAAGGGACCAGCTTAAATGCTGGTCTTTTTTTGTTACTTTTTGAAATTTTTTGACTAAAACAATTCACGAATCAAAATTACACATTTTACCCTAAAATGAGATTCATTAGGGGGTATTCGTGATGAGTAATGATGAAACGTTAAATCAGCAGTTAGAAGATGCCCGGCAACGGTTGCATGATTTATACAAACAGTATGGTGGTTTTGCACATGCATGCGTACTTGAGCAGTCTATGTTGTTAGATGATCTTATTAATGAGTACAACCGTAAGTTTCAGACCAAGAATCTAACCCAACTGGTATAAACAATTGATTTCAACATTGATCATTTTTTTAGCCATCCTGCTTTATGCAAAAATAATCTCCCTGTAACATAACGAATCTGATTATAGCACACCATATAAAAAATGCCTTATTTGAGAGGAAAATACATTTGCATGTCATAAAATGCAAATTTTTTTATTGAAATGAAGTATAGATTTTGCGCTCGTAGTAGTTAGGCTAATCGTTCCAAGATCGGTTGATCATGTGAGCCGACCAGCGCCGGGAGGATCCAGAAGATCACTGGATTTTCCCGGCGCTGGTCTGTGATCAGAGACGCAGCCAACTGATTTTTCAAAAGAACAAAAAAGCGGCTCCTGCATCTGCAGGAGCCATTCTCTAAAGGACAACAATTATCTTTTGTGTGTCCCTTTTTGCTACTCTGCTACGAATAGCAAATTGTTGTTCTAAATATACAAATTATAACAAAAATTACTGGATAATATAAATCTATGTATATATAATGAGGGAGCAAACGGATTATATTACCATGTTTTCAAAAAGGGGATGGTTGATGAATATTTTTTCATATAGAATCAGGTACTATTTTTCCTTTCTTTTCGAGTCTTAATTTTCGTACCATCCGTCGATCTAAAATGAAACCAAATTTGAGAAAGAGGTGTTTTATTTGAATTTAGTAAAGAAAGTAGCATTATTTTCTTCTGTTGGTGTGTTGGCCTTCGCACTAGGAGGCTCAACTGGCGTTATGGCTGCTCCGGTTGAAAACGAGAGTTTGAATAAGGACGGTAGAGTAGTTGTTCCGTATGTAAATTGGTCTGGTTCAGCTTACTTGACTACAGGTGCCTATAGTAACATTACATCATCTAACAACTTTTTTAATGATTCACCTACTGTTACAAACGGTGCAAACAGCCCAGGTTCTGTCACTTTTAGAGTTGTAGATGATACAGGCGCGCAAGTAGGAAGTACCAAAACAGTTGCGGCAGGAAAATCTGTAGAACTTGATTCGATACCTTGGAATGCCGGCGACTATACCCTTCAAGGAAAAGCTAGTAAAACGGGATATTATAATATTACGATTGATTAAGGAGTTGAATTATGGTTAATAGTAGATTCAAGAAAATTGGTGTAATTGGTGCGATTTTCGTTACGTTAACCATTATTTTTGTTTGTTCTTATCAAGTTTATCAAAATGTAGAAACTGTCCATAATTACTTCTCTCCTAAGATAACTTCAGTTATGGCTATAGAAAAAGAAACTGATGAATGGAACAGCGTTAAATTTGATGGACAAGATTCCATCAAATTTGATAGTGTTTTTTGGGATAAGACAATCATAAATGATGCAAACAGTGCAGGTAATGCGCTTATGAGAGTTAAAGATGAAAAAGGAAATGTCGTGATTGATGAGTTTCGAGTGTCTCCTGGGAATAGCAAACAATTAACTGGTTTAAATAAAGACAAACAGTATTACTTTGAGATTAAAGCTGGAAAAGGACAGTTCATCATCAATGCAATATAGTGAAAGAAGAGCATCCCAAGGGATGCTCTTTTTTATTCTAAAATGTGTGGAAATAAAATGCCGATAGGGATGTTTGAAAACATTCGTACACTCGCCACCGCGGGACAACTTATGGAGTACCAAAATATCTTACAGGGGGTACATCATGAAAAAAGCATTAGTAGCTACATTTATGCTGATGACATTTCTTGGTATTGTGATTCTGGTTTCCTCTCCACCTTCAAATCCAACGATTTCTCCATTTAATCACGGTGTTAACGGGTAAACCAAAGGCCACTTGCATAATGCAGGTGGCCTTTGGTCTTTTATATGAGCTAATGTGTAGCGTTTCGTCTCGATTTCGACCGTGATGTTATAAGCCAAATATGGATTGGAATTGATACTAAAGAGTAAACGATAAATGCTAAACTGAATATTGTCTTATGCTGAAAAGTTTGTGCTTGGATATAGTTGCAGGATAGATACATAAGTATTGCGGATACGAAAACGTGTTTGTTGTATTCCTCTTTGCTCGTGCTGATCCGCAGGATTACCACATGAAGCCACGCTACAAAAGACAAGATGGCTATAGTAAATACTGTTGCCATATCTTCACGCTCCCTTTCAGTAATATTATACCCATTATGTGAGAGATTCAGTCCTGTACACATATTATCGGCTTCAGATTCGCGGCCATGATAGTTTCTGTGTACATTTTATCAGTTGCAGAAAGTACCAGGACAAAAATACGTACACAGCAAACCTAAAAAGTGAAGCAAACAGGTGTTTAATCCCCCGGTATGCCGACCCTAAATCCCAAGCGACCCCGGATAAATCGCCGGGTTCCATTGGGATTCTTAACGGGCCTCGCAGGGATGCTAAAGACTCTGGGGTAATGCTCATACATCATGGTCATTCCTTCGTTCCGTTATCACTCCACTACACAATACCCACCATGTACTACGAAGCCAAGGGGAACCATGACTCCATTGCGCTTCGCTCCATTCCTTCATCGTTCCAAAACCTATGAGAGTAAAACCTTCGAAGCAAAGACTTTGCGGGAAAACTCGAAGAAGAAAAACAAGGCCGTTCGCAGACGTTTCCTGCGTGCAGCCTTGCCATATTCCGTTTTCAAACAGAACATTCGTACACCGCAGCCATCTAGTCGCATGGGATCATATCGAACCTCTCCGGGCAAGGCGAAAAAAGTTTTTTGAGGAAATCGCTCAAAAAACTTTTTGTCGTCCCTACGGGCAACCTTGCCCTGCGAGAACCTATATGATCTTAAATCTGCGACGGCTACGGTATACGAATGTTTTGCTCTTTGAAAACTTCATAAGTCAAGGCAAAACAGCAAGCAAAATAACTGCTCACAAACCTTAAAGGATTCCGCTCATCGCCGCTAGGGCTAGACAACAAACGGTGCCGAATGAAGGTTTAGGGCAAAAAAGTCAAGTAGAAACAGCGCATGAAAGGAGGTGATGACGATATGAGCGCAGAGGCGTTGCGTAGGCAAATTGAGGAGTTACGCGGTGAACTTATGGATTTAGCTGAACGGATGGGTTTAACGGCAATGGAGGTCGTTGAGAAGTCCCAAAAGCTGGACAAGGTGCTGAATGAGTATGATCGGCATATCAGAAACAATTAAAAGGCCCGTTTGTTTATGAGAACAAACGAGCCGGGGCGAAGATTTGAGACCCCTTCGCCCCTCTATTATAGCACATTAAGGAGAGGGTAACATGAGCGAAAAAATTTATGAAATGGTCACCAATCGGATGCTAGAGCTTTTAGAAAAAGGTGTTGTTCCTTGGCGCAGACCTTGGAAAGTCGGTGGCGCTGTGAACTGGAAAAGTCAAAAGCAGTACCGGGGCATCAATACGCTGCTTCTTGAACCCGGAGAATACGCCAGTTTTAAACAAATTACCGAAGCAGGCGGAAAGATTAAGAAGGGCGAAAAAGCGGAAATTGTAGTGTTCTGGACATGGCTGGAGAAGGAAGATCAACAGGGGGAACCTGTAAAAATACCGTTCCTTCGTTACTATAAAGTGTTTGAAATCAATAAACAGTGTGAAGGGTTACAGAGCAAACGGAATGATCAAAAATTTGACCATGACCCTATAGAAGAAGCAGAGCGGATTTGTGAAGGGTATAAGGACGCTCCGCCTGTCCGTTTTGCCTCCGGTCGGGCGTTTTATCGTCCAGCTGACGATATTGTGAGCGTGCCGCCTATTTGTGACTACAGCAAGCCCGAGGAGTATTACAGCACATTATTTCATGAGCATGTACACAGTACAGGCCATGAAAGCCGCTTGAATCGTTCGGGAATTACAGAACTTGCAGCCTTTGGCGATGAAAGCTACAGCAAAGAGGAATTGGTTGCGGAAATCGGGGCAGCAATGCTCTGCGGTGTAGCTGGTATAGACAACAGTACCATAGAGAATAGCGCGGCCTATGTAGGCAGTTGGTTGCGGAAGCTTAAAGATGATAAGAGGCTTATCGTTCAGGCGGCAGGACAAGCGCAGAAGGCCGCAGATCACATCATGGGTGTGACGTTTCAGAACGATGCTGCCCAATAGTAAATAAATGCGCCAAATCCAACCGGGAAAACTCCCGGTTGGATTTGGACAATCTCTAATTCCTGTACACAAAACATTCTCCTGGTTGTCAGCTGAAGGCGACAAAATGTACACAAAATAGCAGCTGCTGGCATGAACGTATCTTCATTTTTGTGTACAATTTTTTTTCAAATGCTACGGAACGGAAACTGCCAACGAAAGGAATGTACACAACGGAAGCATAACCAAGCTGGCAGGGACAGTATTGTCCAGTCATCTTGGAATTGATAATAGGGAGAGAAACCTATGTATACTCACGGCAAGAAACGAAATGGAGAACTATATGTAAGGACACGGGCGGGAAATTGGATTAATTTGCGCTTGCTGATAGCGGCTATAGAATGTAAGGTGAATGTATGAAGAAGAGACTAGAAGAAGCTAATAGGTATTCCAATCGCCATAATTATTTATTTTTTAGTGAGAAAAAATATTTGAATAAGGGGTATATACACCAATGATGAGAAGTTTCCTAGCTTTATTGCTGTCGGTGTCCTTGCTTTTTACTATAATTGTTAATCCAGAAGCGATCAATCAAATTAGATTAGTTTTAGAAGGCTTTGTAATTATAGGCGTTCTATATTTGGTAATTAGGCATTATTGGAGCAAACAATCAAACAATCATAGTAAGAAAAAGAGATATATTTGGGATGGTAAACACTTTGTTGATTACGAAAATGTAGTGGAAGAAACCAAATAAGTAGGGGGAGAAGCCATTGAGCGAATCTGACCAACAAGTTGAATCACAGTTAGATGCTATAGCAAAGGAGTTTCTAAAAAAGACACAGCGGCTTGCCGATCCTTTGAAGGCAGCAACGATTTACCAAGAAACAGCCGAGGCACTTAGTGCCGAACTAATTCAAAGTGTTCCAGTGAAATCTCTTTTTATGTACGCTAATCAGAGTATAGAGTCATTAAAGACCCAATTGGATAAGGATAGCGAGACCGCCAATCGTGCACTAATCAAGGCCAAAATTGAGATTCTGGAAAGAGCGCTGCGCGTGAAGTCAGTCGAATATCTGCGCGAGGTCGTGCCGATCAATACTAATATAGCGCAGCACGCCTTATTTTCAGCAAATCCTAAAAATGTATCAAGCCAGATGATGACGACAGTTCACGGTGTCCGTTCTGTTCACATCAAGAATAACACAGGCGAAGTTCTGACAACCTATGAGGCGCGTGTGATGGGGGCTATACAGTCGTTATGGTTTAAGAAGAATGTGGATGGTAAGCCATATGTAGAACTGAAATATGCGGATATTTTGTGCGAATTGGGCTTAACTGATGGATCGGCAAACTATAAGCGCATTCAGGAAGCGCTCATGCGGTTGATGAACATAGAAGTAACACTAACGCAATATCAGCGCTCAAAAGACGCAGAGTACGAAGAGATCGCTTTTACTCGCTTGATTGACCAAATCGTATTTAGACGTAAAGTAGGTACTACCAATCACTATCAGTACAAGTTTCAAATACGCCTGCCTGAATGGTTAGTCGAAGCGAACCGGGAAGGGAATCTGTTCGATATATCGTTAATTCTCATGAATGATCTAAAATCGTATTTAGCACAAGGTTTATACTGGTTAGTGTCATCATATGCAGATGAACCAGTTGTAACGTTGGAGCTTTCAACGCTCGCCGGACATTTTCATTTTTTGGACAATGGCGAACCGATTATGCCAGTCTATAAAATCGTCGAGCGAATTAAGAATGCATGTGTAGAATTACAGGCTGTGGGCTTCATTGAACATTTTGAGTTTACAGGCAAGAAGCAGGGATTAAATGAACGATACCTAACGGTAACGAAAAACCCGATTTTTTTAAATACAGTGGCCCGTTCCCGTGAATTTTTTCCAGAACAAATAGAGCTTTCTATAGACCCCGTGTAAGGGGTCTTTGTTGTTTTTCTAGTAATCATCCTTTTGACTACGGAAAATAAGTTGTAACATCCTTTTGACTACGGAAAATGAGCGAAAAAAAATTGAAAATTATGAATTTTGCCAGTGGCTTATGTAGAATTTATTGGAAAAGCTATGAACATCCTTTTGACTACGGAAAATCGAATTAAAACATCCTTTTGACTACGGAAAAAGGATTCGAAACATCCTTTTGACTACGGAAAACGCAAACTGCTTCAATTTGCCAAAAATATGATCCATAGCTATGATATTAGTAGATTCAAAGAATAACAAAAAATGAACTTTAAAAAATAAAAAAAGCCCACACATCAACACTATAGAATGCCTCCGTCGCCAAACTTAGCCATTCTAAAGTGTCTCAAGAGCATGAGCCTTTACTTATATTATGCGGCTATTATACTATATCCCTTAATTTAAAGTAAAGTAATGACTCTCTCTTTCCTGATGCCTTTTTTAGGTGTGGCTTGGAAATGAGGGAGTTTTTTGCGTTCCAGACCTGTGATATCTATTACATAACATAAGGTCACCCAAAAAATATAGCTAAATATACAGGCGTTCGCATCCATTTTTTTTGAAAATGGCATGTGAAGGCTTAGTTTCCTATTGTCTTTTTTAGAAACTAAGCTCTGTCAGCTAGGGCCAGCTGCGTGGTTTGCTTCAAATGAGGCAGGAGAACACGTGAAAAACTGCCCATCGTACAGGAGGGAGCCTTACCCCAAGCGTGCGGTTATTTCCGGGTTGCCACGTTCATCCGTGGCCACACTAGCGCCCCAACCAGGTGCAAAGTGAAGCCGGCTTGGCCCCCGTCTACCCTCTGTCGTGATGATAATTGCACGGACGGGGGCTTGTTGGGCGTGCAACCAAACACATAACTCAGGGGTAACCCAGTCCAACGTAAGGCAAAACGAAGTACAGCCCCGATACGATGTGACTCCATCGGGGGCTGTGACCGTTCCGAAAAGTACGTGTTACAGGCTCGCCAGAACCTTGCTGGAAACCGTTCAAGGGAGAGCAGAGCACGATTTGAGAAGCTATTGTATGCTGTGGTGGCAGACTGGTCATAGGAACCGTAACCAGTCCGAGTAATCGAATCAATAGGCGCAACAGCGCGTGGCAGAAACAATGCCGGGAGCCGACCCCCGATGCGTGGCGGCAGGGCCAAGTCCCTAATCACCTTATCCTGTTATCATTTTGATTCGGGATAAGGTGAACTGTGTCCAACCCGCAAGGTCCATGCCACGGATCGCTGCGGCTGTCAATACAAAATTTCAGTTCACCTTAACGTAGGGGTGGGTGAGGGGAGGATGTTTTCAATAAAAAACGAGCTTTAGCTCGTCACCTTTTTACGCGGGGCTGTGGATAATTCTCCACCCTTATGGACTTTTCCACAGGTTTTAAGATAGTTCGGCTAGCGATAGGATGTATTTTTCAGGCACATTATTTATAATTTTTCACTGTATGAAATATTCACAATAGAGGTGTTAATGACCTGATTATACACCTGTTTGCCGCACCTGCGGCACCACAACCTTTTATTTTTCACTATATATGTGTACGTTTATATATACGTATACGTATACGTATGTTATACTATACCTAATTATTAGGATATTAGGAGGGGTATTGATGGCAAAGGTTATTTCTTTTGGTATTCAAAAAGGTGGTTCGAGCAAAACTACGACTTCGGGGATCGTGGCATATATTTTGAACCAAGAGTACAATAAGAGGGTTTTGGCGGTGGATTTGGACTCACAAGGAAATCTAACAGAGTTATTAACCCAACAGGACATATATAATTTCCACGAAAGAACTGTTTTTGAGGCTTTAAAAGAAAAGGATGCTCGAAAATACGTACATAATGTTGCAGCTGGCCTCGATCTACTCACGGCAGAAGACCATTTGGCCCGGTTCCCTTCGTGGCTGTATGAGTCCTACAGGGGCAACAGGTCGCTTGTTTTAAAAGAGACTCTACAGAACGTACAGGACGACTATGATTATATTATCATTGATACACCGCCAGCTTTAGGGGATCAGACGATTAACGCTCTGTCTGCCTCTGACGCAGTGGTTGCTATGTTCGAAGCAAGTAAATTTTGTTACTCTGCAATTGGCCGTTTTTTAGAGACTTGTATCCATGTGCAGAATTTGGTGAATAAGGATATGAAAATTGCTGGTATACTTCGCTCTCTGATAGATGCTAGACGGACAGATAATAAGGCGTTGATTGAGCTAATAGAAGAGGAATACGGTGATCTTTGCTTTAACACTATTATGACTCGCACAGCTGCTATTGGAAGGTTATCTATTAATGGTTTTAAAGATAACCCGGAATTAAACCAAGGATTGAAGCTTTATAGAGAATTTGTTAAGGAGCTGATTGAGCGTGTCTAAGATGGACGAGTTAAAAAATAAGATTAGAAGCACATCCGGCAGCAGTGTTCATCCAGAACTTATAGATACTTCTAAGGAAGTCCAATCAAATCCCAAGCCTAAAAAGAAGAAGTTTGAAGAATTACATTCAAGGGATACCCTATGGATCGAGAATGATTTGAAAAAAAGGCTGGATAAAGAAAGCGCTGAAAATGGTCGAGGCGAAAAAACACGAATTATTAACGAAGCATTAAGGCGTTACTTTTCAACTAACAACTAATTACGATTGGTACACGTATACGTATACATTTACGCGTACGTAAATGTATCGTCATATTCAAATTACTTCTCGCTGGCCCATTAAAATTTTTTAGGGGGATTAAAGAGAATTTTAGATTACGTAAACGTAAACGTATACGTATACGTTTACGTTCAAAAATATACAACTACGTATGGAGTTATCTGCTTGGATCGCCGATGACTCTTTTTGTTTGGATCACTATAAACAAACACAGACGTTTACGTATATGTATACGTAAACGTCTGTGTTTGTTATTATGTGGCTTATAAAAAAAGTATACACCAAAATTCTATTAAAAGGGTTGTAGATTTTTGAGAACAACACCATTTTTAAAACGTATACGTATACGTATACGTATACGTTTTCATAGTTCATACGTAAACGTAAGTATTTACGTATGTATTTAGATGACCAGTAAAACAGGGCTTTGGTTACTATATAATTAGCCTTGGATAATTGTTATAATTAGGTAGCATTGAGAAAGGAGGGGCAAGAATGCAGGAGTTTATTATAATCGTGCTGGTCGCCAGCTTTCTTTATCCTATGAAAAACCTGATTGGTCTTTTAACACGTTTAGCCTTGTTCGGAATGATGGCCTACACTCTGTTTTCAGGCTCTATTCCAAATTGGGGAGATAAATTTTTTGCATTAATTATATTGTCCTTACCTATTTTCATAAACATGTTGGTTAAATTTCTGAAATTGAAGATAATGAAGGCATAAACCGTCCTGTCAAATGGGCGGTTTTTTTTCAGCACATAACAATAGTTATGTACTGAAAAATTCTAGAATACACTTGATTTTCGGCACATAACTATGCTAAAATGGATGTATAAACTAAGAACATAACTATTTGGAGCTTGGAGGTTTATCTTATGAGCCAAATTTCTACAAATGATTTGAAAGATGTTTTGAGAAGAGCGACCCAATCGGCGCGTCAAGAAGCTAAGAAAAACGGTGTTCCTGCTGTTTATGAAGAAAACGGAATGATGATCAAAGAATATCCAGATGGAAAAAAAACACGGATCATTTTTACGGAAGAAGGAAAACGAGAAGTTGGGTACAATGCTTAGACCTATTATGACTGTATTTGCCGGGACAAATGGAGCCGGGAAAAGCACGTTAACTAAGCAACTGGTTGACCGGATCGGTGAAGTCATCGACCCGGATGCTATTGCTAAAAGAATTAATCCTGAAAACCCTGAATCCGTCTCGCCCACAGCAGGGAGAGAGACTATAAAACGTGTTCAGGAGTGTATCAAGCAAGGTTTAAGTTTTTCCATTGAAACGACTCTTGCTGGCAAGAATGCTATACGTCAAATGGAACAAGCCAAGGCAGCAGGCTTTGAAGTCAATCTGTACTATGTTGGCCTCAAAAATGTTGAGTACCATATAAGCCGTGTTGAAATGAGGGTGGCCCAAGGAGGACACCATATACCGGAAGAAGATATTAGGCGGCGCTATGATCGTTCATTGAGCAATTTGCCAATAGCTTCGGGGATCGCTGAACGGTCTTTTGTTTTCGACAACACATCCGAGTTCACACAGCTGCTCGAAGTCGATAAAGGAAGGGTTCGCTATTTGGTTCAAAATCTGCCTGAGTGGGCGGAGCGTGTGTTTAAAGGCGGAAGACCAACGTTATCTAAAAAGTTGGAACAAATTAAACCTTTAATGGATAAGCAGAAATTAAAAAAAGACCGAAAAGGGAATTTTGAAAGGTAAATAATTGGCCCTATACGGTTTTTAAATGACCCTAAAATCTACATAATTGACCCATAAGGAGGCTTGCCAATGCCGAGAACAACATCGGGGGATACACGCCCAAGGGTGGATTGCAGCAAGGGGGTTAAAACAGAACTACGTATTGTACGTGATACTTTGAAATGTGACAGTGATTCAGAAACTATTGCTTATCTGCTTGCCCTTTATAAAGATAATTATGACAAAATAACGCTGGCGAAGGACAAGCAGTACCGAGATAAGGCTAATGAAATTGATAGGCAGCAGTCATTTTGAGCTTTGTGTACAAAAATGATTCCTGGTGAGCTGGCTCAATACTTATTATGTGTACAAAATATTTGGAATCAGCGAGATCTGAAAGGGAATCTTGAGTACAGTTTTTTATTGTTCTGCGGATCAACACTTTATTTGGGAAAGGAGTGTATACATGTCCCGCGCGACGGTTCAAGTTCCTAATGAGCTTTAAAGGAAAACTGACAACTCTACAGTCTGAATTTAAAACAAAAACACAGTACGAAGTCATTGAGAAGTTGATCCAGAGTCATACGGATTTTCAAAAGTATAAACAGGAGCAGAATCAGGAGAAGCTTCGCATTGAAAAGATGGTTTTGGAGATCGGAGAGGAATACAAGATAAAGTTTGCAGAATTTAAGAATGATCTTGGCCTTGAAAAAAACTCTTCCGTCCTTGAATTTCTGTTCCATCACTACGAGAATTCTCCAAAACTTGATAAGTCCACATTTGCCTTATACCGTTCGTTAATTCGTTGAAATGAAGTATTGTTCTGCGGCTTAGGCCGCAGAGTTGAATACATTCGAAAAAGGGAGCGATCTTATGGATGAATTGAAGATGCAGCAACTTATAATGCAGGAAAGAGAAAAAGCAAAAAAAATTATGTCCGTAAATAGATTTACTGAAACTGGTTTTGATTCAATTTGGTTTGTCAATGAAGATCATGCTGGGAATTTCAAAGTTTTGATCGAGCGTTTTCGAGCTTTTGAAAATCCCGAGTATGCGGCAGCTATCTACATTTTTTCGCATCCAGAAATATATTACCGTATCGACTGGAATAAATCCGATGGCCCTGTTGGTTGGTATTGGGGCGAGTGGACGGGCATGGACGACAACGATCCAGAAGGACGTTGGACAGAATCGGATATTGTGGGCCAACTCTCAAGCAGCTACCGGGGGTTAGTACAGGTAGCGGCAGAGCTATACACAGGAAGTCAACATTATTTTGAATTGACTGGTTGGCTTGTAAACGCTGGAGATGAAGTTTATCGTTTGTTTCTACAGGCATTGGAAATCAGACGCGATAGACATATTATAGACCTTTGGCATGAGCCTTTGAATGATTAAGTGGCACTGGTGTTTGAACATCATGATGGGGTGTGAGCAGGTATGAGTAATGAACTTCAAGCTTTCGAACGCTGGTTGATAGAAAATGGACTTTCGGAGAATTCTATTGATCGGTATATGGTTGTAGCTAGGAGTTTTATAGAATGGCACAATAAGCTGATGAAGAATAGTGATTTTGATCCTTTAAATGTATCGGGCCGTGATTTAAACGACTGGAAAAAATATTTATTGGAAGAGGCTACTTATCAGCGTGGAAACCAAGAACCAAAAAGATATTCGGTCAGCTCAGTAAATAATTATTTAAAATCGATCAGAACTTTTTTTCAGTATTTCTACGATGAGGGCATTATACAAAACAATCCTGCCTTGAAGGTGAAAACGCAAAAAATAGCTGCTGATTTTGACCAAGACCCAAGATGGCTAGAACGTTCAGAACGAAATAAGCTGCTACGGATTGTTGATGACGAGAACTCAGCAGTAAAGAACCGTTGGAAATTCACACGTAATCGGGCTATTGTTTATGTTCAGCTACATGCAGGGCTACGGGTAAGTGAAGTTGTAGACTTGGAACCGGAAGACATATCTTTTGAAACGGGTTACTTGTTTGTGCGTGATGGTAAAGGCGGAAAGGCACGACGCATTGAAATGAATAAGGATTTACGAATGGCGTTAACCGAATGGTTAGCGGAGCGTGGTGATCCAGACACGAAAAAGTTGTTCACATCGTCCCGTGGGGGTAAAAAACTCTCTAAACGTGGGGTTGAGTATTTGTACGACACATTAAGCATTAAGACAGGTATAGATGATCTTACCACTCATGTACCCCGTCATACATTGGGTCACGATCTTATTGAGAAGGGTTATTCTATCCAAAGGGTAGCTGATATTCTAGGCCACACAAATATAAATTATACCCGAGTCTATACAAAGTCGAGCAGCCAAGAACGCAGAGAGGCATTAGAAAGCCTCTCGTCAATTCGATGAAAGGAGCTTATGCCGATGGAATCAGGGAATGCCAAAGCTATAGCTACAGCTTATCAAATTGCAACTCTCACTTACCCAAGTTACGAGGTTTTCGAATTGCTCAATCCGCTACCTTTTGACCGTGTTTTAGAATTGTTGTTAATTATGAGACAGTCACCGCGTCCGGTTAAATCTCCAGTTAATTTTTTAAGACGGGCAATTCAGGAAAGTTGGAATCCAGAGACGATGCCCGAAAAAGTTGATCGGCACATGGAGTATTTAGAAGAGAACCATTATGTTCGTCGTGGCTTGACGCTAGATCAGGCTAGAGAAAAAGTTCAGAGAAATCGACAGCAATGAATAAAACTGAATAGCTGTGATCCCTGACTTGAAAAATAGATAAACACCGCTTCGTTTGGTAAAGTGAGAGTGACGAGCAATCACTACCAAACAGAAGAGGTGTATTCAGCGTATTGCCCAGCTACATCAAGGATTGTTTGCCATTTCATGCTGCGAAAGTTGAGTTACTATTACTTCAACTTCCTGCACATCCAGCACTGGACGCTTCCGCTTAACAATGATAGGTCCAGCAAGATCTCTCTTTTTCACCACTTTCAAGTTTCACTACTACTTCTTTTCCCCGATCACCTATTAGTTCTACCAAACAAGTATAAAATGAAGGATAAAATATGGCTTCTGCTGTAGCAATATCTTCAATAACTATCAAGGTTACTACAGCGGCAACTGCTGCACCTATAGCACAACCTTTAACATCGTCCCATATATCATCAATTTCAGGATGCGTAAATTCTGCATAAGCCTCAGCTGTTACTTGACGTGATTCAAAGCGCACATCAAAGGGACCATGTTGATGAGTTCTTTGTTCATTAGGAAAATTGTGAATTCCTAGGCTAGTTCTTTTACAATTGGTCCCATTATCTGAGCAGGAATCCAACACTTTAAATTCTAATTTAGTGGCAGTATTAAGATAATTTAGAGCTAATGTGGCTTGTGTTTTTAAATCTTCGTTTAAATATTTCAGAAAGGCTTCTTTCCCCTCATCATGTTCGCCTAGAATATGACTGTCAACAGCTTCTTGGACTTGTTGAATTAAATCAGATGTCATAATTAATTATCCTCCTTTAATGTCTGAATCAACTTTAGTTTGAGAATATTATTTTAAATTATGCATGTTTTACATAAGTTACCTGTGATAAGCTCGAATATGACTTTGTTATTCTAAAGTCCTCCACGTTGGAGGTCTTTTTTTGTGTGCAGTAGTTATTTTTCATCATCTGGTAGGGTGAATTGTACTACGAGTTATTCGATGATTTAGGGCTAGAGGCTTCTTTTTATGGGTTTTCTTTATTCGTAATGATGGTAATGATAAACTGATTGGAGAGAGGAGAAGAATGATTGTTTTTGGGTAGCAAGCATTGGAAGTGTAGCCACACTTCCGAAAAAAGCTTGTTAGGGTTTCACCCTAAGACCCGAAAACTCATTTAGGGCTGCGCCCTAATACCCCCGAGTGGAAGGTGAAGACTTGGCGAAAAAAAGAATCAGAGATAAAGAAGTTAAGTTTTTTGTTACTGCGGCTGAACTCGAAGTGATTGATAAAAAGGCGGAAGTTGCTGAATTGGATCGAAGTAAATATTGTCGCCAAATGACGCTTGATGGCCTGATCGTTAAACAGGATTTCAAGCAAGTGGATGACCTAGTTTATGAAGTGAATAAGATCGGAAATAACATTAACCAAATTGCCCGGAGAGCTAATGAAGTGGAGTATGTTAGCTTGGATGATATTAAATATTTAAAAAAACAGCTTGAGGGCATATATAGCCAGATTGAACGATTCTACGATGGAGGGTGATTCAATTGCCGTATGTAAAACAAATTACAATACGCTCGACATTGAATCGTTCTCTAAAGTATATCGTTAACGATAAAAAAACAGATTACGGTTGTTTTGTTACAGGCGTAAACTGTGCCACAAGTGACAAGCTGGCCTATAAACAAATGCTTGCCAATAAAAAAAGATTTAAGAAAGAAAGTGGAACATTAGGCTTCCACTTCATCCAATCGTTCAAAGAAAATGAAATAAACGATCCTTACAAAGCTCATGAAATTGGTTTGAAGTGGGCCGACAAAATGTTCGGGAATAAGTACCAGTTTATTATTAGCACACATTTGGACAAAGGCCATGTTCATAATCATGTCATCATAAATTCGGTTTCATTAGAAGGGAAGAAATTTAACGCTTGCAAAAAAAGTTTGCAGGAGGCACGTGACTTTTCCGATGAAATTTCAAAAGAATATGATCTGAATATTATTCCTTACAACAAAGAATCTGTTCCTAAGTCTTATAAAGAATGGAACGAGGAAAAGCGCGGCAATTCATGGAAGGCTCATATAAAAAGTGATATCGACACTGTATTGGATTCATCCAAATCTTTTGAGGATTTTATGTCGAAGATGCAACAACTAGGGTACACGATGAAACAAGGTCATGTTAAATACATGACGTTTAAAGCTCCCGGTATGGAAAGATCAGTTCGGGGGAAAACGCTAGGGCCTAATTATACCGAAGACCGGATAAAAGAACGGATTCAGTTGAAACAATTCAATTTTGTTGAATCCAAACGCAAGTATAAATACCGTTTCAAAACTAAAATAAGCCGCAGCCATCTAATTGATGCAGCTAGAAGCTATCGTTATAAACGCGGATCATTAGCTGTTAATCTCATGCTTTCCATAGCGCTTATTCGTACTATTGCCAGTCGCAACGCATCGGAATCCAAGAGAAGGAATACAAGAAGGGACTTTTCCGGCGAAATAGAAATAGCTAAACTGTCTAACCAACTCCAATATATTACGGAACATAATTTGAAAAGCAAGGCTGACTTAAAACAAGCTGCTCAGAAGATCGAACTACAAATGCAGCAGGTTAATGCTGTCATGGTAGAAGCAAACGAAATGGTTCATACAATTGGTCTTGTTAATCAGACGATTGAGACATACAACAAATTCAAGCCGATCTTTGAGGAATACCAGGATGCAACCATTAAGAAAATGTTTATAAAGAAAAAGCACGGCCCTGAATTGGATACCTTTGAAAAGGCACTCAATCAATTGAACAAGCTAGGCATACAGGAGAAGGATTTTTCCTCTTACGCCCAACGTGGGGCATCATATGAATTGAAAATAAAACAACTGACTGATCGGCTCAATGCATCCAGAATGGAACTGTACAAAATCAAAGATATTGAAGCTACTCTGGATCGTAGAGATCGAGGTTCTATATCAGGTAAGAAGCATATTAGAAAGAACGAAGAGAGGTAAAATTGATTAGGATATGGAGAGTGAACAACATGATAAAGCATATCATTTTTGATTTTGATGGTACGTTGGTAAAATCCAGAACTCTTGCCGTTGATCTATTTAATGAGCTTTCAGATAAATACGGATATACAAAGATGGAATACGACGAAGTTGAAGAACTGTCCAAGCTGTCTATTATGGAGAGGGTTCATAAATTGAACGTACCGATTTTGAAATTCCCCATGCTTGTCAAAGAGATGAAGCAATTATATAAAAGTTACATTATCGAATTGGATCTAGTTGAGGGTATTTCTGATTTGTTGTACGGCTTGAAAAGCAAGGGGTATCAGCTGGGGATTCTTTCATCTAATACCGAGGACAACATTAATCATTTCTTGAAGACAAATAACATCCAAGTGTTTGATTATGTCTTTGTTGCTAGTAATCTCTTCGGGAAAGATAAGGCTATAAAAAAACTAATCAATCATTACCAGCTTCCTAAAGAACAGGTGTTGTATATTGGCGATGAGCTGCGCGATGTGGAAGCTTGCCAGAAAATCAATATTCCTTTTGTTGGCGTTGCTTGGGGATTCGATTCAGAAGAATTACTCTCTAAGGGTAACTCCAAGATTATAGTACACGATCCTCACGAAGTTTATGGAGTTGTCGGGGGGTAATGGTATATGGAGTTTATGTTTGTACTTCTCCTTATACCAGCTGCAATTATTTACTTTAGAAACCCTAAAGATGAAGCGACTAGATGGCTTGCTTTTTTTATGGCTAGTTCTGCAAGTGGCTCATTTTCTCGAATGTTGCGATTGTACGTACTTCCTGATTTAGACCCGGAGAGCTTTTGGACTTTGGTTGTTCATGGCGTGAGATTTGGATTCTACTTCCTTTCTCATCACGTATTTCATTATGGCCTGCTGATGTATGCGATCATTTATTCGCTAGGAGCTTCTTTCAAATATAAAAAAACACTAACTATTGTTTTGCTTGCCCCTCTGATCTACAGCATTTTGTTTATTCCGAAGCATGATTACTCTAAACAGCTTGAAACGATTTCCTATTTTTATTGGACAACAGCCTATGATTTATTTGCGGCCTGTCTAATCATATATGCTTATCGAAAAGAAAAAAATGTAATCATTAAAAAAAGCCGGTATCACAGTGCTCTTATTTTCGTTCCCACCATTTTTGCGATTATCCTCTTTGTGAATATAAGAAATACCTTTATGCCATCTTCATTCGTGAATAGAACAATACTTATATTTACGCTCTATTCGTTCATTGTTTTTGTCGTTCTCGCTTTACGAAACGGAGTTCTAGGCGTGAAAATACAAATCAAAAATCATGTATTGAACAGTACGGCAAGAGCGACAGCTAACAGCACAGATATTATCAACCATACGATAAAAGATGAAATGAATAAAATTCGGATGATTATAGACCGGACGAGGTTGGAGTCGGAGCATAAAGGAAAAGGTGAAATACTGACGGAGTTTTCTAAACTGTACACTGCAACTGACCAAGTTTTAGAGTTTGTGGACCGAATTCGGGATCAAACCCAAGAAGTCGAGCTGCGGAAAGAGAAGATATCTTTACCCCATATTGTTCAACAGGCCATTGAGGATGTCGGGCATCTTGCGGCGGTCAAAGAGGTCAAGATTAGAAAAAGGTATCTGTATACAGGTATTTTGAAATGTGATCGGATGTACATTCGAGAGGTGTTGAAGAATCTTCTGAAAAATTCGATTGAAGCTATGACGGAAAAAGGGGGACATATCACGATTGAAATTTATCAGAATAAGAGAAAAACCTATATTTCTGTTACAGATAATGGTTGTGGAATTCCAGAATCCATACTGACGAAAGTTAAGGAGCCTTTCTTTTCGACTAAAAACAATAAACATAACTATGGATTGGGTTTAAATTTCTGTTCAAATGTGATGCAAAAACATGGTGGACACCTTGAGATTTTCAGTGAGAACGAAGGGGCCACAGTAGTTCTCATATTCCCGAGTAAGTAGGTGATTAGGAATGACAATAATTAATGTTTTGCTCATAGAGGATGACCCGTTTTGGCAAGAAAATATAGCTGAACTGCTTAGATTACATGAAGATATAAATGTAGTGAGAACGATATCATCCAAAGAGGAAGCTTTAAGAGCCGATTTATGTCATGTTGATGTTGTTCTGCTGGATATAAGCTTGAGTAAAAATGAATTAGACGGTATTGATGTTGCACGACAATATTCAGCGCAGGGATACCAAAATATAATTATGCTGACGTCTTACAATGAAGATCATATCATAGCTGAAGCATTTGAATATGGAGCAATAAACTACATTACCAAATCATCCTGTATGGACATTCCTGATTTTATACGGGATACTTTTTTTGATCGCATTAGACTGCATTCTGATGTGTCCAAAACTATGATCCGCGAATATCGAACTGAACGGAAACTTAGAATTTTAACACCTACAGAGCGCGAAATATATGATCTTAAAAAAAGAGGCATGAACAAGGTACAGATTTCCCAAGTATTATATAAGTCTGTCGAAACCATAAAGAAGCAAATCCGATCTATAAAACAAAAACTTACTGTTTGAACTGGCTTTAACTATCCGGTGAAAATAAAAAGGCCTTCATAATCCGTTAAATATGTATTAGACTGACCCCAATAATAAAACAGCGGCAGCCAATGGACTTGAAGTCCTAGACTGCCGCTGTTTTATTAAACTTTCGTTCCCATTGTACAATGAGTGAACTTAACTATGTCCTACCCAAAGTATTTAACTTGGGTGTAGACATTCATCCATACACAACTGTCTCGTAGGCATAAGATGGATTGTTATTATAAAAAAGGGGGGGATGAGATGGGAAATGTTAAAAATGTTACAAACAACGGAATGATACTCGTATTGTTTATTCTTCTGGTAATCATTGTTTCAGGATTTACAAAACAGAATACTAAGGCTGGCCCCGGCAATTCCTACATGACTGCTCCGTCGAAATTGGTACCCGTAGGAATTCTACCGCAATCAACCGGAAGTCAATCTTTATTGGCAGGTTGTAAGTATGGCGATGTCAATTATTCCGTAGGTACACATTTGTGCCTCAGTGGCACTTGCCATACGTGCAATGGTGACGGTACATGGTCCAATACGAATTTGAGCTGTGGTCCCATAAACCCATGTTTATAAAGATGTTGTTTCCTATTTCAAGACGTTTATTTTCTTGAGATATTAACAAATTATACAAAAAAGAGGGAGGGGTATATTTTTACCCCTCCCTCTTTTTTGTCATAGTCTGTAAGATTTAATTGTTACCTGTTATTTGTTATCGAATAAAGGAGGTTGCCGAGAATATTACGTGTATCCTCGTCTAGTGAATCCAAAGCAGTTACAAGGGGGCTGATATTCTTTAGAGCTGGCAGAATGTTTGTAGTGAGTAGAGCTTGTACAGCTCTAATCTCTGCGTCTGTCAATTCATCTAGGACACCAAGAAGCTGCTGCTTGTTTCCTGAATCAACTTTATGGGGATCGGGGAGCGAATCAGCAGGAAGTATGTCGTAAAGAGTGATTTTTAGAGCTTTACAAATGCTCAGGAGAACTTCAATGCTTGTTGAACTTCCGTTTTCAATTTTACTTATCGTACCTTGGGATGTATTGGAAAGTTCGGCTAATGTCGTTGTGGACATGTTGATCGCTTTACGGAAATTTTTAATATTAGCCCCTATTATGCTGTTTAAGTGTTCCATCATTTTCACGCACCAGTGCTTATTTTTTACGTAAATCATAACAGAAAATAGGGATGGAATCCTCTTAAACACATTTTTATTTGTATACGAATAATTTATTGTTGACTTAAATATTCGTATTCGAATATAATGAAATCAAGGAGGTGCGCGATATTCACAAGATTAAGAAAAAGAGAATGGAAAAAGGTTGGACGCAGCTTACGCTTTCGGAGAAATCGGGAGTTCCGCAGCCAACTATATCCGAAATTGAACAGGGGAACCGTAAGTACCCGAGACACGAAAGTATTAGAAAATTGGCTAGGGCGCTGGGGGTTGATATCGAGGAACTTGAGGACGAAAACGAAGATATAGCAACACTGTAATGTCCAATAATTAAAGCAACTCTGTACTGTTCCAGTAAAAACGTATAAGGGAGCGATAGAATGTCCGATATCGGCGGTGATGTTTCTGCGATTGTAACGCGAATGGCATCCGACCTATCACGTGAAACTGCTAAGATGACGAACGAGTCTGTTAAGCAGATGTTGGTTTTCCTCATAAACAAGGCAAGGGAACAAGGGGATAAGCCAGGCGAAAAGTCTCTGAAAAAACTGCTGCAAAGCAACGATGAAATTAAGATGTTTGATATTGAAAAAAGGCAACTGAAAGAATTTGCGGAGAAGGCCAAAAAGTATGAAGTAACCTACGCTGTAATTGAAGACGAAGGCCGACATTCTGTTTTTTATAAACAAAGTGATGAAATTCGTGTAAAGAGCATTATTGAAAACCTTATTCAAAAAGAACTGAATTCAGGCGATCAACAGCCCAAAAAGGAATTGCCGTATGAAGTGGTTGGAGCGTCCAGCATCCGGGTTCCCAATGCTGTGTTGGATATGAGCGTTGAGTTTCAACGCAAGCTTG
>RCUE01000101.1_pt1 | contig 36570 bp, 27 predicted proteins | sample 2166111 | NCBI WGS metagenome assembly RCUE01 (sample SAMN09930795, study PRJNA488358) | compost metagenome | feature: garden; material: soil; isolation source: compost soil in phenylacetonitrile-enriched culture | place: Germany: Experimental Botanical Garden Goettingen | collected 2016-01-27 | reverse complement strand
GAGACTATTTAGTTCCTAGTAGAGTGCATCCAGGCCAATTTTATGCCTTGCCTCAGGCACCTCAGCAATTTAAACAACTATTAATGGTCTCCGGCTTTGATAAATATTTTCAAATTGCACCGTGCTTTAGAGATGAAGATGCAAGGGCAGACAGATCGCCTGGCGAGTTTTATCAGCTGGATTTGGAAATGGCTTTTGCTACACAGGAAGATGTTTTTAATGTAGTTGAAAATATGCTGTATGAAGTTTTTTCCGAGTTTACAAATTATAAAATTTCAAAGCCTTTTAGTAGAATTCCCTATCAAGAAGCCATGCTCAAATATGGGAGCGATAAACCTGACTTAAGAAATCCATTAATTATCCATGATGTTACAGAGCTTTTTAGAGAGACTGATTTTAAAGTGTTTAAAAATAAAACGATAAGAGTTATTGCAACTCCTGGTTGTGGAGGGCAGCCAAGAAGCTTTTACGATGATATAGTGAACTTTGCTATGGAGGCTGGAGCGAAGGGCCTATCATGGATTAAGTTCAATGATGATATGTCTCTCAGTGGCTCAATTGCAAAATTTATTCCGGAGAAGGTAAAAAACGAGTTAATGAATGTAACGCAAGCTGGTCCGGGATATGCACTGTTTTTTGCTGCCGATGAGCTTAAAAATGTCGAAAAAATAGCTGGTGCTGTCCGAAATCAATTAGGCAAACGGCTGGATTTATTGGAAAAGGATACGTTTAAGTTTTGCTGGATTGTTGATTTCCCCATGTTTGAATTGGATCCTGATACCCATAAAATAGAGTTCAGTCATAACCCGTTTTCGATGCCGCAAGGTGGTATGGATGCGCTGCTGAATATGAATCCTCTGGATATCCTGGCGTACCAATATGATATTGTATGTAATGGGATTGAGCTGTCCTCGGGTGCTGTCCGTAACCACGATACAGAGATTATGGTAAAAGCCTTTGAGATCGCGGGTTATACATATGAAGAGATCAAGAGTAGATTTCCTGCACTCTTTAATGCTTTTCAATTTGGGCCACCTCCTCATGCAGGTATAGCACCTGGAATTGATAGGATTGTGATGATCCTTGCAAATGAATCGAATATTCGAGAGGTTATTGCTTTTCCGATGAATAGCAAAGCACAGGACGTATTAATGGGAGCTCCTTCGGAGGTTACTGACAAACAATTGAGAGATGTTCATATCAAATTGGCAAATGCTCAGCCACAAACAGAATAAAGGATTTAACAAGATACTGCAAGCAAGGCTGAATCCAGCACGCAATTAAATCCGATGGAGTGAGCTATAAACTCTCCCTGCTAGAAGCAGAGGAGAGTTTTTTTATTTAGCTTAAATTGTTCACTTTAGGTTAGTAGCGTCTGCTGCAACCTTTCTAGCTTGAACCACGTCAAGAAGTTGTTAATGGCCAAGCGGCCTAATTCAACTACAAGGTGGAACTTAACATGCGCATGAGAAAAAATGCAATCGCAGCCCTTGCGACTGTAGCTCTGCTGTCCTTCTCGATTGGAGGTCATTTGTCTGCGGCAGATAGTCAATTCAGGGATTTGGACCATGTAAACGGCAAAGAAAAAATCCTCTCCCTTAAAGAGCGGGGATTGCTTAAAGGTGCCTCAGACATGCAGTTTCTCCCCTCATCTAAAGTGACCGCTGCCCAAGGCATTCAGTTGATCTCGGGTGGACTTCAGCTCAGTTTGGCTGCCATTGATTTGAACCAGGCGCCACAGGCGAGTGGATTGTTTACCCAGGTTAAAGATACCGCATGGTACGCTGAAGCTTTTATTAACGCGTATTATAATGGCGTAGACATTCCAAAAGGTATCAATCCTGCCAAAGCTCTGACCAAGGAAGAGTTCACCCACATGTTGATTCAGGGCATGGAAAAAGCAGGCGCTCTTCCCATGATTAAAATCGCACCTGCAAATATTACGGATGACAGCGAACTGGAGCCTTCTTACCAAGGTAGCATTCAACGCTCGCTAGTGTACAAGGTCAATGTCCTGGATGGGAAGGGAAACTTTCATCCCAAAAGTGCGATTACACGTGCCGAGGCTGCTGTTATGTTATACAATGCATTGGAATACCTGAATGCTCATCCAAAGTCGTAACCAATACAGCAACAAAGCGCTTTTCTTCTGAGGAATTTAAGCTTTCAGTTACTTGACATCAATACCGTGAATGCTATAATAAGGAAATCGAATTTAGACCCCGCGGTAGTTGACTATCGTAAGAATACTTTTCTGGTCCTTCGGCATAGAACACAAGTAACGAATAAATAAGCTGGCTCCGGATGAGGGGTCAGCTTTATTTGTTTGGACAAAAGTTTACAGCTTTCACAGATTTACATATTGAGAGGAGACAGCGGTATGTTTGGGAATGACTGGGATGATGTACTACGAGAAGAGGTCGAAAAGCCTTACTTTAATGAATTAAGGTATACGTTAGCTCGAGAGTACAAGTTACATAAGGTATATCCTCCAAAAGAAGACTTGTTTTCAGCACTCAAATTAACGCCATATCATCTGACCAAAGCGGTTATATTGGGACAGGACCCATATCATGGAGAGGGACAAGCTCACGGCTTGAGCTTTTCTGTTAGACCTGGTGTGCGTACACCGCCGTCTCTACAAAATATATATAAGGAGTTACGCGATGATGTCGGCACTCCCATTCCGAATCAGGGATACCTCGTTCCTTGGGCTGAGCAAGGTGTGCTGCTGCTGAACAACGTGTTGACTGTGCGTGAAGGACAACCGCAATCTCATCAGGGAATAGGTTGGGAACGTTTCACGGATGCTGTCATTGAAGCGATTAATGAACGTGAACAGCCGGTAGTGTTCATTTTGTGGGGGAGTCATGCTCAGAAAAAGGCCAGTTTTGTGAATACCAGCAAGCATTTGGTGCTGAAATCTGTCCATCCGAGTCCATTGGCGGCTCACAGAGGTTTTTTTGGCAGCAAGCCTTTTTCACGTACCAATGCATTTTTGCAGGAGCATGGAATGGAACCGATTCAGTGGGAGATTCCTAACCGCTAGCACGGGAGGTGAGGACATGCGTCAATGGAAGGGACGTCAGGTCATTTTATATCACGGCAACAATGGTCATACCCAGAAGGTGCGCGGCACGCTTGAAAAATGGGATGAGATACGAAAGTGTGTTATTTTAGGCCCGAAAATGCTGGCTATTCCTTTTGAAAATATTACGCATATTACCATGCTTCCTCCGGGACGTGAGCGTAGAAGCCGCCATCCGGCGAAGCTGAACGCTACTGGTTATGTAATGAGCGTTCCGTTACAGTTTGATAATGCTATTCATTTTCAGTCGGCGGTGACGATTTGGAGAGAGGATCAGCTGATTGCTTATAATGTAAAGCTGGTTAGTCACTCGGCACACGATGTAATTCTTGAAGATGGACAAACCTTATCTAAGGAAGAGCATTTGTTTGTGGTAAGGTCACTGCGTGGAGAACTTTAACTGTAATAATTCACCTTTTTTTGATGAAGGGTTCAATTTAGTTAGCTGCTTACCGATAAAAGATATTGGGATTGTTAATAATATCCTGTTTTATAGAATGAAACCAAGGGAGAGAAACGAATGGAGCGTATGAAACGTATGAGCAAACGGAGTACCTTCTTACTTGCTTTGCTGATGTTTGTATTCGCAGCATGGCCAGCAGGTTTGATCCGGGCTGAGGAGAAAACGACCTCCACAGTACAGTGGGACAGTCAAAATCCAACCACAGTTAATCTGGGTGGAAGCCCCGCTCAATTAAAAGTGTGGTCTGTGACGCAGACTGGTAAAACGGATGTAACCGAAAGAGCTGAATGGATCTCCGGAGATTCAAGTATTTTAAAGGTAGAAAAGGGACTCATTACTCCAGTGTCCAAAGGGCAGATTAAGATTGTTGCCACATATGATCAGAAAACAGTAAGTACGACGATTACGGTAAAATCGCCTTACAGCAAGCTGCAATTCAATCCGACGGGTCCTCTCAATCTGACCATTGGCGGAGAATCGAAGCAACTGACTGCTCAAGGTGTGCTTAGCGGAGGCGGCACGGAAAATGTGTCTGGCGTGGAATGGACATCTACGAATGAAGCTGTTGCTACCGTAGAAAATGGACTTGTACGTCCTCTTGCCAAAGGCGTGACTTACATTAAAGCCACCAAAGATGGACTTAATGCACAATTGATCGTGTATGTGCGTTCTTCATCCCAGGCACTGGTACTGAGTGCATCTGGCTCCAAATCGGTCTATCTGGGTAGCTCCCCAATTCAGGTTACTGCAACCGATGTGAACCTGACTGGCGGAAAAACAGATGTGACCAACACAGCAGAATGGACTTCCTCTAATTCATTGGTTGCTACGGTGGAGCAAGGTAAAATCACACCGATGGTTGTAGGGAATTCGACGATTACAGCCTCCTATCATGGTTTGAGTAAGACTCTGAAGATCAATGTACTTCCGACTGTCGAAAAACTGGTCTCAAGCAAAGCCAGTCTGACTCTCGAAACTGGAAGCAAAACTTCTCTTCCGAGTATATCTGCTTATTTGGTCAATGGAGCCAAAAAAGCAGTTCAATCCGATGTAAAATGGAGCTTAAGCAGTGAGAGTGCAGTCAAGATTGCAAATGGTAAGCTGGTTGCAGTAAACCCAGGTAGTGCAACATTGACAGCGACAGTAGGTGCGCTCAAGCTGGATATTCCAGTGACCGTACAATATAAAGTTCTCAAGCTGACGGCTTCTGAGAAAAAGTATGTATTGGTTGCAGGCCAAGAAACAAGTATTCCGACCGTAAAAGCACACATGGCTGGTGGTGGAGTACTGGATGTTACCAACCAGGTAAGCTGGGTAGCTACAACAGCCGCAGTTACAGTAGGAAATGGAAAAGTAAAAGCGGTGAGTGGTGGCAACTCGGGAATCAAGGCAATGTATATGAATAAATACGTGAAAGTGCCTGTCATTGTGGAGGGAGCCATTTCTACATTGACACCAAGCTTTTCGAAGGCTGAGATGAATTTGAAGGGAAGTAAGTCCATCAAAGTCGTCGGCAATTATACAGATGGTAAAAAAGTTACCCTGAGCAGTAAAGTGAAATGGACAACATCAAATGCTTCTGTAGTGGTCGTAAAAGGGTCTTCCATTAAAGCTGTTGGAATTGGAACAGCAACCATTACGGGTACGTACCAGGATAAGTCGTTTAACGTGGAGATAAAGGTTACACCTAAGTTGCTTAAGCTGGTATTGAGCAATAAAAACCTGAAGCTGCCTAAAGGCTCGTCTCAAGTGCTTAGCGTAAGTGCTGTTTATGATTCAGGCGCGACTGCAAATGTGACCAATTCAGCGGTATGGACATCCTCCAAACCGTCGATCGTACAGGTTACAGCTGGTCAGGTGAAGGCATTGGATAGCGGAAGCTCAAGTATTAAAGTAGTCTATGGTGGTAAGAAGGTAACGACATCTGCCAAAGTTTTAAAATAGTCAACGCACATTACCACACCTGGCGTATGTCAAATAAACCCCCGGTCCAAAGACCGGGGGTTTATTTTTAGCTTATTCTACGCCATCCTGATAATGATTTTTCCAGTGCTTATCGCCTTTATGTGCGAAATCTTCAACTGTTTTCTCCAGCGTAGCTACCAGTTGGGCTTTAATCTCAGCAATTGTGTCGCGAAATAATCTTTCTTCCGTACCATTGATTTTTTCACCATATAAAGCTTGAGCGGCTACAAATTGACGATGTTGTTCTACAAAACTGTCAATCGAATGCAGTGCATGCTCCACGTATTGTGAAATGCTATGATGCTCGTTAGGCAGTTGTAATTTTAATTCCTTAACTCTGTTTAATAATGCCATGATGATCACCTCGTGCGTTTTGTTATGTCAATAATTATACATCATTTTCGGAAAACTTTCATTAAATTTTGATTAAAATGTGACTTTTATTATGTCATGATTGCATTTTCAATGGTGATCAGGCATAATTTTCGGAAATTTCATTATTTTCCTTTGTATTGTGATTTTAAAATTTAAAATATATGATACGAAGATGATGCAAGAGCAAGCTGCGACAGCTGTCTTTCTGACATGTTATAATGGGGAAAAGCCCAGTCGGAAAGGTTGTCAGTATGGTATGAAGCTTTTTAAAGGTTTATTTTGGGGGATTCTGATTAGTCTTCTTCTGTGGTGTGCCTTGTTTGGGCTTGTCCGCTGGATGTCTCATTAAGTCGCTTCCTGTATCTTATACAATAACTCTTGCGACTGTATCCACGTCATTAACAGAAATCGTATATACGTGTTCGTCATCATAGAGCTTGAATTGCTGAGTTTCTTGGTCAGATAGGAGCTTAGGCCAGCCAATTACGGTACTTCCATTCAGTAACCGGACTACAACGGCTTGCATTTGGCTCACGGCCAGTTTGATCTCATCGTTCATTCGTGCAACCTCCTCTCTATACTATTTGTCGTCCAATATTCAACCTTTTTTTATAGTTAGTAAGGGGTTACAAAAAATAAAATCCGGGGATCACCTTAGTTGAAGGCATCTATTGGAATAGCTTGAAGGGAAGAGAGAAATTGAAGAAAAAGTTGCTAAGTTTTATAGCTTTAGTTCTGCTAGCTGCGGGCGCGTACTGGTTTGAAGGAGGCAATCTTCTTACGAAAATAACAGGAGAGAACCCGCCTTCCTCGGCGGCTCAGGTAACGCTGCAATTCCCGTCAGGTCGTTACCCTGAAACGGCGCAGCATATTAAGGAAGCCATTCAGGCGGGAAAATCACCAGTATGCACAATTGACCGTGAAGGAGCCGAGCAAAATCGCAAGCATTCGCTTACAGGTGTCCCCACTCGTAAGGGATACGATCGTGATGAATGGCCGATGGCTATGTGTTCAGAAGGTGGCAAAGGTGCAAATGTCAAATACATAGCCCCTAAGGATAATCGTGGGGCAGGATCATGGGTTAGTCATCAATTGGATGAGTATGAGGATGGAACTCGTGTGAAATTTGTTGTGAAATAGTTGCCGTTTAGTATATTTACTTTTTATTTCCTTTCGCTGTTTCCTGTTTGGCCTTAACCAACGCCAGAAAATCAAAAAAATCACCTAGTGTATTGAAGCCGGCACCTAAAATGGCCAAGTCTTCAGCGGATAGTTGGTTAAACCATTCCATTTGCTTAGCATCAAACATATTATCACCGCCAACCATTGATAATGTATAGTATGTACTGACGGCAACGAAGGTCAGGGCTCTGGCATACCTTTTAAGTATGCCTGTTTTTTGTGCAGAGGATGTGTAGAACTCATGTTTAAATTTAATTTTTATACTAAAATCGTCTCCATCGTTATCGTATTGCTTATACCTCTGCTGATCCTGTATGTCTATTCTAATCAGACAACGACAGGTGTACTACGTGAGGAGCTGAATCAATCTAATTATAATCAGCTGACTTTTTTTCAAAACCAGGTGAATACGAATATTGAAATGATTTCCTCCTGGCCGCATCTGCTGATTCATGATCCTGATGTAGCCAGTTTTCAAGCGATTTTTTTGAAGGACAAAGTTCTCAATCTGGATGGAATTAACCTTGTCAAACGGATTCAAACCAAGCTTGGGCTTCAGGAAAGCTCTTCTAATTGGAGAACCGGACTGAGTATCTATTCTCCTTCGCTTGGACGGGTTGTATCGGAAAATGGAGCAGGTTTATATGACCAGAAAAAACTAAATCAGCTGATAAAAGACGGCTGGCAGGTATCCAAAAAAAGATCATACGGGAAAGACCAATTTATATTTTCATTGTATACATTATCCCCGTTTTCTTCACTTGGTAATCCAGAAACTGCTAACACGATTATTAAGGTTGAATTTGACAGCAGTAATATTCAGGATATGCTTGACCGCTTCAAAGGTGATGGACGCAAGGAGCCTTTTTATTATAAAAAAGGCGTAGGAGCGATCTATAATCGTACTGCCAATGAAGAGCTGTCTGGACAGCTGATTTCAAAATTGGAAAAAATGGGACTCCATGAAGTTGACAATCTGACTGTGAAAATTGGAGAAGAAAGCTACCTGGTTCATGCCGTTCTTTCGCAAACGACGGGTTGGTATTTGATTGATTACATGCCTTTGTCTGATATGATGTCTCCGATTTACTCATCGAATCGACTGTTTTATATAACGGTTGTTGGCTCGCTGCTGGTAGGCCTGATTGGCGCTTACTTGCTTCATTCACAGGTACAAGTGCCGATTCTTCAGCTTGTGCGGGCATTTCGGAGACTAAAGGACGGAGACTATGCTGTTCGATTAAGTCTAAGGGGGAGTCACGAGTTTGCTTTCCTGTCTAGTCAATTCAATCAGATGGTCGAACAGATTCAGGAGCTGTTTGAGAAGGTGTATGTTGAGCAGCTACATGTCAAGGAAGCGCGACTAAAGCAGCTCCAGTCACAAATCAATCCACATTTTTTTTATAATTGTTTTTCGTTTATCACAAGTATGGCGAAGCTGCGCAATCATGAGGCGGTCGTGGCCATGGCTCATAATTTATCCAGGTATTATCGATATACAACAAGACAGGAGCGGGATTTAGTTCCATTATCAGAGGAAGTCGAGTTTGTTCAATATTATCTGAGGATACAGCAGATGCGTATGCCAAGGCTAACGTTCTTAGTTCATGTTTCTTCGCAGGCCAGCAGTCTGCCGATTCCGCCGCTTATAGTGCAGCCACTGGTGGAAAATGCGGTGCTGCACGGAATAGAGCCTCAAGCGGAGGAGGGTCTAATTCATATTTTGACTGAGCGTGTTGGCTCGTATATGTACCTGATTGTGGATGATAACGGACTCGGTTTGAGTAGAGAGGCTATAGCTGCCCTGACATCAACGCTTGACAAGCCTGTGGAAGAGGATCATGGATACGGTTTGTGGAATGTGCATCACCGCATGCGATTACATTTTGGGGAAGATGCCGGACTGGAGTTCTCTTTGTCTCCATTGGGAGGATTGCGTGCAGTATTAAAATGGTCGATCTCAACAGAAGGAGAGCATGCGAATGGTTTAATTGAGCCTTCGCCAGATTCGAATATAGTTAAAACGGAGGGACCAGATGGTTCAGATATTACTAGTAGATGATGAGAGTTATGTAACAGAAAGTCTGGCAGCTACCATTCCGTGGGAGACGCTAGGCATCGAGAGGGTTCATCAAGCGGTTTCCGCATTAGCAGCAGTGGATGTGCTGGAAGCGTACGATATTGATATTCTGGTAACAGATATTCGCATGCCTGGTATGACGGGACTGGAATTGATTGTTGAAGTAAACGAGCGATGGCCGCACATTAGATGTTTGTTACTGACAGGATATGCTGATTTTGAATATGCGAAAAAAGCGCTCCAGCTTAAGGCTTTTGATTATATTTTAAAACCGGTGGATGATGAAGAGTTTATCAAATGTGTGTCAGCCGCCATGGATTCGCTAAAGGAAGAATGGGAAGCATTTGATAAGGTTCACCAATTACAATATAGCCGCAGGAACGATTTTGGTGTGCTGCGGACCCATTTGATGCACGATCTGCTACTCGGGCGTGATTTGTCTGTACCAAAAATAGAGAGCAAAATGTCTGAGTACGAAATCAAGCTACGCACGGGACATCCTGCCAGTATGCTACTTATTCAGCTAGGGAAGCATTTTTCTGATATGGACTATCATTCAGTCTCCTTAATTGAGTATGCGATTGGAAATATTGCGGAAGAAGTGTTCGCACCTGATTTTCAAGTTTGGCATTGCAAAGCGCCGCATGACTGCTTAATTGTATTAATAGAAGGAAATTGGAATGCATTTCCTGAACGGAGTGTGGATGAGCAGAATCGTTGTTTGAGTGCGGCGATTGAGACCTTTCGAAAAAATGTGAGCAATTACTTGAAAGGGGAAATTTACGTTGCATTAACCGGATGGTTTAAGTTTCCAGAGGAACTGCCTAAGCTATATCAGACAGCGATTAGATCCTTATACTGGAACCATCAAGAGGAGACGGATACACTGCTATTCATAGAAGAACAGACAGAACAGCCACACAGTTCAGTTAAGTCACTAGAGGGGCTTTATATGCACCCTACGCTTACTCATCTGCTCGAATCCAGGCAATGGGACGAGGCTGAAGCGAAAGTGAGCCGTGTATTTGGAAAAATGGAAGAGGTGGGATATACACGCGAGCATTTATATGAGCTGTTTATTTCGGTGACGAGCGCCTTTATGTATACAGCGCACAAACAAGGACGTTTCATTACACAGATGGATCAAGTAGGCTTCGATCCGTTACATGCGCAGAAAATGGTTCATTCGTTCCCCCACCTCAAAGAGTGGATATTTTCCATGATGAACAAACTTAAATCTGAATGGTCCGCAAGCGAGCAAAGCGCTAAAAGCTATGTGGTCAAGCAGGTTCAGGAGCTCATCTCCCAGGATAAAGGCCAGGAGCTGTCTGTTAAGACGATTGCTGATCAGGTTTATCTTCATCCAGTCTATCTGTCTAAAATTTATAAAGCTGAAACCGGAGAAGGTCTGGGTGACTATATTATCCGAATGAGAATGGAGCGGGCTCTTTATTTGCTCAAATATTCCAACAAAAAAATATACGAAATTACGACGGAACTAGGCTACCAGAATCCCCAATACTTCAGTAAAATGTTCAAAAAGCATTACGGAATGACTCCGCACGAATTTCGAGATCAGTAGAGATGGGACCAGTAAAGACGAAATCAGTAAAGATCAGTTGGGAAAGGTGCAGAAATATTTATTTTGTGACATAGGCTGTGAAGAAAAGCCCTTCTATAATAAAAGAGTAGAAAATGATTTCTAGAGGGGGAACAATATGCGAGTTCATTCGAAGAAAAAGCTGTTGTCGTTGCTCGCCGCAACTATGGTATTAGGAGTTGGCCTTGTGGGCTGCTCAGGTACGGGGAATGATGGAAATGCGGACAGCACAGCTAAAACTGAAAACGTATACAAAGAAAAATACAATCCAGAAGTCACAATTTCCACGGTATGGGGTGTAGATCCCGCCTTAAAATTTAAAAATGGTGAATCTATCGAAAATAACATTGCGACCAAATGGGCTAAAGAGAAATTCGGTATTAATATCAAATCACTCTGGTCCGTCACGGATACGAATGGCGCATTTGCTACGAAGCTGCGTTTGGCTATGTCCTCCGGTCAGGAGATGCCGGACGTCGTTGTACTGGGGACGGAAAATGAGCAACTGGCACAGGACATGATCGATTCCGGTATGTTTGCAGAGGCTGGTCCGTTGTTTGACAAGTACGCTTCGGATTCATGGAAGCAGGCGATGAATCAGGATACGAATGTATGGAATCAGTATAGCCGAGATGGTAAGAAAATGGGTATTCCTGTGCTTGATTTCGCCTATAACCATGATTATGTATTGTGGGTACGACAAGATTGGTTGGATAAGCTGGGTATGAAGGCTCCTGAGACGATGGATGATCTGGAAAAAGTGATGGATGCCTTTAAAAATAAAAATCCGGACGGACTGGCTCCGAACAAAGTGGTTCCGCTCAGTATCGGTTTTAAAACATCCATGAACACTTGGATGGGTGACCCGTCCTGGATTTTCGGGGCATATGGCACACTACCTCAGCAGTGGAACAAAGGTACAAATGGCAGTTTGGAATATGGCTCCGTGCAGCCTGGCATGAAGCCGGGTTTGCAAAAGCTGAGCGAGTGGCTCAAAAAGGGATATATTCCTCAGGAAGCAGCATTGTGGGATGAAAATAAAACGGCAGAACCTACAGTCGCAGGAACAGCCGGTATGATTCCTGGACCATATTGGATGAGCGGCTGGCCGCTTCAGGATACAGTCAAAAATGCGCCGGGTGCCGTGTGGAAGCCGATCAAGATTCCAGCGGGACCTGACAACAAAGCTATGCGTCACGGAACGCAATACACCAATGGTGTTGTACTCATCAACAAACAAATGCAGCATCCTGAAGCTTTTTTCACTTATCAAAACTATTTGTTTGACCATTATGCTAATGCCAAACCGGATAGCGATTTGTCGAATGGGCTGTTTAAGGGCTACGATTATGATTTGGATGCGGACGGAAAGCTAATGTCTATCGATAAAATACCAGGCGGTTATGTAAACTCTATTCGTTATTTGCTGGTTCGTGATGGTGCACGTATCCCTGATGCCCAAATGAAGGCTTTGTTAAGCTTGGCTGACGGTGCAGAACCGAAAACCAGACTGGAGAAAGATGTAATGGTGAATTACGGGAAAGACACTCCCGCAGCGGCCAAAGTGCTTATGGAACAAAAGGATATCTCTATGAAAGATCAGTTCACGGGACCAATTACACCAACCATGAAGGCTAAAAAGGATTACCTGGATAAGATTGAAAGCCAGACCTTCAATGAAATTATTTATGGCAAACAGCCGATTTCTGCTTTTGATACCTTTGTACAGACGTGGAAAGCCGCTGGCGGCGAACAAATTACAAATGAAGTAAACGAATGGTATAAGAGCGTAGAAAAGTAAAAGTTGTCGATGTTGTAAAACAAATTAGGAGGGCTGTCCCGAGGTGGACAGCCTTTTTACTTAAGCTTCACACGGATTAATAAAAATGATTGCTTTTGTGCCATGTATGTTGGTTTTTTGAACTGTTGAGACTGCGAAAACGCTTTTATAATTGAGGTATACCATGAGAGTTACAGGAGGAACTGCAATGAGAAGTCTGCAACGTACGTGGCCATTTCATATCATGCTGCTGCCAGCCATCATTTTCTTAATTGTATTCAGCTACATTCCGATGGGCGGCATCGTGATGGCCTTTCAAAATTACAAGCCTTGGCTAGGCATAACGGGTTCCGAGTGGGTTGGACTGGATAACTTCCGCTTTTTGTTTCAACGGGAGGACAGTCTTCAAGTTGTCTGGAATACACTAATTATTGCTGTGTTAAAGATGTTTTTCAATCTGGTGGTTCCGTTTGTTTTTGCTATACTGCTGAATGAAATTCGCAAGGTCGGACTTCAGCGCTCCATTCAGACATTGGTGTATCTGCCACATTTTCTGTCATGGGTTATCTTGGGTGGAATTCTGATTGATCTGTTGGCTACTGATGGATTTATGAACCGGATTCTTGGAAGTATAGGAATCCAGCCTATCTTCTTTCTGGGAGATAACAACTGGTTTCGTTTTACCGTCATTGTATCTGACATATGGAAAGAGTTTGGCTACAATACCATCGTATTCCTCGCTGCACTGGCGGGTATCAATCCTTCGTTGTATGAGGCTTCTGAAATGGATGGAGCGAGCCGATGGAGACAGACACTGCACATTACTGTACCTTCATTGATTCCGATGGTGGTCGTTGTTGGGACGCTCGCCCTTGGTAATGTTCTGAATGCCGGTTTTGACCAGATTTTCAACCTTTATAATCCGTTGGTATACCAAAAAGGCGATATTATTGACACATTCGTCTATCGGACAGCATTGATCAATGGGGAGATGGGCTTTGCTACCGCCATTGGGTTGTTCAAATCCGTTATCAGTATGATTCTCATTCTGATATCTTATCGGCTTGCTTACAAATGGGCAGGTTACCGCATATTCTGATTCCACGAGGCTGAAAGAGGGAGAGTCATGTATCATAAAACAACGCCATACCGCATTTTCAATGTGTTCAACATTTGCTTACTAGTGATTTTGTCTATCATGTGTATCGTTCCATTGATTCATGTGTTGGCAGTATCATTTAGTGCTAAATCAGCAGCAGATGCCAATCTGGTTGGCCTGTGGCCAGTCCAGTTTTCATTAGAAGCCTATAAGAAGACGATGAATAACCCGATTTTTCTCCACTCCATCTGGATTTCTGTCTGTCGGACTGTATTGGGAACCGGCTTGACGCTACTTATTACCTTTTTAGCTGCTTATCCGCTTTCGAAGGAAACAACGGTGTTCCGCAGTCGCAACATTTATTCATGGCTGTTTGTATTTAGTATGATTTTTAACGGTGGTCTGGTTCCATTCTATATGGTTATTCAAAAGATCCATCTCATGGATAGCTTCTGGGTACTTGTTTTGCCAGGAGCGGTCAACACATTTCTGGTCATCCTTATGTTGAACTTTTTTAGAGGAATTCCCAAAGAGATGGAAGAGGCCGCATTGATCGACGGAGCAGGACATTTTCGGACATTGTTTAGTATCTTTTTACCGATATCCATGCCTTCCATTGCGACGATTGCGCTGTTTAGTATGGTATTTCATTGGAACTCCTGGTTTGACGGTCTACTCTATTTGAGCAATGCAAAGGATTATCCGCTGGCGACGTTCCTGCAAACTGTAATTATACAGAAGGACATGAGTTCCATGAGCATGAGTCCCAAAGAGATGGAATTACTGTCACAAACGACGGTTAATGCAGCACAAATTTTCATTGGTGCAGCGCCTATTCTTGTTGTATATCCTTTTTTACAAAAGTATTTTGTTAAAGGTATGACTCTAGGTTCCGTCAAAGAGTAATAGAACTAATACAAGGAGATGATTTGTAATGACCTATTCAAACATAACCAAGTACCCACCCATTAGTGAGCGAGTTCCACGTATGCTGCATGGAGCGGACTATAACCCGGAGCAATGGCAGCAATATCCCGAGGTATTAGCGGAGGATATCCGCTTGATGAAACTAGCCAAATGTAACGTGATGTCTGTCGGCATTTTCTCATGGGTTTCATTAGAGCCTGAGGAGGGCGTATTTACGTTTGAATGGCTGGATCGTATTTTGGATTCGTTTGCTGAAAACGGTATCTATGCGTTTTTGGCTACTCCTAGCGGAGCAAGACCAGCCTGGATGTCGCAAAAATACTCCGAGGTACTGCGAGTGGAGGCTAACCGTGTCCGTAACTTACATGGGTTTAGACATAACCACTGTTATACGTCGCCTGTCTACCGGGAAAAAGTACGTATCATGAATACGAAGCTGGCTGAGCGTTATGCTAATCATCCTGCTGTTATTGGCTGGCACATTTCCAATGAATTTGGTGGAGACTGCCACTGTGATCATTGTCAGGAGGCATTTCGCGCTTGGGTGCAGGATAAATATGGTACGTTAGATAAACTTAATCATGCATGGTGGACGACATTTTGGAGTCATACAGTTACGGACTGGAGCCAAGTTGAATCTCCGGCACCTCATGGTGAAACGCAGGTTCATGCCATGAATTTGGACTGGAGACGATTTGTAACCGAACAGACCGCAGATTTTATCAAACATGAGATTGTGCCGCTCAAGGCTGCGAATCCGGACATTCCAGTCACAACCAATTTAATGGAGTTTTTTGAAGGATTGAATTACTGGAAGTTTGCTGATCTGCTCGATGTTATATCCTGGGATAGTTACCCAACATGGCATGATCGTGAGGGAGATGATAGCCGTCAGGCTGCTAAAGTGGCCATGATGCATGATATTATTCGTTCAATCAAGGGAGGTAAGCCTTGGATGCTCATGGAGAGTACACCAAGTTTGACGAACTGGCAAGACGTTAGCAAGCTGAAGCGGCCGGGAATGCATCTGCTATCGTCTTTACAGGCTGTGGCACACGGGTCAGATACTGTTCAATATTTTCAGTGGCGGAAAAGCCGCGGTTCAAGTGAAAAGCTGCATGGTGCGGTTGTCGATCATGTCGGACATGAGCACACTCGGGTATTCGGGGATGTGACCCATGTCGGTAATGCGCTGGAAAAACTGGAGGAGGTTATCGGTACATCTGTACCGGCGGAGGCCGCAGTCATTTTTGACTGGGAGAACCGTTGGGGAATCAACGATTCACAGGGACCGCGGAACAAAGGGGTGAAATATGAGGAGACAGCTGAAGCACATTATTTGGCATTGTGGGAGCAGGGAGTGCCAGTAGATGTCATTCATATGGATGCAGATTTCTCCAAATATAAGCTTTTGGTAGCTCCGATGTTGTATATGGTTCGCAGCGGTGTAGGAGAGCGCATACAGAAGTTTGTTGAAAACGGGGGCATATTCGTAGCAACCTATTGGTCCGGCATCGTGGATGAACATGATTTATGCTTTCTTGGAGGCTTTCCAGGACCGCTTCGTAAGACGCTGGGGATCTGGTCGGAAGAGATTGATGGATTGCATGATCATGATCGTAATTACATTATACCGGTTGAAGGCAATGAGCTGGATCTACAAGGTGAATATGAAGCTGTAGAATTGTGTGATCTCATTCATACGGAGGGTGCAGAGGTACTGGCTGTGTACGGCTCAGACTTTTATGCAGGACGTCCGGCTTTGACAGTGAACCGTTTGGGACAGGGAAAGGCTTATTACATCGCATCACGCAACATCGGACTATTCCACAGTCATTTTTACAGAAGTTTAATTGATGATGCAGGAATCAGTAAAGCGCTCAATGTGAAGTTGCCTCATGGAGTGAATACGGCGATTCGTACCGATGGAGTTCATGATTATATTTTCATATTGAATTTCACGCATGAGCCGCAAAAGATTATGTTGGATGGACGAACTTATGCGGATATGCTTGAAAATCATGTGATAGAAGATGGTAGCATTCAATTGGATGCCTACGCTGTTAAGGTTTTAAAGACAGAGCGCAATAAATAGAACATGATATTTTAAGTGTGATCTCTATCGTTTTCCCGAGTGGGAGCTGGTAGATTGGTCAGAGGCAATGAGAAGTATACAATTCGGATGGGAGATGACTTATGAAAACAGGTAACCGCACGATGGTATTTGCGATGTTGATCTTGTTATCCAGCTTATTGTATCCGTTCGGTTCTGTAGGGTTGGGTGCGGCTTCGGCCGCCCCTGCTTTCGCCAAAGGAGCAGATATAAGCTGGGTCGCAGGGATGGAAGCCCAAGGTATGACCTGGAAGGATAAAAAAGGGGTTCGCCGGGACGTGCTGCAAATTTTACGGGACGATTATCAGATCAATTCGGTTCGTATTCGCGTCTGGGTAAATCCTGACATGAAGGATTATGCAAGCGGATACATGAATGCTGAGAAGGCGGCAGAACTTGCGCAGCGAGCCCAAAAGTTAGGCATGAGCGTTATGCTGACCCTGCATTATAGCGATTCTTGGGCTGATCCAGGCCAGCAGAATAAGCCTTACGCATGGCGCAATTTTACATTTACACAACTTATGGATGCGGTCTGGTCCCATACTGTCTATGTTATGAATACGATGAAGAGCAAGGGGGTGACACCGGATTGGGTGCAAATCGGTAATGAGACGAACAATGGAATGCTCTGGGATGATGGCAAAGCCTCGGTGAATATGAAAAACTATGCGTGGCTCGTCAATACAGGGAATAACGCTGTTAAATCCGTAAGCAGTAGCACCAAGACGATCGTGCATTTAGCTAATGGGGATAACAGTTCCGTTTTAAACTGGAACATTGGTGGACTGATTGAAAACGGAGCTCAGTTCGACCTTATTGGCCTGTCTTTATATCCGTCTTCCTCTGACTGGCAGGGTAAGGTGGATCAGACGATTACCAATGCCAATAGTCTCATTGCAAAATATGGCAAAGGCATTGTCATCAGTGAAATCGGAATGGAATATAATGAACCTTCTGCCTCCAAGGCATTTATTTCTGCAATCAAAACGAAGGTTCGGAGTATCGGAGGGGGCAAAGGTGTCGGCGTATTTTATTGGGAGCCGGCTGCAACCCCAGGTTATAATCAAGGTTATAACAAAGGTGCTTGGCAGGCTGACGGTAAGCCAACCTCAGCGTTGGAAGGCTTTCTAAACTAAAGAAGTGTGTAAAATATCAAAGAACCTCTAATGTGCATTCTATGCAGACTAGAGGTTCTTTATTGTTATGAGGATTGGATAGTTATAGTTTTAGACTTCACGGTTTACTTTGAAGAATGAAATAAGCTCTTCCAGCTCCCCGGACATTGATGTAAGCTTGTCCGAAGCTTGGACAATTGAAGCCATAGACTCGGTTTGTTCCCCAATGGTTTGTTCAATTTGTTTGCTGCTGTTGACTGTTTTGCTAACTGTGGAAGACAACTCGTCCGAGGTAGCTGACATTTCCTGCGTGCTGGCCGAGATTTGCTCAGTTGCACTGGATACCTCCTGGATTTGTGACGACACTTTATTGGACGCTTCTAAAATTTCAGAGAACATTTCGCCTGTCTGCTTCGTAACTTCCAGTCCGACGTGAACTTCTTTTGTACCCAGGCTAATGCCTTTTACAGTTTGTTCAATCTCTTTTTGAATTTCTTTAATAAGCTCTGCAATTTGTTTGGCGGACTCTTGAGATTGCTCAGCCAAATTACGCACTTCTCCCGCTACGACTGCAAAACCCTTGCCTTCTTCACCCACTCTGGCAGCTTCGATCGAAGCGTTGAGAGCAAGCAGATTCGTTTGGCTGGCAATGCCGGTAATGATGCTTACAATATTACTGATTTCGTTAGAACGGTTCTGCAGTGCATTAACCGAATCAACTGTACTGCCCATTGTAGTGGAGATAGAGTCCATTTGAGTGGATAGCTTTTGGGCTACCTGATTGCCTTCAACGGAGCGTTTTTCCATGGAATAAGCTTGATCCGCTACAGAAGAGGAGCTTTCAGCAATGGTTTGGATCACTGTAGACATTTCATTCATAGCCCTGGAGCTTTCAAGTGCTGCGTGATCCTGAGCTTCAAGTCCCTGAGTTATTTCCCGAATATTGCTGTTAATGATGTTTGTATTCGTACTATTTTTCTCGCTAATGCTTAACAATTCCTGAGCTGATCCTGTTACTTCTTGCGTCGTATCCTGTACTTTCACCATCGTATCGTTAAGGCGCTTGATCATTGAATTAAATTTTTGATTGATAATACCAAGATCGTCTAGGCCTGTCTTGATTTTTACATTCAGATTACCCTCGCTGACTTCTTCAATCCCCTTCATCAAGGAACGAATCGGGGAGAGCGTGCGTTTTACCAGTAAGTATTGAATTGTCAAGAAGATAGCAAGAAACAGAATGAGCAGTGAAACACCATATACAAGCAACTTATGAAGACCCGTAGGTACAGAGCTCGCATCTACGTCAAAGTAAATTGCACTTGTGACTTTACCGCTTGCATCTGTAATCGGATAAACAATAGTAGTCCATGTGCCATATTCGTCCGTATAAAAGCTGCTCAATGCTGATTCATTGGATTGAAGCATTTTATTTACGGCGTCTGCATTTTCGTCAGGCAACGTGTACATATCCCCAATATTCATCTTCGAGTTTTGGAAAGCTTGAACCAAATTAGTGGGAACGCCAATAATGGAGGTTTGATTTCCTTCTTTTAGTTCTGTCCCAAATATGTAAGCTTGGGCGACATTAGGATAAAATGTGTGAATGGAATCTAGAAATTTGCGTATTTCTTGTTGAGCAGAACCGTTATAATCTTTTTCGCTTAATGCTTGTTGTACTTTTGTTTTGTCAACATCTTCTGCCCATTTTTTGGTCAGCACTTTTACCTGATCTTGCAGCTGCGTGGTGAGAATGTTCTTTTGAAGTATATAGCTAGATGTGATGAGAATAGCACCTATTAATACGATGTTAAGAAAAGATATTAATAGATTTTTACCAAAAAAGGACATAGTGCTCCACTTCAAGTTTTTCACAAGTTTCTTCTCCTTTAAATTTTAATTTAATGCTACAGTACAGCTATCCCTTATATATTTCGTCAATTTCCTTTATAAATGTTAGCGAATTATTACAATTGGGATATACTTACTGATGGATAGTGAAAATAATGATAAGAATCAACAAAAGGTATGGAAGCTTACCAAAAATAAAAAGCGGCAACCCACATGGAATAAATGTAGGTTGCCGCTTGCTAGCAAAACGGAATATCATACTGGTTTTCAGCTCAAATATGACTAAATCACTTTATTGTTTGGACAATATTTAAAAAATAAGATAAATGAGGGCGAACGAATGCCCTTAACTATTATATATAACAGTCTTTCGCTGAAGGTTGAAAGCTTTCTGTCATTATATAAGTAGTGAAATGAGCAGAGGGAGCGAAATGAGCGATAATACTGAGCTTATAACAAATGCAGATGCCGCTTCTGTTTCCAGTGATTCATAGCGGGTCGCGATCATAGCGGCTACAGCAGATCCGGGAAATGCGACAAGCAGTACGGCTTTAGTTACATCCTCAGGGGACAGTCCGATCAGAACAGCAATACCGAGCATAACCATAGGCATCACGATCGCTTTCAGTACAGCGATACTAAGCGCTTTTGGACTGAACGTAATCTTTTTAATTCCAATAGTTACCCCGATGGCAAATAGAGCCGTACCAGCAGTAATATTGCCGATTTGATCAAACATAGATTGCAAAAGCTTCGGAGCTTGGAATCCGCATAAAGTCAATACAACACCAATCAAGGGTACGCAAGCCAGCGGCTCGCTGAGTCCATGAAGGACAGATTTTATAGTGACTGTAAATAAATTACCTTTAGTGTCATCAGATTCTGTTGATTTACGCTGGCCGACCGTTCCCAAAATACTTGCAAGCGGATCAAGAATCGCATTAACGACGATGCCGGTAATCGCAATAGGAATGGCGACCGCCGCACTTCCGAACAAGCTTCCCAAAACCGGAATCCCCATGAATGCGAAAGAGGGCTGTGTTGAATTCAATGCGAACATGGAGGATTCTGTCAGACCTTTTTTTGCAATTAAGCGATATAAGATGAGCAATACAATGTAAAAGCCGATCACTCCAAGCAGCAATGCAACAAGAAAGGGCCACTTTTGGATTAACGTCTCTCTTGGTGTCGTCGTAATACCAATAAACAAGTGTGCAGGTAAAGCAAATTTGGTTACCAGTGTATTTAATCCCTTAGATGAAGCTGGGTTAAAAGCTTTAAAAAAACCTGCAAAATAACCAATTAAAATGACAAAGAAAATAGGAATTAAGATAATAAAGATATGACCTGTAGCCATGATGTCGCCTCCAATAAAGATGTCCGCCAAAAATGGCGGACATCAGTTAAATAATCACTTTGCTTACAGCAAGTATAAATTTTGATGTTGTTCGCTATTTTTAAACCAGAACGGCTTCCTGTCCATACTGTTTGATGGGTTTATATTTGCATTCCCACATGGATTCCCGAACCGCTTGTACGATATCATCCGGCTGATGACGCGCAACTCCATCTTGAACTGCCGCCTTAGCAACTGCTACAGCAACAGCTTCAGATACTTCTCGCAGTTCGTTGATTTTTGGTAGCAGGGAAGCACCAGGCTGTGACAAATCAACCATTTGAGCTACTGCATGGGCAGCTGCTGCAAACATGCTATCTGTTATAATTTTGGATTTTACCACGATTGCGCCGAGACCCAGACCCGGGAATACGAAAGCATTGTTGGATTGCCCAATTTCAAACTTAATATTGTTATAGATCACCGGCTCAAAAGGACTTCCTGTGGCAATCAGGGCTTTTCCTTCGGTCCAGTGGATCAAATCTTGCGGAGTTGCTTCTGCAAGTGGAGTCGGGTTGGACATAGGCATAATTATAGGACGTTCTGTATGTTTGGCCATTTCTTTAACGATTTCCTCACTAAATGCCCCACTAACACCGGAAGTACCAATCATAATCGTCGGTTTCACGCGGCGAATGACTTCAAGCAGAGGGATTTTTCCATCTTCAGCATGTTCCCAGTCACGGCATTCTGCAGCATCACGCGCATAAGGAACCTGAAATGGAAAAAGTCCTTCTGTTTCGTTGGTAAGCAGGCCACGGTAATCATAAGCCCAGAAGTTACGTCTTGCTTCTGCTTCTGACAGTCCTTCCAGCATCATGGCGGCGCTAATTTGGTCTGCATTGCCGATTCCGGCAGCTCCTGGACCAAAGACTAGAACCCGATGCTTGCTCAGTGGGATTCCGGACAATTGAACACCGGACATCACACCTGCGAGTGTAACCGCTCCAGTACCTTGAATGTCGTCATTAAAAGTCAAAATACTATTTCCGTATTTATTGATAATGTTCCGTGCATTGACATTGCCCAAATCTTCCCAGTGCAGCAGAGCATTCGGGAAAAAGGAAAGTGCAGCTTGAACATAAGTGTCAATAAATTGATCATATTGTTCTCCACGTACACGTTTGTGACGATTCCCCATATATAAAGGATCTTCCAATAGCTTCTCGTTGTTTGTACCTGCATCAAGAACAACTGCCAGCACCCGGCTAGGATCTATACCAGCAGCAGCTGTATACACAGCAAGCTTACCAATAGAGATATTAATACCTCCGACTCCCCAGTCCCCGATTCCCAAAATACTCTCGGAATCTGTGGCTACGATCAGGTCGATATCATCAGGGTCCAGGTTCAAATTCTTAAAAGCCTCTCCAATACCCGCCAGATTATCAATAGATAAATACATACCACCAGGCTTGTGATATTCATGACTGTATTCCTGTATAGCCTGGCCTACTGTTGGTGTATAAACAATCGGGAGCATTTCGCTTAGGTGCTCAGAGAGCAAACGATAATAAAGGACCGTATTGCGATTAAAAAGATCATTTAACGCAACATTTTTACGCAAATTATCCGGTTGGCTCTGAAATTGCTCGTAAACCCGTTGAACCTGTTCCTCAATAGTTAATATCGTAGGAGGAAGGAGACCGTCAAGTCCAAGTTGTTTCCGTTCTTCCAAGGTAAAAGCCACTCCTTTATTCAGCAGTGGGTTGGCAAGTAGATCTTTTCCGGTTAATTTGGTTTCGATAGATCCGTCTTCCGTAAAATGAAAAGCACGCATTTTTAATTCCTTCTTTCTAGAAAATTACATTTAGTTCATCCTTGAACAATTCGTGAACAAGTATACGCCTTATTTTAAACCAAGTGAACAAGTATGTTGTGTGAAAAATGGTTATATAAGTGTTTACATAAGAAAAAATATGAAAATGAAAGCGATTTTCAATGATTTTCAACTGAAAAATTCATTAAATTTTCATAGTGTTTTCGGTAAAAATTCATTAAATGTGACTTTTTTCATGGAATTTATAATTTGATTAAATATGTATGAGGAAATAGCTTAACTTCATTTTCTATAAACGAAGTTAAGCTATTTTTGATTATAAGGGATAATTGAGGCTTAAAATCTAACGGCTTCATTAGCAACTGGAGCAGAACGTCGCATCCAGCTGTTGCGCCATTTCAATTGCATGATGATCACGAGGACAAGAGCACAGAATGTGATCAGGCTTAGGCAGATGAAGCCTGGCATGTAAGAACCCGTTAATTTGTACAGATGTCCCAGAATCAGGGGAAGAAAGTACCCGCCTATGCCGCCAGCAGCACCGACGATGCCGGTCATGAGCCCGATTTCGTTGCCGAATCGCTGCGGCACGAGCTGGAATACGGAGCCGTTGCCAGCACCAAGGCACATCATACCTACGAACAGCAGGACTACGACCACGGCAAGGGGTGGTAAAAACGCAATACTGGCGAGCATAATCCCGGCCCCGGCATACAAGTACATTAACATGCGTGAACCACCAATCCGGTCGGACAAAAAGCCGCCTATAGGACGAAAAAAACTTCCGGCAATGACACAAACGGTTGCAAAATCAGCAGCATGGACCGCGGAGAGACCGTATTGGGTATTGAAGAAAATGGTCAAATAATTTGAAAGGCCAACGAACCCGCCGAACGTCACGCAATAAAAGGCACAGAACACCCAGGCATCTCTCTGTTTGAGCACCGAAGCATATTGTGAGAGACTTTTTGGTGCTGGGCGATGAGGGCTGTTGCGGGCAAAAATACTAAACAGAACAAAGACGATGAAAATCGGGATGATGGCTAAGCCAAAAACGACCTCCCAACTGCCAAAATGTTGGGCAATGCGGTTGGCAAACAAAGTTGCGAGGACGGTCCCACTGTTGCCGGCACCAGCAATTCCCATGGCCAGCCCTTGATGCTCTTTGGGGTACCATTGGCCAGCCAACGGCAGTGCAGCTGCAAATGAGGCTCCGGCCACACCCAGAAGCAGGGCGACAGCGTATAACTGCTCCAGCGAATCAACCCACAGCCAGCCAAGCAGGAGAGGAATGATTGTGACAAGCATACCGATCTGTCCCGTGAGCTTCGGACCGAAATAATCTGACATGAATCCAAGCACGAGTCGCAGCAGGGAACCACTAAGTATTGGGAGAGCGACAAGGTTGGCTTTTTGTACAGGGTCCATTGGATAGTCATTAGCAATGACAACGACCAACGGTCCGATCATTCCCCATATCATAAAGCTAATATCAAAATACAGAAAGGAGCCCAATAGGGTGGGCTTGTGTCCGCTTTGCCAGAAACTTTTTTTCTTCATTCTCGATCTCTCCTCTTCTTATTGTGGTTTGTAGAGCTCAGTCCTCAATCTTCTGTTGAACATAAAAAAACCGCAAATCGTCCCGACATCGTATCTGGGAAACGCTTTGCGGCTTCATTGCCGTGTTTGACACACCTCATTGTGCATCGCTTTGATATGATCACATCGTAGTGATTTTAATTCAAATTATAAAAAGACATTCTATATATGTCAATATACATAACATTAAAATTATAATAAATTTAAAATAAGGTTTAAATACAGGTTTCATGTATTGAATATTGACATGACGCTCACAATTCAGTAATCTTAAGTACATATCGGTACAACGATGTGCCGACATTTACGGCAACGGTGCCCTTTTCCATCGAATGGAGAAGGGCTTTTTCTGTCTTATTTTAGTACGGAGAATGGGGCTGGATTCATTATGATAAAAAGACTGGTCGTCATCGGTAATGGTATGGCAGGCATCAAATGTGTGGAGGAAATTCTCAGTCTGGAGCCGGAACGGTTCCAAATCACAATATTTGGTGCTGAACCGCGGCCCGGATACAACCGTGTGCTCCTGTCCAAAATGCTTCAGGAGGAGAGTACGTTCCAACATATCGTTACCCATAGCTGGGACTGGTACGAAGAAAATGGGGTAAAGTTGCAAGCTGGTGAACGTGTGTGTCGTATTGATGTGGCAACTGGTATGGTGGAAACGGAATCCGGTATTCAAGAGCCCTATGACATTCTCGTACTGGCAACTGGCTCATTGCCTTTCATGCCACCCATTCCCGGAGTTCGAAAAGAGGGAGTAATTGCTTTTCGTGATGTAAATGACTGTGAAACCATGGCGAGATATGCTAAGACGTACCGCAAAGCCACTGTCATCGGAGGAGGGTTATTGGGGCTTGAGGCTGCTCAAGGCTTGCTGAATCTGGGGATGGAAACTGACGTTGTTCATAATGCGCAGTATCTGATGAATCGTCAGCTTGACCGTACTGCGGCTGTACTTTTACAACGACGGTTGGAGCAACAGGGCATGCGGTTTCATTTGGCGAAGGATACAGTCAACATTATAGGTCGCAACCGGGCACAAGGATTGATGTTTGCGGACGGGAACAGATTGGAAACGGACTTGGTTGTGCTGGCGGTTGGTATCCGGCCGAATATTGGTTTGGCTCAGGACAGTGGTCTGACAGTAAACCGTGCCATTGTCGTGGACGATTATATGCGCACGAGTATTCCTAGTATTTACGCAGTTGGCGAATGTGCTGAGCACCGCGGGATTTCATATGGGCTGGTGGCGCCGCTATATGAGCAGGCCAAAGTGCTGGCAAAGGTGATTTGTGGTCGTGAAACGGCTCCCTATGAAGGGACGGTCCCGTATGCACAGCTCAAGGTGGCGGGAATTCATGTGTTTTCGGCAGGAGACATTCGTGAAGAGGGCAGCGAGATCGCGATCATGGAATATAACGGTATGCAGGAGATTTACAAAAAAGTGATGATGCGCGCCGGCAATATCACTGGAGCAATTTTGTTTGGAGATACGGCGGAAAGCACCTCGCTGCTTGGAATGGTACGGCGCGGCGCGCCAACTACAGAGCTTACATCCCAGAATAATAGCAAAAGCAAAGCGGAGGATGCTGCGGAAGCATTGCCCGAAGGAGAGACGGTATGCGCATGCAATGGTGTGAGCAAGGGGGATATTTTGCGAGCGATTGCCACGGATAAGTTGAAAACAGTTGAAGAGGTGAAGAGCCGTACCAAAGCGTCCGGTTCCTGCGGAGGCTGCCGGCCGCTAGTGGCTGCACTGGTCAAAAATGGTTTGTCCCGAGAAACAGCTTCTGGACCTGTGGTAACTCCGACTGCTCAAGAAGTTGTTTCTGTGTGTGGTTGTACGCATTATGATCATGATTCGCTTAAGACAGCGATGGTGGACGCAGTTTGTCGAACTCCAGAGGAAGTAGTATCCCGTCTTGGTTGGACCAGACAGCAGGGGTGTGAATTATGTCGTCCAGCTGTACTTTATTATCTGGAATCTCTAGGTTTGCGGAACGGATCTGCAACAAACCAACTGGGAATAGACGTTGCGGTTCAGTCCACCCTACCGTACGAAGGGGAAGTGGGTTCTGTGGGCCTGAGTTTTACAAATTTGAATGCTGAACGTCGGGATTGTGTTGATCCTGCCCCGATCGATCAGGCTTGTGGTGGAGTGATCTGGCTAAGAGAGCGGCTGGCGGCAGTATGGGGCAGTCTTTCATTACCGTCACCAGTTGCGGTTGCTGTCAGTCCGGGTTCAGAGTATCCCGGTGGCGTGCTTGTCCATGACATTGGAATATCCCGATCACCAGCAGGTTGGGAGGTTTATGCCGGTGGGCATGCAGGGCACCCGGTTCGTCAGGGGTTGCTGCTTGGATTGGAGGAGAATCCAGAAGAAGTGGTGCTGATGGCTGTAACCTGCTTGCAAATATACAGGCATAGTGCTAGGTATGGGGAGAAAATGTGGGAATGGATTGAACGGACTGGCGTTCTGGCGCTGCGGGAAAGTGTGCTCGACGCTACTCTGCGAAGTGAACTGACCGGTAGTCTGCGGTCCACCATGCTGACAGGTTAACGGATTGTGGGAGTTGTAGTGATAGATACGTGTGCGAGGACAGTAACATTGCAGCGAATGGAGAGAGAAGGTGACTTTTATGTGTCAGTCAGGAGAAAACAAACTGGAAGCCGGTCAATTCATCCTCCCTGTGGTGGAGACACAATGCCCATTTTGCAGCGTGCAATGTAAGATGACCGTTAGTACGGAAACGGAGACACTCGCGGGTATCATTCGAACGGTGTATAAAGCGGAAGGCAAATCTAACGCAGCCTCACAAGGTAGGTTATGCATCAAGGGTATGAATGCGCATCAGCATGCAACTCATGCAGAAAGGCTGACACAGCCCCTACTGCGCAAAGAGGGCAAGCTTGTTCCCGTTCAATGGGGGGAAGCGATGGATGCTGTAGGTAGCAGTTTCTCTTCGCTGCTGTCCACGCAGGGCCCTGACGGAATCGGCATTTACGGCGGAGGCTCGCTATCGAATGAAACGGCTTATTTACTCGGGAAATTTGCGCGGGTGGCTATTGGCACGCGCTATATCGATTATAACGGGCGCTTTTGCATGTCGGCAGCAGCATCTGCTGGCAGCAAAGTGTTTGGTATTGACCGCGGACTGACCTGCAGGCTGGCTGATATTCCGTTAGCTCGTTGTATTGTGCTTGCAGGTACGAATATCGCTGAATGTCAGCCGACGTTAATGCCTTATTTTCACCAAGCGAAGGAAAATGGTGCGTTTGTCATCGTAATTGACCCGCGCGCGACACCCACAGCGGCAATAGCCGATCTGCACCTGCAAATCAGACCGGGTACGGATGCTGTGCTGGCCAATGCCATGCTAAAGGTCATCGTGGATGAGGGATTTGCGAATGAAGAGTTTATCCGCAAGCGGACCAACGGCTATGACCAGCTGTTGACTCATTTGAAGGGTGTGGATCTGAGAGAATCGGCTGCGTTGTGCGGAATTGAAGTAGAAATGATCCAGCAGGCAGCACGTGCCTTTGGCAGTGTGGAGACGGGCATCGTTTTTACGGCCAGGGGTGTTGAACAGCAGACAGATGGACATATGGCGGTGCGTGCATTTCTTAATCTGGTGCTGGCCACTGGCAAGATTGGAAGGGAAGGATGCGGTTATGGAGCTATCACAGGTCAGGGAAACGGGCAAGGGGGACGAGAGCACGGCCAAAAGGCTGACCAGCTTCCTGGCTACAGATCGATTGAGGATGAAGAAGATCGAGCCTATGTGGCGTCCGTATGGGGAGTGAAACCAAGCAGTTTGCCAGGAAAAGGGGTGTCCGCCTATGAAATGATGGAGCTTGTCCATCAGAAACAAATCCAAGCTTTGTTCGTGATGGGCTCTAATCCTATTGTATCTAACCCGAATGTCCGGCTGGTGGAGAAAGCCCTCAAAAAGCTGAATCTGCTGGTTGTGGCGGATATGTTTCTCACTGAAACCGCACGGATGGCCGACGTTGTTTTGCCTGTGACGTCTTATTTGGAGAATACGGGGACGATGACCAATCTGGAGGGCCGCGTTCTGCTACGGGAAGCGGCGAGGCCCGCACCAGGCGAGGCTAGAGATGACTGGAACATTTTGTGTCAGGTGGCTGCAAAGCTAAACAAGGGCGGCTATTTCTCATACAGGGATGCTGAGCATATCTTTGAAGAACTACGGCTCGCCAGCCAGGGCGGTCCTGCGGATTACTACGGGATCACATACGACAGGCTGCGTCGTGAAGAAGGAGTATATTGGCCATGCCCGTCTACGGACAGAGCCGGTATGGATACAATGTTTCGGGAAACCTTTGCCCATTCTGATCAAAAGGCTGTTTTTACGGTGGTTGAAAGCTGTGGAGCAGGAGAGGAGATATCAGAGGAGTACCCGCTTATTTTGACGAACGGCCGTGTACTGGCTCACTATTTGACCGGTGCACAAACGCGCAGAAGTCCGTCGCTGGCCGCGCGAGAGATTGAGAATTATGTGGAAATTCATCCGCGGACAGCGCGACGCTGGCACATCAGGGACGGGGAGTGGGTAGAAATAGCATCACAGCGCGGCAGCTTCACTGTCCGCAGCCGGATCAAACCAGATATCCGCGAAGATACGCTCTTCGTGCCCATGCATTGGGGTGGGATACAAAATGTTAATCGGGCGACCCGCCCTGATCTTGATCCGTTCTGTCGGATGCCTGGCTTCAAAACGGCAGCTGTACGCATCCGTCCCCTTCATCTGGCTGCATCCGCAACCAGTGCAGATAACGAGGAATGGTCGGAGTTCTAGAGCAGGACGGAGTAAGTGACTTTTTCTTTGCATAAAAGGCCAGCCCCCTTGTATGAGTGAGGGAGCTGGCCTTTTTGAGTTGGACAGTTTAGGGCTCGTAATCACAGACTGCGTGACGCCAGTAATTATAAATGCAATCGGGTTTCAGATCTGTCTGCTTCCGTTTTTATTTCTGTTCTGAGCATGGCTTCCCGCCAGTGACAATACAAACCCCAGGCGTGCCCATTTTCTAGCAGCGGTTTGCAGGTATACAAACCTTCCTCTATGGAGTCAACTCGCCCTGCAACGAACAGCCGGACCGCACTGTTGAGTAACACTTGATTCGAAAAGGCTATAGAAGCTGTGCCTTGTAGCACTTCCTCCGTAATGCGCAGTTGTTCAGCGGGGGTCCAGTTATGCTCTGGTACCACCGAATCCAGTCCGTACATTTCCGGATCAATAACCTGTAATGATACCTCGCCGTTAGCAAGCAGGTAAGTCCGGGTCGGCCGATCGATGAACAGATCCTCCGATCCTTCGCTCCCTTGGACGATCAGAGCTCTGTGGTAATTCAGATTTTGTATGAGTTTCGCCGTCTTTTCGAACACGGTATTGTGGAAAACGCCGAATACAATATATGGGGAAGAACCGTAATCAACCAGTTTCTCGGCAGTATTCAGCACTGTGCGAAGCCCCAGTTCTTCGCGAATGGGCCGCATATCTCGCAGGGGCACACACCACTGTTCGGAGGCTACGAACAGTACACCAGTCAGCTTCGCGGCATGAACGGCGATTTCACGCGTCATGTTCCGGGGCGTTACTCCCATTTCCTGCAATAAAAGCGGGAGCGTAACACCCCATTTGGGAGGGAGGGGTGCACTACCATGCATCGTTACAGGAATTCCGCATGAGGCGAGTAGAAAGGCCGTTGCGAAGGTGGCAATAAATGAAGACTTCCTGCCATCATACGGACCGGCGAAATCAATACCTTTATGCATCGGGTAGCGATGGGTATATTTACGGCAGACGTTTACGAATGCTTCCAGCTCGCCAACACTCTCCATTTTAATGCGCTCCGCGGCAAAGAAAGCTCCGATTTGAGCAGGGGTTGCTGACTGGGTCATAATAAGTTCGGCAGCAGCTTCGGCTTCGGCGTAATTCAGATCCCGGGCGCCCCTTTTGCCACGACCCACTTCTTTTAATATTTCAATGATATTCATGTTCAGGCCCCTTTCAGATTTATGCTTTTAGCATTTGCTGTGCTTTGACGATGGAAATTGCCACATCAACGATACGTTTGCGTTCGTTCATTGCTTTTTTCCGCAGCACATCATATGCTTCCGCTTCCGGGATACCGTTTACTTCTCCAAGTATTCCTTTCGCCATATCAATCCATTTGCGTTCTTCCAACCGAGCGGTCAGTTGCTTGCGTTCACTTTGCCAGTGCTGGCGTTCAAAAAAGCGTTTGGCACTAAAATGAAGAGCCCAATTCAGCTCATGGGCTGCCATAGAAGGGGTTAGAATGCCATCAACAGTGACATCAGCTTCACAAGCCTCTGTCGATGATAACGCTGATTCTGCGCTGCACCACCAGAGCAACGGGACTGCTTTGGCTTGCTCCAGCCTGCCACCCCACATGCTGATCGTGCCGACAGGCATGTCTAGTACCGCCGCATCTGCATTAAGGATTAGCTGTTTGATTTCAGATTCATTGCGGCAGGGCAGAGTTAGGTATCCGTTGGATTCTAAAAGGTTTTCAGGTCCTGCCTGCCATGAGGAAACGGCGTGTGTCTGCTCAGATACATGGTCAGAATGTAAGTGAATTACCAACAAGGAACGCAAGCGGGCTCCTCCTCTCTGTAATATGAAGGGTAGTTAGCGATGGGGATGGTATTCATTGATAACAAATATGACATTGGATTTTATCCGTTTGCTTTATTTTTCCACCATCATCAAGTTAAAACGGACTTTTAAACCATTTTGGCGTGTTTTGGTCTGAAAATCAATCCTAATTTTGTAGGGGAGTGATATTTTATACGTCATAGACATGTTACATGGTGATAAAATATAATTTTTTATAAGTTAATGCGTAAGGAATGTTGACATATCATTTGAACCATTATATATTAGCTACAATACTTTTTAATTCCATACTCTGATGGATACAACGGCGTATTCGATGAAACGGCAATGGAGCCTGTTTTTACATGTGGAGGGATATTTTTCATCCCCGTATGTGAAGCAGGCTTTTTATGTTTTAAGGATAGAAATGGAGAGGGAGTGACCTAATGAACTACATCCAAAAATTAGTGCTGGTCGGCAACGGAATGGCGGGGATACGCACTCTCGAACATTTGCTGAAGATCGCACCAGGTGCTTATGAGATTACGGTATTTGGGGCCGAGCCCCATCCCAACTATAATCGGATCATGCTGTCCTCTGTTCTGGCTGGAGGAGCAGGTTTGCAGGATATTATCATCAACGATTGGAGTTGGTATGAAGAGAATAATATCCGATTGTATACCGATGATCCTGTCACAGCTATCGATACGGAAAATCGGCAGGTGACTTCACGATCCGGTGTATGCGTCTCTTATGATTTACTGTTGTTGGCAACAGGTTCTAAAGCTTTCATCCTGCCGCTTCCAGGAGCCGACAAGGATGGTGTGATTGGTTTCCGGGATATCCGTGACTGCGAGACGATGATAGAGACTGCGAAGACGCACAAAAAAGCAGCCGTTATCGGCGGCGGATTGCTTGGGCTAGAGGCAGCCAGGGGGCTGCTTAATTTGGGGATGGACGTTACAGTTATTCATCTCAATGGATATATTATGGACCGACAGCTGGATGAGGCAGCTTCCCTTATGTTACGGCGCGAGCTGGAGGAACAGGGAATGACTTTTCTGGTCAATAAGCGGACGGCGGCTATCACCGGGCGTCGTCGCGTGGAAGGGCTGAAGTTTGCTGATGGAAGCGAACTGGAAGCGGATTTGATCGTTATGGCGGTAGGTATCAAACCAGATATTGAACTGGCGGTTTCGGCGGGAATTCCCGTAAACCGTGGCATCATCGTAAATGATAACATGGAAACGAACATTCCTGGCATATACGCCGTTGGAGAATGTGCAGAACACCGGGGAATCACTTACGGTCTGGTTGCCCCATTATATGAGCAGGGGGGTGTCCTTGCTCAGCGACTCGCGGGAATGGAGACTCCCGGCTACAGTGGTTCCGTTACTTCGACAAGGTTGAAGGTATCGGGCGTCGATGTGTTTTCAGCAGGCAATTACAAGGATGAGCCAGAAACGCGATCTCTGCGGTATCAGGATGATATTGGTGGCGTCTACAAAAAAATCGTCATCAAGGAAGAAAAACTGACCGGAGCCGTCCTGTTTGGGGATACATCTGATGGAGCCATGTTGTTTTCTTTGATCAAAAGTGGTGATTCGGTGGTTGGTCGAGAGAAAGAGTTGTTACTTGGTTTTAACCCTGGCCAACCAGAAGGTAGTGGCACCATGATGCTGGAGCAGATGCCTGAGGATGAAATTGTATGCGGATGTAATGGTGTATCCAAGGGTGACATTGGAGAGGCGGTTGCGGCAGGCTGCAGGAGTCTTGGGGAGATTAAGGCCTGTACGAAGGCATCGGCATCATGCGGCGGCTGTAAGCCAATAGTGGAGGGGCTCTTACAGCTGTACGCAGGTGCAGAAACCGGAGAACCGATTAAAGAAGGGATATGTGGTTGTACAACGCTTGATCGGGAAGCGATTATTGATGGTATCCGGGAAATGGGGCTGAAGAGCGTCAAAGAAGTGATGAACGTGCTGGGCTGGAACGAACCTGAAGGGTGTACCAAATGTCGGCCGGCCCTCAACTATTATCTAGGTCTGCTGTGGCCACTGGATTATGAGGATGAGAAGGAATCCAGATTCACGAATGAAAGGTACCATGCCAATATCCAGAAGGATGGTACCTACTCTGTGGTGCCCCGAATTTATGGAGGAGTTACTTCACCTGCCGACCTGAAGAAGATTGCCGCTGTCGCGGAGAAATACAACGTGCCTTTGGTTAAATTTACGGGTGGCCAACGTCTTGACTTGCTTGGTGTGAAAAAGGAAGATCTACCGGGAATCTGGTCTGAATTGGATATGCCGTCAGGGTATGCATATGGAAAGACATTGCGAACGGTCAAGACGTGCGTTGGTAACACCTTTTGTCGCTTCGGCACACAGGATGCTATGGGTATGGGCATCCGGTTGGAAAAGGCATTTGAGCGTCTGAATGCACCATCCAAAGTCAAACTGGCTGTGTCGGGCTGTCCGCGTAACTGCGCAGAAGCGACGATTAAGGATTTGGGCGTTGTCGCTATTGATGGTGGCTGGGGGATCTACATTGGAGGTAATGGCGGTATTAAGGTGCGGGCAGCAGAACTGCTGTGTACTGTAAAAACCGAGGATGAAGTGATGGAATGGACTGGTGCCTATTTACAGTATTACCGTGAGCAGGCGAATTGGAACGAGCGAACAGCTCATTGGGTAGAACGGGTAGGCGTAGACTCGATCAAACAGGTACTAGCAAATGCGGAGATGAGGCAGCAACTGGTAAGCAGAATTGAGGAGACGTTAAGCACAACGACGGATCCGTGGCACGAAATCATTCATAACGAAGAGCTGCGCAAAAATTTTGTGCAGCTGCCAGAGCTTAAGGCAGTAATGGAATAGGGGGCTGACCAAATGGAGAGCAATACGATAACCAGCAGAATCAGGATTGCAGATCTGAACGAAATTGACCAACGTGGAGCAAGAACAGTTCGCATTCTAAATACAGAGATAGCCGTATTCCGCCTTAGTGACGGCAGCGTGCGTGCGCTTGAGAACCGTTGTCCGCACAAAGGGGGACGGTTATCTGAAGGAATGATCTGTGGATCGGTAGTCCATTGTCCGCTCCATGACTGGAAAGTCGACCTATCCACCGGCCAGGTGCGAGATCCGGATACTGGATGTGTGACCACTTACCCGACGGAGATTGATAGTGAGAGTGGAGCTGTTTTTATTATAATCTAGAGGCTTTGAGTTTATTGTGCTTGGGGTGCTGGGCTTAGTTGTTCTTCTATATAATAGAAGAGATATGTATTGCCTAACGATTCTCTAGAATTCAGTCTTACTGAAAAAAGAGATATTGCTGCTTAAGTGTAGTGGTAGAGTATATAAAAAAGTCAACCTTATTTCTGGTTGGCTTTTTTGTCGATAAAATCTTGGAACAGTGGGCAGTTTCTCTTTTTAGCAAAATTCGCTGTATCTCCAAGTAAACAAAAAAAGCCTTGAATATCAAGGCTTTAGACGAATAGGACGGATGGGGATCGAACCCATGACCCTTACCCTGTCAAGATAATGCTCTCCCGCTGAGCTACCGTCCTGTAGTTACTAGATAATATCATGTATTAACCATATATGTAAAGTGAAAAAATACAAATCAGCCTGTACTTCATAACCATTTATATATATAATTCAAATTTAGCGAGTTTACATTTGGAATTAAGGATAGGAGGAACAGATGATGGCCGCAGAAATTATAACTGTAACAACAGAAGAGCAACTGCAGAAGGCAATATTAATCCGGACCAAAGTGTTTGTCGAAGAGCAAAAGGTTCCTCTAGATCTTGAAATTGATCATTATGACAAGCTGGGAGATACCGCCCATCATTTACTAATTTGTGAACATGGGGAAATGGTGGCTACTGGTCGGTTGACATATTATGATGAAGATACAGCTAAAATGCAACGTATTGCCGTTCTCAAGGAGCATCGTGCAGCAGGTTATGGACGCGTATTACTGCTAGCACTGGAGGAACGTGCACGTGAACTGGGGCTGAGATACTCGTTGCTAGATGCTCAATGTCAAGCTGAGAAGTTTTACGAAAAGCTAGGCTATGAAACGATCTCTGATGAACCTTTTGACGATGCGGGAATACCGCACGTACGTATGCGTAAAAAGTTGTAATTGAGGCACGGGGTGTATACAAAGCTGTACAATGCGCATGCTAGTAAAAGTTCCTCCACTATATTATGGATAAGGAGCGATGCAGCATGGCGAATACAGAACGAGAACAAATTACGGCAGTACGTAAAAACGGGGATGGCGATCTTACGTCATTTCAGACATCTACTGGACGGATTTTGGATTATAGCCAAGCGTTGAACGAGATTGAAGCAGGCTCCATTGCAGGCGTCAACGTGTTCAAGGCCAAGGATGGAAGCAAACGAATTCGAGGGGATGCCGATGGAGATCCTTCTAATAACCTGGATCAACTGCCGTTGTTCTGACCTTGACTCGCAACATTAACGTCCAAGCTTATCATTGTATACAAAAAATATGCAGCAAGCCGCCCGGCTATCCTTTGTAGGAAAGCCGGGCGGCTTTTTGTTAATTGTTTAAGCTCTCATTAGCTCGGCTACTCTGCACGTTCCAAATCTGCTAGCGGATAAACTCGCTGCTGCTCCAGAAAGGACATAATCCCTGCCTTATCTCTAAATTGTTCCATATCATCACTATAGTGCATCAGATGAATTTGCTCTTGCAGAGGTGTTGGCAAGCTTAGCAGCTCATCTAACGTTGTATGTACTTCTCCAGCGCCTTGTAACTGAACCTCATGTAAAATGCTCCGGCATCCCCGTTCATGCACCAGATGATGAAGTAAATCAGGATCAAAAACCATGTCCGCACTATAAAAAAGACGATCATTTATGAACAAAGAGTAACTGTGTTTACCAGGAATATGCTGTGTAGGGATCAGCTCTATCTGGATACCAGGTACTAATGTGGTGGATACGCCAGGCGTTATGACATTTACCTCAAATACATCCTCAAGCTTGTCAATCATACCTTGCTGGGACATGCCGCCCTTGAGCGTATGCTCCCATAAAGGGTGGATTAATGGTTCGGCGATATAAAGTAGAGGTTTGCGACGATGGAGGATATTCATTTGAAAACCAAATTCCTCTAAGCCTCCGACATGATCTGCGTGAATATGTGTGATTAAAATAGCGTCAATATCAGGCAAAGGGACACCCATCTGGTGTAATGCCAGCGATGCGGTTGTACCGCAATCGATCAGCAGCTTGCCTTGCCCGCTATCCAGCAGCGCGTTGTTGTTGTAATAATGCTTGGCAAAGGCGCTGCCTGTACCAAGCATTTGTATCGTTAGGCCCATTATGGATTCACCCTCCAGACGATGTGTTATAAGACATTCTACAATCGTATTTTAACATCTAGGCTGCGAGAACTAAAGATTTGGCTCCTCATGTAAAAACTTTGGACAATTTGTGAAACACAGCGCAACTTGTGCGGCTGAGCTA
>RCUE01000100.1_pt1 | contig 37067 bp, 37 predicted proteins | sample 2166111 | NCBI WGS metagenome assembly RCUE01 (sample SAMN09930795, study PRJNA488358) | compost metagenome | feature: garden; material: soil; isolation source: compost soil in phenylacetonitrile-enriched culture | place: Germany: Experimental Botanical Garden Goettingen | collected 2016-01-27 | reverse complement strand
TAGAGGCCTGGCAGGAACAACTGCCGATTCTTTTGAATTCAGGGGACAAATCACAGGTACAGGCAGATGAAGCTGACAACCGGGCTATACGAATCCATATCGAGGTAGAAGGCCGACAAATGTACTCCTTTGATTTTGCGTGTACGTATGTAGATTCCCGGGAAGTACAAGTTAGCTTAGTCGATGTAGAGCGCGACGGGCGGTCTGTGGATGAACGAACAGATATCATTCAACAGCTGGTGTCCGATTATACTCGGCACATTCACCAATGTGCCCAAACATTACAGTCATTAACGCACTCGTAGTCATGAAGGAATGAGGAGGAAGGCGACATGACAAAGGCCAAAAATGGAATGGATAAAAACCTGTCCAACATTGTCGATGATTTGGAGCAACGTCCAGTAAATAGTCATCAGGCACAGCAAGTGCAGCAGGATCGTAATGATCGTCGTCATCAGGATTCACTGAATCACGATAAAACGGAAGATCTGACCCATCTATAGTCCTATTCTAAATGGTAATAAACGGATTTGTTGATGTACCAATAATTTAGACTTAGAATGGAGGATGCGTAAATGGGCAAGCCTAGAGCTGTTCCTGTTCCCGAGGCCCAGGATTCTGGCGGAAGTAATGAAAAGCGTGAGCGTAGTCATCAACAAGAGCCCCTATCCGGTTCCAAGAAGGTGAAACAGCGGAATCACGTCGATCACCACAACAGACAAGGTTCATAAGCAGTCAGACTTTTCTCCTAAAAATATTACAAAGTATAGTACACCCTGGTTAAAGAGCCAGGGTGTCTTTGTGCTTATTGTAAGAAAATTTTCCAATAAGTGTTTCGCCGTTTGTGAATATGAGTTAAAATAGAGGGTGTGTATTTTTTTATAGCATAAAAAAGGGGTTAATTTGAGAGGAGAGAATCTACACAATGAGTAAAAAATTATCCGTCTTGGTCCTCACTATGGTGTTGCTTATGACGGTAGCGCTGGTAGGTTGTAGCAAGAAGTTAGAACCGAAGGAAGCTGTTACGACCGGTACAGCAAATGCTATGAAGCTGAATTCCTATGAATCCAAAAGTCAATTTACCGTTAAGGAACTGACAATTACCTCTGCCTCTGTTCCAGCTGAGCAAAGTGCAATGGTAACTAGCATGCTGAAAAATGCTGATATTACAATGGATGGTGTATACCAAAAAGAGCCTTTCCAATCTGAAATGACGCTGGGCATTCATTTGAAAGGTGATCTTTCTACCAGCTTTACGATTCCAATGGTAATGACTAAAGATAAATTGTACGTTAAAATTCCTAATATTCCATTTTACCCGCTTCCACAGGATGTTGTAGGTAAATTCCTGATCATTGATCCACAAGAACTGGCTAAACAATCGGGACAAGAATTTAACCCTGCAGCTATGGATCAAGAAAAATCGCAGAAATTTGCGAATGAAGTGATCGCTGCTATTATGAACGAGTATGATCAAGCTACGTACTTCTTTGATATTGATCCTAAAGACGCTAAGTTGCCACAAGGCGTTGAAGCTAAACAAGTAGTTCAGTTTAAAATAACGAACGACAACGTGAAGCAAGCAACCAATACATTTATCACTAAGGCGCTTCCTAAAGTCCTTGATATAATGTCTAAGGACGAATATGCTAGCATGCTTCAAGTGAAGAAGGAAGAGCTGGCTGAAGCGAAGAAAGAACTGCAATCCAACACCAGCGAAGTCAGCAAAAAGCTGGATGAGTTGAAAAACTACTTGACAGTGAAGCAGTTTGACATTAACACAGCTTTGAACAAGGATAACATTCCTGTGTATCAAGACCTGAATGCGAATGTAGAGATGAATGATCCGGCTACAAAAGACAATGTAAAATTGTCTGTAACAGGCTACACGCAATACAACAAAATCAATGCTAAAGCAGCATTTAAAGTAGGTATTCCAACAGCTGATCAAGTCCTGACGATGGAACAACTGCAACAAAAAATGCAAACTGTTGCTCCTTAAGTATGGGATAACATGATTGCAAGAAAACCGCTCGGCATAGGCCGGGCGGTTTTTTGTTTACTTTTAATGTTGTCCCTGTACAGTCATTTAGCTCTGCCACACGTCATCCTCGGCTAAAAGTCCAAACATCTGGTGATCCTGCCATGTGCCCTGAATCTGTACAAGCTTGCGAGCAATGCCTTCTGGCTGGAATCCGCACTTTTCTAATACACGTTGTGAACGATCATTATGCAAAAGAGTACCCGCTTGGAGACGATGTAGAGATAAGGCACGAAAGGCATATTGTATGGTCAACTTCAAGGCAGCAGTCATATGTCCTTTACCCTGTTCATGATGATCCATCATGTAGCCGATATCAGCGAATTGTCCAACTCCACGTACTAAATTGGAAATGGAAACATAACCGATAAGTCGCTCTTCCTTTAAGAGAAAGATGCCGAACGTGTACCCTCGATCCTCTTCGGCTTGCCGCAGCCTCTGACGGATGTAATCCTGCTGTTTCTCTAATGTGAAAAATGAATCCTCGTAAAGCGGCTCGTACAGCGCATGTGACTCCCTATTTCGCATCCTAAGGGCGAGAAGGGCTTCGCTATCCGCCAAGCTAAATGGCCGTAAAAAGATACCTTGAGGCGTATTATACAAGCTCATAGGCATGGGGTGATCTCCTTTCATGAGGAATTAGCAGTGAAATGAAGAACTTTAGACTTTTCCTCCTCAGGATGGAGATGAAGGAGGAGACAATTTGGCAGCCGCTCTTTTTTGCCGGAGCTGCCGAAAAAAGTTTGTTAGCATGGAGGCACATTCCTCCTGAAGTACACCACTGGTTACTTCTGTACAATGATTGAACCGAGGCTCCTGCAATAAATTCATTAGCGTGCCTGCGCAGCCCGCCTTGGGATCTGTGGTACCGTATATGAGATGGGGGACGCGTGATTGCACAATGGCTCCAGCGCACATCGGACACGGCTCCAAAGTGACATACAGCCTGCAATCCAGCAGGCGCCAAGCTCCCAAATGCTCACTGGCCTGCCGGATGGCAACCATCTCTGCGTGTGCAGTTGGGTCGGTGTCGGTCTCGCGCAAATTGTAGCCGCGACCGATGATTTCATTATCTTTTACAATGACAGCTCCGATGGGGACTTCACCCAACGCTTCTGCCTTGTACGCTTCCTGAATGGCTTCTCTCATCCAATAGGCGTGATCCATAATGGTCACTGGGAAAATGCTCCTTTCAAACGCGAAATTATCCAACGAACAAGTATTCCGTTGTTAACATGATGTGAATAAAATTGTGGATAACACCATACTTGTCCACAAGTTTATCCACAGTTTATAATAACATCTGTGTATTTGTGGACTATATGTGGATGATTATCTTAATACATTGTAGGTAAATGCTCGTCTATTGACAACATTGTTCACAGGATGTGTATTTATGTATATCCGGTAAATGTAAATGCTGGTATCCCAGGCACTATTACGGTATCATTGAGTTAGCAATTGCCAGTAATCGCCAGCATACGGCAAGAGGTGAGAAATCAGTGTGTCGATAAAAATCAGAATAACGATCATTTTGTCGGGGTCCGTCCTGTTTATCCTTTTATTAAACATCGCACTCAATTATTACACGACCCACGAAAATCTAAGAAGTGACAGTGAAACTAAAATGGTTCTGACGGCTAAAATTATCGGAGGAGCTATCGAACAAACCCAACATAGCTGGGAGGCCGTTGACAAACAGCTCGGATATAATCTGTGGCTTTCTGCCACGTTGGCTGCCAATCAGCTCGATCCTGACATTCGAAATATTCAGCAGGAACAGCTTCAAAAGGTGGCCTCACTCCACAGAGATACTAATATTTCTTTGATGATTCGAGACGGGCAGGGGTATAAGGTTGTTAAATCCTCGGATCCAAAAGAAGTAACGCCATCTGATCCATTGACAGGGTATTGGAAAAATGCAGTTGACCAATTATATGAGCACGGACAGGCTGCAATGGTGCAAGGTCAGAAACTGGATCATTTTTGGACGGGGTCATTTGACTACACCGGTTCAGACTCCTCAGATATTAACAAATGGGGATTTTATTATGATCAAAAACGTAACTACTTAATTCGGATTTCCTTTCAGGATACTTCAGTACAAAATTTCATAACCATCCTGAGCCCCGATGAGATCGTAAAGCAAACTCAACAAGTGGATTATCGCATCATGGAGATTACAGGAATTAACCCTGCAACCTTTGGTGGCGCTTCGATGGACAAGAACGGAAACGATTCGAAATACTATTACATGTACAACAAACCGATCCAATTCGGCACGTATCAACTAACAAGGGTGCAGGAAGATCGTTTGGCCGTGTCCAGAGCTATCCTCTCGGGGGAGAGTATTGTACAAGACTGCTATATTAAAGGTGAGCGGGTTCTCGTCAGTTACATACCTTTTTATCCGGCTAATCGTGATGCCTATGTTATCCGTATTGTTATGAATTATGATACGATCACTTCTGTTATTTCCAAGCAATTGATAAGTTTAATTGCCATTTCCATTGTCCTTTTAGAGGTGGTGATCATTGGAAGCTATGTGCTGGCAAGTCTGTTTGTCCGCCCAATTCAGTCGATTCTGGGGAAAGTGAATGAGATGGCTGACGGTCATTTTGATACACGGCTAGAAATAAAAGGTGGTCATGAGCTTGCACAGTTGGGTGAGCGCATCAATGCGATGGCCTACAACCTAGGGATGTACACGAGAAGACTCGAGCAGATGTATGAAGAGAACCGTTCTGTAAAGGAACATCTAGAATCGGTTATTAATCAGACAGCAGATGCGATTCATGTAACCGACGAGGAGGATCGCGTCGTTCGGGTCAATCATGCCTTTGAAGCTTTGTACGGCTGGACCAAGAAAGAATTGGTTGGTCGTAAGTTGGAATTTGTACCTCCACAGCAACAGGAGGAATATGAATTTCAGAAGAAGAGCCTGCTTCAGGGAGAGAGCATCGTATCAAGTGAGTCCCTTAGAATGCGGAAGGATGGAAGTACAGTAGAGATTAGTATGAGCACATCGCCTATTCTGGATGAAGAAGGCCAGATTTTGGGGTTTATCTGCGTGTCGCGTGATATCACGGGTCGCAACCGGATGGAGGAGTTGTTGCGCAGATCAGAGAAACTGACAACCGTCGGGCAACTGGCGGCAGGCGTAGCGCATGAGATTCGTAATCCGCTAACCACGCTACGTGGCTTTCTCCAACTACAGCAGCAAAATCAAGTGTTGAATATGAAACACAACGATATTATGATGTCTGAGCTGGATCGCATTAATTTGATCGTTAGCGAGTTTTTAATACTGGCGAAGCCACAGGCAGTGCATTTTCAGAAAAAAGATGTTCGTTATATTGTGAGCGACGTGATTTCTTTACTAGATAGTCAGGCGCATCTGCTGGGCATTGTATTCAACCTTCAGGTCACGGACGAGCCTGCCCTGGTATACGCTGAAGAAAATCAGTTAAAGCAAGTATTCATTAATTTACTTAAAAATAGCATGGAGGCTATGAGTAAAGGTGGCATCATCACGATTCATTTGTTCTTGGAGGGAGAAAACGTTAAAATCTTCATACGGGACCAGGGAGCGGGTATTCCCGCAGAAATGCTGTCCAAGTTGGGAGAACCTTTTTTCACAAACAAAGAAACAGGTACAGGACTAGGACTTATGGTCAGCCAGCGTATTATACAGAGTCATAAAGGCACACTGGATATTGAAAGCACAGAGGGAGAGGGAACGACAGCCCTGGTGCAGCTTCCGATTGCCAAGCCGGAGTAACGGGCTGGGGCGCAGGAGGAAGTGTGTTAGTAGAAATGGAGGGTACACAGGTTGCGCATTAACAAGTTTATCAGCGAAACCGGTTTTTGCTCGCGCCGGGAGGCGGACAAGCTGGTAGAGAGCGGCCGCGTGACGATTAACGGCGAAGTGGCTGTGCTGGGTAGTCAAGCGGAAGAAGGCGATGATGTTCGCGTGAACGGCAAGCCACTGCGCGATAAGTCTGATCACGTCTATATTGCATTGAACAAACCGGTGGGCATTACAAGTACAACGGAGAGCCACATTAGAGGCAATGTTGTTGATTTTGTGGGGCACCCGCAGCGGATATTCCCGATTGGACGCCTGGATAAGGATTCGGAAGGTCTCATTTTACTTACCAACGATGGAGACATTGTGAATAAGATTCTACGGGCAGAAGGCAAGCATGAGAAAGAATATATTGTAACAGTGGACCGCCCTGTCGTACCGTCTTTTGTGCAGGGCATGTCTAGCGGGGTGAAAATACTCGGTCAGCGGACGCTACCTTGTGAGGTGACGCGTGTATCTGAGTATGTATTCCGTATTATCCTGACTGAAGGGAAAAATCGTCAGATCCGGCGTATGTGTGCAGCCTTCGGTTATGAAGTTAAAAAACTGCAAAGGCTGCGAATCATGAATATTCGGTTGGGGTCCCTTCAGAAAGGTGCCTGGCGTGATCTGACAGAGGCTGAGAAGCTGGAGCTTGGTCAGATGCTCGATTATACGCTTAGCTAATGCCAGAGGGGCTCGTATAGCCTAGAGCGTATGATCGTCGTATCTGAAAGGGCAAAGTACAGGAAGCACTAAACAAAGAGGCACCAGCTGCATAAAAATGCGGCGGTGCCTTTGTTCATATAACATATGCATAATCAACCTTCACTCGAGCTTGAGGTAGGACTGATGACTTGTGTCCCGTTCTGATATTTGCGGAGAACAGATATTTCAACACGACGGTTTTTAGAGCGTCCTTGACCATCTTGATTGCTTGCCAATGGACGATACTGGCCATAACCGATGGATACAAACTTGGTTGGGTCGAGATCTGGATTGAGCAACAAGATACGCAAGAAATTCAGAGAGCGCTTGGCGCTCAAATCAAAATTGGACGGGAACTGGCTGTTGGAGATCGGTACATTATCCGTGTGACCCGATACGATAACATCATAGCCAGGGAACTGCTGGAGCATACTAGAAATGGACTTGGCCAGCTTTCTTGCTTCCGGCTTTACTTCGGCCTGCCCGGATGAAAACAAGGCATTATCACTAATGGTGATCATTAGTTGCGATTGGTTTAGCTTGGTATTCAGCAACGGGGTCAGGCCGTTATTTTGAATGTATTGATCCATCTGTTTTTTAAGCTTTTTTAAATCCTCTTCTTCCCGTTGGGCCAGCTGTTTTTGCAGTTCAGAGGTAGAAGTAGCTTTCGATTTTACGGGTTGTGACACTTGTTCTTTATTTTTGCCCATATCCATGGATTGTGACGACGGATTCGCGGCTGAGTGATCCAGCACGCCAGTGCCGCCATTAAAAGCTGCACTCAGGGATTGAGCCATAGTTTCAAATTTTTTGGCGTCGAGCGAGCTCATACCGAATAAGACAATGAAAAGAGCCAACAGAAGGGTCATTAAGTCGGAATATGGCAACAGCCAGCTTTCGTCAGCATGCTCTTCATGCGGTTCATGTCTCTTTTTACTCACTGGAATCGCCATCCTTCTGGGTCATCGTAGCCCGTTCGGTCGGAGTCAGGAAGATCGTCAGTTTCTGACTGATGGCGATCGTCGATATCCCCGATTGAATGGAAAGCAGACCTTCGACCATCATTAATTTAAGCTCGACTTCTTTTTTGGATAACCGTTTCAGCTTGTTGGACATCGGATGCCACAGGACATAACCTGTAAAAATACCGAGCAACGTCGCAATGAAGGCTGCTGCAATGGCATGAGAGAGCTTTTCCATGTCACTAAGGTCGGCCAGAGCGGCGATCAGACCTACAACCGCACCGAGTACCCCGAGCGTTGGAGCGTACATACCGGCTTGGGAGAAGATCAGCGCGCCAGAGCGATGTCGATCCTCGGTGGCATTGATATCCTCCATTAGAACGTCCCGTACGAATTCCTGATCATTGCCGTCAATAATCATTCGCATGCCGCCACGCATAAAGGGATCGTCGATTTCCTCTACCTTGGATTCCAAGGCGAGCAGACCTTCACGACGGGTAATGGATGCCCACTCGGTAAACGTACCGATGAGCTCTTTGCGGTCTAACAGTTTTTGTTCGGTGAAAATAACCTTGAACAGCTTCGGAATCCGTTTGATTTCTGCCATCGGGAAGGCCATAAATATACTCGCTGCCGTTCCGACGAAAATAATCATGTAAGCAGCGGGATTATTGACCAGATTGACGACCGGAGCGCCTTTTAAGATCATCCCGACGACCAGTGACAAAATCCCGAGCACAAGTCCGATAATGGTTGAAATTTGCATGATACACCTCATCCATGAGAATAGATTTTGAATCCTTTCATGCCGCCGGGGTCGTCCTTGCCCCAAGCGCGTCATTACAAGACGGATTATAGTATTTATCGACAAAACTCTCTTTTTTGTTAAGTGCGAATTTCCGGTATAATAAGGTGATTATGTATTGAATGGCGGAACCATTGGAGGAAATGGCATGGGAGTAAAGCATGGGCGTGAGTATGAACAAATTTTGAACGATTTGACAGAGGCTGTGGGGCGCATCCCAGATAGCTATGAATTTTTTGAGATGGAAGCAGAAGATTGGGACAGGCTGGACCCGGCGGGACGTCAGGAAGTCAATGAAGCTTTGGCAGAAGACTTATTTTATGCACTGGGTACAGAGCCCACAATCACTGTAGGGAGTGGCGTTGTGATCTATGAGCCGGAGCAGCATCGTATCTATGTACTGATTGGGGACGAGGAGCTGACGTCAGTCCCTTTGATTTGAGGTCCGTCTTATGGATTTATCAACGGGGCCGTGGTAATATGTACACCAATATATCGTAGTTTTGGCCGTATTTAAGCGGTCGAAAGGCTTCCGTATAAACGGGGAGGAGTTCGTAACATGCCTTTTACACAAGAAGAGATTGAAGCACATCTGGAGAAACTGGAGGGCTGGGAGCTGGAGGAAGGACGTTGGATCGTTCGGAAATATAATTTTTCCAGTTTTATGAAAGGGATTGCATTCGTGGATGAAGTTGCCGCTATATCTGAAGCATTCAATCATCATCCATTTATTACGATTGATTACAAGACCGTGACTCTGCGTTTGACCTCTTGGGACGATGGCGGTATTATGGCCGTGGATATTAAGGAAGCCCAACAATATAATGAAGCTTTTGAAAAAATGCGCAGCAGTCATTGAGCTTGTAATGATCTGTCGTATGATGATAAAAGCGCCTTCGCTATACAACATCGTGGTTGTATGCCGAAGGCGCTTTTATCATAGAACCTGGGTTGGGTGGTCTGGACGATATACCATACAATAAAACGGTTTTTTGCCATCGGGAGTCTGGCGTTCATAGGTATCTGTAAGCTCAAATCCAGCCGCCTTGTAGGCCCGAATAGCGCGCCCATTCCAAGTGAGCACCTCTAGATCAATTTCATTCTTCGGGTTGCGTCGTTGGGCTTCCTCTGCAATGGCACGGACAAAATCTGATCCTTTGCCATGTCCGCATCTGTCAGGGTGCATTCCAAGACCTAGCCGGGTCACACCGATCATAGGAAAATATTGAGCAAATCCTGTCAGCTTGTTCTCTTCATCCAGTACGGCAACATATTGCTCTTGGCGAAGCGTGGGACTTCCAAATTCGACTTCAAGCGCCTTCATTTGTTCCCAGGGGAGCCAACCGTATATGTTATAAGGTGGATCATAGCGCCACTCACAGATTGCAGCCGCTTGATGCTCGTCCATCGGTACGATCCGATAGTTGGATATTGAGGCCGGCATGTGTTCCATCCTCCTTTTACACAGGTACTTCAATCATTAACAACAGATTGTAGACAAGTTGCAGGGGAATGGCAAGCGTGTTTATTTCATACCTAAGTCGGGTATACATTCAATAAGAAGGAATTACTGCTCATATGCTCCCCCAGCGGTGACGGTAAAACCGACGATGTTCGCTAAAATTGAAACCTTTTGAGGTGTCAGTTCGTCAGTAAAGATAATCATTGCTGATGTTGTGGACATAAAAAACCGCAATTCGATTCCGGCCAGAATCAAATTGCGGCTAGGGTTAGCTTGCTGTGCGTTAGTTATTCTACGTTATCGTCATCAGGAATATCTGAAGCTACAGAATGGTAAGCGTCTGTGCTCATAATTCTTTTTGCACCGACATAGCGGTTAGCGTAATAATTTTCGTTCAGTGAGCTAACTACTACACCACGTGAAGTCGAGGAGTGGGCAAATTTCCCTTCACCTACGAAGATACCTACATGGGAAATGCCTCTTCCTGTGGTGTTGAAGAACACCAGGTCCCCAGGCCTCATTTCATCGCGGGATACAGAAGATCCCATTTTGAATTGTGATCCAGATTGATGCGGAAGTTTAATTCCCAGTTTGTTGAATACATACATTGTGAAGCCGGAGCAATCGAATCCCTCGAGTGTAGTGCCTCCGCTTCTGTAGTTCGTTCCTTTGGCATCTTGGATGACCTGGTCCATCTTGGAGTCTGCAAATGCACTGCCGCCACCGAATGTAAAAGATGTAAAGGCAATGGCAAGACTCATAGCTGCGATCGTTAGCTTCTTCTTCAAAAAAAATATACCCCTTCCAATGCCTGCGAGGTTAGCTTAAGGATTCGGTAGAAGGTTCCCCTATGACCACTCTGTTGCGAGATCAATTCACCCAAACTGGTTCCCCCGCTTCCTAGGTGCCAGGAATTAGGCTTTACTTAAGATGTGCACCTTGGAGAGCAGTATTCACAATAACGATATTTTTGAGATAAAGGTTACAATAAAGATTACAAAGTTGTTACTATCAGTTCACTGCGATTATTGTAACAAAGACGGCTGGCTTTGGCAAATGTTTCATTGCAAAAAGTTACAAAAAAAATCTGCTCCTAATGTCCCAGGAACAGATCTTGTTAACAGTATTCAGTTATGTGCCGTTTGCGCGGTTATGCATAAAGTTTTTTCGACAGACGGAAATGAAGTGATTAACATAAAGGAAGGGCTTAGCTTCTACTGGAGATATCGGTATGCCATAGTCTGTACTGCGAACTGATATGCCACAGCCTGACCAGACTAGTAACAAAATGATACGATTGTTGGAGAATGAGCGCGAGCATGCCAGTCCAAATCATCGCCACGGTGCCAAATAGACCGAAGACCAGCAGCACACAAGCACCGAGCAAAAGGGATATACCGACAGCTGGGAGGAGCTGGCGAAAGAAGGCGAGCAGAGACGATAGTATGGCGTGACCACCGACAGTACCTAGTTGCATATACAGGATGCACTGCCGAATGAACCATCCGTAAGCCATCCACCCCATGGCATAGGGCAACAAGTGCAGCAGGTAAGAGGGAGATTGAAGCGTACCTGCTACAATAGGGTAGAGTCTCGGTACTACCCAAAAGGCGGGAATCAGCAGCAGTCCCAACTCGATGATGTAATACAACAGCGACGACATGCCATGGCGTTTCATACCTTTGAAAAAGGACAGGCTTTGCGGCTCAGTCGCATCGGTATGCAGGCTTTGATATATTCCGGCTCTAATGAAGGGAGTGATCAGTATGCGTAGTACAGTCGCCCCTAGTAGTATCCACAAATACACATGTACTTCCCGGCTGTCCATCAGAGCAATCTGGCTCTCCATCCAAAACAAGGTCTGTCCCAGCTCGTTTTGACCCTGATCAGGATAACGGAGCAGTAGCGGGATAACGGCAGATTGTACCAGCCGATAGAGAAACACCCCCCACAGTAATCGATACAGAAACAAAATGATAACGATATAAAATCGTATGCGCACCAGCGCCCAGCCCTCTTTTATAACAGTCCGCATCTATAGACACCTCACCATGACAGACTTCCAAGCAGTGTCTCCAACAGCTTGGTTACACTTATACTCCAACGGGTTTGTTGCTTTTCGTCCAATTCGGCTTTTAGGGTATTGTTAATATGCTTGTTCTCCAGTGCAATGGTATATAGGGGATCAAGGGTTACATAGGAAACGGGAGAAGTACTTTTGATCCGAAAAGTTGTGCTTTTGCCCGCGCCGTCCCAAGCCTTGAATTTCTTGGTTCCATCCTTGAAGGTAAATTGGACAGGGATCTTGGGATAATCCGCCCCTTTTTTGCTGACCGTTACGACTGCTTCATATCCATTCTCCAGCTTGTGGTTTGTGATGTGATCCACTGAAAAGTCCGCCATCTGGCCGTCATATACATACTGTTCAAAATAGTGGCTCCATGAGCGTCCGGTGACTCTCTCCACGATACGTTGAAAATCCTGTGAGGACGGATGCTTAAATCGGTACGTCTGGACGTAGGTCCGCATAATGCGATCCATTTTTTTCATACCCACCTGACGTTCAATGCCCCGTAGTACCAGCTTGCCTCGAGAGTAGGCATTTTGCGCGTACTCAGCAGCCGAGCCGTACTTCCATGACTCACGGTTTAGCGGCTGTGGGGAGGATACCTGTCCCGATTGTAATGGCAAGTTGGGGGTAAGCCCATATTCTTGCTCCATAAGTCGCTCCTCTGCATAGGAGGTGAAGCCTTCATCCAGCCACGGCTCCTCAAATTCATTATTGGCTACCATTCCATAGAAATATTGATGTCCAATCTCATGAACTAATGTCCGTTCCAGACTATAGCCAGGATTGAGATTACCCGCAGCAGCGGCCGTGATGAGTGTCGGATACTCCATGCCGCCAGCTCCATTGCCTGATTTAGGTGGAACCACGATGGACAGGGTGGAATATGGATAAGGCCCGTACCATTTGCTGTAGTACAAAAGAGCGGCCTTCGCTGCGCTCATATAGCGTCCTTTGAGCTCCTTGTGCGATGGGTCAAGGTAGAGCTTGATTTTGACACCAGGGACTTCAGCAGAAGAAAAGGGTTCTTCTACGGCTACAAAGTTGGGTGAAGCGGACCAGGCAAAATCGTGTACATCATCGGCATAAAATTGATATATTTTTTGTCCGTTCTGTCGGACGGCACCACGGGTGGGAAATCCGGTCGCTGCTACGATATGAGTTTCAGGCACCCGAATCCGTACGCTGTAAATTCCAAAATCGGCATAAAACTCGGAGTTACCATGATACTGGTGGAGGTTCCAGCCCTCCTCGGCGCGTCCACGCTGCCCTGCAGTCTCGTAGACACTGAGCTTCGGGAACCACTGTCCTGCCATTACAAAATCATCTGTCCCACCCATACGAGCAAAGATGGCAGGCAGTTTTACCTCAAACTTCATATATAATGTGATTTCTTCGCCACCTCGTACTGGCTTGGGTAGACGCACCTTCATGAGCGAACGGTCGCCTGCGTTACCGTCATCTGGCTGCACATATTGGATGCGATGCATGAGGGATAAACCGTCTTCTGTTTTTAGTTCAGTCAGCGTCATAGAGCCAAAGCCGTCTTTGGGCATGGTGTCTCCGCGCAGCTTTCCACCGGATTCCTTCATAAAGGTGGTTTCCATGGAAGAGAAGGCGTTCGGGTATAGATGAAGATACAGATCATTCACGGTTTTCTTGCCCGGATGTTTCCAGGTCAGTGTCTCAGTGCCTCGCAAAACCTGTCCCTTTTCCAGAGATACATCAATGTGGTACTCTACCACCCGTTTGCTGAGGATTTCTGTAGCGGGTTGTGGAGGGTTCTTGGGCAGGTCAGGCAGGATGTTTGCCCCTAGAGGCTTGCCCACATTTGGGGCAAGCGCAGACTCAGACAGGGAGCCGTATAGTGGTTGGCCTATGGACTGCGGGTCGGATTGCGATTGGGGCTGCCAGGCAAACCATAACGTCCCTGCGAGGAGACCGAGGGCTAGTGTAGACAATAAAACGATTTTAGTGCGTGCTGGGGTCATACAATGGATACCTCCCGTTGACAAGCATCTACAGCATGTATATGTTTGCTTTCAGGAGATTATTAGTTAAAATATTTATAGTGTAGAATGAGTGTGAAGACGGAAAATGGAGGTCTAGTGACGCATGAGTGAAAATCAGCCGGACGGCAAAAAACAGATTGCACTGAACATTGTCAGTGGCAAGAGTAAACATAAGGGTTTCGGCGCAGGCTCAATTGACCTGAACAGCATGTCCCCGGTCATCATTGACCGAGGAGAGGCGAAAATTGATATCGGTGCCATGCATGCCAAAAGTAAAGTAGAACGTGGAATCAAGTTCTCTACGAATAAAGAAGACGTACCGAACGGACGCCAGGTATGGCTGGTATGGGTAGCTGTGGACCGTACGCCTGAAGGACGTATGTACGGTGGCGCGACAGCCTGCGAGATGCTGATTGACGACGAAGCCAAACGTGGCTGGAAAATTCTTGCCGATCATGTTAACCGTATGGATTATGCACTCAAGCGCCGTTTCATGCTGGATGATCTCGGCAGCGAAGATAAAGCAACGCTCAAAAGCCTGCTGATTTCGCATAATCAGGAATGGTGGGACGCTTCGCCAGAGGAATTGAAGCAGGCGCTAGAAGGGTAAGTAGAAAAAAGGACGATTAAACTTAAGGCAACTTCTTGATTTGGTGAGTGGTTGCCTTTCGTGCGATAAGCATTCAAATTAAAGGTTACATAACTTTAGAAAATGTAAGGAGGGAATCTAAATGTCTGATCAGATTGAACTCATGGGTGAGTGGTGGCTACCGGATAATCCTGATAGCAAATTATATGGAACATTAAAATATGATCAAAAGAAGATAGAATTAATTATTATGGGTCAACTTAAAAAGACGGAAGGGTTTTCTTCAAAGGTAGATAACAGCGTCGAAGTGATTCAAGGGTTCACTACAAATGGGAAGAGAGTGAGCTTAATAGATTGTATACGTGTGGGGCATAAATTTAACATACCTGGGACATTTACTGAAAAATATTCCCCAGAGCTTTTATTTATAGGTACTCACTTCAATACAAAAGAAAATATTGCATTCACAAGTGTAAAGATTTCCTATCAAAACCTTGAGCAATGGTTATCTCCTTCTTCATACGCTGTGTCTTATAATGATGACGAAAAAAGTATGATAATAGAGTATTCTCTACCGAAATCTATAAAAGCTAATTTCAAAGATGTAGAAATATCTTTTGAATATAATGCAGAGTCGCGGGGAAATAGTTATAATAATTTTTCTATTCAACAAACTGCTTGGATTAAGTTTAGTAGAATAGGGCAAGGAATCAGTTATTTATACATGCACGAGTTAATTGATAATTTCTCGAACCTACTATCTATTTGTGCCACTAGATACATTAGTCCAGCAAAAATAATAGTATCTACAGAAGAAGATAAAAAGATAGAACTTATCTATATAAGTGAGAATAATGAAGTTCTTAATGAAGATTTAAAAAGTCATGATTTCATATTTAGATATGTAGATATTGAAAGTGACCTTCAAAGTTTCCTCGATACATGGACTAATAAATATGAATTGTTAGAACCTGTTATAGACTATTTTGTAGAATCTCATAAGAAAGAGGTATTTACTCCAATTTCCTTTTTAAAGCTAGTGCAATCATTAGAGACGTTTTCAAGGAGGATTAGGCCGAATTGGGTAGAAGATCAGACTAACTATAATACAAAAATTGAACAAATTTTGGAGGATATTTGTGAGGTTGAAAATAAGGACTGGCTTAGAGAGAAACTAAGATATAGCAATGAACCTACTTTAGCTACAAGGTTAAAACTCTTATTTAAAGAAATTAATTTCCTTTTGGGGCTAAATTCAAAAAAAATTTCTAGCTTCTCATTTAAAATAACGGAGACAAGGAACTACTATACACACTTTGATGTAAGTAAAAAAGATAAGAGCTTAGATATTCATGAAATGTTTTATTTCGGGAGATTATTCATTTTGATGTTAAGGGCTTTAATTCTTAAAGAATTAGGCTTCAACCAAGTATTTATTGAAGAACATGTGGATCAGAAACATGGTTTAGATATTATAAAACAGGAGCTTAAGTTCTAATCGAAAACAAACGTAAGAATACTTTTTGAAAACCCCTGTGAAACTAGCAGCCAATATTTAATATCGCTTAAATATTGGCTGACATATACCTAATTGAATTCAGAAATTACTCTTTGTAATATTTGAGGATAGATCGTTATCTCGGCGAGGACGGTCTATTTTTTTCTGTGAATTTCCTGAGAGTGAAAAGTAAAACAGAAACTTCGAGAAGGTTTTTAATCCAGATTATTTTTTACCTCATCAAAAAGGTGAAGAGCATCTTTAAAACCTTGTAAGTATATGCTATTCTCAAGAATGGCTTGTAGTGAAATCTGTGTATCTTCATAAAGAAATATAACATGCTGAAGATTGTCTGGAACGGAATCACGAATTTGTTTGAAATATTGATCACATGAAGTAGATAAGTCTATGTAGTCTGAGTTTGTTTTTAGAAGATTGGAGTATAATACTTCTAATCGTGTGCGAATAAGGGGTTCAATTATAACATCTAAGGAATACATCATAATGTACATAACTCCTTTTCATTAACTTTATAGAGTTATTATAAGACCTTACAGAGTTAATGTAAAATTGTTTTTTAACCTTAAAAAGTTAATGAGTATACTTATGGAGCATAAATTAAACATATCAGATATAGGAGGGAAAATAATTTGCTGAAGTGTAACATTCGGGCGCTTATGGCTGAACACCGAATAGATGATATCACGGAGCTGATGAGTTTATCGGGACTTAGCAGAAATTCAATCAATAAATTATATCGCGAGACAAATATAGAAACAACCAAATTGGAAACATTATTTAAGCTTTGTGATACCTTCAATTGTAAGCTTTCAGACCTCATAGAATATGTACCGGACAAATAAAATGACAGAGCAATCAGTAAAATATTTGAAGATAAAAGCTGTATTTACGTTATAAAATGAGCTATACTGAGGTAAGAATAGTAAAGGAGTCGTGCGTCAACACGACCCCAGCATACAACAACTGCATAAAGAGCAGTCGGCCGGGTAAGATAAGGTCGAATATAGACCGTATTCCTTAGTCAGAGCGGTCTATTTCTTTTTCACGTAGGTAAGCAATGCCAGAATGAACATGCCAAACATGATCATCAAGGAAATCGCGTCTTTAACCTCCATGGGCATCACCTCCCTTCGGGGAGACTAGCCGACCGCCCTTTTAGCCGTATGTTGTACTAGCAAAGTATACCATAAAACAATCGCTTTTAAGAGTGAAAATACTTAAATGCGTAATTACGATAATAAATGACCCGACTAAGATGAACATCATCGCCTTGACATCATGGAAAGGCATTCACTATAATTCAAATAGAAATCGGTTTCACTCCGGTTTTTATTTAATGAATTCGTGGAACCGGTTCCTAAAAGGATATAGTTTTTTTCCTATCGCTGTTTATGAATGTAATCTCTAAATAAGGTGGCATCGTTATGTTTAAATGGTTGAAAAAGAAGGCGGCTCCTCGTATTGAAGAATTCGACATGGTAGCACCAATCAAAGGAAAAGTGGTTTCCCTTGAAGAGGTTCCAGATCCTGCGTTCTCTACGAAAGCTATGGGGGATGGCATCGCTATTCATCCGTCTGAGGGTAGGGTCACCGCTCCTTTCGCGGGAAAAGTTGCCCATGTCATGGAGAAAAGTAAGCATGCTCTGATTATTGAACATGAATCCGGCGTACAAGTTTTGATACATGTCGGGATTAATACCGTCTCTCTCAAAGGACAAGGGTTTAATCCTCATGTCCAAGTAGGAGATAGCATTAAAGCTGGGCAATTATTGATGGAGTTTGACCTGGATGCGATTCAACAGGGTGGATTGCCTGTAATTACGCCGGTAATCGTTCCAGATGGGCAAGAGATGATTAGCCATGTGGAAATCCTGGAAGGTACATCTGCCTCTCCAGAAGTACCTGTATTAAGAGTTCACTTAAAAGCCTAGTTCTCATTCAAAAAAGACTAACCAGGAATTCCTGGTTAGTCTTTTCTTTAGATGATTCACTGACCAGTCAAGGGGTGGGTACGACCATGTAAATCAAAGGTTAGGATTCATATATTTCAGATATCCGCTGATTACAATTGCCTTCGTACAGCCCTCCATGAAAGCAGACCACTTTTTTAATATCATATGGCAGCAGGTTTTTAAGAGATTCTTTGGCCATATTGAAATCACAGCAATATTGCGGGTCTGGAGCCAGTAATTTGCCGCTTACCACGCGTAGAGCATCTCCTGCAATCAGGGTTTGACTGGATTTATGATAGAAACTTAGGTGTCCTGGTGTATGTCCAGCAGTATCTATAACTACGATCCCCCCACAGAAGGGCAGTTTCTCTCCGGCAACGATGGTGGAGTTTACAATAGCCTTTGGGGGATTTTCAAGTGTACGCCGGAATGCGTGTCTCCACTCTACCGGAACGGATTCGGGCATGGAGCTTACAGCTTGATCTATTGCTTCTGGAGTCAGCTTTATAAGCTGTTTTTCTCCCTGTATATAGGGCTTTTCGATAGAACTGGCTAATACTTGAACTGGGGATGAAGAGGCTCGGACTATATCTGCTAAACTGCCGATATGGTCAAGGTCCTGGTGTGTTATTAATATAGAGGTAAGTTTATGGATTGCTAATCCGGTGTCTAGAATAGCCTCATGTAAAAGTGAGAGTTGCCCGGGGTAAGCCGTATCAACTAAAATCATGTTATCTTCGTCCCACACTAAAGTCGGGTGAATACTCTCTATACTTCCCATAATGTTAGCAGAAACCTGGAGCATGTGTATTCCCTTGTCTAATTGCATCGAATCCCTCCCATAAGAGTTGATGTAATACAAAGGAATCGTATCATTAAACATAAATATGTAAACCTATACTATATCATAAAAATAATTATTTGTAAATATGTAGAATTTTAAATTTGTGTGACAGTTAGGAGTGATGACGTGAAGAGAATTTATTTTGTCAGACATGCCCAAGCAACAGGACAGGAACCAGATGCCCGACTTACCGATGAGGGTACCCGACAAGCTGAGCAGTTGGTTGATTTTATGGAGAATGTAGGTGTGGAATATATTGTGTCCAGCCCGTGGAAACGGGCCGTGCGAACCATTCAGCCCTTGGCTGAACGGAAACAGTTGCAGGTGTATACTGATGTACGTCTTCAAGAACGGGTACTTAGCCATGAGCATTTGGATCATTGGCTGGACGTGCTGGAACAGACCTATTTGGACGAGGACTTGAAGCTGGAGGGAGGGGAATCATCCCGTGAAGCAGTAGATCGAGGAATCCAGCTTGTTCAGGAGCTTATAGAGCGGGCGGAAAAAACGGTTATCATTGTAACTCATGGAGCTTTACTATCTCTTCTCATTCGACATTACGATCCGCAGTTTGGGTTTGAGGACTGGAAAAAGCTTTCGAATCCCGACGTGTATTTGCTAGAACTGAAAGAAGCAGAAGCCAAGATTCACAGAGTGTGGGGTTGAAATAAATAAAGCACGTTCACATAAGTGCAGAATGGAATCGAAAGGGGAGGCGCATGTTGAAGGCAAACCGTTTTTTAGAATTAGAAAAGGCGTTGTTTCGAGCTTGGTCTTTGGAGTCTAGCTCTAAATGGACAGCAAATAACCCCGCGTCTGGGCAATGTGGTGTCACAGCACTCGTCGTTCAGGACAGGCTTGGCGGCGATATTTTGAAAACATGGCTGGATAGTGGTTGGCACTATTACAACCGTATTGGTGAGGACATTGTAGATTTTACGAGGTCTCAATTTTCAATCCCTCCACAGTATCAGGATGTATACTCCAACCGGGAGGAGGCTTTTTCGGACACCAATGCAGAGCAGTATGCAGCCTTAAGTCAGAGATTAAAGGAATTTCTAAACGAAGAAGAATAAGGGGATTTAAATCTTGATGCAGTCATAAAGACGTGATTTTTGAACCTGATCCAATGGAAGGTGCTTTTTGTTGCCCAATATACATTAAAGAACTGAGTAATCAGTAAAATTCTTGAAGATAAAAGCTGTATTTACGTTATAAAATGAGCTATATACTGAGGTAAGAATAATAAAGAAGTCGTGCGCTAACACGACTCGAATATACAACCACTGCTTAGAAAAAAACTAATGCAGCCAATGGTATGGAATGCTTAGAGAAGGGGGCAGTTTGGTTTTACAATTGCCCTTAGCCGAATTTAATTGCGCCTGTGTAAGAAAGATACTTCCTTCCAGATTAGCCCCACTTAAATCAGCATCTCTAAAATCCGTACCGATCAAGTCTGTCATTCTCAGGTCAGCCTCTCGCAAATCAGCAGCAATCAGTAAAACTCCTCTCAGGTTGGTACCTCTAAGATTAGCGCCTCTTAAATTAGCCCCGATAAGGTCTCTACTTCTGATTTTTTTACTATATTTGTTGTGCTCTATGTTTTTCTTAACTTTTTCTCGTACTAACTCACTTGTTTGTAAAAGTAAATCATTGACTAACGCCCTATGGGTGGGTACATGAAGATTTATGAGAGATTTTGGATCTTGATTCGTAAGCTGCTCGGTTTTCGCCATAGCCTTTTGTAAGTCTGTATAGATGGGATGAGTTTCTTTTAAGTTAAGGGCTTCATTTAGGTAATAAAGCATTTCATGAAGCTGTTGCATGATGGGAAATATATTGAACATTTCCTCAGCTATTGCCGGATCGTCTCGCCAGCTTTTTCCGTTGTATGTAACTTGGGAAACTTTTTGGCCAGCTCCAAAGCAATCATATACTGTACAGCCTCGCAAGCCGTTATTTCTTAGGTTCTTATGAATATTACAACGATAATCCGCATTTAGGTTTTGACAAGGGGTTCCTCCGTCCTTATTAAAAGCAAAATCGGCTGATTTAGCATAAGGCAAGGCTACACAGCATAAACCAAAACATTGTTCACAATTTGCACTATACAATAAACACACATCCTTTTATTGGCACCTATTAAATATAATATTACCAAAAAAAGATGGAGCATGGTCTATTGTTTTTCTATAGACTTCTAGAGTCTGCTGGATCGTTTAGAGAAGAAATTTAGTCTTTTGCCAAATTTAATTGCCATGAAACACCGTATTTGTCTTCAACCCAGCCAAATTGTTGGCTTACGGGCGAGGCTTCAAGGGGCATTAGAACTCGGCCTTCCTGAGATAGCTGACTAAACACACGATGAATTTCTTCTTCCGAATCACAAGTGACGAATAGCGATAGAGCTGGGGTAAAAGGGTGTTTGTCCTGATGGTTATAGTCTATAGCCATAAAGGTTTGCCCTTTGAGGTTGAATACGGCATGTAACACGGTCCCATCTTCCTGATGGAAAATGCTCATGATACCAGACGGCTTAAAGACAGAGGTATAATATTGCATGGCTTCTTCTGCTTGACCAGAGAACATGAAAAATGTTGTAATTTTTGGATTGGAATCATGCATGAGATCAACTCCCTAGACTGGATCGTAGATGGTAACATCTTTCCTCTTTTTTAATAGAAATATTCAGCATTAGAGAATTGCTTTATGAAGACGTACACACGTGAAAGGAGAAAACAGGATGATGGACGCGACAGCAAGACTTATGGATATGTTCGGCTCAGGCAAGAAGCTGGACGCCAGCATCATTTCCGCCTATACGGATGTGGTTGCCCAATATGGGACAGTGGAGGATGCGTGGGAGTTATATAGGCTTTTTGTAGAAGATCCCCACCATTATATCAGGGGGTTGCTCCTCCAGCCGATCATGAGATGCGGGGATGTTACTTTGGCGCAGGATATGTACGAGCGTTATGTGCGAAATCAGGCATCCCCAGAACATATACCTGACGGTGTGCTGTATGTGCTAGGTTATTTGGGTTATGTGGAGGCTGCTGCTGATCTTGTCGCTTTGGTGAACGGATCGTATGGAGCTGTGTCTGTGGATGCCTGTTTGGGACTGGTACATCTTCCATGCGAACCGTACCGTGAGAAACTGGCGGCTGAATTGGAAAAAGTATTGGATCAGCATTTGTTTAATGAATTCTTACCTCTGCTAAGCTTCAAATGTACTACTGAAGATATGATTCCGCGATTGGTACATTGGGGAGAGCAACATGCCTCGGTAGACTGTAATGCGGGAATTATTGCTGGAATTGCCTTATTTGGAGAGGAGCAAAGGGATACAATTCGGTCTATTTTGTGGAATCCGCTTTGGGAGGCTCATGGAACAGCTACGGGAAGCTGTGTGTGGTCTTATATTGCTATGCAGCATGTAGGGTTGACCTTTAGAGAGCTTATTCAGGATATAAAAAGCTGTGATGTGTCCAAAGCAGGTGTACAGGACTTGGAGTACCGTTTGGAAGTGTTGTATGAGATGCTGGAACTCAAGCTAAGCTATACAGCGCGACCGATCCGGTTCGCTCGCAGCAATGAGGAATCATTTGGTCAGCTATATAGCGATTTGTTTAGCTGGTCTAACGAACATCACGATGACTCTATGATAGGTTGGATGAATGAACAGTTGGGGGGTGAGCACCGACTGCTGGAACGGTATTATGAGCTAAGGAAACGAGTCGAGATTAAAATGGTGCATGAAATTGAGCTGGAGCATGTTCAAAAAGGAAGTTAATCGTATCAGGAAATAAGAATTTTTGATGTAAAAGGACGAAATAGCGGAGTTTGGCGGAGATATGGGGATTCGCCCAGTCCGCGGGCTGATGTCCCGCATAGGATACATCAGCCTAGAACACAAGGAGTGAAACACATGTCTTTACTGCCACAAGTTCCTTTCGGAACGCAACCGGGTACTCCAGGTCCATTCACGCCGTCAAGTCCTTCGATTCCACAATTTCCTGATATGCAGGATTCGTTCCCGTCTCCGATAGGTCCGCCACCAGGCCCAGGATCATTTTCGCCACAGCCGTTCTCACCGCCGCCGCAAGGGCCGTTCGGTCCGCAAGGTGGGCAGCAAGCTCAAGCACCCACTTCTCCACCACCGCAATTTACGCCACCGAAGCCGCTGGTTTCGGCCTATGCTGTTGACCCTGGAGCCATCTTCGGTTGTTTGTTCCGCAACACGTTTGTATGGCTGACGAACGGAGAGCGTTTTTGGCTGTACCCTGTCTTTGTAGGCAGAACATCGGTAGCGGGTTTTCGGTGGAGTGGACGTTTTTGGTTTTATTATGGTGTAGACCTCAACCGTATTGAGTCGTTTAGCTGTTATTGGTAATAGCGCAGCTTTAGGGAAGAGCGGGGTTTAACGGGATGATGGCTGATGGCACTGGCAAGAGAGGTAATGGACACATGAGGTAAGTGAAGCGAAAATAAAAAGACTGAGAGAGCGCTCATCGCGTTCCCCCAGTCTTTTTTTGCTATTAATCCATCCACCAACGCTTAAAATTGCCCCACCACGATTTCTTTTCAGCTTGTCGCTCCGCTTGGTCAGTTGGTGTGGATGCCGGTTGGTTATCTTGCCCCGATAGCGTCTCCTTCGGCTCCGTGCCGCTGACGAATACCTCCAGCCGCTTGTCCGGGCTGTCCGGTGCAGCCAGCTTGCCGCTGGCCGGGTCAATATAAGCGCTGACTACGCCGTCAGGGATAGGAAAGATTTTGGGTGGCACATTCTCCAGCGCTTTCTCCGTATATTGCGCAAAAATCGGAGCCGCCCGTCGGGCATCCTGTGTGCTGATGTCCTTGCCCTTGTCATAGCCGACCCAGACAGCGGTGGACAGCTCGGGGGTAAAGCCGACCATCCACGCATCGGTGTTGGTCGTGCCGCTCTTGCCGGCAACCGGGCGCTTGATCAGCTTCGCGACCCGGTTGCCAGTGCCGCCTTCCTCGAACACGCCTTCCATAAGGCGTGTGAGGACGTAGGCGGAGGCGGGCTTCACCACCTGCACGGGCGCGGCTTGGGGCGCTTCGTACAGCGACCGCCCGGCAGCATCGGTGATGCGCAGCACTGCCACCGGAGCCACCTTTTGCCCGCCGCTACCGATGACCGAGAAGGCCGAGGCCATCTCGAACGGGCTGACGGGCGACACACCCAGCGCTAGCGAAGGTACGGGCTTGAGCTCGCTTGTAATGCCCATTTTGCTGGCGAGGTCCATGACCTTATCCGTTCCCACCTTCAAAATGGTGCTTACGGCATAGATATTATCGGACGCCGCAATTGCGCGCCGAAGATCTATTTCGCCCAAATATTTGTCTCCAAAATTTTTGGGCTTATAGGTCTTGCGATTGTTATCGTAGTGGAACAACGTCGGTCGGCTTTCGAACTTGGACGTACTCGTCAATTCGCCGGAATCCAGTGCGCTTAGATACATAATCGGCTTGAAGGAGGAGCCTGGCTGCCGGGTTGTGGCCAGCGCATGATTATATTGATTCCCGACATAGTTCGTTCCACCAACCATGGCTTTGACATGTCCGTTGCGCGGGTCCATGGAGATTAACGCGGTTTCCAGTCCGTTGCTGTTCTTCATGCCTTCGTTTACAGCCGCCTCGGCTGCCTGCTGCATGTGCATGTCCAGCGTGGTATAAATACTCAGTCCGCCATGCTCAAGCACCCCTTCGCTAATCCCAAGTTGATGAGTCGCCAGCTGGCGGACGTAATCGCGGAACCAGGGAGCGGTTTCCACTGTCCGACGCTGGCTCTCGGGCCGCAGGGCTAACATTTCCTCATAGGCCTTGGTGGCCTCAGCCGGTGTAATTTTGCCGATAAGCGCCATGGAGTCCAGAACAATTTTCTGCCGATCCTTTGCATTTTTCATATGATTATACGGTGAATAGTAGGTCGGCCCTTTCGGAATACCCGCTAACAGGGCGCTTTCGGCCAAGTCCAGATCCTTTGCGGATTTACCGAAATACATTTGCGAAGCTGCTTCAATGCCATAGGCGCCGTGACCATAGTAAATTTCGTTCAAATACATTTGTAGCAGCTCATTTTTGGTGTACTTCATTTCAAGCTGTGCGGTATAGATAGCCTCCTTGGCCTTGCGCGTCCACGTTTTCTCATGAGATAAGTACAGATTGCGTGCAAGCTGCTGAGTCAGCGTGCTGGCCCCTTGCGACATATCCCAGCGGGTCAGATTAACGATTACCGCCCGGCCCAGACCTTTGAAATCAAAGCCAAAATGATCGTAAAACTTCCGATCTTCCACAGCCAGGGTAGCTGCAATCAAATCGGGTGAAATGTGATCAAGCTGGACCGGAATGGATTCTTTGCCTCCAGCAGAGAAAGTGGCGATGACTTGCCCCTGACTATCGAGCAGACGTGAATTCCGATCCGTATCCGCGAGCGGAAGGCTGGTCGTGTACAAATAGGCGAGCAGGATGCAGGCGGCGATGACCGTCAGGATCGTGAGAGACATCAGTCCTTGAAACAATCGAAGCCAAAGCGGTTTACGCTTGGGGGATCGTCCGGTCGTATCGGTCATCATGCCACCTCCTTCCATAGTTGATGTTCTCAGTATAGTCAATCCGAAAGCGTCTATTCATCAGATACACATACGTGTCTATTTTAAACAAGATTAAATCTCCAAATTGCTTTAGCAGCTCATTCAGGTATCACTTATAATGCAAAAAGTGTGAAATTCCAATGTGTTTGGTACAATAAATATAGCAAACTTGGCGTTTGCGTGTTACTGATATAAGGAAAGTCAATGTTTATGCTACCGGATTGCCGGACACATACTTTGATCAGAAAGAAGGTTGGAATGATGGACTTGTGGTTTACGGAGAAGCAGACTCCCTCTTTCGGTATTACAGCAAAAATCAAACAAACCTACGTCTCTGAGAAAACAGATTTTCAGGATCTGGCTATGATCGAGACAGAGGAATTCGGCAATATGCTTGTTCTGGATGGCATGGTGATGACAACGGTTAAGGATGAATTTGTGTATCACGAAATGGTAGCACATCCAGCTTTGAATACACATCCCAATCCGAAAAAGGTTTTGGTTGTGGGCGGTGGCGATGGCGGCGTTATTCGTGAGGTCATCAAGCACCCTGAAGTGGAAAAGGCTGTATTGGTGGAGATCGACGGTAAGGTGATAGAATATTCCAAGAAATATTTGCCTGAAATCGCAGGAAAGCTGGACGAGCCTAATGTAGAAGTGCTGGTCAATGACGGATACATGCACATTATTGAACACAAAAATGAATACGACGTCATTATGGTCGATTCGACGGAGCCCGTAGGTCCGGCAGCCCCGCTGTTCGAGCGCGGGTTTTACCAAGGTATTTTTGAAGCATTGAAGGAAGACGGTATTTTCGTTGCACAAACGGATAATCCTTGGTTCAAGGCAGATCTGATTCAGAAGGTTAACAAAGATGTGAAGGAAATTTTCCCGATTGTGCGTGTATATGGTGCGAACATTCCAACCTATCCGAGTGGTCTATGGACATTCACGTTGGGTAGTAAGAAGTATGATCCGCTCGAAGTAGACGAAAACCGAATTCCAGAGATGGACACCCGATATTATAGTCCGCGTTTGCACAAAGCGGCGTTTGTACTACCTAAGTTTGTAGAGGATTTAACGAAGTAAACATTTTAAGAAAAAGCGTCTTAGTGGTCTTTATTGCCTGTTTTTGGGCGGAAAGGAGCGCTATAGGCGCTTTTTTGTCTTGAATAAGATTTGAAAATGGCCATGAAAGCATACTGGACACTGAATTTCCTTTTAAGATAAAAGAAGGAAATTTAAGGGTGTGTGTAGAATATACAAAAAACCAGACATTTAACAGATTTGTAATGTCAACAGGGACGGTTTGGTTATGGAAATACATAAATCGGCGATGTACCAAAGAGGGGGAAACTTTTTTGATCAGACGCTCTTTTTATTACCTGTGGGGGTCCCAGACGATCTCCAACGTAGCAGATATCATCTACATGTTGAGTGTAGTGGTATTGGTGTTCAGCTCAAGTAATTCCTTAATGACGACTATTCTAATCCCGCTGTTCCGATTGTCTGCCCAAGTGCTTAGTGGGCTCGTTGCACCAATCGTCCTCGGCCGATTTCGGCTAACACGCGTGTTGCTATTTTCCCAGTTTGGTCAGTTTGTCATTTTTACGCTACTGCTGCTTTATTTGTGGATCGTACCTGAGCAGAGGTCGTTTCTATTTATTTTTGTGATGGTGTTCGGTATGTCTTTTCTGGATGGCTGGACCAATCCTGCGCGTAATGCGCTTGTACCCCGTTTGGCTACGGGTGAAGGGCTAATGCGTGCCAACGGCATGGTGGCGGTCAGTGATCAGGTGGTCAGGTGTGCAGGCTGGGCGCTGAGCGGAATTATTGTGGCTTGGCTGGGTTCCCTGAATACGCTTGTGATTGCATCCTGTTGTTATCTCGTGGCTGTAACTGTCACGTCCTTCATTCGTGATCCGCTGGATCAAAGGGAATCAAACCCCGAATCTCCAGAGTCCTCAACAGATGCAGTAAAACCCGCAAAGGAAAAAGGCTCCCATTGGAAAGAGCTTGGGGAAGGATGGAAAATCATATGGCATAACCGTCGTATTCGTTCTCTAATGATTGTCGACAGCGTGGACAGTATTGGGGGAGTCTCCTGGCTAGGCGTATTTATTTTGGCGTACGTCAGTCAAGTGCTGCATCGGGATGCGAGCTGGTGGGGCTTTATGAATGCGTCCTTTTTCTCTGGCACCATTTTGGGTGGATTGATTGTGGTTGGCTTGGTCAAGCGATTGCAAAAGAACAGCTTTTTGTACATGCTCGGAGCGTTGCTGGTGTATGTACTGATTACCATTGTATTTGCGCTGAATACAATCCCCGTTGCTGCGCTTATTCTTTTTGCTGTATCAGGCTTACCTGTTCAAATGGCGGGCATTATTCGCCGCACCTTGCTGCAAACCAGTGCACCGGCAGCCCAGCTGCCCAAAGTGATGGCGGGAATTGATGTGCTTACAAATCTCGCTTTCGGTCTGTCCTTGTTATTCATGGGCTGGTATGCAGATCGTTTTGGTATGGTGCAGGTGTATTTGTTGGCTGCGGCCATGACTACCATTGCTGTTCTGATCGGCTGGTTCTACCGCAGGGATTTTCAGGAAAGTGAGCAAATGGACCAACCAACCGCTACGGGGGCAGGCATTTGAGCTTTGTTTTCGTCTAAGCAGGGAACGTTTTATTCGATGAATTACATAAGCAAATTCGATATAATCTAAAAGGCTGCCGAGAGAAGATCCGGCGGCCTTTTGCTGGAGATGCGTTCTTTGTTTCTTCCTGTGTCACAACAAAAAAGCCGATTGCATAAGAGCAATCGACTTTTCCCCTCAAGCCGCAGTGCTAGGCCGTAGTGAACTGGCTGTTATAGAGCGAGGCATAATGACCCCCGCTGGCAAGCAGCCCCTCATGGGTACCACTTTCGACGACATCGCCGTTTTTCATGTATAAAATCAAATCCGCTTCGCGGATGGTCGATAGTCTGTGGGCGATCACAAAGCTGGTGCGTCCGGCAATCATTTTCATAAATGCTTTTTGGATACGCGCTTCTGTCAGAGTGTCTATGCTACTGGTCGCTTCATCCAGGATCAGCATAGGTGGATCGACGAGGATTACCCTCGCGATGGTAAGCAGCTGTTTTTGGCCTTGCGACAGGCTGTCGCCTGACCCGCTGATGACCGTATCGTAGCCATGAGGCAGTCGCTTGATGAAGCTATGCGCATTGGCAGCTGTTGCAGCCGCGATGACTTCTTCGTCCGTGGCTTCCGGCTTCCCGTAAGCGATATTGTCCCGAATGGTTCCGCTGAACAGCCATGTATCTTGAAGCACCATACCAAAGTTAGTCCGCAGGCTGTCCCGGCTCATGTCGTTGATATTCACCCCGTCGATGGATATCGAGCCGCTGTCCACATCGTAAAACCGCATGAGCAGATTGACGAGTGTGGTTTTGCCAGCTCCGGTCTGCCCGACAATGGCCACACGAGTGCCTGGCTTAACTTCTAAACTAAAGTTCGTAATGAGCGTACGTTCCGGGTTATAGGAGAATTTGACATGATCAAAAAGAATCGTGCCTTTGCTGCGCTCCAGCTGTACGGCGTTCGATTTTTCCGGCTGCTCTGGCGGTGAGTCCAAAATCGCAAATATGCGCTGAGCAGAAGCCGTGGCTGCCTGGAACTGGGTGAGAACACCCGTAATTTCATTAAAGGGCTTGGCGAACAAATTGGTATAAATCAGAAAGCTCGACAATCCACCTACCGAGATCCCACCCAAAATGATGGAGATACAACCAATCATGGCGGTGACTGAAAAAGTCATGTTGTTCACCAATCGGGTGGAGGGGTTGGACAATGATCCGTAAAACTGTGATTTCACCCCGGCTTGATACAATTGTTCGTTTCTGGCGGAAAATTCCTCAAGCGAGCGGTTTTCATAATGAAAAGCAGTAACTACCCGTTGCCCGCCGATCATTTCTTCCACGTAACCGTTCAGGCTTCCTAAAATTTTGGCCTGTTCGCGGAACATACGCTGTGACCTTGTCGTAATGAACCGTGCCACACCGTATGTGATCGGGGCAGACACCAATACGACCAACGTCATGATCGGACTGATATACAGCATGAGTACAATGGAGCCTATAATCGTAATAATCCCGGTAATCAAGGTGGAAAATCCTTGCAGCAATCCATCCGACACAGCATCCATATCGTTCACGAAACGGCTAATGCTGTCTCCTTGCGGATGAGTGTCATGAAAGCTTAACGGAAGGATATTAAAATGATCAAATAACTCCCGCCGCATATCATTTACGGTCTGAAAAGCAATACGGTTCGTCAAATACGTGAGTAGCCAGCTAAACAGACTGCCTACAACATATACAATGCCTAATCCAGCTAGAATCTGTGCAATACCTTTAAAATTCACTGCTCCCTTATCCACCATGTGGTCGATAGCTTGACCAATCATGTAGGGTCCGATCAGACTGGCAAGCACGCTGAGAATCGCACTGACGATGACCCAAAATGTTGTTGTTTTATATTGACCGACATAGGTTAACAATCTTCTCCAGGTTTCCTTGCCACTCATTGGTCTACCTCCTGCGTTGAGAGCTGGGAGCGATTAATTTCCTGATATACCTCCGAGCTGCTCATCAACTGATCATGTGTGCCGATTCCGACAATCCGGCCTTCATCAAATACAATGATTTTATCAGCATGCTGTACGCTGCTTACTCGTTGCGAGACCAGTAGGACAGTCATGCGGGTGCTTTTTTCCCGTAGCGATTTCCGGAGGGCGGCGTCAGTTGCAAAATCAAGTGCGCTTGAGGAATCGTCCAAAATCAGAATTTCCGGATTGCCTACAATAGCTCTGGCAATGGTAAGTCGCTGCTTTTGGCCGCCTGATAGATTAAGTCCTCCTCGGGTGATCGGGGCATCGAATTTTTCCGGCAAGTTGGAAATAAACTCATCCGCTTGCGCGATGGCTGCGGCCCGAGCGACCTCCTCATCGGTGGCATGTTTATGTCCCCAACGGATATTATCCGCTATCGTCCCAGTGAACAGCAGTGCTTTCTGTGGAACAATCCCGATTTTCTGCCGCAATTGCTCCAGCTTATAATGCCGTACGTCGATGCCATCGACCTGTACACAACCTTCTACTGCATCATAGAAGCGGGGAATCAGATTCACGAAGGTAGATTTTCCCGAGCCTGTTCCTCCTATGATTCCAACCGTTTCACCGGGGTATATGTCTACAACTACATCGCTAAGTGCCAGTTGTCCTGTCTTATTGTAGCCAAAGGAGACATGATCAAAGGAGATGGCCGGTACAGAGCCGGTCTTACTCGTTCTTTCCTGGTCTAATGATACAGGATTGGCAGTGTCGGAAATCGAAGCTTCGGTGTCCAGAACCTCCTGAATTCTCGCTGCTGAAGTGGCCGCCTTGGTGAACAGAATAATGAGATTCGTCACCACAATCAGGGCCAGTAAAATCTGCGTAATGTAATTAATAAATGCAATAATCTCTCCTTGTGTAAGAGATCCATATTGGATATGGATACCGCCGATCCACAGAATGGCGATAATAGCTCCGTTGACCACCAGTAAGGTGGCTGGGCTAAGTAGAGCAGAAATCCGGCCGACACGAATAGCGGTTTGGGTCAAGTCATCTGAGGCGGTATTGAACTTTACTCGTTCAGCTCCTCTTTTGGCAAATGCCCGTATAACCCGTACACCTGTGAGATTCTCGCTTAGCACCAGAGCGATTTTATCGAGCTTTTTCTGGTATAGCCGGTACAGCGGAGAAGCCTTCGTAATGACCACATACAGGATCAAAGCCAGAACGGGTGTAGCCGCCAACAGCACCAAAGCAAGGCGGAAGTCCAGAATCATGGACATGATAATAGCCCCGATACAAATAAAAGGAGCACGAATGACCAGACGAATCAGCATCGCTACAGCCGTTTGGAGTTGATTGACATCATTCGTAATCCGGTTGATGAGCGAGGGCGTACCGAACTTATCGAGATCAGCATAAGAAAACGATGAAATATGTTTAAACATCGTATTGCGCAGCGTAGTCCCGAATCCTTGGGAGGCACGGGCTGCGTAAAACTGACACACTAATGAACTGCCAAAGCCCAGTATAGTCATGAGTAACATCAAAAGACCCATCTGCCAAACATAATGGGTGTCTCCTTTACCTACACCATGATTGATCATTAAGGCAACCATAGTGGGCAGCAATAGTTCCAAGATGGCCTCAATCAGTTTAAATAGAGGCCCAAGAATCGTTTCCTTTTTATAGGGTTTCAAAAAAACAGCAAATTTCAGCAAATAAACCATCACCTAACCTAAATAATGTATATAGCCTCATGCCGCAATAGCATATCTGAATTTGATTATGTCATATCCCCAACCATATGAATAATATTTAATATATATTAGAGGTATAGGTTTTACATATATCAGTACCGGAGGGCCATAATGATGGAATTGAGACATCTCAAGTATTTTTTGGCGATCGCAGAGGCCGGACAGATTACAGCGGCAGCCAAAAAGCTGCAAATCGCACAGCCTCCCTTAAGTCAGCAGCTCATGCAACTGGAGGAAGAGCTTGGTGTAAAGCTCGTGCATCGAGGCTCACGAAGCATCCAGTTGACGGAGGCCGGCATCATTTTACAGAATAGGGCCAAGCAGATTCTGGAGCTGACAGATGCCACAACGAGAGAAATTAACGATTTTGCCTTGGGGATGAAGGGTACGCTTACCATTGGAACGGTCTCCTCTTCCGGCGCAGCCCTAATGAAAGACAGGCTTTCCGAATTTCATAAAACCTATGCGGGTGTAAAATTTGAAATTCATGAGGGAAATACCTTTAGGATTCTCGATCTTTTGAACAAAGGAATTGTCGAGGTCGGTATCGTCAGAACCCCTTTTAATACCACTGATTTAGGGTGCAGATATGCGTCCTCCGAACCGATGATCGCAGTGATGACAGAAGAACATGACTGGAACCCCGAACAGAAGACCATCCCGTTGTCTGGCTTGAAAAACAGGCCGCTCATCGTATATCGCCGCTTTGAACAATTGATCCACGATACCTGTATAAAGCATGGCTTTGAGCCAAATTTCTTTTGCAAAAACGATGATGCTCGCACCACGCTTCATTGGGCTAATGAAGGGCTGGGGATCGGTATGATTTCGCGGTCTGCGTTGTCACTCGGAAGCAATAACCAGTTAATCGTTAAGGAAATTATGTGTGAAGAATTGCATACACGTGTGGCGGCTGTCTGGATGAAGGATAAATACATGTCTTCTCTAGCCTCTCGATTCATTGAAAGTTTTAGCCAAGCATCTGATGGAGCTGACTTAAGGTAGCTAAATTTTTTGGATGAAAGCATCTTTTTGTAAAAACTCATTTGAATTGCAATCGGGAACTGGATATAGTAGTACAGTAGGATAGCAATAGAATGGAGTTTGAATACATGCCACATAATGCAAAGGTCCGAATCCGTCTTCATAGTCATCATGACGGAGAAGATGTGGTACAGGAACTTCCCGGAGAAGCGATTGTGCGTGGGAAGCATCTATATATAAGGTACGATGAGCCGCAAGAAAGTCCTGAGGGCGGTACGACACGGAACACAGTCAAGATCGGACCGGATGAGCTAAAGCTGATTCGTCACGGTGAGGTACAATCAGAGCAGTCGTTTGCGCTGGGACGCAGGTTGCCTGGATTTTACCGCTCGCCTTATTTAAACCTGAACATGTCTGCGCATACGCAGAAGCTTGATATTCGGATGGATGGATTCAGCGGACATGTGAGCTGGACCTATGATCTGTACGTATTTGAGGATTTCTCGGGGCATTTTGCCATTAGTTTGCATATACAGGAGGAGCAACAATCATGACAAGCAATCCACTGGAACTTATTAATCAAAAGGTGACCTCAGCAATCGAGGCAGCGGTGCTGGCTGCCGGAATCGTGAGTCGTGAAGAGCTGCCGACGATTACGCTGGAGGTGCCTAAGGACAAGTCACATGGTGACTTAGCTACCAACGTAGCAATGCAGCTCACTCGCATTGCGAAGAAGAATCCGCGTCAAATCGCTGAAGATTTGATCGCAAATATGGACTTAGCTTCCGCTTCTATTGAAAGTGCGGAAATCGCCGGACCGGGCTTTATTAACTTTCGCCTGAACAAGAGCTACCTTTATGCAGTGATTGGACAAGTACAGGAGCAAGGCGCGGATTACGGACGTGTACAGGTAGGTGCAGGCAAAAAGGTACAGATCGAATTTGTCAGCGCCAATCCGACGGGGAGTCTTCACTTGGGTCATGCACGTGGTGCAGCCGTAGGGGATGCGCTCTGTAACGTGCTTGATTTTGCAGGATATCAAGTCACTCGTGAATATTACATTAATGATGCGGGGAACCAGATTTACAATATGAGCCGTTCCATTGAAGCGCGTTATTTGCAGGAGCTGGGACAGCCTGCAGAGATGCCGGAGGACGGATACCATGGTGAGGACATCATCGGGTTTGCGAAGGAACTGGTTGCTGAGAAGGGCGATTCTCTGTTGTCCATGGAACCGGGAGATCGTGCCGCTTATTTCCGTGAATACGGTTTGGAAAAGGAACTGAATAAGATCAAGCGTGATCTGGAGCGGTTCCGTGTACCTTTTGATTCCTGGTTTAGTGAAACATCACTGTATGATAACGGTGAAGTGCTTAAAGCGCTGAATGAGCTACGTGACCGTGAGGAAATTTATGATAAGGACGGAGCTACTTGGCTGAACACGACCAAGTATGGCGACGATAAAGACCGTGTATTGATCAAAAATGACGGCACTTATACGTACCTGACTCCGGATATCGCCTATCACCGCGACAAATATGCTCGTGGGTATGACACGATCATCAACATCTGGGGAGCGGATCACCACGGCTATATTCCACGGATGAAAGCGGCAATGGAAGCACTGGGCAATGACCCGGATAAGCTTAAAGTACTGATTGCCCAAATGGTCAGCTTGTTCCAAAACGGGGAAAAAGTAAAAATGTCCAAGCGTACTGGCAAGGCCGTAACGATGGAGGATCTGATGGAAGAAGTGGGCGTAGACGCGATCCGTTACTTCTTCACCATGCGTAGTATGGACTCACATCTGGATTTTGATATGGATTTGGCGATTTCCACTTCCAATGAGAATCCGGTATTCTACGTGCAATATGCACACGCACGTGCATGCAGCGTATATCGTCAAGCCGAAGAGCAGGGTATTGCTGTACTGCCATTGGCAGAAGTTGACTTGTCGAAGCTGACGGCTGAGCATGAATACGATCTGTTACGCAAAATTGGCGAGTTGCCAGAGGAAGTATCGGTGGCAGCTGCAAACTTTGCGCCGCATCGCATGATTCGCTATGTCTACGAGCTGGCATCCATGTTCCACAGCTACTATAAGGCAGAGCGTGTCATCACGGAGGATGCCGCTCAAACGCAAGCTCGCTTGGCCTTGTTTGGCGCGGTCCGCACGACCATTGCCAATGTACTGAAGCTGGTGGGTGTGTCTGCACCGGAACGTATGTAAGTAAAAAACTGCAACATAATGACCCTGTAGTCATATGTATAATAGTAAAAAGGAACCGTTCGTGCTGCCCTCTACAGGGGGGCCCGTTCGGTTCCTTTTTTAGGTTTGAGTACTTTTTAGGTTCGAGTGGCTTAATAGCGTTCCAGTACCAGATTCGTTTTCAGAGAATCGGCAGGAATCAGCCATCCTTTGGATTGTAGCAGGTTAATCAGCTTGGCGCGGTTGCTTGCGGCAGTATTGTAATCCGAAGTTTTGAAGGAGATTTCGATGATATTGTCGGTACCCGATCCGTTTGCGCTACGAATAGGCCATACTTCAACGTCAGTATCCAAGCCCTGAAAGCTGCCCTCATATTTGCTGACCTGTACAGGACCGCGTACTCTGGAGTTTGACAAGGTATGTTTGCCCCAGTTGCTGCTTTTCCAGTTTTGCAGCTTGCCCGGAAGATTGTCCTGTAATTGTTTTAACGCCTGATCCGAGGAAGGCAGAGCTAATCCTTTGGAGGCGTTTGTTTTCTTGTCATTGGAAAAGCTTAATGTCTGCTTGCTGTATCCCCAATCCACCTCAGCCTCATAATTATCATCAGAGGAACTGAAACCTTCTTTATTCGCTTGGGTGAGTGCTGCATCGATATTCCCGTTTGTGATCGCATAGCGCTTTTTGTAGGTTAACTCATAGTTTTTTTTATCCTCTTTTTTGCGAAATCTAACGTTCCAGCCCTCGTCATTCAATTGCAAGGAGTCTGTATCAAAAAACTCGACGCTTAATCGTTGCGCATCTTCGCTAATTCCGAACTCATTTACGATGCCGCTTTTTAAAGAGCCATCCGCATTGAGGACCTGAGCTGTATCCAGCAGCAGCTTAACCTCATAGCTTGGCGTGGCATTGGCAGCGGCTTGTACGGGCTCTGCACCTTTCCATCCTGTTGCGAGCAGTACTGCACTCAGAGTTACTACTGACATGAATTTAGTGATACGCAGACTTGTTTTCATTTCATCCTCTCCTGTTCGTCCGAATAGGTTACACGCTTCACTTTACGGGTATTTTGTCAGTCGTATGTCAAGGCAAGAGGGTACTCTGATTAAAAAATACCATAATTTTTATATGACAGCTAAGATTTAATCTTGGTTCCATCATAAATATTCAGTGAATTTGTGGATCAGCGCAGAGCGATGACGATCTCTGTTGCTAACCATATAAATGTGCCTTTCAACAGGCTGTCCCGGAATAGGCTTTACAACCAGTAAACCCCGTTCAACCTCTGATTGAACAGCAATACGAGAGACAAAGGAGATGTGTTCTCCCAGCATAACCGCCTGCTTGATGGCCTCCAGTGAATCCAATTCCAGATAGGATGGAAGCCGGCGCCTCCCGCGCTCTAGCCATTTGTCAGTCGCGTGGCGTGTGCTGGAATCCTTTCCATGCAATACAAAAGAGGAAGAAGCGATACGCTCGGAAGTCAAATCGGTTTCGCTAGCGAGTGGATGAGTGGGTGAGCAGATGAGCACCAGTTCATCTTCCCCCAAGGATTCTGAGAGTAACGTGGGGGATTGAAACGGCTCTGCTGAAATAATGCCAAGGTCAATTTCGTGGCGAGCAAGCATGTCCTTGATCACGGGCGCTGTTTTCACGGATAAGGCGATGTGAATGCCCGGATGCTCGCGGGCAAACCGATGCAGCACGGCAGGAAGCAGATAGGTAGCAGGTACATAGCTTGCGCCAATACGTATGCTGCCTCGTTGGAGTGTATCGAACTCACGGACAACCCGCTCGGCCTCAGCCGCAAGTGCATTAATCTTGGTGGCATAGTGCAGTAGGGCATTTCCGGCATCCGTCAGGATGATTTTGCCCATACGTGTGTCAAACAGCTTTACTCCGAATTCACGCTCCAGATTTTTCATATGAAAAGTAACAGTAGGTTGCTTTAGGCCGAGAAGCTCGGCTACGGTGGTAATTTTATGGTGCTTGTTCAGCAGCTCTACAATATGTAACTTTAGAAGACTTAAGTTCACTTAGAATGCCTCGCTTTCAGGTTAATCGAACAATCATGCCTATTTGTATG
>RCUE01000099.1_pt1 | contig 37078 bp, 33 predicted proteins | sample 2166111 | NCBI WGS metagenome assembly RCUE01 (sample SAMN09930795, study PRJNA488358) | compost metagenome | feature: garden; material: soil; isolation source: compost soil in phenylacetonitrile-enriched culture | place: Germany: Experimental Botanical Garden Goettingen | collected 2016-01-27 | reverse complement strand
AATATGAAATTAACATCGTGCTTGCGGGAGAACAGATCATGGTTGTGGATGGTCGTAGCTATACCCAGCGACAGGGTGATCTGGTGCTGCTGCGTCCGGGGATTGTTCACTCCAGTCATAGTAACGGAGAGGGATTTACGTATTTTTGCATGCATTTCGACATTGATGATAAGCTGTTTCTCTCGCTGCTGAGTCGTCTGGAACAGGTGCTGTTTCCAGCTGAAGGCACAGTGGCAGGGCAGATGGGACCAGCGCTGGGCAAGTTGCTCGATCTTTCAACGCCGGAAGACATAGGAATTGGTAGTGATTCGGTGGCAAAGCGAATGCGGATTCAATCTGCTGTGTTTGAACTGTTCGCAACGTTGTGGGAGGCTGTATCCAGCGAAGCCGCTCATCTGCCGGGGCGTGGATATGTGCAGGCAGAGCTTGCCCATCAGATTGCCAGTCGTCTTCAGGGCAGAGTGAATCAGCCCTATGGGCAGGCTGGCTCGGTGGAAAAACAGGATGGGATCGAGGGGATTTCATCCGAGCTAGGTATTAGCGTATCCCATTGTAATCGTGTATTCCGTAGTGTTTTCGGCGTTTCTCCCCGTGTATATCTATCCGGGCTTGTGCTGCATGAGGCCAAGTTGCTGTTGGCTGATCCGCAATGGTCGGTGCAACAAATTGCCGATATGCTCGGCTATGGGGATATTGCGCATTTTAGCAGACAGTTCAAGCGCTGGTCGGGCCAATCGCCGACATCCTATCGCAAAAGCTCGGTGCAGGAAAGCCCATCTGAATAAAAATAAGTATTCCTTTAAAATAGTTATGATATAATCCCTATAGAGTAGCTGAGAATAATACGCATTTACATAATCAACGTGCTTAATAATCAAATAGAGGAAGAGGTTCAGGCGTTTTTTGAAAAAGTCGGAGCATTCGACCATCTGTTTACCACCGGGGTGGGTATAATGAGGGAATCGCACATGCTGTGTTGTATCTGATGACGAACAAGTTTACCACCGGAAGCGTGCTGTTCCCAGATGGCGGTTATACGTTGATTCAATTCGCAACGAAGTGCAGATTTCATTCTGATCCAATCCGAAAGGCAGGAATAAATCATTAAACAAAAACCGGTTCAACCCCATACAAAGTATTGACCGGTTTTTTATGATAACAGGCTTGGCCCTCTTGCAACTCTTTAGTTTTGCACATCTAACCTTTTATATTTTCGAAAAATACGTGGATAAATTACTTTAGTCCCGATACATACCATCGCCAGCATGGCGAACAGTAAACCGCTCCACAGCGTTCCTTGGATGCCCGCTCTGGCAATAAACCATCCCCCTGCCAGCGAGCCCAGCGAAACCCCTAGGTTAATAAACGAGATATAAAGACTGTTGGCAAACGCGGGAGCTTCTTTGGCCTCATCAATCACCCAAATCTGGGCGACAATCAGTCCGCTGGTATGAACGGCCCCCCACACGATAGTGATGAAGAGCGTAGGGATGAATGAAGAACTGATCCCGTACAACAGCAAATAGGTGCTCCCCAAGGCTACGGGATGAAAAAGAGCGGTGCGAACCTTATGCAAGCCCATGAGCTTGCCAGCCAATAGATTGCCGAGCATTCCGCCGATGCCGAAAATAATAAGCAGAAAACTGATAACATTGCTGCTCATCCCTGTATTTTGCCCCAAATATTCGGCAGAATAGCTATACACCGAGAACATGGCTGCAAAAATAAAAGTAGCCGCCCCGATATTGAGCCACAGCGATAGTTTACGCAAAATGCCAAGCTGCTTCCGATAGGAGAACTTTTCGGCTTGTGGTGTATCCGGCAGCATAAATAAAATACCGATCCCTGCAATCCCATTCGCTACCGCAGTAAACCAGAAGGAGGCCTCGTATGAAATTTGATTGGCGATATAGGCCGTAATCGGAATACCGAGCACCATTCCCATGCTCGTGCCGAGAAAGGCTTTGGCAGAAGCTTGCGTTGCTTTTTCCGGGGGATACAACGCAGTGGCGGCGACAAAGGCAAGCGAGAAATACACCGGGTGAAACAGAGCCGGAATGATACGTAAAATCACTAGTAGATAAAAGTTGGATGTATAGGCTGACAGCAAGCTTGTTACGGCAAAAACAAACAACGACATTGTCATGATTCGCTTGCGGTTAAACCTGGACATCAATAGCACCATGAAGGGACCGAACAGCGCGATGATCAATGCAAATGAACTGACAAGAAACCCGGCCTGAGCTGCCGTAATATGAAAACGTTCAATGATGACCGGCAAAATACCAACCACACCGAACTCAATCGTGTATACACCGAATAGGCCAAGCGCAATGAAAAGCAGGGGCTTACTATATTTCATTAGTTTCATTCCCTCTCCATGTCCTCCTACTTTACGTCCTTGATTTTGCATGCTAATATTCCATTAAATCATAAAATAATAAGGAGATATTCGAGATAATACATAATAATAATTGTGTTTTTGCAATATTACCTTCGACTTAAGGAGATGGATTTGATGGATCAAGTGGATCATAAAATTTTGTTGTGTCTACAAAACCAGGCGCGTATCTCCATGACCGAGCTGGGAAAGGAGGTTGGTCTTTCCCAGCCTGCCGTAACAGAAAGAGTGCGGCGCATGGAGGATAAGGGTATTATCACCGGGTACCGTGCCATAGTTTCACATGAGAAAGTTGGAAAACCGATCATGGCTCACGTGCTCGTGCACACGAATCAATGCAATTCATTTGTTGAGTTTTGCCAATCTGCACCTGAAGTCATTGAATGCCATAGAATCAGCGGCGAGCAAAATTACTTACTGAAAGTCATGGTTGAGTCTATGCTCAAGTTGGAGCAGTTCGGGGATGAGTGTGGAAAGCACGGGCACTCTACCACGTTAATTGTCCTGTCCTCGCCTGTAGACCATAAACATGTAACCCCTACTTTATTAGACCCTATTTGAGCTACCGTAAATGGCTTGGCAAAGCTCGGTTGTAAACGGACCTGACATCCCTTCAAATGCTGTATTGGTAAAGGCGACCACACTGAGTCTTAGTGCAGGATCAACGAACCACGAATGACCATAAGCTCCTCCGAGACGCCACGTTCCGGGTGATTCTGCTGTTTCGCTTTCATCGGGATTTTGGAGTACGGTGAATCCTAATCCAAACCCCCGCCCCGGCCAGCCTGCCAAGGGAAGGTTCCCGGTCTGGATGGTGCCCATTTCGCGGACCCATTCCTCTGAAAGTAACGGATTGCCGCCGTTTCGCAGTGTTTCCAGCAGTCGCATGAAATCTTTTGCGCTGCCAATCATACCAGACCCACCAGAGTGGAAAGCCGTGGGATCAAAGGCTCGTGCAGGCTGAAAACGAAGTCCTGCGGTGCCTTCAAAAACCTGCGCAACCTCAAGCTCACGCATCCGCCGGGGTTCTGATATATCGTTGACATAGGGAGCTGCAAGCCGTCCGGCATCTGCGACCGCGAAACTGGTGTCGTGCATACCGAGAGGTTCGGTAACGAGCTTTTTAACAGCTGCATCAAGGGTTGTGCCACATACACGGCTAATGATAGCGCCGAGCACATCAGTAGCAATCGAATATCCCCATGCTTTACCCGGTGTATATAACAGAGGCACAGAAGCCAAACGTTGCAAGTTCTCTTCCAGCGTAAGATTTGAAAAATCCATACCATCTGATACGCCTGCACGATGATAGGGACCGCCGCCTTCTTCCTCTAAAAAGCCATAGGTCAACCCGGCAGTATGTGTCAGCAATTGGCGTACTGTAATAGAGGGCTGCTCACCGTTGATTAATCGGGGGCGAAAGTCGGGCAACCAGCGTTCAATAGATTCATCGAGCTTAATCAATCCTTGGGCTGCCAAAACCAAAGCCGCAGTAGATACAATCGGTTTGGATACAGAAGAAAGCCGAAATAAAGCATCCTCATGCATAGGACGTTGTTCTTCTCGATCAGCCAGCCCCGCCGCTCGGACATACACGGGCGAACCATCCATATATATCATGACGACTGTGCCGATCAGACGCTTTTCGGCAAGGGTTTGATCTATAACTGCACTTACACGTCCGTCCAGACCAGCTTGTATCGCAAAAACTCTATTATCCAAACTCATAAATATCTCATCCTCTCTATGATCCAGCGGTTACCGCTTGATGGAACTTAGTTTACAGGATGGGAAGAAGACATTACATAAGGTAACAAAGGAATTCAGTGAGTATTTTCGTTAAAATAAAATTATATTAAAGGCATGACCTTGGATTTAAATGAATGGGACTTTACAAGAAGTTATGCTGCGTTTTACAGCATCTTTTTAAGTTGAGATACACGCTATTGTGATACGCCAAGCCATTTTGCATAGTCATATTATCTGGCATTGGGATGTTGTCGGATGAGTTTCTTTAGAATTTCGAGTAATTTTTCAGCCGGCTGATTCTTTCTTTTGAGGGGTGTAAATCTCTGAAATACGTCAGGTTTTCAACTGCGTCACACAGCTTACAGGAGACACCCGTATACCTCCTTAAAGCCATAAATAATTCCTCATTCACAAAAAAATCTATCGAATCCCCGCTATTTATATTCATTTTCAATCGCATTTCTCAAGAAACAACGATCCGACCCAAAGTATCCAATGAACGCGTCATACCTGTGCTTTTCATGATCTACCTCCTTTTTCGTTCTTACCGTCAAGATCTGATAACTGCACTTCCTTCTTCGGATGGTCACTAAAGCAACAAAGTAGACCACTTTTTGTTTATATTGCTTGTTCTGGTTTGCTACGCGTAGCTGTATACGATGCCAAGGGAGAACATGTGAAAGCACTTTAACTTCTCCGTGCTAACACTGATTTAAGCCGGGTAAAGGAGCAAGACTCAGATACCCTTCATTGGATAGTTTGTTTCAACATTGGACGAAAATTGATACGTATGTGAATAGACTTATGTTTGGAGATGTTAGCGTCCTGCCTGGCTATGTAGAGTATATAGAAGGTAAAGAAGGAATTTTTGCTGAACTCTTAAACGTCATAGAAGCTGCCAATCGTTACTATATAGATGTAGATTATGTTTTAGAACGTTTTGAACCTCAAATTGCAACCTATCAGGAACCATCATCAGATGATACGTATACACAGCAAGTTTTAACTGAAACGTAAGTACAGTTTTACTATAAGCTGGCTAAGTACATGGTTTTACCTTTTTACGGAAAATAATTTTCTGATTACACTGGCTTTACTTTTTAAAGCCCGAACTATTCTCCCAACATGCTTCAAATTTATGGGATGATCGGTGATTTATAATTTAAGCTTCTGAGTTATTACCGCGCGCCAGCTTAAATGTTGGTCTTTTTTTATTTCACTTTGCCGAGTCTTGAATGCAAAAATAATAGATTCATATTTACTCATTCCATCCTAAAATAAGATTCATTAGGAGGGAGTTTGAAGACGTACGAAATGTTACATGTAACGGAACCAATTATGCCATATCGTCTATAAAATGCCTTAAACGAAATAAAAATATACTTGGAACTGTAAGTGAGTATGATGAATTGTTAGGTGAAGTTAGACAGAGTCTCTGTGAATTATGGTGGAGCGAAACTCTTTAAAATACTACCAAGTGGATCTCTCTACGGGAAACTAACCCTAAGTTTCCACGGCTAGTATAACACAGCTTTTGGGAAAACATGTTGAAATTTTCTGTAAGCAATTAGCGGCTTCTCGTAGAGGTGGTCAGGAAGCTTCATTCTATACAAATCATGCTATAGGCATTTCTAACAAAAGTGTCGCATTTCATTTTACAATTTGTATTGAAAAAAATTTAGGAGGAAATGGCATGTTGGGAATCGGTATAAAAGAGGAAAGCAATAACTTAGTTATTACTTGGCAGTTATCTAGGATAGAATTATCTCTTGGTGATATTGAAGATGTTTTTTTTGATAATACTTATGCAGGACAAGAGGAAAGTGCAATAAGAATTGGTACCCCTTATGCTACAACGGATAGAGTTGTAATTAAAACAAATTCAAAGACCTATATTTTGTTTACTACAAATGGTCAGAATATTCTTGAAAAAATACAGTCCTATCTTTGATGAGCTGTCCACAAAAATACAGCATGGTATACTGCAGTAGAGTGATAATTTATACTTTTATAGGACAGACATGATCTGCATTGTACCTCATTGCTCAAAATGAGCAATGAGGTATGTACATATATCTGCCAAGGGCATCGAACATTTAGAATCTAACTATATTTAAACTCTAGCGTAAAAGTTGGCTTGCTTGGTTGTCCTAGGAAGGATTTTGACTGTAACTGCTACTGGTTTTGGAGGGGAGGGAGAACCTTATAAACTTCCTGATAAAACCAAAGAGGTTGCTATCTCGACATTTTCGGAATATATAAATGTTTTATGAGCCTGACAAAGTAGACGACAATTTAGAAGATAATTTCAAGTGATTTTAATTTTTCAATTTTCTAATCAAACGGTCCAAAGCGTATCCAATGAGATACCAGAAAACTAGTGTAGTGAAGTAAACAATGGTTATGGGGATGTCTGCTTCTCGCACAAATCGAAATGATTCATTTCATTGCCTATACCTCCGCAATTGTATTTGTTGTAATAGACGAATAAAAAAGCTGAAGGTAGCATTTATACCAAATTTATTTATTAATATGTATTAAAAAGAACGATATTTCGATCCTATTTACTTATCACGATTTTTAGCCGTACGGTATTCGTGTGGTTTTGAGTGACGCTGGATTCTTTCAGACTTTTCGATTTGTGATATACTCTCGATATATGAATTGTATGGGAGGGTGATGGCTGAATGAATCGTACACACGACCTAGGCAAGCTAATCAAACTAACTGGAGATAGAGCAAAACTGGACGCTAAAGCAAATGGCACATATATCGTCTACAAAACGCCGGATGGTCATTTTGTTAAAGAGTACAGTAATGGTCAAGTCGAACGAATTAAAGAACAGGATATTTTATCATGAGTGAGCCGTTTGCTACTATGTTTGTATTCGCAGGAAACAACGGAAGTGGTAAGAGTACAATTCGTAATCTAATCGTTGATAAACTTGGTGTAAGTGTTAATATCGATCCAGATGCGTTAGCGCGAGGGATTGATCGTGAAAACCCTGATCGACACAAAGTATCGGCAGGAAAGGAAGCAATTAAGCTAGCGCGGGATTGTATAAGAAATAAACGAGATTTTACCGTAGAGACGACACTTGCTGGTGGCAATGTGATTCGACAAATGCGAGTGGCAAAAGAAAAGGGCTTTGAAGTTATTATGTTTTATGTGGGCCTTGGTGATTATCGTCTTAATATCGAGCGAGTTGCTGCACGAGTTCGAAATGGGGGTCACCACATTGATACCGCTGATATTATAAGACGGCATCAGACCTCGCTGGACAATCTTCTCTTACATCAAAAACTTATCGATCATTTAATTGTCATTGACAACAGTAGCTCAGATGGCGTGATTGTATTGGAATCAGATAGTGAAACGATGAAACATCATGCGGCGTTGTTACCGGATTGGGTTAAAATCATTGATAGTTACTTGCAAAATAAAAATGCTGATCAAGAATAAACCGACAACTGTATGATTCAGTGAATCGGTTTATTCTGTATTTACATCGGATTGTGTCCACAATGTCAATTCGATGTGTATTGCACCTCAAAACGGAACCCGTCAGTAATAAACTGTTATTATTTTTCAACAGACTTTAGCAAGACGATGAACAGCATCCTGATCGTAGCGGCTTCTTCGGATTCTTTATCTCTACACTTTTTTCACTGGACGTAGCACTGCGTAGCCATATCGGTATCATGTCGACATTGATCATATTCTTCAGCGCTTTGAGACTCAAATTGCAGCATACCAAGAACCAGAACATACAAATTCATTAGCAGAGCAGCAAGTTTTACTCGAAGAAGCCGCACGATTCTGGTATAAGTTAGCTAAATATAACCTGTTTAAAGAAAGATACCTTTATGGCTTTAAATGCTTAACAGAAGCTTTGAAAAAATCTGGTATAATTAACCATGTACTACTTATATCTAATTGTGCAGGCTTATTTTTCCGTTTCAGTGAATACGCTGATCCTGAAACACAGGCCCAAATTAGTTCCGCTTATGAGGAGGTGTGGAAAAAAATGATCAAGAAGATGGCTTTAGTTTTGGCTACAATTAGTTTTTTACTGGTATTTGCCCTACCAGTTCCAACCGGAATCCCAAGCTCGAGCACAATCGAAGTACAAGGACACATCGGTACATTTTAATGAATACCAAATTGTTATCTCCGGCCAGCCCTTCAGCTGGCTTTTTTTATCTTTTGGCTAAAAAACGCATACAATGTATTTGTTTATTTTCTCCTAAAGTGAAAATAACTAGGAGGAAATGAAAATATGAACATAGATGAATCCTTAATTAAACAATTGGAAAGTGCCAGACAACGATTGCATGATCTTTACAAACAGTATGGCGGCTTCGGACATTCATGTGTTCTTGAGCAATCAATGATTTTGGACGAACTAATTAACCAGTACAATCGTATGTACCAGACTAAAGAGTTACATCACAATGTTCAGGCATCCCCCCAATCCTTTTTATGCAAAACTATTTCTCTTCCCACATAACGTTCATAATTATGCTATAAAATGCTTTGAATGATATATATATATATATATTTTCTCAAGTCATAAAATGTAAATAATTTGGTACGTGTACAAACATTGTAGTAGCAACTTCTACAACTCACAAAGCATGTTTGCTACGTTACCGAGCAGGGTAGAAACTACTGTGCAGGCAGAAGGGGTAGAGATTGACCCGGGGAAATGATACGATGTTTCGATCGGTCAAGGCACGACATTGATAACGGGCCAGAGCACGACATGTCTGATCCTTTTTGGCTTAGGAGTAGCTACTTCGTGGGTATCTGTTCATTATCCGTTCCTAATCCCATTCGTTCTATTTTTCAGCCTATCAAAATTTGAGAGACGGGTGTAAAGTAATACAACAGAGCTTTATTCAATTCATAACAAGAAATGAATATCTAATTGTGTTACTTGAATTTTGTCAAAATTGGCTCGGGGGGTTGCACCCACCGGGCTATTTGTGTCGTTGCCGTAATACTTTTTTATTTTTTTAGTGTCCTATTGAAAAAAATCTTTGGATTTATTAGGGATGGCAATAATTACCAGAGGTATTCCAACTTCTATAAAGAAATGTAAAGTAACAAATGATTATTCAATTAAATGTCATTTGTTTAATGTGTATGGCAAAAAGGAGAGTGGGGTATGTCATAAGAACAATATGAAACTGATGTATTTTTCATGAGAGGAAGAGTATCACACTACAAAAAAATTACAAAAATTTTACATGGTTGTAGTGTACATTTATTCCAGAAACGCGTAAGGTATATTTATGTAAAAAAAAGAGAGGATGGAAGATGAATGAAATTTAGCTTTAATGGTAAAATAAAAAAAACAATGTTAGTGATCCCTTTGCTTGCAATGACAGTCTTTCCGTGTCTTACGGGTGCGGAAGGCGTTTCGAATCAGGAATTAGCTAAGCCGGCTTCTGTCTCAGATGATACTTATAAGGCCACTGAAATTGGAAAGTATGGTGTTGAGCCCGAATTGCTAGACTCTAAAACTTTTATTGATCCCCATATCACCGGTACTGATAGAGCTATCATTTTAGATGTAATGAAAGACATACCTGCTGAAGAAAGAACCAATGTAGTATACATTCGAGATGATGGAGAGATTTTTGCAAACAAGCCTGAATTATTGAAGCAATGGTCAAATGCAGAGCAAATAGGAGAAAATTTATTTAAAACTAAAGAAGGACAAACTATCGCTGCTCCAAAGCAAACATGCGATCTTACACAATCTTTCTCAACTCAAAATGTTTCATGTGCTCCTTCTGATGGACCATATAGAAAGGTTCAATCAAATACCGGATACTCATGGTATTCTGGATATGTATATCTACCTTCTCAAAATAAGGGGCAAATGCATGATGAGAATAAACCTGGAGGAAATGGTGATACAGCCCACATTTATGCAGGTGGAATTGCAGCAAATGAGGTTGATGCGGGTTTTTTCCATCAGCCTACAAACGATAACTGGGCAATGTTCATAAGACAGAATGGCTATTCATATGGTCCACTCTTTGAATCGGGCCAAAATATATTTTTGAAATTTTATGTTCCATCGTCTGATAAAGTCGCTTTATATGCAGCGGGTTCCATTGTAGGTAGTTCTCAAAAAGATACCACTGTGGTAAGAGATGTTAGGGGTTGGAATACTAGTGGCTATAATCAATCTATTAAACGATCGACAACTATAGCGTCTAAAGTAGGTTCTCCACATTCTGGATCGTTTATTAACGGAGTTCACTGGTACAATTCTTATATTGGCACAAGCTCAACAAATAATTCTCCGTGGACTACATCGTCACAAACTGCAGGATACTGCAATGTACCGAGTTCGCAAGTTACAGCTTCATTTGTTAATCCTGGTGAAGAAACTGTAAATATTAGAGTTCCGTAAATGTTTGCAACAAAAAAAGACTTTGCTTCGTTATATAAACGGAGGGTAAAAAAATGAAACGAAAATATTTTTATAGAACGGCTGTATTATCTCTTGCAGTTCTTGTGAGTGCTATATTTGGAACCTCTTCTTATAACGCTAATGCAGCACCGATTAATCACTCTATTCATGTCAAAGGAACCTCTTTGCTCAAAGTGAATGATTATGATGTTTTGTACTGCACACCGATTGGTCCCTACGTTAATGAAGAAAAACGTCTCATGGTTCCGCTTCGTTCCGTTGCCGAGCTTCTTGGCGCAAAAGTTGATTATAACGGTAAACTTCAGGAAGCAAAAATCAGGTGGAGTTCAAATGAAATTGTGTTTCAAAAGGGAGCAAAAACATATAAACTGAACAATACTCCAGCACAGATGGACACTCAGCCCGAAGTGATTCAGGATGCCTTTGTCATTCCGCTTGGAGTATTGCTGAGAAGTATGGATATCCCGTTTGAGTACAGGAACAACAAAGTGATTTTAAAAAATCCGTCTTTTGACCAAAGCAAGATTTTTCAAAGAGTAATAGAACTGGACCAAGGAAGATTCATTCTTGACAATCCTTCTGCACTGGATATTCAAAATTTCAAGCTTGTGGAAGAGAAAAACTCAGCAGGCGAAACCAGAGGGAGTATTACGGTGAGTGGATTAAATCGGACAGGCTCTACGATTAGAGAAGGGAAAGAAGATTTGCACATCATTGGCTATTTTAATCAAACGGTGGATATGGATGCAGACTTCGCGTCTATAGATCTCCCGGATCGAAAACGTCCAAAAGTTAATCCGGAAGGCAGCGTGTCTCAAAGTCTGTCGTATCTCAAAATAAATGACCCTTTGCAGTATATACTAACTGCCGGAAGAACAATACAAACGAAGAATGAACGAAAATTGTAATTTAAATATAAATGGCATGGGTGCTGAACCTCATCGATCGTTTAATATGGCCATCCAGTGGCCAATAAACAGATCGGCGAGCAGCAGTTATCACGCTGGCTTGAAAGTAGCTCCTATAAAATCTGAAGGCTCCTTAAAATAGGGAGCCTTTTTCATTCTGCTGTCTACAGTAATTTTTTAAGTTGCGAAACACGCCCTTGCGATATACCAAGTTGTTTAGCATATTCTTTTTGGGAGGCGTTTGGATCTGATTCAATAAGCCTTCTAAGCTTATCAACCATTTGCGGTGCGGATTGATACATTCTTTTTTTAGTTTTCGGATAAACATGATTTGCAGCTGCTGGATAGGGAGAAGGTAATTTACTGGAACCTGGATGACTCTTCAGCTCGCGAATGCAGTTTACACACATAAATGAGTCTCTAAAGTAAGTTAAGCCCTCCAATGATCCGCACAGCATGCAAGCAACTCCAATATACTTACGAAGGCAAAGAATACCCGCCTCTTCATCAAGGAAGAATTCAATGGGATCGCCTATCTCGTAATTTAGCACACTCCGCATTTCTTTGGGAATGACAATACGACCTAGCGCATCTAAGGGACGTGTCATACCTGTACTTTTCAATGATTTCACTCCTTTTCACCTCTAATAATAGCAACTAATTCAAGATAATGGTATGAATTTACATAGTTGGGGAGCGTATGCGTATGTGACACCACCCGCAAAGTAGATGTTATTATATGGGGAATCTATTAGTTTTGACATTGGATTTAATTTGGGCGTATTGCTGTGCTCATGTGAGCCGACCAGCGCCGGGAAAATCGCTGGATTTTCCCGGCGCTGGTCCCGTGGTCAGAGACGCAGCCAAATGATTTTTCGACAGCCTGGAAGAGCATCCCTACGGATGCCCTTTTTTATTCATATAGCAGCACATATACCTCGTCATTGTGTCCGTAAAGGTATACCTTTACAAACACTCAAATTTAGTCCGAAAATTTGTTTGTAAAGGTAGCTATTTATAATTACAAACGTTTATAATTAACTTGCCACCTTTTTAAACACTTGGAGGACATTGATTTTGACTTCAGCTTCTTGCAAATGCTCCTTAACCATCTAACATCGAGGATGCGGACATGGTTATCCCGGAGTTCCAAGTGCGGCACGGCTAATCCGGCGCATCCACACATAGTCCCTTAACGTCATTCCTGTAAGAGAATGAAACTGTTTTGTACAGTAGTAAGGGGAGTAGCCTAACTGATTGGACATTCTCAACAACGAAGGTGCCGAAGTAAGATTATTATCAATCCAATCGATCATGAGCTGAACCATTTCGTTCCATTCGTACACGAGGTTTCCCTCCTTTCGACTCCATCTTAACAGCCGGAATGCAGGAATATTTGATTTGAGTTGCATGCACTCTTTTGTATCCATGAAGCTTTAACCAAGGGCTATGTTAGTCCCTGTTATCGTGTTCGCAATAAGTAGGATGACATGAGAAAAGAATCTGACGGATATATTTGTTCAGTTGTAATAAAGTATGTATGATTGGTTTATTACCCTGTTTATGTATATTGTAAGGTGCATGATCGGTTGACGAAAGTAACTTTCACACAAAAAGCCTATCTGCCGTTGTTCCGGCAGATAGGCTTTTATAACATAAACGTCCACTATACTTCATGTTTATATGCAGTCTGTGCCTCTACATTGCAATTGCACTGACCATATACTCCCTATTGTCAGTTATTTCTACGCTGACGGGCGCGGGCCTCGCCGCCTTTGCGGCCTGCTTCTTCCCTGCTCATTTTCCCGTCGCTATCACTTTGGTCTGAATTGCCACGGGCTTCGCCGCCCTTGCGTCCGATTTCTTGATAGAATTCCTTGTCATGGTTTTTGGAAGTGGCTTCGCCGCCTTTTTCACCAATTTCCTGGTAGAAGTCCTTGCCATGACTTTTGGAAGTGGCTTCGCCACCTTTTTCGCCAATCTCCTGATAAAATTCTTTGTCGTGATTTTTAGCAGTAGCTTCTCCACCTAAACGTCCTGCCTCTTCGCGACTCATTTTGCCATTTTGGTTGTTGTTAGCCATGTTCAATCACTCCTCATCGAATTTTAGTAAAGCGGGTACGTGTATCTATTAACCTTTGTGTCAGGAATTAAACATGTCTCTTTTATTTTACGAAATCACAGATAACTGGGGATATTCACCTGATTAGCGTTCCCATGTTTCTGTGTGCAGTTGTTGCTGGCGGTTAAATAATGCCGGATAAATGAACAGGCTGAGCAGCACGCTGGTCAAAATAGCAGAGGTCATGGTGGTAAATACGATGAGCAATTGCAAACGCACGGCGGCAATCGGATTGGCACCTGCGATGATTTGTCCGGTCATCATGCCGGGAAGCTGGACCAGCCCTAACGTTTTTTGCCCTTCAATGGTTGGAATCATACTGGAACGTATGCAATCCTTGAGTATAGGGAAGATGGCTTGTCTAGGCGTGCCGCCTAGCGCCAGAATGAGCATGATTTCAGGCTTGCGTAGCAGGACTTCCGACTTGAGACGGGACACCAGCAGGCTGGATAAAATCATGGAGCTGCCAATGATCATGCCGCTAATCGGAATCATGTACCGTGCTGTCGCCGGAATGATATGCAAGCCAATCAGGAACGCCTGCGTAACGATTTCCACACACAGCAGCGTCAGGAACGATTTCCACATGAGACCGGGGATAAATCGTCCTTTGCGCGCAACATTTTGTGAGGCTACGGTAATCATGAGCAGAATGAATAATACGATAAATCCGTAGCTTTGCATCCCAAAAATCAAATGCAATACATATCCAATCGCCAGCAGTTGAACCGACGCTCTGATCGTGGCGATGATCATGTCTCGGTCCAGACCGAGTTTGAAGGATTTGGACATGACGATAGCGATAAATACAAAACCGAGAGAGAGAATCAAGGCAACAATCGTCATACCCATTCTCCTGCTACAAACCTGCGGGTCTCACTAAGTTGTGGAGCATTAAAAAACGTCTCCGTATCCGCTTGTTCTATCAGTCTTCCGTCGATCATCAGCCATGTTTCGTGGCCTACCCTGCGGGCTTGTTCCATATGATGCGTAATCCAGATCATCGTTGTTCCCTCTTCTTTGTTCATTTGCAGCAGCAGTTCCTCAACCTCTTTGACCGAGGCAGGGTCCAGTGCAGAAGTAATCTCATCCAGCAGTAAAATATCCGGACGGTTCGCGAGTGTCCGCGCCAAGGCCAAGCGCTGTCTTTGTCCGCCGGACAGTTCCTGCGCCTTCTGCTCCAACAGGTCGCGAGTAAGTCCTACGCGTTCCAACAGGCCGGCAGGATCATCCAGCACCGTACCGTGCAGCCGTTCTACGGTTTGGAGATTGTATAGGACCGTTCCCTGAAGCATGGGGGCATCCTGAAAAACCAATGCTACTTTCCGTCTCAGTTCAGGGATCTCCCACTCCGATATAGGTTTGCCGAGGACACGGATGTCCCCTTCATCTGGTGTCATTAGGAGGTTGCACAGTGAAAGCAACGTGCTTTTACCAGACCCCGATGGACCGACCAACGTGGTGATTTTGCCGGGGGAGACTTTTGCTGTAATCCCGTTCAGAACAGCACGTTGCTGTCCAGACCCGGCGAAATATTTGATAATGTGATTGAATTCAATAGCTGGAAGTGGCTTGGGTTCCATAGATATAGCTAGCTCCTTTGTAAGTGATCGAGAAAGGGATCAGATCCGTTCCGTTTATGATCTTATTTTTTTATTATATCAGTAATGCCCGCTATGCTCTTCTATAAAGGTTCGATGCAGGTTGGCTGTTGTAAACGGCATTTTCTTTGTATAAACTAACAGGATTAGTTAAAATAGAATCTGGATCGACTCAGTATATGTATAAGGAACCGGATTACATAGAAATTAGATGGAAGGAGGCAGGATGATGTCGCCTAGAAACGGAGTAAAACTGCAAGATATCCTGCGGGCTGCCGAGGACATTGCCAATGAACAAGGGATGGGGGATGTCACGCTCACCACGCTGGCGCAAAAGCTGCACATTCGCCCTCCGTCCTTGTATAACCACGTGAACGGATTGAACGGACTGCGCCAAGTACTGGCATTGCACAGCCTCGAACAGTTGGAGGAAGCTTTGATGAGCGCAGCGGTTGGTAGAGCGGGCGAAGATGCGCTGACCGCTATGGGGAAGGCGTATATGCGGTATGCTCGCGAGCGACCCGGTTTGTATGAAGCGATGCTGTATGCAACTGATCGAAATGATACCGAAATGAGGCAGGCTGCGGATCGCGTGGCCGAGCTGGTCATTGCCGTCCTGTCCAGTGGTTATGGCTTTAAGGAAGAAGATTGCATTCATGCAGCGAGGGGATTCCGTAGCCTGCTTCATGGATTTGCCTCGCTTGAACAAAAGGGCGGGTTTGGTTTGCCTGTGGAGGTGGACTGGAGCATAGAGGTGATGATGGCTACCTTTTTGGCAGGTCTGCGTGTGCAGCAAGAACGAGATGGTGAGCTGACCAAAGAAGTCTGATTTCAACCTGATGCAGCTAACATGATTGCGTCGCAGACCCGAAGGGTAAAATACATCTGTATAATGTAGATGAGAGACTCTGAATACAGGGGGGATATGAGTGAACGTACTGGTGATTGGCGCAAATGGAAAAGTAGGCAGACATCTTGTTCGTCTACTGGGGCAAAATAAATCGCATCGTGTAAAGGCGTTGATTCGCCATTCGGATCAGGCTGAAGCGCTTGAACGTTTGGGAGCAGAAACGGTGGTAGCTGACCTCGAAGGGACGGTTGGTGAAATTGCCGCAGCTATAAAAGGTAGCGATGCTATCGTATTCACGGCAGGCTCCGGTGGAAAAACAGGAGCGGATAAAACGCTGCTCATCGACCTGGATGGAGCAGTCAAGGCGATGGAAGCCGCCGAACAAGCAGGTATCCAACGCTTCGTTATGGTCAGCGCCCTACATGCGGAGAAACGGGAGCAGTGGCCCGAATCCATTAAACCGTATTATGTGGCGAAGCATTACGCTGACCGCCTGTTAGAAGCGAGCAACCTGGACTACACGATTCTTCGTCCGGGTGGCCTGACGGATGATGTGGGCACCGGCAAAGTTGCTACTGGTGAGGATCGCACCAGCCACACCATTTCTCGTGAAGATGTGGCGGCAGCGGTCATAGCAGTGCTGGAGGAACAGCAGACGTATCATCGTTCAATTAATTTGGTGTCTGGCAGTACACCTATTGCTGAGGCAATCCGGCTGTAATTACGGTGAAGTTGTTGGATCCATTTCTTTTGAGAATGTTTCTTCAAAGCTATGCTTTTTCTCGTATAAGTTGTACCAAGTTTCTGCAATGATATCTGGATCTCCTGACATCACGATATCACCATTCCCAAGACTGGGCAAAGGGAGCGTGCAGGAAGATTCGTATCTGAAGTTAATTCTTGTGCTTTGAGAGGCATCCACGGAGGCAGAGTTCCGGGGATGCTTTTTTGCTGTTTTTCTCCGTATGATCGTCCCCGTAGTAGTCCCAAGCTCCAACTCCGGCTGAATAGCAGCAAAAATGTTTGCTTAAAACTAATTATATTAATTATAATACTAATATAATTAGTTTGTGATGAAGACAAGGAGATGAGCTGAAATGCGTATTGTTCAGGTACAGCATCTGTATCAATTGACGTTTATGCCCCGGCTGTTCCCGGTGAACTGTTATTTGGTGGAGGAGAAAGAGGGGCTCACCTTAGTAGATGCCGGATTGCCATACAGTACCCGTGGTATAGAGCAGGCTGCGGCGCGGATCGGGCAGCCGATTATTCGAATTGTACTTACCCATGCCCATGGGGATCATGTGGGTGCGTTGGATAAGCTGAAGGCAAGGTATCCTGACGCGCAAGTATTCATTTCAAGGCGGGACGCACCGCTGCTACAGGGCGATGTATCGTTGGAGGCAGGGGAACCGGATACTCCAATTCGGGGCGATGTACCGAAGCATATCCTTACCCAGCCTGACGTTTTACTGGAGGATGGGGATCATGTAGGTTCGCTGTTGGCGATCAGCGCACCAGGACATACGCCGGGTTCGATGGCATTTTTGGATACTCGTACCCGAGCGTTAATTGCAGGCGACGCCATTCAGACCCGAGGAGGTATAGCGGTATCGGGAAGGCTTAAACCGCTGTTTCCTTTTCCGGCACTGGCTACCTGGAACAAGGAAATTTCGCTGAAAAGCGCCAAAAAGCTGGCGAGTTTCGATCCATCTTTATTAGCTGTCGGTCACGGCAACATGCTGAAGCATCCACAATCTCAGCTGGAAAGGGCGATTATGGAGATGGAACAACAATCTTCAGTGTGATGATTCCGTATTCAGCCAACATTCAGCCAGAACTCACAAAGTCCTAAGCTAAGGCAGATACAATATGGGAAAATAGAAACAGAGAGAGGTGCATCGGATTTGAACGTTTGGAAAGCGAACGGTCTGAAATATATACTTCTATTTAGTCTCATATTGTGTGCTGTCGTTAGTGTCGTTTCGTTATGGAGTTATTCAGGTAGCTCCGCGTCCCAGTCTGCGGCTGTTAGACAGGGCCCATCCGGCGGGTTTGGGGGAGGAGGCGGACCTGGCGGAGGTATGAGGGGGCTGGATTCGGTGAATAGCGCTGACAGCAAGGATCAGGGGACGACAGGCCAAACTACCGACTCCTCCACTGAGGGGACATCAACATCGGGTGACCAAGGTACAATGGCTGGAACGGATACGTCTGCATCGGACAGCAGTGGTGCCGCCAGAGACGGCCAGCACAGAGGCCCCGGAGGCATGTCTGGTAACGGATCTGGCATGGGCGGTCCTGGCGGTGGTGGAAGAAGTGGGAATTCTTCATCTGCTTATGCGACTCCGCTGGCGGTTTTCGCCGCTTTGTTCTTCGGTGCATTCGTGTTTATTACGTACCGTTTTCGGGCTCGTGATTGGAAGCTCGGGGAACGTAATCGAGGACTGATGCTGTGGACTGTGCTGGGTGTGGGTTTCTTTTTAAGAATGACGATCGCCCCATGGATTTCGGGTCACATGGATTTAATGCTATTCCGGAACTGGGCTACGACAGCAGCGGATAGCTTATCGGGCTTTTACACGAACGGATCAAGTGATTATCCGCCGTTCTATATTTATATTTTATATGTGATCGGTCAAATCAGCTCTACGGATGCTTTCAGTCCCTATATGTCCGTACTGCTGCGGCTTCCCAATATATTAGCCGATATCGTGACAGCGTACATGCTGTACCGGTTGGCAAGCAAACGGGTCGGCTATGGAATAAGCCTTGGATTAGCTATATTTTACGTGTTTAACCCAGCTGTATTTATCAATTCGACCTTCTGGGGGCAGGTAGATTCTTTCTTTACTATGCTGATTGTGGGCATGATTGTGCTGCTTGTGGAAAACCGGGTCGGCTGGTCAGCCGTATTGTTTACGTTAGCCGTATTGATGAAGCCGCAGGGAATTATTTATGGGCCTGTTCTATTCTTTGAGCTGCTGAGACAACGTAAAATACAGCCTTGGCTGTTGTCCATGGGCGGTGCTGTTGTGACGACCATTCTGGTCATATTGCCATTCTCGTGGGGGCAAGAGCCGTTATGGCTGCTTGACCTATACAAGGGAACGGTCGGCGAGTATCCGTATGCTTCGGTGAACGCGTATAATTTCTTTGCACTGATTGGTGGCAATTATACGCAGGACACTACAACGTTGTTCCTGTTCAGTTACCATACGTGGGGTATGATCTGCATTGTGTTGGTGACTCTATTTACGTGGTGGATGTATATCCGCAGTCGCAAACCACAATTTGCAGCGGCAGCTGCATTGGTACTCATTGCAGGTGTATTTACCTTCGCTTCCAGCATGCATGAACGGTACTTGTTCCCTGCGGCGGCGTTAGCTGTACTGGCGTATCTGTATTTGCGAGACCGCAGATTTTTATGGCTTGCAGGTGGATTCAGTCTTACGATTTTCCTGAATACCTTTGATATCTTCTATAGCTCCAATTCTCGGGATCAATACGGTATTATTTTGTGTGTGACATCATTGTTGAATGTGTTGTTGTTTGGGTATTTGGTCAAAGTAGTGTGGGATTGCTCCAAATCGACCACGATTGAGACTGCTCCTTCCACAGACAGAGTTTCGCCAGAAGTTCCCTCAGCGCGGCCTGCATGGGGAGCGTCTTCCCAAGGCGTGAACACGACAATTGATCGTTAGTGGAGTATAAAATACGGTAAAAAACCGCCTTTTAACGAAATGGAAGTGGTTGATAGATCAACTGCAATCCATAAGTTAAAGAAGCGGTTTTTTTGTTGTCCTCATGTTAGAGTAACATTGTATCTATGTGTCTCAATCCATATATTCGTTCAGTTTTTGTACATCGCAGATGGTAATCTCTCGTGTACCCTTGCTATGAATAATCCCCAGCTGTTCAAATTTTCCAAATTTACGGCTGATGGTTTCGCGGGTGACACCCACATAATTAGCCATTTCTTCGCGTGAAAGGGGGAGATTTATTTTAATATTGGAGCCATCCGGCTTGCCGTATTTATGTCCAAGCTCAAGAATCATATAGGCGATACGGATTTCCGGGTCTTTGGTAGCTAGGCTTTGAGCCAGATTTTCGGTATGTGCCAAGCGTTTAGTAATGGTTTTGAGCAGCTTCAAAGAGATATCGGGATTGTTGCGGATCAACTGCTCCATATCATCCTTGGTGAGCATACAAATATCAGTATCTTTTAAGGCATACGCACTAAAGTTACTCAGCTCATCGCTGTTAAATATGTTCAACTCGCCAAAAAAATCGCCAGTTGTCAGAATGTGCAGAATTTGCTCCTTGCCCTGAGGCGTCATCTTCAGCAGCTTGACATGCCCGCTTTTAATAATGTACAGCGTATCGGATGCTTGTTCCTCGATAATTAGGGCCTCACCCTTCTGATATTTTCGGTGTCGGATCATGGAGCTGACCTTACACAAATCTTCGCAGGACAAAGAGGAAAAGATAGGCACTTTGCGGGCACAGGGCTCCTTTTCGCACTGGCAGGGGCAGGACATCTCATTCACATTCATTCACTCCATTCATAAACCGGAAACTACAGGTTATAGCGCATGGTTGTTATTCTGTATCATCTATTGGAGAAAAACGGCTTTGATCCTCACCGCAGACCGGACAAACCCAGTCCTCTGGGAGATCCTCAAACGCTGTACCTGGCATTACGTCTTCATCGGGGTCGCCGATTGCAGGATCATAAATATATCCACAGGGTTGACATACATATTTTTTCATCTTTAGTTCTCCTTGTCATTCAAAATTTTTGTAAGCTCTGGTGCGTCCGGTTTGAGTCCCTGCATGATAGCTGTTTTGTAGGGTAGTGAAGCAAGAGCATCCCCAAAGCCAATCACGCCGCAGATAGAGCCGTCTTGTATGAACATACGTGTATAAGAAGCTTGATTTTTAGTAATCAGGCTGGTGTCGCAGACTTGTTCATCTACTAGACCGATGGAAAAGAGAGGGGATTCGTAGCAGTTCGACAGGGTTACAGGGAGGGGACGCTGATAGCTGACGGATGCGCCAGCCATATTGGCGCCTGCTATTTTTCCCTGCTCCATTGCGCTTTCCCACAACCCATCTACTCTACCCTGAAATTCGGCTGCATCACCTGCTGCATAGATATTGGCGGAGCTGGTCTCCATCTGCGCATTCACCAGAATGCCTTGTCCAATATCAAGGCCGATTTGGCGAGCAAGCTCCGTATTAGGTACAATTCCGATAGAGTACACGACATGCTCGCAGGGGATAACAGAGCCGTCCTGTAGTTCCACACCTTCTACGTGATCTGTGCCTTTAATACGCTTTACGCCTTGCCCAAGGTGTACCTGAGTACCCCGTTCGGTTATTCGATCGGTCAAAATAGCGGAGGCCTTTTCATCTAGCTGGCGGGGCATAAGCCGATGCGAAGCTTCCAGTATGGTTACAGAATATCCTGCTTGCTGGAAGGACCAGGCGGTTTCCACGCCTTGAATACCGCCTCCGATGATGCATATCCGGTCTCCCTGTCGCAATTCCGCTTTAAGGCTATCTGCATCTTGTCGAAAACGGATATTGTGAACGTTCCTTAGAGAAGCCCCCTCTAGCACAAGCTTACGGTTGTGAGCTCCTGTACACAGCAGCAGCTTGTCATAAGCAACGGTTTGTCCATTTATGGTTTGGATAGTACGATCCTCAGGATGTATCTCGGTTACCTTGATGCCGGAATATACATGAATTCGTTGATTGGCAAACCATTTTTCCTTTTTGATCAGGATTTTGTCACTGTGCAAATCAGTGAACAGTCCCTTGGAAAGTTTGACTCTGTTGTACGGAAAGGATGCTTCCTCTCCATAAATAGATATTTCAGCCAGCTCATCATGATCTCTAATCGCCTTTGCTGCGTTGACGGCGGCGACACTGCCTCCGATAATAACGTAATGTTGGTTACCCATTCAGTATCTCTCCTATTCGCTATATGCTACTGTGTTTTAAATAACACTAAGCAGTAGATCTGAGACAAATTCAGCGGCATTTTTAATTTTTTTCACTTTTTCAACATCTGTAGGAGAGAAACGAATACGTACCGGGAATTCCACATGGGTCATACCTGTTGATTTGATTACATCTGAAGTACTTTGGACCTTCATATTGGTACCGTTCAAGTAATCCTGCACGACTTCAATAGCTTCCCCGCTCCAACCGTAGGAACCAAAGGCAGCAGCCAGCTTGCCTTCCAGATTCATCTTTTGCATTTGTTGCAATAGGTCTTCCAATTTGCCCGTCATATCAGCATATTTAGTAGAGCTACCGACGAAAACAGCATCCGCTGAGGCAATACTATTCAATATTTCCGTTTCATCGGCTTTATCCACATCCCATAGCTCCACCTTGATTTGGTTCTCCAAAAAGCAATCTTTCAGAATGTTTGCCATTTTTTTAGTGTTATTTTTTAGGGTGGCATAAACAATCGCTACTTTTTTATCCTCCTTGGTTTCGGTACTCATAGAGGCGTACAAATCGATAAACTTGGCAATATCATGCCGGATTGCGAAGCCGTGGGAAGGTGCAATCATCTCAATATCCAGATCGGCAACAGCTTCGATTAATGTGCGCACATATCTGCGATGTGGATGAATAATAGCCTGATAGTATCCGACAAAGTCCTCGGTGATATCAAAACCAGCCTCGTCGGCAAATAGATGCTCTACAGCCACGTGTGTACTGAAAATATCGCAAGGGAACAAGATTTTATCTTCTATGCAGTACGTAATCATGGTTTCTTCCGTATGCAGGTAAGGTGTTTCTTTGAACAGCAGCGTTTTGCCTCCAATGTCCAGTTGATCTCCATCCTTGATGACGAGGAAGTTGCGATGCTGAAGCTTGTACATTTGTTGAATTTCCGGAACGGCAATCTCAGTGCAGACGATCGTAGCGTTTGTTGCCTTGGAGGCGAGTGCCGCCAATCCACCCGAGTGATCTGGTTCCGTGTGATTGACGATAATATATTGAATATCCAATGGATCGATCAATTCGGCAACAGCCTCTGCAAATTCTCTACCGAACGCCATATCTACGGTATCTACAATGGTCGGTTTTCCGGTTTTCAATAGATATGCATTATAGGTTGTGCCCTTAGATAGTAGAAGACGATGAAAGGGAACCTCACGATTATCAATTTTTCCTACCCAATAAATATCCTTTGCCAGTTGGAATCCTGGTTTCATAGGAACAACCTCCTGCTTGTTTTTGTTTGTCTAACACAATTCGATTCTAGTTGGATGTGTCGATGAAAAAGATGATTGAAATCAAATTTTTAAATATTTCAAAAGTATTTTTGACTTTAGGATTTTGCAAAATTCGATTCCAGTCGCCCCAAAGTACAATATATAGACGAACTAGACCATTTCGATCTATATATTTTGTTCATTGAAAGTCGCTTATTGGATTTTTGCAAAATCCTCCTTAAATTTAGTTTTGTGATTGCAATCACAAGGCGAGCGAAATAATCCAATACAATAAAGGTATAAATCCATCTTAAGCAATTTAATTCCAAACAGGAGCGTGAACCAATATGAAAAAATCAAACCTCATTCAATTTCAGGAATATAAGGAAGCAGCCTTTACAAAACGAATTGTGCATAAGGAAGCCGACAATGTAATTTTTATTCTCAACTTTACTCCTAATGCCGAGCTGCCAACACATAATCACCCGGGAGCGAATGTATATTTGCTTGTTCTTGAAGGCAGCGGTACTGTAACTGTGAACGGCGAAGCAACGGAAGTTGTCCAAGGGGATATCATTCATGTTACAGGCGATGAACACTTTTCCTATCGTGGCGGTTCAGAGACGAATTCCAGTCTGCATGTAGTGTTGACCCAAACGCCAAGTGAAAGCTATGCACAAAACATATAAAAGAGAACATAGCAGCAAGATGCTCATATAAAAAAAAGAAAATGGTTATTTTTTTTACACTCGTATTGATAATGAATATCATTATCAAATTTTGAGAAGAGGTGTTAATGGCCAATGCAGACAGTAGATTACAATCAGGTGCCAGGGCACTGGGTATTAGCAAGTCTCGGTAAGCGCGTGCTTAGGCCCGGAGGGTTAAAAACGACACGTTGGATGATAGAGGGACTTGACGTAACCGGGCAGGATGAGGTCATTGAGTTTGCCCCCGGATTGGGTATAACTGCCCAAATCACACTACAGCTTAATCCCCGCCGTTATATTGCGATTGAACAGAATGAGAAGGCGGCCTCTATCGTAAAAACGTATGCAAGCGGAGCAAACCGGGAAGTCATTATTGCCGATGCTGAACAAGTTCCGTTGCCGGATGCCTCTGCGACGGTGGTATATGGGGAAGCCATGCTGACGATGCACACAAGGGCCAAGAAAGCGCAGATTATTTCGGAAGCCAGGCGGCTTTTGAAAGTAGGCGGGAAGTTTGCTATCCATGAGATGTGCCTTGCTCCTAGCCATATTGAGCCTGCGCTCAGAAAGCAAATTTACAAGGACTTGGCTGTAGCCATGCGAGTTAACGCGACACCGTTGACGGTGTCAGAGTGGGAACAGTTGCTGAAAGAGGAAGGCTTTAAGGTCGTTAAAATCTATACGGTTCCCATGCACTTATTGCATCTGCCACGTATCATTCAGGACGAGGGCTGGTTGAGACTTGGAAAAATCACCTTTAACCTTATGCGTAACCATGCTGCCCGGACAAGGGTTATGGGTATGCGCAAGCAGTTTGTAAAGTACGCCGACCATCTGCAAGCGGTCAGTATCATCGCTGAGCGATAGCCTGAATTCACGAATAAGAGAATAATAAAGCTTTTTACGCAATAGCAAAAAAAGGAGACGACCCCCCATTCAGGGATTCGTCTCCTTTTTGTATATTTGCTGCTTGGCTTGGCTGCTGGTGTGCGCATGCTTTGCACCCCTCTATTTGTCATATCATAGGTGTGGTGAAAATTTCCAATCCCTGATGTTTTTACATTATCATAGTGACTAAGATCGTTGGAATAGTTAACTAAAATAATAAAATAGGCGTACATCAAAAGGAGGAAGCGTGTTATGAAGCTGCATCGAGCCATTGTGGTAGATGATGAAACCTTTACTCGTAAAGGGCTGCTTCAACTCATGGATTGGCAAGCCTGTGGTTTTGAAATCGTAGGAGAAGCTGATAACGGTGAGGATGCGCTGGAGCTAATCAGCCGTATTCACCCGGACCTGGTCATTACCGATATTCGTATGCCTGTGCTCGACGGATTAGAGCTGATTCGATCTGTGCTCGAACAGAGTACAGAACATCCCGCGTTTATTATCTTAAGCGGCTATAGTGATTTCGCTTATGCGCAGCAGGCAATCCGCTATGGGGTTCATGATTTTATGCTTAAGCCGATTGATGAGGGTGACTTTTCGGCTACATTGCGCAAGCTGAGTGAGAGACTGCATCGTGAACAACAGAATGCGCAACGATATCAGAATCACCATGCAGGTGGGTTGTTAGAGACTGTGATGATGAACCCAGTGGATGATGTAGTGGTGACACAGTGGGAGCAGCAACTACGGCTTGAGGAGGCCACTTCTATGTACTATGTACTCGTCGAGCTGAATGACCAACATCCCTGGCGCTCTGGTGACAATAATATTATGCTATCGCTTTTCCAATTCAGGGAGCTTATAGAGCAAGCACTTCATCGTTTAATGGATGGCAAGTACCCTCTCTATGTCCATGAGCATCGCAACCGAATTGGTCTTATCGTACCGGACTTCTTTTTGAACTATTTTCAAGGCAAGGTCGAAGTCTTTATGAAAGCGCTACAACAGGAGATAGAGGGGATGAAGTCACTAAAAGACCAGCTGGGAAGTCGGGTTTTCATTTATGCAGGAAAGCCTGTGAATCGGTTGCAGGATATCCAGCAGTCCTATGCCTGTGCGAAGGAGGCAGTGCTCCATAAATACATTTATGACCATAGCGGTATTGTTGTATATCTACAGGAGGGAATGCCACCACTCCACTATAAGACCATACATCAGGACGTACTGGATCGCATGACGGAACAAGTCGAGGAACTGCGGTTGGAGGAGCTGCGTGTGGCCGTGGATAATTTATTTAGCAGCTTTCGGGAGGAGTGTTATGCACCTGAGGCTGTGAAAATGAGTTTGCATCAATGCGTACTTAGTATCGTTCGGGTCATTCAAAACATGCAGGGAGATGAGCGCTCACTTCGGTCACTAGAACCGATGATGAACTGGCAGGACATGAACCTGTCCCTGGGTGAACTACAGCGATTGTTTACAGCTTTTGCAGAGGAAAGTGGAAGGTATATTGGGGTTCTGCGCAAGGATTGTCAGCAGGGAGGCATCCAGCACATCCGTGCTTACATTGAGCAGCATGCCGCCGAGAATATAAGCCTGAAAAGTATTGCGGCTCGCTTTTACATGAACCCGGTGTACCTCGGTCAATTGTTCAGAAAAACGTATGGTGTGTACTTTAACGAATTCTTGCTGAAATTGCGCGTTCAGGAGGCAAAACGTTTGTTGCGGCAGACGGATCTGCGGATTTATGAAATTGCGGAGCGCGTGGGCTTTGGCAGTTCAGACTATTTTGTTACCCAGTTTGAAAAGACGGCGCACGCCACGCCTAGTGAATACCGCAACAGCCTGAGTATTGGCGACGAGCCAGAGAGGGCCGGCGAATGAAGATGCTGAGGACGACTCTTGATCATGTGCGATTGCGGGATAAAATGCTGCTGCTTTATTTTCTGTGTGTTTTCGCGCCTGTAGTGTTGACCAATCTGGTTTTTTACCATGTTACCTCACAAAATGTGAAAGAACAGCGTATTCAGGATATTTCGCGTGCACTGGAACAGATTAAAATTGAATTTTACCGTGAATTTGAAGATGCGATGGAAATCTCGTCTATCTTTTATACCGATCATCAGCTCAATGAGGTGTTGGAACAAACATATCCCCACCCTGCTGATTATATTGCTGCCTATGACTCTTATTTACGTCGTATCTTGAACAATAATTACAGTCCTGTATACCATTCCGTAGGTGGAATTACGATCTACACCGATAATTCAACGCTGCTGGATTCCGGGGGAGTCAGTTTTATAGATGAGAGGGTCAGAAGCTTGCCCTGGTATACCAAAATCCCGCCTGGACGCCAGTCCAAGCCTATATTTGTACGTACCGATGACAGTACAGGCGAACAGCTGCACCCTTTCAGCCTGATTCGGCGGATGAACTACTTTTATTCCCAAAATGGTCGTGAAAAAATACTGAAAATAGAACTGCGAATGTCGTCCATTCGTGAGATTTTCAACAACCTGAATTTGCAGGGAAGTCTCTTTCTGCTGAACGAACGAGGGGAAATCGAATATACAACGGATCCCAAAGTTGCTATAAACCACAAAAGTGTGGCCTATAGCACCCTCAAGCTGCCCGAGGACACGATGGAGTTCAAGACGAATTATGTGCTTACGAGCAATCTGAACGGCTGGAGCATTGTGGCAGCGGTATCCAGAGATGAAATGCTGTATGAAATGCAGGAATCCCGCAACTTTGTGCTCTGGTTAACCTGTGTAAATATGCTGTTACCTACATTAATTATTATCTGGATTACACGTTCGCTGAACGTGAGGATTCATCGTATTTTAAAGCACATGAAAAAGGTGAAAAACCAGCATTTTGAGCTGATTCCCGGTACAGAGTCGCGAGATGAAATCGGGCAATTAACAGGTGAGTTTAACCGGATGACGCTGAAAATAAAGCGACTGATTAACGATGTGTATATGGCTGATATTCAACGAAAAAATCTGGAAATTCAGCGCAGACATGCCCAGTTGAATGCACTTCACAGCCAGATCAACCCCCATTTCCTGTTCAATGCGCTGGAGACGATTCGCATGCGGAGCTTGATGAAGCATGAGGATGAGACGGCGCGCATTATTCATAACATGGCACGGATTTTCCGCAATTCGCTGGTGTGGAACAAGGATCGGGTTACTTTGCGGGAGGAGCTGGAGCTGATCCGTTGTTTTCTGGAAATCCAGCAATATCGCTTTGGTGAGCGAATACAGTACGAAGTGCAGGCGCGCTCTGAAGACTTGGACAATCTGCTTCCCAAAATGGTCGCGCTGACACTGGTTGAAAATGCAAGTATCCACGGCATTGAGCCGCTAAAGCATGGGGGACGCATTGAGATTCATTTTGAGCATGAGGAAGGACAACTGATTCTAACGGTTCGAGATGATGGGGTGGGCATATCTGAGGAACAGGTACAACGTTTATATGGTTACATGCAAAGGCAGGAAGAAATGGGTGAGCGTATAGGTCTGCAAAATGTCATCTATCGTCTTAAACTTTACTACGGGAGCCGCTTTGAGCTTGCCATACGCAGTGCCCCCGGCGTGGGTACGGAGATACGAATTAGGATTCCTGCGGATCGGGAGTGAGGTGGAGAGCGGTACCTATTTTGCTTTGAAGGACCTTTACCTATAGTTTCCTAAGTAACACCTTTAGATTGGCAGGTGAACGAAATGGACGGCATTTTATAAAATGAAAGTGCTTACAATTTAGGGCGTGCGGGATTCCCAGTGCTTGCGGTACGTCCGCACGATATTCACACACAATCGACAAAAGAGGGCGAAAGGGGAAGGTCTGGCATGACAAGCAAAAGGTTCGGAATCATCAGTCTGGTAATGGTTATGATGGCATCTATGATCACTGCTTGCTCAGGGAGCTCGGGCAAGGAGCCAGCGTCAGGAGATAGCAAGGAGAAAGTCACATTCACGTATTTTAATGCCACTGCGGGCAGGGACATTAATACCAATGAAACGCGGATCGGCAAGATCCTGGAGGATCAGACGGGGGTAAACTGGAAGCTGGAGCATTTGGTGGGTGATTCCAATACGAAGATCGGTACATTTATTGCCAGTAACGATTTCCCGGATGTGATAGTACCGGATGGCACGATCGATAAGCTGCTGGATGCCGGGGCTTTTATTCCCCTGAATGATTTGATCGACAAATACGGACCGAATATTAAGCGTGTATATGGACCGTACTACAACTTGATGAAGGCGGAGGATGGGAACATTTATTTTCTTCCGCTCAGTGCGGTGGTAGGCGATTATTTACCTGCGCCTAACTTGGAGCAAGGAGCCTTTTGGGTGCAACGCAGGGTATTAAAAGAAGCGGGATTTCCAAAAATCAAAACACTTGACGAGTATTTAGCCCTGATTCGTAACTATGCGAAAAAACATGCAGATGAGGGCTTGACTGGGTACCTGGCGTTAACCACGCAGGATAGGTTTTATGCTCTTACGAACGCGCCGATGCATCTGGCAGGCTATCCGAATGATGGCGGCACGATTATTGATATGAAGACACACCGGGCCACGGATTATGGAGATATGGAAATCACAAAGCGGTATCTGAAAGAGCTAAATCAGCTCAATGTAGAGGGCCTATTTGATAAATCGTCCTTTGTGGACAATTACGATCAATATTTGGCGAAGCTGACCTCGGGTAAGGTGCTGGGCTTTTTCGACTACCGCTGGCAGGCGGGGCAGGCCCTGAATAATCTGCAAGAGGCTGCCAAGCAATCGGGCAATGATGATATGGAGTATATAGGGCTGCCTATTGTATACGACCAGAATATAAAGGATCAGTACATTGATCCGTCGTCATTCGTTAATAACCGAGGCATAGGAATTACGGTCAGTGCCAAGGACCCGGTACGTATCATCAAATTTTTTGACAACCTGCTGACGGACGAAAACCAGATATTATCCAACTGGGGAATCAAGGGGGAAACCTATGATGTAGATAAAAAAGGACGCTTTTACCGGACTGAGGAGCAAATTAAGCAGACTGGTCAGGACGCGTTCCGCGAATCATTCGGGTTCAAATATTTTGAATATAGTTGGCCGCGATACGGTAGCGGTTCTACCCTGCCTGACGGTAACTCGGTTGGCCCCGGACGGCAGCCTGAGGTTGCGCGTATGTCCTACACCGAGGGAGATAAAAAGCTACTAAAAGTCTATGGTGTAGAGTCCTTCTCGCAAATGTTTTCCGCACCTGACGAGCGCCCATGGTATCCGGCCTGGAGTATTCCGATTGCTCAAGGCTCAACTGCGCAGCTCTTCCAGCAAAAGAAGGGGGACCTACAGCGCAAATATTTCCCGCGTTTGGTGCTGTCTGCACCGGAACAGTTTGATGCGATTTGGAATGAATACACTACTGAATTCAACAAGCTGGATGTAAAGGCGTATGAGGAGTTGATCACGAAGGAGGTTGCCAAAAAAATCGAAAATCCCGGTAAAAAATAAAGGAGGAAGCAGCTATGGGCCACTCGTCACCACCACCTGTCACGATCTCCTTGGATCATTTGCCGCCCTCGCGGCGAACCGGCTTTAGGGGATTTATGCACAAGCTGAATCAGCAACGGGCACTAGTATGGATGTCCGTCCCTTTTTTAATCTGGCTGTTCATCTTCAAGTATTTGCCCATCTGGGGCTGGACGATTGCCTTTCAGGATTTTAAGCCTGCCCGCAAGTTGCTCGATCAGCAATGGGTTGGATTAAAGCATTTCCATTTTCTGTTTCAGGATGAACACTTTCTGCGGGTCATGCGCAATACGCTGGCGATGAGCTTTATTAATCTGGTGCTGGGCTTTGTCACCGCTATAACATTAGCGATTTTGCTGAATGAGCTTCGCCAGCTCGTATTTAAGCGGGTGGTACAGACGATCAGCTATCTACCGCATTTTATTTCGTGGGTGGTCGCGGCCAGCATCATTAGTACGGCGCTATCTGCGGATGGCGGCATCATCAATGAGGTGCTGATGTGGCTGGGATTGATTAAGGAGCCTATTCTGTGGCTGGGCGAAGGAAGCTATTTCTGGGGCATTCTCGGTGCATCGGAGGTATGGAAAAATGTCGGCTGGAATACCATCATTTATTTGGCCGCGATGACGATGATTGATCCCTCGCAGTATGAAGCGGCTGAGATGGATGGAGCAGGGCGTTTTCAGCGGATTTGGCATGTGACATTACCCGGATTGAAGCCTGTATTTATCATCCTGCTCATTATGAACATCGGCAATCTGCTGGAATCCGGCTTTGAGCCGCAATACTTACTGGGCAACGGTATGAACGTGGATTACTCGGAGAATCTGGATATTTTTGTGCTGAAATATGGTATCCAGATGGGTAATTTCTCGCTTTCCATTGCTGCCGGGATGTTCAAAACGGTGGTCAGCTTCATCTTACTGTTTAGCGCCAATCATATTGCGAAGCGGTTAGGGGAGGAGAGATTGTTCTAAAAAAAGAGTGAGTTTCTGGGGAGGGCTCGTTGTCGCTTCGCGTGCGGATTGTTCTTCCGATCGCTGTTATCCCCGTATTTTCTTATTGGAATAAAGATCATAGGTTAAAATCCGGGGATAAAGGCGAACGCTCCGCTTCTTCAGAACAATTCCGCCCGCTCCGCTGCTACCCGCCGTAAAGTCACTTTTTTTGAGAACTGAGGGTAGTGGCAAGGGGAGAACTTAGGGAAGGCGCGTGACTCGCGCTTCCTTGGGTAAATGCGCCATGATGGTTGGCTCAGCTTCGCTTTCGCTTGTTTTTAGGACTGCTAGTGGTGGTGATAACAGAAGGTGCGAGCTCATTCATACTACGGGTGCAGGTCAGTGGATTTTTAACAGGCCGCTTCGCTGACCTTATCAGTCAGATGATTAGGCTATTTTTTAGAAAGGAGCGGAAGTCATGGGTAAAGGGAAGGCTGTACACGGGCGATTTCGGGCCCCCTCGGATCGGATTTTTGATGCGTGCAATATTCTGTTTATGCTCTGCCTGATGGTGTTCACGCTGTATCCGTTCTTGAATACACTGGCGGTTTCGTTGAATGAAGCGAATGATTCGATACGGGGCGGGATTTATTTGTGGCCACGTGAATTTACGTGGAGTAATTATGAATTTGTGTTCAAGGAAGCGACGATTTTCCATGCTACGCTGATTTCTGTATTACGTACGGTTGCGGGCACGGTGACTTCGGTGTTTTGCTGCGCGATGGTGGCGTACACGATCAGCCGGCCGGAATATGTGCTGCGTAAATTTGTTTCGATTGCTTTTATTTTAACGATGTATTTTAGCGGTGGACTGATTCCGAACTTTCTCCTGATTCGTGAGCTTGGGATGCTGGGGACTTTCTGGGTGTATGTTGTGCCGGGATTGATTGGGGTGTTTAATGTGATTGTTATTCGCTCCTTTATTGAGGGATTGCCGGAAGGGATTTTGGAGTCGGCGCGTATTGACGGGGCTGGGGAGTTTTCCACTTTTATGCGCATCGTTTTACCGCTGTGTGTTCCCGTGCTAGCGACGGTGTCGCTGTTTACAGCAGTCGCGCAATGGAATTCCTGGTTCGATGTGTTTTTGTACAATTCGTCATATGAACAATGGAGCACTCTTCAATATGAGTTGATGAAAATACTGCAAAATTCCAACACGTCTGTTAACACTCAGGACTATGCGAGCCAATTCGCTGGTTCGGAAAATCTAGCGAAGTCGGTCACGCCTACCTCAATTCGGGCCACGATGACGATTGTCGCTTCAGTGCCTATTATTTTAGTTTATCCCTTTTTGCAAAAATACTTTGTGAAGGGTATGACCTTGGGCGGTGTCAAAGGATAGTAAATGAAAACCAATGGTGCCAAATACCAATTCCAAAAAATCGGAGTACGGGAGGGATTGCTTTGCGGTCATGTTGGGTTAAGCCTTTTTGTCTGGTACTGGCTGGAGCGCTGTTGTTATCGCCTGTCGGTTGGTGGGGGGCGTCTGTACTAAAGGCAGCTCCGTCTATAGAACATTCCCCGCCCGTTTCGGATACGGTGCTGTCAGCGGGTAATATCCATAAGACCATTGGAACGTATGGATTTGAGCAAGGAAACAGCGACGGCTGGAAACCCCGGGGAACTTATACCCAAATTGCATCCGTCACGGAAGCAGCATATGGCGGCACGCACAGTCTGAAGGCAACCGCCCGCACAGCGGCTTGGAACGGGGCGGAGCTGGATGTGAAGTCGCTATTGCAGCCGGATGTAGAGTATGAAATTAGTGGCTATGTGAAGCTAGATGGTCATTCTGCGGTTCCGAGCATGGTTAAACTTACAGTGGAGCAGCAGCCGACAGACGGGACTACGACATGGAAGACGGTAGCGCAGACGGAGACGGCGGATACATCGTGGATTAAACTTCAGGGGAAATATACTTTTACCGGGGGGATGGATGCATTGAAGCTGTATGTGGAAAGCTCGAATCCCGCGCAGGCCTACTATGTGGATGAGGTAGAAATAACACAGGTATCGAAGACGCCAACGGAGCCGGCCCATGGTATCGTATCCGGGTTTGAAGAGGGTACGGCTCAAGGATGGGTGTCCCGTATGGGAGCCGAGACCGTGCAGGTTTCGGATGCCGATGCACGAAGCGGCTCATACAGTCTGCTGACAACAGGCAGACAAAAGACATATGCCGGACCGAAGCTGGATGTGACTGCTACGATGCAAAAGGGCAGCCGATATACGGTCAGTGCCTGGGTGAAGCTGGCGCCGGGTGAGCAGCCTGCCAAGGTGAGGCTCAGCGTGCAGCGTGATCACCAAGGGAATAGTTCGTATGAAACTGTTGTAGGCGACACGGCTACTACGACAGGGGGATGGATGCATTTATCTGGTACGTATACGCTCGCGCATGATGCAGACACTGTTTCTATGTATTTGGAAACGGCAGAAGGAACGTCTTCCTTTTATATGGATGATTTCGAACTGTCACTTGTACCACCACTGGCTATTGAAAAGGACATTCCTTCTTTGCATGGATTATATGGGGGACAGTTTAGCATTGGCACGGCGATTGAAGCCTTCCAGATCGAAGGGGCTTACGGAGAGTTGGTACAGAAGCATTTTAACAGCGTCGTTGCAGGGAATGCGATGAAGCCAATCTCCTTACAACCGTCCGAGGGACAGTTCCATTGGGAGGAAGCAGACCAAATTGTGCAGTTTGCTAGACAGCACGGACTAGAGATTCGCTTCCATACCTTGGTGTGGCATAACCAAACTGGGGATTGGATGTTCAAGGATAAGAATGGACAGCCGATGACACCGACTGCTGAAAATAAAAAGCTTTTGCTGGATCGGCTGGAGACGCATATTCGCGCTGTTGCAGCGCGGTATAAAAATGTCATCACCGATTGGGATGTGGTGAATGAGGTCATTGATCCTGATCAGCCGGATGGCATGCGCCGCAGCAAGTGGTATCAGATTACCGGTACGGATTATATTGAAAAAGCATTCCGTGTCACGAGGGAAGCGGCGGGCCCGAACGCACGACTATTCATTAACGATTACAACACGCATGAGCCGAAGAAACGGGATTTTCTGTACAATTTGGTACGTGATCTGCTCGCTAAAGGTGTACCGATTGACGGGGTAGGCCACCAATCGCATATCCGCCTAGAGTTTCCCGCTATTAGCGAGATTGAGCAGTCCATCGAAAAGTTTGCTTCGCTTGGTCTGGATAATCAGATTACCGAGCTGGATATGGGTCTTTATTCCAATGACACAGATCGCTATGAAACGATTCCAGAATCTATGCTGATCCGGCAGGCTCACCGCTATCGGGCGCTGTTCGATATGTTTTCAAGGCAGCAGGATCATATCAGCAATGTGACGATTTGGGGTACGGATGATGGAAATACGTGGCTCAGCACGTTTCCAATAGCCCGGCTGGATAAGCCGCTATTATTCGACGAACAGTTAAAGGCCAAATATGCCTATTGGGCACTTGCTGATTCGTCCAAAGTCCCGCCGTTGCCAGCAGGGAATAACGAATAAATGGTTTGAATACATGCCGGCCTTTGTTATCTCACCTGAACGCAATGGCGGTTTTACGGAAGTATGGATTGGCATGTATGCTGTATCGAACGTCCGCTTATACAAGCATAAAAGCAGGCTGTCCTTTACATTTCACATGTGAAGGACAGCCTGCTTTGTTATCGTAAAGGAATCGCGGTTTATTCCAAGTTAGCGTGTTGGCCAAACATAGATTCGGAGGTCAGCTTGCGCAGCTCCATCGTTCTGAGTACCAGTGCATCACCGTACAACAGCAGGGTTTGCTCAAACAATGAGCCCATAGGCTGAATCGTCTGGTAATCCTTGTTGGAAGGATCCTTGGGTGCACCGGGCAGCTTGACGATGATATTGGCCAGTTTGCCGATGGTAGACTCGGGGGACGTGGTTAGAAGCGCCAGAGAGGCCCCGAGTTTCTTTGCTTTTTCTGCCATGGAGATCAGGCTTTTGGTTTCGCCAGAGCCTGAACCAATAATGAGCAGGTCGCCCTCGCCCAAGCCGGGAGTTACGGTTTCACCCACCACGTAAGCTTGAATTTCCATGTGCATCAGTCGCATCGCCAGCGAGCGAATCATGAACCCTGAGCGGCCCGCACCTGCCACGAATACCTTATTCGCAGCGTCGATGGAGTGGATCAGCTGTTCCGATTCCGCATTGCTGATCAACTGTGGAACCCATTGTAGCTCGTTGAGTACCTCAGATAAATATTGAGAGGTTTCCATTGGGGTTAACCTTGTTTGATGAGCTGTTGCATTTGGGAAGCTACAGCCTTTTTGTCGTCCTCGCCAGTGATACCACCGCCGACGATAACCAGATCCGGTTGAGCCTTCACGACTTCAGCCAATGTGCTCAGCTTAATACCGCCAGCCACGGCAGTTTTTGAGTTTTTCACGACTTGTTTGACGGTTTGCAGTGCTTCGAATGGGCTCTGTCCTTCAGCTTGCAGATCGTAGCCTGTATGCACACAGATGTAGTCAACGCCAAGGGCGTCGATTTCTTTCGCACGTTGCTCCAGGTTTTTAACACCGATCATGTCCACCAGGATTTTTTTGCCGCCTTGTTTTTTGGCTTCTTCTACTGCACCTTTGATTGTTGCATCTTCAGCTACAGCCAAAATCGTAACGATATCTGCACCAGCCTCGGAAGCTTTTAGCACTTCATAGCCCCCTGCATCCATAACCTTCAGGTCAGCCAGCACTTTCAGATTCGGGAATGCTTCTTTCATTGCTTTTACTGCATGAAGTCCTTCATTGATGACAATCGGCGTACCGATTTCTACGATATCAATATACGACTCTACTTCTTTTACCAATGCAATCCCTTGCGGGATATCTACTAAGTCTAAAGCCAATTGAAGTTCCATGTTATTAACTTCACTCCTTAAGTGAATTTGTATTTGATGAACAGGTACATGCTCTGTTGAGTATCACTCTATACTTTGGTTTCATGCACAGGTTTGATTGTAAGGCCCCGGTATCCGGTTGAAAAGTACGCACTAATTCGTAACGTAGTTACCCCCACGATACTATAGCACCATAAAAACTATCCACTAGAGAGCCTATACTTTGTCTTTTTTAGTATTATTTCTATAAGGAGAGTCAACTATTCGTAACCGAGGATTTTGCAAAAATCCCATAAGCGACTGGAATCGAATTTTGCAAAATCCATAACCGTACACAGCAATGTAAGGTTGCAAAAAAAAGAAGATAGCGATGATTGAATTGACTTCAAGTTAGGTTTTGACTATATTTGCAATATACGGTATGCAAAAATGGAGGCTACCAGCATAACTGCCCTGAAAAATAGCCATTGGGCTAGGGGTAACCGCAATTTTCAGGCTAGGGAGGCGGGGTCTAATGGAAGAGGTCTTGAACCAAAGGGAAGCCATTTATTTGTTGTCAGACAGTCACGAACTCGATAAAGCTTGTGAGTTGTTTAGACTCAGCTACACACATAATGATTGGGATGAAGCGAACAAAGTAGCAGACTTTCTGCATACGTTGGCTGAAAACCTGTATCACACCCAACTGAGAAATGCTGCAGACGGCAAGTATGAGACATTGGAC
>RCUE01000098.1_pt1 | contig 37135 bp, 22 predicted proteins | sample 2166111 | NCBI WGS metagenome assembly RCUE01 (sample SAMN09930795, study PRJNA488358) | compost metagenome | feature: garden; material: soil; isolation source: compost soil in phenylacetonitrile-enriched culture | place: Germany: Experimental Botanical Garden Goettingen | collected 2016-01-27 | reverse complement strand
AACCTCGATCTGTTGACCTCGTACTGTTAAGTTCATAGGGCACGCCTCCTTTGCCCCTTCAGTATAGCACATATGTTAACGCCAAGTAAAAAAAGAGACCAACATTTCGAAGCTATTTTACAAAATCCCTCTTTTTTCGCTAAAACGCTTCCCATAACGTCATTCTTTGAAAACAGGTATGTTTAAAATCGACTTGCATACATATGTGAATAATGAGTGCATATACGAATATTGCTCCGCTGACGTCATGACAAACAACTATTTTGGGCTTCATGCTAAGCGATTTTATCGAAAAAGGGGGTGTCCCTTTCCCGCTGGACAGGTACATGGACTTGTGCGGTATGCAAGGCCTGGTTACAACCCAGACAATTTATACGAAAGGATTATTACACCCAGCCTAGCTGGCTCTTCCTATACGGAGATCTCAAGATAACAGATTTGGAAGAGATGGAAAGTAGGAAGCTAATCCATGGCTTTTATTCAGCGTTACGTAACGAACCAGACGGGGGCTGTCACCTTTATAGGGAATACACTTGGGCTGGCACGTTCTAATTCGGTAGGAGTGCCGGGAACAGCGACCAGCATTGGCGCTTTCATCACAACCAATACAGCCTCTCGCTTCGGCACGTATCCATTTGGCACGACTTCTACCTTTACCAGTAACTCATCGACAGCATTCCTTGTGCTCCCTGCGGGCAGTACAGTGCTGTATGCTGAGCTTATTTGGGGAGGAAGTTATGCCAACGGCAGCACCAATGTATTGTCCAGCGCCAGTAACCCGGTCACATTTCAGACACCTGCTTTATCTACCACGGTCAGCCCTGAATCTGCAACATCAGTCAACGTCACCAGTATCAGTACCTATGTGAGAACAGCGAATGTCACAAATCTGGTCATTCAAGGCGGCGCAGGGGCATACACGGTCGGAAATGTGACGGGCACCATCACGGTTCCTGATTCCACCAATACCAACCATGCCGGCTGGACGCTCGCTGTGGTGTACAATAACCCATCTCTGCCCTTCCGTAACCTGTCGCTGCGTGTAGGCGGTGAGGGGGTCAGCAGTGCTACTGGCTCAGTCAACGTTGTAGTGAGTGGCTTTGCCACGCCCGTACAGGGGACTTTGCGCGGTAGGGCGCTGATTAGCGCCCAAGAAGGTGACGTGGACATTACTGGTGACCGTGCGTTGTTTGGACCTACCACATCCAGTTTGACTGCGCTGTCTGGGCCTAATAATTTTTCAACTAATTTTTTCGCTTCCCAAATAAATGGAGACGACGGTACATTGGTCACGACCGGGACCTTCGGAACAACTAATGCCGTAAATGGCTCACCTGGAACGCAGGTGACAGGCGGACGGCAAGGCTGGGACATTACCAATGTCGATATTTCCTCCACGCTACTCAACAGCCAGACCACGGGTGTCCTTCAGCTGACAACCAATGGCGATATTTACACTGTAAATGCCAACGCCATTCAAATTGATATCAATGCTCCGCTGGTGACTCTGACCAAAACGGCCAGCTCTACGGGCTTGGTTATTGGCGATACAGTGACCTATACGGTTAACATTTCGAATACGGGGCTCGTTAGTGCTTCCAACACAGTACTTACCGATACCATACCAGCCGGGGCTACCTTCGTACCCGGCAGTGTTGTTGTCGCGGGCACAGCCCAGCCAACAGCTAATCCCACTACAGGTATCACAGTGGGTAGTGTAGCTCCTGCTTCCACGGTGACCATTACATTCCGGGCAACCGTCACTTCATTGCCAGCAAACACCCAGCTGGGCAATCAAGCATCAGCATCCTTTTCCTTCCAAACCGTACCTGGAGGACCTGTCATTTCCGGCAACGTTCCGTCCAACACTGCGAGCACACCGATCTACCAGCCTGTCATCGGTATTGTTAAAAGTGCCAATACAACGGCTGCTACAGTTGGAGATACGATTACGTACACGTTTCAGATATCCAACACGGGCAGCATTGCTGCAAATCTCAGCTTTTCGGAGAGCATTCCCGCCGGATCATCCTTCATACCGGGTAGTGTGACCATTGGCGGTTCCTCCGTGCCTGCTGCCAATCCCGCTACTGGTTTTTCAGTAGGAACGATTAATACAGGTGCTACTATACCCGTGACCTTCCAGACCCTGGTCAATGTGGTTCCCGCCTCTGGTAATTTGACCGATCAGGCGGCTTACACGTATACCTTCACACCACCTGACGGACGTGTATTGAACGGAAGCGGGACGTCCAACACGCTCACCATTCCCGTCTCCTCACCAAATGTGACCGTGACAAAGGCCTCTTCTCTGGCAGCAGCCGCAGTCGGAGAGACTGTTCAGTTTACCCTAACCGCCACAAACAACGGAATCGCCAATGTGACCAATGTAGTCGTTACCGATCCGCTGCCAAACGGAGTTGCCTTTGTACCTGGTAGCGTCACCGTGAACGGAACTGCTTCTGCGACTGCTACACCTGTGAACGGCATTCCGATCGGTACTTTAGCTCCAGGCGCATCGGTTACGGTTGTATTTCGGGCAGCCATTAATTCTCTGCCTTCTCCTGCACAGATCAACAATCGTGCAACTGTCAGCTTCACTTCTGGGGCCTTTACCGGATCATCTTTGTCCAATCTTGTAACCATACCTGTCGTTATCGCGGCGCCGACAATTACCAAGAGCGCAAGCCCCAACCGTGCCAGCGTTGGCGGAATAATTACTTATTCATTCCTCATCGCTAATACCGGAACAGTCGTATTAAACACGACCTTAACGGAAACTGTACCGACAGGCTCCACCTTTATTCCCGGAAGCGTCATTGTCGGCGGATCCTCAGTGCCAGGCGCCAATCCTAATACGGGAATTTCAGTGGGCACCGTAAACCCTGGTGCACAAATTACAGCCTCATTCCAGACGACAGTAGATTCCCTACCAACCGGGGGTGGATTAAACGATCAGGGCCTGCTCCAATATTCATATCAGTTGCAAGACGGAAGAACCCTCTCGGGCTCGCTTTTTTCCAATATTGTTTCCGTATCGATTTCGCTTCCCAACGTAGCCGTAACCAAGTCTGCGGGATTCACATCCGTTAGTGTTGGCGAAACGCTGACCTACAGCGTGAACGCCGTTAATAACGGAATTGACCCCATCACAAACACCGTGATTACCGATCCACTCCCCGGCAGCGTGTCATTTGTACCCGGAAGCGTAACCGTCGGTGGTTCACCTGTGAGCACAGTCGATCCAAGAAGTGGCATTCCAGTCGGTACCATTGGCGCAGGCGCATCCGTGCAGGTGTCCTATGCCGTGCTAGTCAACGCCGTTCCGTCCGTACAGCCGCTGCAAAACACAGCCAGTGTCAGCTTCACCAGCGGTGCTTTTACCGGAACATCCCAGACAAATACCGTCTCTGTGCCGGTTTATCAGCCTCGTATCAGTGTGGTCAAATCTGCAAATACAACAGCAGCTACGATAGGCGACACAATTCTGTATACATTGTTGGTCGCGAACAACGGTAACTATAATGCTTCTGTAACGCTGACAGATGCTATTCCTGCCGGGTCCACATTTATAGAGAACAGCGTAGTAATCAATGGTGTTAGTCAGCCTGGAGCCAGTCCAGCAGCAGGCATTTTCATCGGAACCGTGTCGCCGCAAAGCCCTATCACACTGACATTTCAAACCGTAGTAGCCTCTCTTCCAACACCATCTCAACTGACAGACCAGGCCACCGCCGCCATTTCCTTTACGTTGCCTGATGGGCGGGTGCGAACAGATAGCACATCGTCCAACGTGCTATCCATTCCTGTGTCTGCGCCGAATGTGTCCATTTCGAAGACTGCAAACCGTTTCACCGCCATTCCAGATGATTCGGTATTATACACCCTGACCGTACTTAACAACGGAATCCAGACCGTGAACAATGTGGTCGTTTCCGATCCTATCCCGGCCGGCTCTCAATTCACTGCGGGTAGCGTAACGCTGAATGGCTCCACAATAGCCAGTGGAGATCCTTCTTTAGGTATCGTAATTGGGAGCATTGCCGCTGGAGGGGGAGCTACGATCACCTTCAGGGTAACGGTATCCTCTCCATTACCAAGTCCACCGCAGCTCATCAATCAATCGCGTGTCAGCTACACGAGCGGTGCTTTTTCAGGCGTGTCAGTATCTAACCCGGTGACAGTAGCCGTCAATGCTCCAGTGCTAACTGTGAGTAAAACTGCTGACCTCCTACGGGCAACAGTTGGCGATATCGTAACGTATTCCGTGGCGGTAACCAACCATGGTAACATAGCTGCTGCTGCCACATTGACAGACAGTATTCCCGCAGGCTCAGCACTAGTACCGAACAGTGTGGTCGTCAGCGGTGTTCCTATTCCTGGTACCAGTCCCGAAGCAGGTCTGTCTATTGGCTCCATTGCACCTGGAGCCGTAACTCAAACAACTTTTCAGGTGGTGATTACTTCCGTGCCTTTACCTCCCCAACTCACCGACCAGGCGAATATCAGTTTTTCCTTTCAACCGCCGGATGGCCGGATTGTTAACGGCAATGTTTCGTCCAATATTGTCACAATTCCTGTATCGTCACCCAATGTGCAGGTCAGTAAAAGCACCTCGGCAACTGATGCCGTTCCTGGTGATACGATAACCTATACTATTACAGCTACCAATAGTGGCATTGAAATCATAACAGATGTTCGTGTGACCGATACCATTCCGACAGGCTCCTCTTTTGTTCCTGGCTCCGTTATCGTAAATGGAACAACGCTGCCGTCAGCCAGCCCCTTAACGGGGATTCCAATTGGCTCCATCGCTGCTGGAGCGTCAACAACCGTTACCTTTTCCGTGTCTGTCAACAGCCTGCCTGACCCACCTCAGCTGAGTGATCAGGCTACAGTTTCTTTTACCAGCGGTACACTGAACTTCACATCACTCTCCAACACCGTTGTCGTCCCTGTTTACCAGCCTATTATCAGTCTTGTTAAAACCGCAAATACGAGTCAAGCAACGGTAGGCGACACCGTAGTCTATACACTCACCGCCCAAAATACAGGTAATCTAGCAGCGACCGCCACCTTCACCGATGCCATTCCATCTGGTTCCTCCTTTATACCGAATAGCGTCACCGTGAACGGTCTGCCTGTTGCTGGAGCCAATCCCCAATCAGGGGTAATAGTCGGAAACATTGCAGCAGGGGCTTCTGTTTCTCTTACCTTTCAAGTGGTCATTAACGCTGTCCCCACTGGCCTGGGCCTGTTAAATCAAGGTTCGGCCACATACACCTTCCAGCCACCTGACGGTCGCACATTAAACGGAAGCGTCCAATCCAATCCGGTGTTCATTCCTGTATCCAATCCAGATGTCACCGTGACCAAAACGGTCAATCAGACCTCTGTAGCCTTCGGCGATACCATTACGTATACCATTAACGCAGCAAACGGAGGCATTGAACCTGTAACAGGGACGGTCTTTATCGACCCGATTGCTGATGGCACTACTTTTATACCTAACTCCGTACAAGTCAACGGTATCACTATACCAGGAGCCAACATTGCTACAGGTGTGTCCGTAGGCACTGTTCCAGCTGGCAGCTCAGCAACGGTTACCTTCCAGGCCACAGTAACATCCTTGCCAGCATCAGGTTTGTCAACAGATCAGGCAACGGTATCCTTTAATTCCGGGGCTTTTGCAGGTCAATCCGTCTCGAATCAAGTCAGCCTGCCTGTATTACAGCCGATCTTGAATGTGACCAATACCCTCAGTGCGGATCGTGCTACCGTAGGGAATACACTAGGTTTTTTCATCACTGTAACCAATACCGGCAACGCGCCTGCAGAAACGGTCGTGCTTGATCTGTTATCCAGCTCGCTTAGCCTGAATCAAAATAGCGTATTGGTCAACGGTGCGCCCATTCCCGGAGCGGACCCTATTACAGGCATCAATATCGGTTCAATCGCACCAGGCGCGACGGTAACCGTCTCGTTTAGCGCCGTGGTCATATCAGTACCACCTGGCTCCATACTAACCAACCAGGCCACTGTGAACTACACGTTCCAATTGCCAGATGGACGAACGTTGACTGGAAGCGGAGCAGCCCTGCCTGTATCCATTCCAATCTCGTCACCGAATGTAACAGTCACAAAGGCAGCCGAGGTGGCTGTCGCTGTCGTGGGCGATTCTGTCCCATATGTCATAACTGCGTTCAATAACGGACTCGATCCGGTTACTAGCGTAATCGTTACGGACACCATTCCTTTCGGAACCGCCTTTGTCCCGGGCAGCGTTACAATTAATGGTACTCCTGTTGTTACAGCCAACCCACAAAATGGCATTCCTGTCGGAACGCTTGGAGCTGGTGGCGGAGCCACGATTCGCTTTTTGCTTAACGTACAATCCCTGCCGACACCGGCGTCCATCACTAATGAAGCAACCGTCAGCTTTACTTCAGGTGCATTTAATGGATTTTCGGTATCCAATCCCGTTACCATCCCTGTGTATCAACCGATCGTCACTGTAACTAAAAGCGCGGGAGCGGGAAGAGCTACAGTTGGAGATACTGTAACCTATACATTCTCCGTTACGAACTCTGGAAACATCGGTGCAGATACCGTACTTAGTGATCCCATTCCAGCAGGGGCAGCTTTTATACCTAATAGTGTAGTGATCAATGGCACCGCAGCACCTGGTTCAGATCCAAGTGTTGGGATCCCATTAGGTATCATAGGTGCAGCTACGACCGTCACTCTGACCTTTCAGACAGTCATTACCTCACTGCCCGCATCAGGTACATTGGTCAATCAGGCGACCGCAGCTTACAGCTATCAACCACCAGATGGTCGTGTCCTGACTGGAAGTGCAGTATCTCCGTCCGTGACCGTCTCGGTCTCTTCGCCAGATGTGGACGTTATCAAAACAGCCTCCGCTACAGATGCTGTAGTCGGAGATACCATTACGTATACTGTCGTCGCTACGAATAACGGAATCAGTCAAGTCGTCAATGCTGTTGTATCTGATCAGCTGCCGCCCGGCACCAGCTTTGTTTCTGGCAGTGTAACCGTGAATGGCACATCTGTACCTACTGCATCACCAAGCTCAGGTATTCCTGTTGGCACCATTGCAGTAGGTGGCTCGGCAGCCGTTACATTCCAGGTCTCCGTCGTTAGTCTGCCGCAGCCGCCGCAAATAACTAATCAAGCAACCGTCAGCTTTACTTCGGGCGCGTTGACCTCGTCTTCGCAATCCGATCCGGTGACCTTGCCTGTTTATCAGCCAATCATCGGCCTGACCAAAACCGTCAATACCGTCAATACACAGATCGGGTCAACATTGGTCTATACCCTGACACTCACCAATACCGGAAATATTGCCGTTATACCTGTGCTTTCGGATAACATTCCTACTGGCTCTGAGCTACTGCCTAACAGCGTAGTCGTTAACGGCATCCTGGTGCCAGGAGCTTCGCCAGTTACAGGCATAACGCTCGGATCACTAGCCCCTTCAGGCAGTATTACATTGAGCTTCCAAACCATCGTTTCGTCTCTGCCAGTTCCGCCTATATTAACCGACCAAGGGCAAGCGAATTTTACGTACTCACCACCAGATGGTAGGGTGCTGAGTGGTTCCGTCACATCCAATACAGTCAATGTTGCTGTGTCTGCACCTAATATTCAGGTGACGAAAACATCCAGTCTGTCAGCCGCTGTAGTCGGAGATACGATCAGATATACACTGAGCATCACGAATAGCGGTGTGGATTCAGTCACAGATACTGTCGTGACCGATACAATTCCTGCAGGTACCTCCTTCGTTCCGGGCAGTGTCCTCATCGACGGAGTAGCCTTCCCTAATGCCTCTCCGATTGCTGGAATTGCCATTGGAAACGTCGCATCTGGAAATACACTCGTCGTCAGTTTCCAAACGACTGTCCAGTCTTTGCCGCAACCACCCCTGCTCACAGATATTGCAGCCGTCACGTTTACTAGCGGAACGTTCACTGGCACTGCCTTTTCCGATCCACTCATCGTACCTGTGTTCCAACCGCTAATTGCAATTACTAAAGCATCCAGCACTCTTAACGCCTCTGTCGGCGATACACTGACGTACACGATTATGGCCGTAAATAGCGGCAATATTGCAGCAGCACTTACCATCAGCGATAACATCCCAGCCGGATCGACTTTCCTTGCCAACAGTGTCAGCATTGCTGGCAGTCCGCAACCTGGATTGTCCATCGAAACGGGCGTCCCGGTTGGATCTGTGCTGCCAGGCGGAACGGTATCCGTAACGTTCCAAACCGTTATCAATACTCTGCCTAATCCACAGGTACTGGTCGATCAGGCATCAGGCTCATTCACTTTCCAACCACCAGATGGCAGAACAGTATCCGGATCTGCGGTATCCAACACAGTTAGTATCTCTGTATCCTCACCAGATGTGAGCATTGTCAAAGGAACAGCAGCTACAGACGCCATTGTCGGCGATATCATCACCTATACCTTGGCCGTTTCCAACAATGGAATCAGTACCGCCAATAATATAGTGGTTTCAGATATCATTGCAGCAGGAAGCTCCTTTGTGAATGGCAGTGTTACTGTAAATGGAACCTCCTTCCCTGATGGAAATCCTGGATTTGGTATTGCCATCGGTACGCTCGCTCCAGGAGCTGTTACTACCGTTACGTTCCAGGCTCGAGTTGATTTCTTGCCCACATCGGCACAATTAACCAATCAGGCATCCGTTAGCTTTACCAGCGGGGCATTTACTGGCAGTTCAACATCTAATGTGGTAACTATTCCAGTCTTCCAGCCGATTCTGACAGCAGTCAAAACAAGCAATACTAATAATGCCACCGTCGGAGACATCATCACTTATACGATTGTCGTATCCAACACGGGTAACATTGCAGCCTCAACTACAGTAAGCGACAATATTCCAGACGGCTCTGTATTCCTTCCCAACACCGTCTCGATTAATGGCATTGCAGCTCCCGGTGCAAGCCCGGTTTCCGGCATCCCGACTCCAGCCATACCACCAGGACAATCGGCAACTGTCACTTTCCAAGTGCTGGTATCTTCCATCCCTGCAACCGTACTGCTGGTTGATCAGGCCGAGGTAGACTATCGCTTTAATGCACCAAATGGGCGAGAGGCAGGCGGTTTCCGTTTATCCAACATTGTTGAGGTTGCCGTGTCACCGCTAGACATCACATTAAGTAAAAGCGTAAGCTCACCTTTCGCCACTACTGGCGATACCTTGACGTATGAACTCGTGATCCTCAACGAGCATACGAATACCGTGCAAGATGCTCGTTTGCTGGATACTTTGCCAGAGAACATCGAGTTTATTACAGGTTCAGTTCAGATTAATGGATCTACGGTGACAGAAAGCGATCCCGGCACTGGCATACCTTTGCCACCGTTAGAAGCGAATACCAAGACTGTCATATCCTTTGATGTCCGTATCACAGCGACAGAACAGCCAGGACCACGTACGAATCAGGCACGCTTGTTACTCTCAAATGGTGAAGAAGCGAGTGCCGTTTTGTCCAATGCTGTCACCATTGCCTTACTTCAGCCTGTAGTGAAACTGACGAAAATAGCCAGCACGGAGAGCGTACAGCCAGGTCAAAGCATCACCTATTCCATCATTGCAGAAAATACTGGGAATATCGGTGCATTTGGCTTGTTAACGGACTCACTGCCATCGGAGCTTTCTTTTGTTTCTGGCTCTGTTTCGGTTAATGGAATCCCTCAATATGGCGTCAGTCCAGGGCAAGGCATTGCCCTAGGCACTATCGCACCAGGAGAAAAGACGACTACCCTCTTCTCCGCGCTTGTCGTTCGTGCCTCCGAGTCTGGCACACTGGTGAATCAAGCTTCGCTGGCTTACTCCTACCAGCTGCCGGACGGACGAAGCACGAATCTGGTAACTGCTTCACCTTCTGTCTCGGTTAAAGTAGCCCCTACTGCTAAAGGAGCCTTGTCAGCCGTGCTACGCACAACAGTGTCTACTGTCGCATTAGGCGATGCTGTGCCTTATCAGTTGACTCTTGTTAATGATGGAGGCTCGGTCATTACCGATGTAGTGTTAGCCGATTACGTACCGAATGGAACCATCATAAACCCGAGTAGCTTGAGAATTAGCGGTTCTCCACCTGCTTCTAGCAAGCCGGGTGAACCATTATTTATCGGCAGCTTGCAGGCAGGACAGACAATTGATGTATCCTACAGCGTGAACGTTCAGTCTCTGCCTCTCGGAGGACGTCTAAACAATAGCGTGCGGCTTCAATATGCTGGCAGTGACGGTGCTAGCGAGGTTACCAGCAATACCGTGACTATAGCTGTTTTCGATCCACAGCTTGCCGCAAGTATCTCCACGGAAAATACGGAGGCCATCGCAGGAGAAAGTCTTACCTATACGGTACTGCTCAACAACTTCGGCAACGTAACATCCGAAGTTACACTGCAAAATTTCATTCCTGCCGGGACTCTGTTGATTCCTGACAGCATACAGTTGAACGGTCAATCACTGTCGGGAGCCGATCCTGCTGTCGGTGTTAGCCTTGGGGTAGTGGAACCTGGACAGTCATTGACACTGACTTATCAAGTGACCGTATTAGAGACGCCTCCATCCGGCTACATCGTAAATCAAGCTGCCTTTGCCTACTCGTTTACGCTACCTGGAGGAAGAGTCGTATCAGGGACATTGACTACCAAAGCCGTTACGATCCCAATTGTATCCCCACTGCTCGAATTAGTTAAAAAGGTGAACACCACAGATGCCTCTGTAGGCGACACACTCACCTTCACCATTCAGATTACTAACAAAGGGGGGATCTCTGCACAATATCCGTTGTTCACGGACCCGTTGCCGCATGGACTCATTTATGTACCCAACAGCCTAACTATCCAAGAAAAAGCACAGCCAGGTGCTAATCCCGCCGCAGGTATCACGCTCCCGGATATTGCACCAGGGGAGACGCTCACCCTTACGCTTCAGACGCAAATTCGTGAAGCACCTGCGGATGGAACATTCAGCAACCAGGCCATCATCGAATATACCTCACGTCGTAGTGGAGGAGAGACCATCCAGGAAACCTCCCAGACCAACACCGTTGGCGTGACCGTTATTGCAGCCATTCCTAAACTCACGCTTAGCTCCAGCGCTCTGCGTGTCGGCCAAGAAGATACCCTGTCTTTCACCGTCCATGTGGAAAACATCGGCAATACCCCGCTGGAAGAGCTCTTGCTCACTGCACCATTTGCAGCCGAAGATTTCATTTTGCTGCGAACGGTCACCGTGAATTCTGTGCCGCTTCCGCATCCTAACCTGCTCCAAGATATACCGTTAGGTCGGCTTGACCCAGACCACAAAGCCGTCATCGTATTCTCTTTCGACATCGAATCTGCGCTCCGTGCGTATCTGATCGCCCAAGTTATTCTGCGCTATCAATTCCGTTATCCAGACGGAAGCGTAGAGAATCAATCTGCCTCCTCCAATACCATTTTTGTGGAGATGGCTGACTTTGATGGTTCTCTAGAGTAAAAGTTCTATTGTGTTGAGCTCCTTACCACTGGGTAAGGGGCTTTTTTATGTAATTAGAAAACATAAAAAAGCCCTGGAATAAATTCCAGGGCAGTGCTAGCGCGTTATCCATTGCTAACCATCTTACCAATTATGTAGGTCGGCTATGCCGGGGATGATTATAATTTGGTTACGTTAGCGGCTTGTGGTCCACGTGCGCCTTCGACAATGTCGAACTCCACGTCTTGTCCTTCTTCAAGTGTTTTGAAGCCTTCTGTTTGAATTGCGGAAAAATGTACAAATACGTCGCCGCCGTCAGATGTTTCAATAAAACCATAACCTTTTTCTGCGTTAAACCATTTTACTTTACCTTGCATGCACTAACATTCCCTTCGTCATCAAATGAAGTGAAGCTCTCGCCCACATTTCCGACTATACCACCCAAAGTTATCCATTGTCAATTGGAATTGATAATGTTTTCATTCATAGTTATTCCAATTTTACAAAGCAATCTATTTTTATAGATTGAAATGGTATATTAAGCAAAGAGTTTACTATACAAGTATAGTAAACTCTTTGTAAATGTTTGAAACCCCTAGGGAAAAAACATTGAAAATTTTTCTTATTTCTTTTTTACTTAATTATAGTAAACTACCGTTGGCTGGGGCTCAATTCCTTTTGCATAGTAGTAATTCAAGTTACTTACAAAATCAATTACTTTCTTTGTATCCAGATCGTACACAAGAATGTCTGGATCTCCAGCCATATCAATAATATCTAGACGTCTCGGCGTAGTTCTGCCACTGGTGTCAACAAAAGAGGAACTGTGATATGGTGGATTGCCAGAACTATATGCAGATTCAAAATAGGTAAAAAGCGTGTCAGCATTTAGAACAATCAAAACAGCATTATCTGAGCTTGCATAATTTGAGGTATACTTCACAGGCGTAGTGATACTTTTAATCCGAACATCTGATACATTATGACTTCTTGAAGAATAACTGCCACCACTGGAGAAGTTGAATTCTCTTGACCATTCCAAATTCGGGTTTGCCACCGTTGTATTGGCAATTTGGGTCCCATTCACCTTAATATCTCCATTTGGATACTCAATGACCGTATATAACAAATTGTTCGAGTAAGATGTTAGCTTGGCCGTCTTACCATTAATCGGTGTATCCGCTGGCGAGGCCGCATTCATGTGGATACTATAGCTTTCACCTACCGTTCCTGTGGAAGTAACACGAAGTCCCCAGTCCCCTGCTTTTAAGTCTGTAGCAAACTTCAATTCAGAGGCCTTTCCTCCAAAACCCGTCAAACTTGCTGTTCCCGTGCTCCAATCAATCGAATACAAATCAAATCTATAATTGGGATTACTGGATTTGATCTGAGCCAGAATGCTTCTATATACAATATTTCCCTTAGTCCCAAACAAAGTCAGCATATTCAAGCGGACTTTAGTAACGCTTCAAGTCCTTCAGTCTAAACGGTCATCAGGTTGATTATCACGCGACCTTAATGTTCATGGATATCTTCAGTATAACAACACGTTTAGGCTTCTGTGAACGGAATACTTAATCATAGATTTAAAAAAATCGGACTGTCTACCCCTGATAAAATTTTGACATTAAACTCGTCCGCGAAATCGACATATTGTATTGTTTTAGGAACCCTTGATGTTATAAAATAATCAACTTCTTCAAATAAACTTTTTTCTTCATAAAGAATATCATTTATTATTAAAATATCTGGTAGGTTAATTTTTTTTGAGATTATATTTTGAACAGCATTAATATTAAAGTCAAATCTTTCACTTGTCTCAATTCTCAAAAGTAGAGTTACATCATCCTCAGATGAAAAATGACTGATATATTCTGTTAACACCTTTTCCCAAATTGAATATTTCTCATCAAAATCAGCTATAAACAATATTGATTTCGATTTCTTCTTCATGGTGATACTTTCAATTATTTCATCGTAAGATTTTTCAAAATGATGTGTGAATTTTTCTATTTTTTCAGCAAACCAGCCTTTATTTTTTTCTATTTCTTCCCTATTCCAATTCCACCATTTGATTTTCTGCAGTTTATTTATCTGTGCAATATCAAATCTATATTTTACTATCCTCATAGGATTCCCTGCAACCACTGCATATGCAGGTACATCTTTGGTAACAACAGTACCTGCTCCTATTACCGCCCCATTTCCAATGCGAACTCCTGATAAAATTGTAACACTATTTCCTATCCACACATCATGCCCAATAATTATTTGGTCCTTTTTTGGTAACTTCCTTTTAATCTCCAATAAGGGTGATTGTAGAAACCGATTGATAATCGTGGTTTCTATCTACTAGTAATGTGACATTATAAGCAATAGAACAGTAATTCCCTATATGTATATTTATATTTTCATTCCCACTATTTATTTGAATATCCATTTGATTAATATAACTATTAATGCCGATTGTAAAATAAGGAAAATCATTTTTGCCTGCATTATTAAAAACAAAAACTCTAGTTGAGTCGCCATAACTAACTTTAATCGACATTTTAACACTCCTTGTTTTTTGGAATCACAAAATTTAAACATATATTAACATTATCGGGATATTATTGAACCAAAACCCAAGCATATCAATACTAAACCTAAAAGACTCACGCAAAAACAGCAGCTAAACATAAAGGTATCAGGTTTGATTGCCTTGTTTCAACAATCAACCTGGCATACCTTCATCACAAGATAAATGTGTGTAAATTCGTTCATTTAGTTTTCATACTAACTGGAATGCTATCCCTCTCAAGAAATTGGCAATTCATTTTTTATTACTTTTACCAATGAAGTTTGATAAGAATATATCTCATCAGCACTTTGCTCAAAATTAAACTGGTTTATAAAGCGATCAGGAATATATATTCCACACATATTATTATCAACAGCAAACAAATTTTTATGGAGTTGCTCAGGTAAAGCATCGTATACTCCATTTACTGTAGTCATAATATAGTTATTACGGATCTCCTTGAAATCATGCCAAACTACAATTGTTTTTTTAGGATCAATTCTCCTGAAAACATTCTCTGTATCGCACCTCACTCCATCGTAGGAATGGTCACCATCGATAAATACCAAATCAATATCTCCTGTTATTTCATTAAAATCAAAAGTTTTAGAATCTTCGTAGTAATGCTTAATATTGGTTCGCTGCTTGGAGAAATAGCGACTAAAGTTGTTCTTTTCGTTTATACTTTCAAAGTAACTTACCAAACTAGGATCATTGTCAGGTAGGGAAATACTGTAGCATTGCTCTACTACCTCAGAAATCTGAGCTATACTTTCTCCCATCCAAGTACCTATCTCCAGATAAGTCTTTAAATTGAATTTAACTGCCAGACTTTTAATGAAAATATAATCCAAATAAGTAGATCCACCTGCCATAAAGGTATTATTGATAAGCAAAGTATTATTCAAACTTGCTAAAAAAGAACCCAAATTCACTTTTTTAATACCAAGATCCCTCTTCAAGCTATTTAAAGAACCTGTATTGGATAGTTGAAACCCAAAAATATGATAATTTCTGATTCCTATCTGCTCAAACATTTCAGCAATTTCGTTTGAATTTTCACATGCAATAACTACTTTAACATCAGTTCCTTTTACAGCGTCTAGATGTTCAGGTGAAATAATTAGCTTATCATATAAGCTTGTCCCATGCAGTTCTTTATCAGGATCGCAAAAATATATGATCTCAAATTGATTTTGCAATAAAGAGAATGCTACCTTTGCCAATATAGAAGTTCCAAAAATTATTGCTCTTTGCACAAACATCCCTCACTCATAAATATGATTTATAATATCTTCACCTATATATCAAACAAACAGTTACGAATTTAACATGACCTTAAGCAACCTCTTTTCTCTCTCGGTTATAAAAGGTCCGTTTATTAACTCGCAATAATTTTTTTGTATGGAGCTGAGCATAGATTTATACAGTTCCATATAACCATACTCTGTAACATCCATAATTTTTTCACACATGGAAAGCATATATGACCATTCCGAATATCGCACCCTTGGTGTTATATCTTTCACTTTTTCAGACAGATATTTTGTCCGTTCGCGAAATGCCGATAAGTATTCAGATATCACCTCAGGAGAAGGTTTGTTAGTCTGAATGAAATGTGTCATATTGTTGGCATGTTTTCGAAAGCTATACAGTGGCTCACCGTTAGCAACTACTCGATTCGCATTTGCAAAAACCTTGTAGATAATATGAATATCATCAACCAGCACTTTTTCTTTAAAACTTATCCCCTCAAATAATCTCTTACGGAATAATTTTGTTGGGGGTGCTACATTGTATCTTTTTCTTAATAAAAGCTCATCAAGCCCCTGCACCTTATCTAGAATCAGAGTTTCGTCAAATATAAAATACGGCTCTAATCTACCATCAATATTATTCCAACTACCACATGAAGAGATATCGGAATTATATGTTTGAGACAAATTCCAAAGTACCTCAAGCATTTTCGGCTCACAATGATCATCATCATCAACAAAAGTTATAAACTCACCCATGGCCGCCGAAAGTCCTCTATTTCTACCTCTCGGAGCTCCATGATTTTCAGGTATGTTTATTAATTTAATTCTTTTATCTTCTTCGGCATATTTGGAGCATATTTGTAAGCTGTCATCCACAGAACCATTATTCACTATAATAAATTCAAAATCTTTAAACGTTTGAGAGAGTATACCTTCAATTGAACATGACAAAAATTCTCTTCGGTTATAAGTAGACATAATAACGCTGATTCTAGCCAATTAATTAATCTCCTTCATAAGTAACTAGGTATAACCTTAGGGAGCCTCTTCATTTATGGGTTAAAAAAATTTATAAATAATATCTGCAATCAACCAATCGTTTATCAGGGTAATCTTTATCTACTCCCGCAAACTCATCCCATGCGGTGACAAGAACCAGAACATCTGATGCTTCGCATATACTTTGTCTATCCTGGTAATATGTGATTCCATCTAAACTATATTCTTCTTGAAACACCTCGTTCGCCAAAGGATCAAAAGCAAAAATATGATTATAACCAGAATTTAAAAGGATTTTTATAATTTTTGCTGAAGAACTATCCCGTACGTCATCCGAACCAGGCTTGAATGACAACCCAAGTATCCCTATTTTATCTTTTCTATCTGATATCCTCATTATTTTATTCGCCATGAAATTTGGCATTGTTTCATTTATTGAAATTACATTTTTTAACATATTAGCTTCGAAGCCTTTGGATTGTGCCAATGCGTACATGGCCCGTGTATCCTTCGGAAGACAATATCCCCCGTATCCGGCACCAGGATAAACATAGGATGCCATATTACTGTTTCCCCAACGACGATCCAGATGAAGTATCTTAAAAGCTTCTTTAACCTGTATATCTTCGATAGTATCTGCTATTTTTGACATTTCATTTGCATAACTAATCATAGTTGCAAGAAGTGTGTTTGATAAATATTTAACAAATTCCCCCGTATTCAGGGAAACAGCGAAAAAAGGGGCGCTAAATCCACTATATAATGAACGAAGCATTTCTTCTCCCCTGTGATCTGATATCCCACATACTATGCGGTCTGCATTTATCATATCGTCCCAACAGTTACCTTCCCTTAAAAATTCCGGGTTGTTAGCAATGCTGAAAAGGACACCAGGTTGCAGCTCTTTTTCCTCTAAATAAGGAATGATTCTCTCTTTAGTGGTGGAAGGAGGAATTGTAGATTTAATAACTATTACACGTTGTTTACCATCATGTAATACGGAAGAAAAAAGGTCAATTGCAGAATAAATATACTTTAAATCAGCCTCTCCTTTTTCTCCGGACGGTGTTCCAACACATAAAAATACAAAATCACTTTCTTGAACAGACAATTGCGCATTATTTGAGATTACAAAATTTTTATTCAGGTGACGAACAAGTGCGGAATCAAGCCCTGGCTCCGCAAAAGGAAGACTTCCATTTTTTATCACTTCCGTCCTTTGTATATCCACATCAAAACCATAAACCTTATGGCCCTTTTCGGCGAATGCTAATGCAGTAGTAAGTCCTACAAAACCAAGACCAAACACTGTAATTTTATAGTTCATTCCATCATATCCTTTTGTGTAAAAGTTAGAAAAAGTATTTTAAAACTGCTTATTCATACGGGCATCTTCATATTTTATGCCTTCTAAATAAACTTTTTGCATCCTTGGAGCTACATTGGAAACTTCATAGTCCATAAGGCGAGTTATATCTACAATTCTATCATCAGGCTTTTCGATCCGGGAAAGTATGAAATCAGCCCAGTATTTTGGCCCTTTTTCAAGGGGAATATATTCTACCAAACCCAAATTAGGCTCTGGCTGGCATACATCAGAAACAAAACAAGGGATTCCGGCTGCCTGTGCTTCGATTAGGGCATTACCAAAACCTTCATATAAAGATGGAAGTAGAAAATAATCCGAAGCAGCGAGTGCAACGGGTATGGACGTATTTCTCTCAAGCATGGTCACATCATTCTCAATATTAAGTTTTTTTATATAACTTTTTATTTCATTTTCCAGCGGTCCAGGTCCAGTTAATAGTAAATGCACTCTATCATTTTGTTTTAACATTTCCGCAAAGAAATCAATTAGAAACTTTTGATTCTTTTGTGGTGCATATCTCGCAACATTGATAAAATTAATTTTTTCAGATGATATGTTTAACAGCTTGCAAGACTCACTTTTGTTAAAAGGTTTACTCATAAATTTATTAATATTCACAGGATTTTGGGGAATTTCTGCACGCTTATCCAGCATTATATTTTTACCAAACATATACTCACACGCCGCTCTAGAACATCCCCAAATATGAGTAGCTTGTCTTTTACTAAAAAATAATCCCAAATTCCTTATGCAACGCCTGACTATATTAGGTGACTTTTTATCATCAAATCCTGTATTACGGCTGTGTACAATTCTAACAGGGACTCCGGCGATATTTGCAGCCATAATAAGGAAACCATCAAGATTGGGATAAACAACATGTACAGCAGAATATGGGCCTTTAGTTTTTAATATTTTATAAAAACTGAAAAAAGAATATATGTCCATAAACATATTCCATTTTTTATTACCTTTATGGTGAGTATCCTCAAAAAGATTAAAGATTCTCCCCCCATAAGACTCTATTTCATCATGAAAGTACCCCTGTTGAGGCTTCCTTACAATGAAATCAATTAGAAGCTGCTCACGGTCAATTCCGCGATATACTTCCATGGTTGTTTTTTCAATTCCTCCTAGATCGATAGGTACTCCGCTAACAAACAAAACTCTTTTTATTTGAGTCCCATTCATATGATTAACTCCCTTTTACATTTTGTCCTTATTAAGTGGTCATTAAAAGATTCAAGTTCCCTATCCCTATTATCACTTATGCAGGAATTCTATATTGAAGGAAATAAGTAGGAGTACCATTGTACCTATTTTTCAATTCATACCCTAATGGAAAGAGAATATCCTTTAATTCCGTCAATTCCCTCTCTGTTGCCGCTTCAATTATAATATCAGGCTTAAATTGAGATATTATTTTAAGTCCTCCTAAAAGGACCTCTGTCCCCATTCCCTCCACATCTATTTTGATCAAATCTAAATTTTCAATTTTACCCTGAAATATTTCATCTAAAGTACTTATTTGTATGGATCCATGCTCATCTTCTTCTAGTTGAGTCATGCCTAGATTTTTTTCATCTACAATTACTGTATTTCCTTTGGTCACTCGATTTCCAAGTGCAATATTGTGTACCTGAACTCTCTCACCCAACCCGTTAATCTCCACGTTTTTTTGTAGGATTTCAAACGACTGTAGCAAAGGTTCAAAACTATGCACTTTTTTTGCCTGACATACTGAAGAAAAAAACAAGGTGTGATTCCCTATATTCGCTCCCACGTCAATAACCACTTTATTATTTAAACCTTTGCTATATATAAAATCTAAAAGCGATTGTTCATAGAAACTGCCCGTACTTCGTATTACCTTTTGAATGTAATCTTTAGGATTGGGTAAAAACATTCTTATAATATGACCGTTGTATGATATTGTATAACTAGCCTTGACATCACTATTCTTAGACATCTCTTCAAACAATAAATTAGTCTGTGTCAGTTGGTTATCTAAGGAATAATTATCAGTTATATAATCACGATACTCTTCGGACGAGTAAACACTGCTTTCTATAATTTCTACAGCTTCGTCAACAGTATTAAATAAATATTTCTCAGGCCAAATCTCTTTACTGTATAAAAAATTATGAATTACTGGCTTTATACCTCTAGCCATTGCTTCAGCAATGCCATATCCAAAACTTTCGTGCATAGTTGTAGAAAGGATATATTGTTTATCTTCCAGCCAATCATCAATATTTACTTGATAGCCTTCAAAGAAAACATTTTGTTCTAATTCTAGCTCTTTCACCATATGAATCCAGTATAATTCAAGCATTTCATCTTCAAAGTTACCTGCTATGAAAACTTTGTAGCGTGAATCTTTTTCTACTAATTTTTTTGCTATTTGTAAAAGCATCATAGGATTTTTCCTTGGGATCATGTGACCAACAAATGCTATATTGTATCCTTTTTCACGTTGTAATAAAGTAAACTTCGATAAATCAACCCCATTTTTTATCGTTGTAAACTCAACCATATTTTCGATATTTGGAACTTTTAATTCGAGAAGTTTCTTTAAATGGTCTGTTACAACAATTGCCTTATCAACGTTCCCCCATTCAACATTCCTTGGAATATCAGTAAAGACCTCGTATCTGTGAATTCTACATATTATTTTTTTCTCCATGGCAATGGGGAGATTAGTTGCATGGACAAGAATGTTATTGCACCATTCAAACCAGCAAATATCAGCCCAGCGCATATCTTCTTCAATTTCTTCTTTATTTTGTACCGCAACTCTGCGCACTGAATAAAATCTTGAGAAATATTCAATAATATCATTCAAAAATTTGTCACCAGTTTTAAAATAAAAGAAACATATTTTAGGTTTACTTTGCTGTAAATCAAAGTTGCTTAGTGTATCATTAAGCAGTGCTGCAAGTTCAATTGTTGGCTTGGCAAATTCAAGGTAAGTGACCTTATCTTCACTCAAATTTAACTTTTCTTGCTTAACATCTTTTACATTTAAAATTATAGCATTCGCTGTTTTCATAAGACTATCTTCCATACAGTATTCTACTTTATAAGCTACTGATCCAGGATCATCACTATAACAGGAGTATTTATCACTATATTCCGATACCCATGGCTTGTTGTATTTTTCTTTTATCGCAAAGGCCACCAAATGGTTGGCAATCGTGTCCGATAAAGAATAAACTTGATCCACATTGTATAAATCAAGCTGTTTTTCTAAATCGTTTATTACTTTAACCGCCCATAAAACTGAAGTGTTTGGCTGGATTACATCTAACCCTAAATTTTTCACTTCACTCATAAATTCATTCATTACTTCTTTTTTGTTTACCAATTTATTGTATAAAGCCTGCACTTGCAAAATGGAAGATTGCTCTATTAAACTATACTCAGGCTCGGCTATAGCTATGACATCAACCTTATCAAATAAATCTGGATGGGCTGTAACTACAATTGGCTCCCAACCTTGTTCTTTTATAATTTTTATAAAACTTTCTCTCATAACAATGGCAGATTCGTTTATTTTAGGGAGCTGATAATCAATAATTAACAAACGCTTCTTTACTAGTTGACTAATATTGGGATCGCTCTCAATCTCATTTATTCTATCTTCTATTAATGAGATCAAAGATTCGTCCTTTGTAGCTTTTAACGCACGTTTATAATAACGATTGGCATCATTAAGCTTACTTCGTTTTTCATTTACCATACCTAAATTAAATAATAAATCAGGATAACTATTGTTTACCAACAAGCCTTCTTTGAAAAAAAATTCAGCTTTCTCGTAATCATTTAGCAGGTATGCAGCTATTCCTTTATAAGTAAAAATCTCAACATCTGGATTATTAACTTTTTCGAATTCACTTATTAAATATTGCGCTTGTTCTATTTCCATATTTTGTAAGTGTTTTTCAATATATTTTTTATATTGCCTCTTAAGTTTTGCAAGTTCAGAAGTGTTTTCCATGTCCAAGCCCCCCTGTTAACGATTCAACTGAGTATCAAACCACTTTACTTAAACTATAGGCATCCCAAAGTCATTATCCGATAGTTTACCACTCATATTCTCTTCTATTACACTCGCTTAAATTTTTTAGATATCTCGAGATTCCTTCTTCAATATGGATTTGCGGATGATAATCCAGTATATTCCGTGCCTTGGTTATATCAGGGCATCGCCGATTGGGATTGTCAACAAGATATTCTTTATCTTTGTGAGCTCTAAATACAATACCACCTTGGTAACCAAATAACTCGTTTCCAATTTTTTTATAGAGTTCTGCCAGTTCCAAAATAGACAGCTCAGAAGAATCGGATCCAATATTAAACACTTCGAATTCCCCAAAAACAGCACTTTTTATATATCCAATTGTTGCATCCGGGATATAATCAAAGGTTCGCGTTGGTTTTCCATCCGAATAGATTACAATATTTTCGTTATCTATTACTGCTTTTGCAAAATCAGCTACCACTCTTTGGTCATTGATACGCATTCCAGGTCCGTAATTATTAAAAGGGCGAACTACTGTAACAGGCATTCCATACTGACGGGAAAAATTGTAACATAAAGTTTCACCAAATCGCTTAGATTCATCGTAACAAGCTCTTGGACCACAGGTATTAACATTACCCCAGTAGGTTTCCGGGGTTGGAATTTGGGAAAAGTGAGGATCTCCATAAATTTCACTGCTTGAGTAAAAAAGTAAGCCTTTAATATTCTTACTTTTATAAAAGTCAAGGAGTCTACGGAGACCAGTTACGTCCGCATCAATTGTTTCTATTGGATGAAGACGATAATATACTGGTGATGCAAGTGAGGCCATATGAAAAATAACATCGGCCTTTTCTGCAAAACCAAGATCACAAGTGGTTATATCCATTTTCCTTAAATCAAAAAGTGAATGCTTGGAAATCCGCTTAGTCCACTCTGGTTGGCCAAACATATAATTGTCAATTCCAAAAACCCTTCTGATCCCTAGTTCCTCACCATAGGCTGCAAAAAAATGAAGTAATGAATATCCTAAAGATCCAGCAAAACCTGTAACTAGGATCGTACTGCCTTTTAGCTTTGATTTATCAAAATCTGATAATCCATTATAAATAAATCCCATATCTTGTTGAGTAATTACAGACATGTGCATATAAGTACCTCTTTATTTTTTATTTATATTAATTCCACAGCTTCCAAGGTGCTTGCTCACTTTTCCATAGATGCTCTAATACTCCTTTATCACGTTGTGTGTCCATGCATTGCCAAAATCCATAATGCTTATGAGCAACTAATCTACCTTCCTTTGCAATCTGGGTTAAGGTGCTGCTTTCAAATACCGTTCTATCATCTTGAATAAAGTCAAAAATTTCTGGTTCAACCACCATAAATCCGCCATTAATCCAGCCTCCATCCTCCTTTGACTTTTCCGCAAATTGCTGAACTTTATCGTTGAATTCATTAATATCAAGTACGCCGAAGCGCCCGCCTGGCTGAATGGCGGTCATTGTAACAAATCCTCCACTGAGCATATGATGCTTCTCTAGAGCATTAATATCCACATTAGATACCCCGTCTCCATAAGTTAGCATAAAGCGCTCATTACCTACATATTTCTTTATTCTCTTGATTCTTCCGCCAGTCATTGTATCCCTACCGGTATCTACTAGGGTCACACGCCATGGTTCCGATACATTATTATGGATCGTTAATCGATTCTCATTTGAAAAATCAAAAGTAACATCAGAGGCATGAAGATAGTAGTCCGCAAAAAATTCTTTTATGACGTAACCTTTATATCCGAGACAAATAACAAAATCATTGTAACCATAGTGACTGTAAATTTTCATAATATGCCATAAAATTGGCTTATCACCAATCTCAATCATAGGCTTAGGTTTTAAATGGCTTTCTTCACTTATTCTGGTGCCGTAACCACCAGCTAAAATAACAACTTTCATAAAATAGATCACATCCCATGCTTATTCTTTTGAAGTTTGTAATTCTTTTTGATCCTTGAGCCCTGCAATTAAAAAAGTATACTCCACTAATTCTGAAATTATATTGTCATCTGGATAAAATATATTTAAAACCTCTGCTGTTTCAATCGCTGTAAATAGGTCTCCATCTTCAATTAGTAGTTGCAGCTTGTAACATAATGCCTCTTTATCAAGGGGGCACTGTTCAAGTATATTCACCAATAAATCAATCGCATCATCAAAATTTTTACTATGAAGATATTGGCTAACTAAATATTTTTCATTCTCTACGGTCTCAAAGTTAACTCGACTACATGCCTGCTCTAAAATTTTTGTAAGTAGTTTGTACTCTACATGATCAGTCCGTTTTTTAGAAATCTCTATTGCTAAGTCAAAACGGGAGTTAACTATTTCCCGCAGCAAAATAGGATCAGAGACTATAAATTCGCAGCTAATACCGCTTTTTTCGAATTGAGAAAATTGTTCTTTTTTGCAAGCTGAAAAAAATGCATAAAAAAACATCGAACCAAAGCGAGTTGTATTTTTTTCATCACATATTGAGGACAAATACAGTAAAAGTACATTCTGTATATTGGAATCTGAAGAATTAATCCTATTAATAGATGTAAAAAGTCTGTAGACATAGTGTGTAAGTGCTTTGCTAATATCAAGACTATTCATATTTTGATATATAGTATTCATAGCCACTTGTGTTTCATCAAATAAATTAGCTATAATCCCCCTTTCAGTAAATGCTTCAAATATGATTTCATCAGATAAAATGAGTTCTATACTCTCTAATTTTTCCTCTATACATATTTTCTCTGACTTCGAGATCAACACTAAACAATTTATTATTGAGAAATACATTTTTTCAATAATAAAATTGAAGTTTTGTTCACTTAGCTGATTCCAGCTTTGCAACAGTTTCTTGCTTTCTTGATAAAGCCGCACATAATCCGAATATCTGTCCTTATCAATTTGAGCATGGTAATAAGAATTAGGTCTTATTCTATAATAGTGGAGCACTTTATTCACTCCTACTACTGACTTAGAAAATTTCAATAAATCCAAACAAAACATAGTATCATCAGCATGCTTCAGATATCTGGAATGCTGCTTTCTAAACTCTTGAAGTTCCAATAAAACTGAAACCTTAATAAGTTTCCCCCAATAAACACTAAAAAGAAAATAAACTGATGGAAATATGTCACCTAAGCGGGTTATATCATTTGTATAAAATTCTGGGCACACTCGCACTTCGCGAGGTTGGGCATCTTCTTCATAAAACTTTTCAGTTCCCCCGACTGCTACATCCGCATTATTTTCTTTTGCTGCCGTGTAAAGCTCTTGTAGGAAATCTGGATGTAAACAATCATCACTATCTAGCACGCACCAATATTCGGATTGTAGATGTTCAAAGTGAGCAACAAATTCTGGATGATGTTTCTGATTGAATAACATACTGTTTTTTTCGTTTTTGTAAACCTTAATTCTGTTATCTCTTAAGGCATACTCTTTTATTATTTCACCAGTTCGGTCAGTAGAACCGTTGTCTAAGATGACCCATTCAAAATTGGTAAAGCTTTGGTTTAAAACACTTTCAATACATGCCTCGATGTACTTCTCCACATTATAGGCAAGCGTACGAATAGTGATTAGGGGTGCTTTTTTTTTCATTTCAAAGAATTCATCATGAATTGGATCAACTGCATTCCTCATCGTCATCCGATTTACAATTTCAAATAATTCTTTATATAGGTTTTGTATTTCGTTATCGAAAATAGATATCATTTTCTCAATTCTATAATTAATATCTTCTAGGCTCTGACGAGTTTCCTTGAAAATTGTGGGTTTCAAATTTAGAACCCACTCTTTATATCGGTTAAGAACTGAACGCTGCATGGAAACATTATCACTCAGCAAACCACTTGCCAATACGCTAAATAAATTACGCAACAAATAACTATTTAAATAATAAGCATATAATTCCGATTTGGCACTGTCATTTTCGTTCCAATTGTATATATGCCCCTCTACCATATTAAAAACCTGAATCATATCCGCTACATATTTTTCAGGCTGTATATATGTAGATTTCGTTATTTGTCCCTCTCTGGATCTATATTGATAAAGTAAAGAATCCACCATATAAATCTTCTTTGCATTTAAATATGCATGTATGGTGAATATTTGGTCCTCTCCAAAGGAAACATTCTCAGAAAAAATATTTTCATTTAATAATTGTCTACTATATAATTTCCCCCAACAGTAAGGAAGTTGAACAAGATCATAATTGTTAATAATGTCCTTAGCTCCTGGAATATTCAGAGATGGGAATTCCTTATAAATCCAGGCTAATTCCCTCGTTTTACTATTAAACATTTCGTGATGCCCGATAATTAAATCTGCTTGTTCTCTGGTTGCTGTAGCCAACAAAATTCCCAAAGCATCTTGACTGATTAAATCGTCTGCATCCAGGAAGAAGATATATTTTCCTTTAGCCATAAGTAACCCAAGATTTCTCGCTGCAGAAACTCCGTATGCATCTGTTAACTTCAATAAAACTACTCGCTCATCCTGTCCTACATATGTGGACGCAATACCATAGCTCTGGTCTGAAGAGTGATCATCAATAATAATCAGTTCAAACTGAATCATTGTTTGATTCAAAACTGAAGTAATCGAATCCTTTATATACTCTTCAACGTTGTGCATTGGCATTATAACGCTTACTTGAATATTATTGTTCGCCATATTAATCACCCAATCTATCAGAGAGTTAAACCCCACCTATTATTTTCAATTTGATTAATTAAACCTAATGTTCGAGTATCAGGATACTGAATTTGCTTAAGGTATAAAATAGCATCGTTATATCTTCCAAGCTTAATTAATACGTATCCAATATATAACAAATTCTGATCATTTACCGAATGTCTTAGCACAAGTTCACATATAAGAAGGACCCGATCAAATTCTTCATTTTCATAAAAATAGTTTGAAATGAGATAAAGCGTACTTTCTTTATTTAAAATATCTTGTTCTATAATAGTTTGCATATCTATAAGTTTTTTACCATCGTTTTTCAATAAAGAATCCAAATCTATAAGAGCCTGTTGTCTTTGGACATTATATTCAATCCTCAAAAGCAAAAGTTTTAATCTTTTCCTTCTTTCATTTTCCACATTAATAGTTTTTTTTAGAGATAATATCCAAATTTCTATTTGTTCACTTTTGCTTTCCATTTTTTCTAACCAATTTAGTGCTTGTTCGTCATCACCAAGACCATAATATACTGTACTTAAATTCATTAATGTAGTAGGATGCCTTGTATCCATCTCGTAAGCCTTCATGAGCAAGGGGAAAACATGTTCTATATTATTCCTCTCAAAGTTTGAAATCGCAAGATAATTCAAAAGCAGAACAGCAGAGCCACTGTATGTCTCAACGGCATTAAGAATGCTGGTAAAGGACGTTTTCAAAATGCTATCTATCAGATCCTCATCAGGATTTTGAAGCAACATGTTGAATTGCTTATGAAGCATTGCTATACTAGAGCCTTTTTCGGCGCTGATTAAAAAACGATCAACATCAAAATAAGGAGGAAGGGAATCCTTATTAAATCCTTTTAAACGCAGCATTAAATCCGTATTTTGTTTGCTTATATCTGTTTTTATAAAGTCTACCTTAAGCTTATCTAAACCGGCTTCTAAGAATGCTTTTGATATACTTTCTAAACTCCAACTCGTTATATCCCGTTCGTAAAGTCCATCACCTTTAGTTAGCTTTGTAACAGTGGAGCAATTATGCATATTTGGTAAGTTGGCAATTAGTTTTCCATTAGGCTTCAAAAGGGCATTATACAGATTTAATGTACTGTCTAAGCTAACCATCGAATTTATAATAATATAATCGAACTTCTCTTCCTTGAATGTTTCTACTTCAAAACGGTCTATTACTAACTCATGAAAGCGTTGGCTTATCAATTTAGCTTCAACATTTGGTTCAACCCCAACAATCCTTGCACTTGGGAACTTTTGTCTATTCTTAAGAATTGTTGCGCCACATCCACTCCCAATTTCTAAAATATGGATATTTTTATCACTATCGGAGGGCAACATATTCAAAATATCGGTCTGTTGTTGAACCAGACTTATATCAAATCCCCATTTACTTTTGAATCTTTCTGATGGGTTGCAATCTTCCGGATCATCTTCTCCATAATGATGAACAAAAGCTTGTCTACATAACATAAGTTTATAACCTAGCTGGATTACTCTTAGACAGCAATCTACACTCAGCTCTTTTGTACTCAACCCTTCATTTAACAAACCTATCTCCATTAAGATATCTTTCTTAAATAGCATACAAAAATTGGAGATCACTAACTTTTCTTCTTGCCCAAAGCTACTATTATGAGATTGGGCATATCTGAGTAATTCCTCAATAGTTTTATAGTCGACTTCTACTTTTTGGTCATCATCTGCGTCATTAGACATTGGTCCTATTCCCGCTACATCTTCCTTTAGATATAAGGATTGAATCATATAATCTAACCAATGATCTGTTACTAAGGTATCACTATGCAAGAGTACAACTTGCTCACCGCTAGCAGCTTTTATTCCCATATTCCAAGCCTGTCCCCTGGAAAGTAGCGTATCATGAAACAAAGTAAGTAAATCCGTCTGTTCTGCCAGCCATTCCCTTACTGAATATGAGGCACCATGCTCTACAATGACAAGCTCATATGTTCCTTGCTCTGTAAATCTGCGAATACTATCAACCGCTGCTTTAAAATACTCAAATTCGTCCTCCGAAACATCGATAATGATGCTAGTCTTTTTCATTCTTGAACCGCCTTTTTTAATTTTAATCTGTCATTTTATACTAACTGTTTTAATCTTTGAACAGACGGTTCATAACTATAAGCAGCCGCCTTCAAATATTGCTGTTTAGCTTTTGCCAGATCACCTATGACTTCATAGAACACGCCTAGATTATGGTGAGCTGCAAAACTTCCAGTGCCCAGTACCCTTCCTTCATTCCCTGTCTCCCCAATTTCCAACGCTTTCTTATAAAATTGCTCTATTGAAGAGATTAATCCGCTATACTCCTCGGGATTGCTTAAAATAAGTTCAAGAAGATACAAAGCAGATACAAAATAAAAATCCGCATTATCAAACAAAAAATCCTGATGGTTCTGAATTAGCATTAGTCCCTCTTCCAAGTCACCCGTGGCAATCATTGCATACAAAAGATTAATAATAATATTAGAGGCATATCCTTCAAGCCCGGTCATGGATGTATAGGCCTTCTTTAGATGGATAAGGGCTTCATGATGATCCTCCAGTCCACGATATTCTTTAGCAATGTGGAAATGATAATAAGGATCATTCGGATTTTCTTCAATAGCTAATTTTAAAATAGGTATATTTCGGTCACTTTTTGTCTGCTGAAAATAACCATCATGCTGAATTTCTATTTCCAGTTGTATCCGCGGAAGATCAGATTCAATCTGCTCATGAATCTTTCCCTTATACCTGCAATGAGCAGGGAATATCCTCGATATGTATATTTGTTCATAATTAACTCCATCCATCCCCATAAACTTGTCAGTTCTTTTTACTTTGCCTATTAAATGTTGATTTTGATTAATAAAATTGCGTATGACTTCATAGCAATCGTTAGATATATATTCGTCAGCATCTAATATTAAATTCCAGTCTCCCGAGGAATGTTCCAGTGCAAAATTCCTTGCATCTGCAAAATCATTCTTCCATATATAGTCTATAATTTTAGCGTTGAATTCTTGAGCAATATGTTTTGTATCATCCGTAGAACCTGTATCAACAACAACAATTTCATTCACATATTTCACTGCGCTATCCAAACAACGTTTTAAAGTTCTTGCCTCATTTTTGACAATCATAACTAAGGAAATAGTAGGTTTCATATGTGATCCTCTTTAACTTTATAATGTAAAACCAAATCTGCCTCGTATAAACTTATTATCGGTTTTCACTTCACATCTCAAGAGACTTCTTGATAAATATGTAGAATGAATGTTTTTCCAATATATAATTAGCTTTATGCTCACCACTTCCTAACCGATAAATAATATAAAGGTCTAAAAATCGCCATAAGAAGGGACCAAATATTACATGCATAAAATTAAAATCACTATGTTTCACCTGTCATCCTCAGGTTCTAATAACTATTATCTTTATCGGGCCGCTACAAAAGAACTGCTTGCCAAATATGATATTGAACTTTTAACAGATAGACAGGCATTATATAACCGATATATTGACCACAGTGACGTATATATAACAACACATGGTGAGTATTCTTCAGATTACGATAAGATCAACATAGACATGTGGCACGGATTTCCACTAAAGGGTATGGCTAAAATGGACAAGCAAGAAGAAATTTCAGACACACATATTCATGAGCATTGGGCCAAAATGGATATGATTATGTCCTACTCTTCTCTCTACAATACAGCCATGAACGCTTGTAATGGAGGGAACATCAGTCAGTATCGAATCACGGGACTACCTAGAAATGACGCTTTGTTCTCCCTCCACTCCAAAAAAAATTTAAAAAAGCTTTTGCCTAAAATAAATATAGATACAGGTTCTGTCATATTTTTTATGCCAACATTCCGTAAATCCTTTGTGACTCCTGATAAACTTGAAGGAGGGAAAAATTTTAGTAATATTTTCGGATTTTCTGAAATGCATCAACAAAACTTTATAGAGTTTTTAAAGGAAAATGATATTACACTTGTTGTAAAACTGCACCCTTTTGAGGAAAAGTATTTTACAGAAGAACTAAATGCTATATCATCTGAGCATATTGTTATTTTGAATGACAACCTGCTATCACAAAATGGTATGGACCTCTACGATATACTAGGCTCTGCCGATATACTCATTACTGATTATTCTTCTGTCTATATTGATTATTTATTGCTGGAACGCCCGATTTTGTTCTTACCAACAGATCTGGAGGAGTATAAAGGGAATCGAGGTCTCCTATTTGAGCCTTATGATTTTTGGGCTCCAGGGCCAAAAGCAACTACCCAGCATGAATTACAGAATGCTATAAGTCGTTTTCTGACTGAACCAGACTGGTACAAGCAAGAAAGAAGCACCATCTTGACATTGTGTCACAAATACCAAGATCATCATTCGGCATCACGTGTATGGGAGCTAATTGATCAATATATTGAGGAGCATCGTGAGATCATCCAACAAAACAGAGAAATCTTTCATAAACATAAACAGTTACAGAGCCAGATTAAAACCAAAATTAACGAAATGATTGAACTTGGACAGATTGCACAAGCCAATCAAGCTATACAGCAGTATCTCAAAGACAATGCTGCGGACCCAGAAATCTATGCAATGAATGGTATGCTGCACTTGTTAAATAATAATCCACGAGAGGCGATAGAAACTTTCGAGATAGGACATCGGCAGTTCCCATGGGACGAAGATCTAATTTATAATACGGGATATGTATATGAGTGGATAGGAGATAAGACTTCTGCTCTAATTCATTATCAAAAGGCGTTAGATCAAAGCACTCAACCCAAGTTGACTTCATTACTTCTTGAAAAACTTTCAACACTATCTTCTGGTTCATAAAAAAAGGGGGGGGAACCTTGAGAAAAGTAATTACTTATGGAACGTTCGATCTACTTCACTATGGTCACATTCTTTTATTTCAAAGAGCCCGTGCCCTTGGTGATCACCTCACCGTAGCCCTTTCTACAGATGAATTCAATACAATTAAAGGAAAGGCAGCTTATTTTCCTTATCATAAACGAAAAATGATGCTTGAAGCTATCAAGTACGTTGATGCTGTTATCCCGGAACAATGTTGGGAGCAAAAAGCATCTGATATTTCAAACCTTCACATCAATACTTTTGTAATGGGTGATGATTGGAAGGGAAAATTTGATGATTTAAAAACTTATTGTGAAGTTATTTATTTAGCACGTACGCCCGATATTTCTACGACCTCCATCAAAGACAGTCTACAAAACTCCATTTAGTATCAGTTCACCCTTTAAACAGATAGCGCGTACCTATGAAGAATAGGTACGCGCTATCTGTTTAATTTCTTAATTTATGAATTCTCTAAGAAAAGGAATGCTCATAAAGTCAGGAAATTCAGAGATGAATTTATCAATATACAACTTCCTCTCGTGCTGTCCTGCGCTACGAATCAAGAAGTAGTACAGATGTCTAGCTTTAGGTTGCAATTCTACAAGCTCTTTAAGGAATTCTTTGGCTTCATCATAATAACCATGATTGAGATGATAGAAGGTCAAATTTTCCAGGCTTGTGGCATCTAATTGTTTTTCTACTAATAGGACTGAGTAATAATTCATAGCCATCTCAATCAAATTTAAACCATAAAAATAATTAGCCAACATATTGATAAGCTCTGCGCTTTTTACAGCCTGTACAAAGTTATCAAAAAGCTCATAATTCTTTATGAGAAAGAGCTGTTTGGCTACCAAAAATAACGAGCCCGAATATGCTATTAGCATTTGTGAATCATCAATTTGCTCTCCCTTGATAATCTGAGAAATCAATACATTCACACTTTGGATATCTTCATCCTCACCAAAATAGTTACTATTTAGGAATCTAATATCACTCCATATTAAGGAACCAAGTATAGTTTGTATCCATAATTGTTGCTTATCTCCCTCAGTTACCTTTTTCACATCAGAGCAGGCTTCTTCCCAGCTTTCTTTATCCTGCTTCATCACAGCGATTCGTATGTGATCTGAATTGGTTAGGGAGTCATCGTCTTTCAAAAAACTGAGATAGTATGATGCCATTTCGTTCCGCCCTAATGCCAGTGAAACTTTGTAGATCAACATAATATCTGATTTTTCTTCCACATTGAAGTGCTGATTAAGAAATTCAATGATGGTGTTCTCACTTTCGTTTTGACAGAGCCATTCGATCAAACGCAGTAAAACTCTGGGATGCTTATTGTTTTTTTTCAGAAGTATGGAGAGCCAATAGATTGCCTGCTTATTATCATTTAAACGGAAATATAAAGATATCAACTGCTGGACCGGAGTTTCAAAACTATACATTGGATCCACCAACCAAAACTCTTTTTGGTTAGCAGCTCTCTCTTCAGCTATACTTATCGCTTTTAAATAACAGGAAATCGCTTGTTCAAAAAAACCCAAAGTTTCATAATGGATTCCTTTAATTGCATAGTATTCTGAATAATCCTTGAATAAGGATAACTTATCTTCAGTCCATTTCCACGATAAATGGAGCCTATCCTGTTTATAATACAAACTTATAAGCCCAATTAAACAATGCGGATACCAAGCTACTTTAGAACTAGTCCCTTTAAGAGCACGCTCGTAGCAATCCGTGGCTTCAACTTCATTTTTAGCGTAACGATATTGGTTCCCCAATGTAAACCAATCATATTCACTCATGTTTTGGTGCTTCTTCATTTCATTAAAAATGAACATATTACGTTCATGCTTATTCTTTTCAACAACTCTTTGTTCCTGATAGCCTGTATGATATATATTCAGTTCCAACTTTTTATGAAATAACTCTTTTGATGAGCCCCTAGTCAACTGCTCGTGGATCGGCCTTTCAAAAAAAATACCTTTATAATTAGGAAACAACCGTGTTACGGGAGAGGTCGTTATTTCATCCTGAAACTCCTTTTCCCCCGTAAAATTGATAATAGGCAGCGTATACGCCAAATTTTCCACAGGTATCTCCCGATCAAGAAAATGATTCCATTCATTATAGTCATCTACCGACAGATATTCATCTGCATCCATCACTAAAATCCATTTCCCAGTGGCATACCGAATGGATTCATTCCGTGCTGCAGCAAAATCATTGGACCATTTATAATCAAAGATTAGATGGGTATATTTTTGTGCAATCTTTTTTGTTCTGTCTGTAGAGCCCGTATCGACGATGACAATTTCATCAGAAATAGACTTTATACTATCCAAACAACGTGCCAGCAAGACCTCTTCATCCTTAACAATCATACATACACTAAGTCTCTTCATTACTCTACCAACCTTATTTGTTAATTCTTACGATCAAAGAACAAGCTGTCCGGCGTATAACTTGCATTGTATGCTGATTTCTGCTCTTGAATAGTCCCTTGCTTAAGAAGCCATTGGCTTGCTTCTATTTTCAGTCGATTCATTTTCATTAGGATACTTGCATCAAACTTGCCTAATTCCTTTAACTTTTCTTTTTCTTCCTGGGTAAGAACGTCTTTGAGCTTCATAATATTCTGAACCAATCTTTCTCTTTTATCAGTAAAATCAACCAACTCTTCAAACTGTACCTGATCAATTTTATCCACTATCTCTAAAACACTACGTTCTAATTTTTGTATTTCGAGATGAATAGTGTTCATTAAGCCTGCTCCATGCCAAGATTAAGTGATTTCCCGGCTTCTTCCCAAGCCTCTCTTAACTCTAACAAATAAGACAAAACTTCGTTGGCTGGCGCCTTATCCTTTTTTAAGTTAGCGTTAATCAATCGGTGCAATATATACTCATACACTTGAAAAAGTGTCTTAGCAATTGGATAATCATAGTTAAGAGCAGCAATCAGTTCATTAATAACAGCTTGTGCTTTACACAAATTTATATTTGTTTTTTCGTAATTCGATTCTTCAATACCAGATATCCCCATACGAACAAAACGAATAGCACCATCATAGAGCATCAATAGTAATTGAGCGGGAGAAGCTGTTTGCAATTGGGTTTGTTGATATTTTTGATAAGGTGAATTAATCAAGATATAATCTCTCCTTTAAAAAAGAAATAATCCATTAAGAAAACATACTTGAGAGACTGGACGAAGTACTATTATATTTATTCATAGCTGTCTCCATAGCTGTGAACTGTTGATAATAACGATTCTCAATCATTGTTAGCCTGTCCTGTAAAGCATCAATTCGCTTTTCATAAGCTGTTAATTGATCGCCCATTTCACTCTTTAGTTGAAACGCAGCAGAAAGATCGCTGCTAATTTTGGATGTCCCCGCCTTATCCGCCAAGCTTTGCAAAGATACCTGATCCGTTTTCTTTAACCGACTGAAAATACCGTCTGTTGACGTATAATTTTTGGTAGAAGACGTATCAACCTGTCCAAATAATGCGGTCACTTTCTCTGGTGTAGTTTCAAGAGCTGTGCGTAGCTTTTTCTCATCTACATACAGCTTCCCTTTCTCACTATATCCACCGGTTGTAATGCCAAACTGAGCTAAATTCACCTTTTCTCCGTTTGGAAGAACTACATCCGATATGATCGCCGATCTCATATCACTAATTGTTTTATCTACAATGGAATCATTTTTTAACATTCCGCTCTGGGCTTTACTTTCCCAGAGCTTCACTTCATCATCGCTCATATCTTTCTTTTGATCTGTGGTTAACGGTAAAAATTTACGATACCGCTCTTCACTTGTCTTTTGATTCAGTGTAGACAAAGTATCATTATAGGCCTCCACGAAAGACTTAATCGTATTCACAAGTGTGTCAACATCCTGTGAAACTTCAATTTGTGTCGACTGGCCAGTTGGAGTAGTCCCATTCAAACTGATCTCGACACCATTAACTGTGAAACGGTTTGATGTCTGCTCTGTTGCTAGTCCATTAATTTCAACAACTGCGTTTTTACCTTTCACTACGTTAGCCGACTTCAAGCCAAAGCTTTGTTCAAGTAGCTCTCCACTTAAAGTAATGTCCTTATCCCCTGTTTCTTTGTTGGTCAACGATATCTTCCCTGAGGAAGCATCATATACAGCAGTAACTCCTGCTTTTGTACTTCTGTTAATCTTTGATATTAATGAATCAATGGTGTCATCTGCCGAAAAACTTATAGTGTCGGACCCAATGTTAATACTGGACTCTGCACCTGTATATATATCTGACAGCTTCGTTGAACCTGGAGCAGCGCCTACCGTCCCTCCAGAAGATACAACATTAGAAGCAGACGCCAAATTTGTAACCTTTATATTTAATACAGAATTTGCAGATGCTCCTGTAGCTGTTGCAGTGAGCACATTAGAAGCACCTGTAACCGTTGCTTTTTTTGAATCAATAGCGCTGCTTAAGCTGTAACTTGTTAGTTTTTCATTAAAACTCACTAACTTTGTGCTTACTTGACGATATCCGTCACGCTTCCACTCCGTCTGTTGCTTCTGCTGATTCAGTTTATTCAATGGAATACTTTCTGTAGCCATAAACTTTTTGACCATTGAATCAATATCCATCCCCGAAGCCAAACCGCTAATTCTCATTGTCATGTTAACCCTCCTAAGTATTAAGCCTTTTTATCAATAATAAGTCCGTTTATTTCCATTAAACTTGCAGCTACATCAAGAAGTTTTTCACGAGGAACTTCTCTAATTAAGTCGCCTGTCTGTTTGTCAAATACTTTAATCATAATTGCATGGGTCTCCTTGTGAATGGAAATCTCAAACTTTTTTTCCGGTCCCTGCACAGCTCTAATCGACTTTTCTAACTGCTGGAGAGCCTTTTCCTCTTCCCCAGACAGTCTTTCAACTGATTGGTTGACGTTTTGCTGATTTATGGCTGTAATTGATGATTCATCTGCGCTACCCTTGGGCGCAATAAATTTCGCCTGTCCTGGCACTGGACCAAGACCAGAAATACTATTATCCACAGTTCACCCTCCCTACGTGTTGAAACATCATCAAGAGCGTTTTATAGTTTCTAATACTCTTTATATCGGAAAATAAGAGTTGTTTATGAAGAGAATAACAAAAAAGAGACCTTGGAAATCAAGGTCTCTTCTAAGGAAAAAGTATAGATTAACGAAGTACAGACAAAATACCTTGTGGAGCAGAGTTTGCTTGTGCCAGCATCGATTGGGAAGCTTGCAGCAAGATGTTGTTCTTGGACAAAGCAACCATTTCTTTAGCCATATCTGTATCACGGATACGGGATTCAGCAGCAGTCAGGTTTTCTACAGTAGTACCAATGTTATTGGATGTGTACTCCAGACGGTTTTGGACAGCACCCAATTTAGCGCGCTCGGAGGAAACATTTTTAATAGCAGTTTCAACTTGAGCGAGTGTTGTGTTGGAACCAAGCGTACTAAATCCATTAGTACTGATGCTTCCGATAGCAATTGTACTTGTAGCTTTGTCATTCACAGTAATATTTGCACCTTTAGTGATGCTAATACCGTTAAATGTTGTTTTAGTCATAATTTCATCGATTTGGTCACCCAATTGCTCCAGCTCTTGGTTGATGTTTGTTTTGTCAGCGGAGCTGTAAGTACCACTCGATTTTTGAACATTCAGTTCTTTCATACGAGTCAGCATGGAGGATACTTCGTTCATTGCACCCTCAG